>Ga0315909_10000147_pt1 | contig 92317 bp, 72 predicted proteins | sample LakEriMetagenome_11_FD_203527 | JGI IMG/M metagenome (GOLD analysis project Ga0315909, IMG submission 203527) | Freshwater fungal communities from buoy surface, Lake Erie, Ohio, United States - Buoy 2 MA125 | ecosystem: Environmental > Aquatic > Freshwater > Lake | place: USA: Lake Erie, Ohio...
CATCAACTATCCAGATTACATCACTTTAGTTGCTAGACTAGTCGAGGAAAATAAAACTACAGGAAGTGATCAATCTGAAAAGCTAGTTGAATTTACAAAATTGAATCAACAAAGAATGAACCGTTTAAATAAGACGATTCGTTTATCAGATGAGCAATTAGAGCTTTTAAAAAAATTAAATACTCCAAAAAAAATACTCGTAATCGGAGAAGCATGGTGTGGAGATTGTGCGCAAATCATTCCTGTTTTAAATAAAATAGTTGAGGCTTCAAATAATCAATTGAGTTTAGAGATTATTTCAAGAGAAGAGTCTCCAGAACTTATTGAAAAATATGGTACAAATGGAATCATTTCAATTCCTAAATTATTAATTTATGAAGATGAAAAATTAACTCAAACATGGGGTTCAAGACCAAAACCAGCAGTTGACATTTTGAATAAATGGAAAGCGAATCTAGACACCATGACACACGATGATTTTGAAAAAGAATTACACCTTTGGTACGCAAAAGACAAAGGGAAATCAATTATTGATGAGGTATTATCGTTGATTGTAACTAGCTAATATTCAAAATAAAAACAATTGAAAATGTGTCTATTTTCTAGAATTATAATCTCGAGATAAGATTTATATAATATTTTTAACTTCAAAAACCCTTGCCAGAAACGGACTTTTTTCCTAAATTCAGTAGGAAAAGACTAACTTATGGCTAAATCGAGTAAGAAAATTGAGGTTTTGGGTATTGAAATTTCAATTGTTAAAAAAGACAATCTAGATTATATTTCATTGACAGATATGATTAAATCCAAAGATGGAGATTTTTTCATTTCGGATTGGTTGAGAAATAGAAATACTGTTGAATTTATTGGAATTTGGGAAAGTGTTTTTAATCCAAGTTATAATTATGGCGAATTTGCCATAATTAAAAGTAAAACGAATTATAAAAATCTAAAATCTAAAATCTAAAATTCAAAATCAATCAACATCAACATATTTCATTGTTTTTCTTTCAAAAATTATATCTTTATCCTAACCAAACATGAAAGAAACCTCATTCATAGAACAAAATAAAGAAAAATGGAAACGTTTTGAACGTGCGGCTTCTTCATCTGTCAGTGACCCAGAAGAGTTGAGTGATTTGTATATGGATATTACGGATGACTTGAGTTATGCGCAGACATTTTACAAAAGAAGAACGGTTCGTGTTTATTTGAATGGTTTAGCTCAAAAGGTTTATTCAGGAGTTCATAAACAGAAAGGAGAAACATTTAAAAAGTTTATTTCTGTTTGGAAAACCTCGTTGCCATTAGAGATTTATAGATCTCGAAAAAATTTGACGTTCGCTTTAATTTGTTTCTTGATATATGTTACGATTGGCGTAATTTCTTCCCAATTAATTCCTGATTTCTCGAATATCGTTTTGGGGGATGAATATATTCGAATGACGAATGAAAATATCCAAAATGGAAATCCTCTAGGCGTTTATGCCGATGAAGATCAACTTCAAATGTTTATTAGAATTACGACGAATAATTTAAAAGTATCTTTTTTGACCTTTTTTGTAGGTTTTTTCTTTACCATCGGAACGCATATTTTACTTTTTTCAAACGGTGTAATGCTTGGAGCTTTTCAAAATTTCTTTTACATGAAAGGCTTATTAATTACTAGCTTTTTAGGGATTTGGATTCATGGTGCTTTTGAAATTTCATGTATAGTATTAGCAGGTGGTGCAGGCTTAACTGCAGGTCATGGATGGCTTTTCCCTGGAAGTTTTACAAGAATGCAATCCTTACAATTGTCGACGAAAAGAGGCTTGAAAATCATGTTAAGCATCGTTCCATTTGTTGTTATTGCTGGATTTTTAGAGAGTTTTGTAACTGCAAATTATCAAGATTTAGAAGACTGGACAAAATGGATGTTGATTCTTTTTTCATTCGGAATTATTTTGTTTTTCTATGTTTTTTATCCACTTTATGTGGCACGAAAACATCCAGAATTAATAGATGTTGAGGATACTCAAATTGTTCCCAAAAAAACGGATTTTGTTTTTGATAAAATTAGAAATACAGGTGAAATTGTTTCTGAAACATTTCGTTTTTACAGCACTCAGTTTTTTAAATTAGGTAAAATCATTTTTGCATTTATTCTACCGCTTTCTGCGATATTAATCTATTTACAAGATGTGAATCATTACCAAGAAATGAGAACAGAACACTGGTTTGATTGGTCGTACCAATTGCAAATTATGTTTGGAACTGGATTGAAAAACAGTCAAGATTTTGTTGTTTTAGGTTGTTGGATATTCATTTTAGCGTTGTTTAACGCAGCTGTTTTTTGGTCTGTTAAAACGTTAAAGGCCACTTTTTCTTGGCGTAGTTATTTTCAGTTTTTGAGAAAGCATTTTATTATGTCATGGTTAGGAACAGTTGTGATTTATGGGATTCTTTTCTTTATTCCATGGGTTGCAATTATCTTTGGTATTATTGCTATTCCTTTTTTAATTCTGATCAGTCCGAGTTTAGTGTTAGGTGAAGGAACATTTAAAGTTAGACTTAAAAAAGGATTTCTTTTCAGTAGAAAGCAATTCGGAAATTCATTTCTATTATTGATTTTATTATCACTTTTTGTAGCCTTAATTGCACAACCGTTTGCTTTTGTTTTGAGTATTTACAATGAAGGCACACAACAACCAATCGTTTCTAATGACTTATTAGACATGGCAGCCGATTTTGTAAAACGAGTAGCTAAAATTTACACAACTGATTATTTAGTAATATCGAATATCGTTCGTCAATTGGTTTACATTTTGTTCTTGTTTGGTATTTTACCGCTGATTATAATCGCTTCTATGTTCAATTATTATTCTGAATTAGAAAAAACAGAAGCAATTGGATTGAAAAAGCAATTTGAGAAATTTGGAAAGCGAAATAGATACTTAGAAACGGAAGTTGATTTTGATTAAGTTGTTGATTTTCCATATAGCCCTATTATTGTCATTCAATTTTTATGCACAAACTCATAAGAAAGAAGATAAGATTTCTGTTTGGAAACGAGAAAAAAAATCAATTCAATACGAAAAGGGAGAGAAATACAACGGTCCATCGGATTGGTATGCTTCTTCACCTGGAGCAATTGATGAACCTGAAGTAGAAGATCAATCAACTTCGTATGAAGGCTTGGATTATCAACCTGAACAAATTCAACGTGATCGACAAGTTAGGCGTGAAGGATTTGATAGAGGTGGAGGGAATGGAACCGAAGCGTATGATCCAGATGTTCTTGCCCCTGAAATTGATACGCCTGAAATTGCCCCTACAGATGATAGTGCAGATAGAGAACCTTTGTTTTCCGATGGATTTTGGAAAGTATTAGGGATTTTGATTCTTTTCGCATTAGCCATTTTCTTAGTTTATCAGCTTATTAAAAATGCAAAACCATCTTTAAAAGAAGTGAAAGTTCAATCCATTGATAAGAATTGGAATCCAACGATTATTTCCAAAACAGAATTGGAACTTTTATTAGAAAGTGCTCTTGAAAAGGAAGATTATCGTGAAGGCGTTCGAATTTACTTCAATTTTATTTTAAAAGAATTGATCAAAAAAGGTTGGATTAAATGGAAACAAGAAAAAACGAATTATAGTTACATTCTTGAAATGAAAAGCCGTTCGAACAGTCATCTTTTTGAGGAATGTGTTCGAATTTATGATCTTGTTTGGTATGGCGAATACCAACTTTCTAAAAGTGATTTTGAAGAAATTCAACCTGTTTTATTGAGTTACTATAAATTAATCGAAAAAGATGATAAGTAGTAAAAATAAAATAGCGCTTATCCTTGGGTTTTTCTTACTCATAGTCCTTTTATTATGGGCTGTTGATGGCATTTCAAATGGGAAAAAGATTGAAATTTTTAGATCAAACAATTGGCACAGAAAATATCAGTTAAAAGATAAAGATCCATATGGATTATTCTTATTTAATGAAATTTTAGCAGCTCATTTAGATTCCAATCATTCCGTTAAAAACATCAATAAATGGTCGGATTATGATTCTTTAGTAAAAGAAAAAGAGAAATCTACTTATATCTTTATTGGTCACGATTTTCAATTATTGAATAAGGAAATTGATACTTTGTTAAAAGATGTCGAAAATGGATCAGATCTGATGATTAGTTTCTATGATTTGACATCCAATTTGTACGATCGTTTCTTCAATTATGTAGACTTTGATTACGATTATTCGGATAGTATCGTTGTATATGCAAATAACCGTAAACATACGATGTACAACATTCATCAAACAGATACGGTAGCGATGAAATGGGAAGCATTTGTGAACGAAGCATTGGTTGATTCTAGTTTCGAATCGTTGTCTTCATTTATGGAAATGTCTAATTTCATAAAGATTAAACGTGGAAAAGGGCATATATTTTTACATGCAAATCCTCAGTTTTATTTTAACTATCAAGTCCTAAGAAAAGATGGATTTTATTATTCGAATTTCACCATCAATCAATTCTCAAAACATAGAAATGTCTATTGGTTAGAATTGGGTCGAAAAATGGATAATGAAGGCAAGGAAAACACCACTGTTAATGAAGGAAAAGATTCTAAAAAAGACGACAGTTTATTGCAATTGTTCTTCAAAAATCCTTCTTTGTTATGGGCAATGTTAACAGCAATTTTTGGATTTATTTTATTCATCATTTTCAGAGCTAAGAGAATGCGTCCAGTGGTTCCGATGATTCCTCCAAAACGAAACATGACAACTGCTTTTGCTGATACAATTACATCAATTTATTATCAAAATCATAGTCCATATGGTATTTTAAAAGTTCAGAGAAAGAATTTTTATCATGCGATTCATAAGCATTTTTACATTGATTTAACAAGAAGAAATGAAGATCGTGAAATTCGATTATTGGCAGAAAAAAGTAATGTTTCAATTGAATCTTTAAAAGAATTATTAGCATTAATAGAAACAAAAGAATCGTTTAATGTAGACGAACGTTACATTGCCAATGTAGCGACTCAACAACGTGAATTTTATTTAAAAACGGGTATTATTTCTAATTTCATATTGAATCGAATTGAGAAAAAAGATCGTATTTTTAATCGAATCATTTGGTTGCCAATGTTATTAATCTTGTTCGGTATCATGATGATATTAGTAGGTTTTTACTATTTGACTCAATCGATTGGAATGGGAATTTTATTATGGCCTATCGGAATCAGTTGGATAACAATAGCTGTTTTACAATTGAAAAAACCGTTAGTAGAAATTACAAATGAGCAATTAATTCTCTACCCAATTTTCGGTAAAAAGAAAACGTACAATTGGGAAGATTTAGTAGACGCAGTGAATGGAAATTCTGCTACTTTGATTACTTTTTCAGGAAATAGAATTATTAAAATAAATTATTGGGAAATGAGTCGATTCGACAAAAGTAGTTTCCAACAATACATATCAAACCTTCATAAATTTGAATAATTATGAGTGATGAATTAACAAATGAAAACAATGAGTTTGCTTCTTACATGCCAAAAGAAGAAGCTTCGAATGTAAACGATACAACTGAAAATACACTTTCAACTCCTGAGGGTAATTTTGGTTTTGAGCGTAAAAATGAAGACTTAATGTGGGTCGCTCAGAAAGTGAATAATGTTCGCCAAGAATTAGGAAAATATGTTATCGGTCAACATGAAATGGTTGAACTATTAATTGCCGGTATTTTTTCAAACGGACATATTTTATTAGAAGGCGCACCTGGTGTAGCGAAGACATTATCATCTAAAGTATTATCAAAAGCGTTAGATATTGATTTTTCGAGAATTCAATTTACGCCGGATTTAATGCCTTCAGATGTAATCGGGACGACTGTTTTCAGCATGAAGGATTCAACGTTTTCATTCAAAAAAGGACCAATTTTTTCTAATATTGTCTTGATTGATGAGATCAATAGAGCTCCAGCAAAAACACAAGCAGCACTTTTTGAAGTAATGGAAGAAAGACAAATTACATATGATGGAAACACGTATGCAATGAGTTTTCCGTTCCTAGTGATTGCAACTCAAAACCCAATAGATCAGGAAGGAACATATAACTTACCTGAAGCACAATTGGATCGTTTTATCTTCAAGATTAAATTGGATTATCCTGAATTAGAGCAAGAAATTGAAATTTTACATCGTTATAAAAACAATATTAAATCAGCTGGTTTAGATGAAATAAAGCCTGTTTTTACAGCAACTGAAATTAAAAAAATTCAAGATGTAATCGAGGAAATTATCATTGAAGATCATTTGATTTCATACATCGCAAACATTATTCACAAAACAAGAAGTCACGGTAAAATTCATTTAGGAGGATCGCCAAGAGCTTCTTTGTCAATTCTTCGTTCAGCTAAATCAATTGCTGGAATTAGAGGAAGGGATTTTGTAACACCTGAAGATATTCAATTTGTGGCACCACACGTTTTAAATCATCGTATTGTATTGACTCCAGAAGCAGAAATGGAGGGGTTGACAACAGAAGATGTAATTTTAGAAATCGTTCAAACGGTAGAAGTTCCAAGATAATATTAAATGAAATTAAAGTCCATATATCTAACACAATTTTTCTTTCTCTTGATGGGAATTGTTGTGGTATTATTTGCTACATCTTTCGCAGTCCCATTTCTCTTTTTTTGGGGGAAAGTTGGATTGTTGGCAGTTGTAGGAATTGCGATATTGGATGGTTTAATTGTTTTCATGAACAAAAAGCCAATTCATTTCCAAAGAAAAATTGAAGAGCGATTGAATTTGGGCGATTCCAATGAAGTTGAATTATTGGTTGAAAATTTACTTTCTCAACCGATTTCATTTCGTTTAATAGAAGGATATCCAGTTGAATTACAAGAACGATCAAAAGAATACTCCGCTTTATTATCTGCAAATTCAAGTAAAAAATTCAGTTATAATTTCACCCCAACTAGGCGAGGAGAATATGAGTTTCAAGATGTATTTTTCATTATTAGTTCAGTTTTTCGTTTAGTAAGTCGTAGAATTGAACTTTCAGCTAAACAAACAATTCGTGTTTATCCATCTGTGAAACAAATGAAGAAGTACGAATTGATGGTGTTTCAGCAGCAAAAAACTTCTTCTGGAATTAAAAAAATCCGTCGTTTAGGAAATAATAGTGAATTTGAACAAATCAGAAACTACATTCAAGGCGATGAATTAAAAACGGTCAATTGGAAAGCAACGAGTAGAGGACGCGATTTGATGGTCAATCAGTATCAAGAAGAAAAATCGCAACATATTTATTGCATCATCGACAAAAGTAGAACGATGCAAGTTGAGTTTGATAATCTTTCGATGTTAGATTATTCGATAAATTCAGCGCTAGTTTTTTCAAATATCACCTTAAAAAAAGGAGACAAAACGGGAGTAATTACATTCTCAGATAAAATTGGATCTCAATTAGCTGCAGAGAAAGTAAACGGTCAATTACGCCGAATTATGGAATTGCTTTACAATCAAAAAACGCATTACAGAGAGGCCAATTTTGAGTTGTTATTTGAATCCATTCGTAAAACGATCAAAACTCGTTCGATGCTGATTCTATATACCAATTTCGAAACAGAATTTGCAATGCGAAGAGCTTTACCGATTCTTTGTAAAATCAATCAAAAACATGTATTGGTTGTTGTGTTTTTTAAAAATAATGAGCTAGAAGAAATGGCTTATCAACCGGTTAAAACAACAAGAGATATTTACAAAACGGTTGTTTCGGAGAAAATGGTATCTGTTAAGTCACGAATTGCGCAAGAACTTTCTCAAAATGGTATTCATACAATCCTTACTCGACCTGAAGAATTATCGATCAATTCCATCAACAAATATTTAGAATTAAAAGCCAAAGGAGCTATTTGATTTTGTATAGTATACTATACAATTTAATTATGTTTTTGTATAGTTAATTATACAAATTATAACTATTTTTGTATAGTAGACTATACAAAAGAATCATGGAAGCACTTATTCAAACACATAAAAGAGTTATAAATACCAAAATTAGTGACAAAAAAAGGTATTTATTTCACCAAATAAACTGGAACAATCGTTTAATTGGAATTACAGGTCAAAGAGGTACCGGGAAAACAACATTGTTAATTCAAAAAATAAAAGAAGCTGAAAATCAAGAGGAACATCTTTATATTTCTGCTGATAGTTTGTTTATTTATGATAAAAATCTTTTTGAAATTGCTTTAAGTTTTAGAAATACAGGAGGGAAATATTTGTACATAGACGAAGTACATAAATATGAAAATTGGTCAGGTGTTATAAAGCACATCTATGATACAATTCCAGATTTAAATATAATTTTTACAGGAAGTTCAATTTTAGATATTTTAAAATCTTATGGTGATTTGAGTAGAAGAGCGGTTCATTACAAATTACACGGAATGTCCTTTAGAGAATATCTGTATTTTGAAACGAATCAATCAATACTTCCTACAACTATTGAGGAAATAATTACAAATAAATTCAAGCCAGAAATTGAGTTACCTCTGATGCATTTCAAAAATTATTTATCGAAAGGTTATTATCCCTTTTATACACAAGATGAATTCGAATTGAGATTAGAAAATGTCATAAATACGGTGTTAGAAGTCGATTTGGTTCATTATTTAGATTTGAAACCTGCAACCATTATTAAACTCAAAAAACTTTTACAAATTATTGCTGAAAGTGTCCCTTTTAAGCCAAATGTTAGCAAAATTTCAGAACTCACACAAATCTCAAGAATAATATTACCCGATTATTTTAGTTATTTAGAAAGGGCTGGCCTTATTTCACAATTAGTAAGTTCAACAAAAGGGATTAGGAGCTTGAATAAAATTGAAAAAATGTTTTTACAAAACACTAATTTAAGTTATGTATTTTCAAAAGGTAATCCAGATATAGGTAATTTAAGAGAGACATTTTTTATTTCACAATTTTTAAATAAAGATGAATTAAGCATACCTGAAAAAGGTGATTTTCAATATGAAAACATTACTTTTGAAATAGGTGGAAAGAATAAAACAAATAAACAATTACAAGGTTTAGAAAACGCCTATTTATTAAAGGATGACATTGAGTTTTCTTATTCAAATAGTTTACCTTTATGGCACTTTGGTTTTTTATATTAAATTAAAATACAACTATGTTAAACTTCGATTTTAAAAATCCGACGAAAATAATTTTTGGGAAAGACACTATTGCAAAACTTGCAGAAGAAATACCATCAACTGAAAAAGTATTATTGCTTTACGGTGGTGGAAGTATTCTACAAAATGGAATCTATGACCAAGTAAAAGCAGCTTTAGAAAATTACGATATCGTAGAATTTGGTGGAATACCAGCGAATCCAGAATATGAAGTTTTATTAGAAGCTTTAAAAATCATCAAAAGTGAAAAAATAACTTATTTACTAGCTGTTGGTGGAGGTTCTGTAATTGATGGAACGAAATTTTTATCTTCTGCTGCCTTGTATGAAGGAGATGAACCTTGGGATATTTTAGCAAAATACATACGAACTGAGAAAGGAATGCCTTTTGGAACAGTTTTAACGATGCCAGCTACTGGTTCTGAAATGAATTCTGGTGCGGTTATCACAAAGGTTGCAACACATGAAAAATTGGGAATGGGTGGACCGGGATTGTTTCCTCAATTCTCAATTTTAGATCCACAAGTTATTCAATCCATTCCAAAACGTCAATTAGCGAACGGAATTACAGATGCTTTTACACATGTGATGGAGCAATATATGACGTATCCAACACAGGCAAAATTACAAGATCGTTTTGCTGAAAGCATTATGCAAACATTGGTTGAAGTTGCCCCAACAATCATTGAAAACCCAGCTTATTACGATGCAGCCGCAAATTACATGTGGTGTTGTACAATGGCATTGAACGGATTAATTCAAAAAGGTGTTCCAACAGATTGGGCAATCCATGGAATTGGACATGAATTAACAGCAATGTATGGAATTGATCATGCTCGCACATTGGCAATCATTGCACCATCTCATTACCGTTATAATTTTGAATCAAAAAAAGAGAAATTAGCGCAATTTGGAGAACGCGTTTGGGGAATAACAACGGGTTCAACGGAAGAAAAAGCAAAAAAAGCGATAGAACGTATGGAAAGCTTTTTTCATTCATTAGATATCAATACAAAACTCTCAGAATATACAACTGAATTCGCAGGAACTGCAGAGAAAATTTCAGATCGTTTTATCCAAAGAGGTTGGTTAGGTTTAGGTGAACATAAAGCTGTGAAACCAGAAGATGTTGTGAAAATTGTAGAAATGAGCTACTAAGAATTTTGAATTATAGATTTTGAATTTTGGATTGGGTTTTGGGCGATACCACTAATACAAACAAAGAATTCAAATATATTTTTTATTTTTACGTAAAATTAAATCAAGAATATGAGTTGTGCCAGTTGTAGTAGTGGAGGAGGAACTCCCCGCGGATGTAAAAACAATGGTACTTGTAGTTCTGGTGGTTGTAATAAATTAGAAGTGTATGATTGGTTGGCTAACATGACGTTACCAAGCTCTCAAGCACCATATGATATAGTAGAAGTAAGATTCAAAAACAGTAGAAAAAGTTTCTATAAGAACACTAAAAACTTGACATTACAAGTTGGAGATGTTGTTGTTGTAGAAGAAAGTCCAGGATATGATGTTGGAGTTATTTCAGTTGTTGGAGAATTAGCCAGAATACAAGTACGAAAAAAAGATTCCAATTTTAAACCATTGGAAGCTAAAAAAATACATCGTATTGCTTCGCAAGAAGACATCGATAAATGGGTAAAAGCGAGGTCTTTAGAGAAATCGTTGATGTACCGTTCAAGAACATTAGCTATCGATTTAGGATTGGAAATGAAAATTTCTGATGTTGAATACCAAGGAGATTTATCAAAAGCAACGTTTTATTACACAGCTGATGGACGTGTAGATTTTCGTCAGTTGATTAAAAACATGGCTGAAGAATTCAAAGTACGTATCGAAATGCGTCAAATTGGTTCTCGTCAAGAAGCTTCTCGTTTAGGTGGAATTGGTTCATGTGGAAGAGAATTGTGTTGTTCTACATGGTTAACAGATTTCAGATCTGTTTCAACTTCTGCGGCTCGTTACCAACAATTATCATTGAATCCTCAGAAATTAGCTGGACAATGTGGTAAATTGAAATGTTGTTTGAACTACGAGTTGGATATGTACATCGAAACATTGAAGTCATTTCCAAAGGTGGATACTAAATTGAGAACTGAAAAAGGGAATGCTTATCATATCAAAACAGATGTTTTCAAACGTCAGTTATGGTATGCATACGAAGGTGATATGGCTTCAGGATTAATAGCTTTAGCTCCAGAAAGAGTAAGAGAAATTATTGAAATGAATATTGCAGGTAAAAAACCAGTTGAATTATTGGAATATACTGCACCTGTTGCAATTAAAGAGCCTGATTATTCGAATGTTGTTGGTCAAGATAGTTTAAATCGTTTTGAACACACGTTCAATAAATCTAAAAATAAGAAGAAGAAGAAAAAGAAACCAGCTGGAACAAATCCTGTTGAAGGAACGGCAGTTGCAACTGAAAATTCTTCAAGACCTGATGTTCAAAAACAACCTATTGCAAATAGACCTGTTGTGAATAAACCGAGGGTGAATCCAAATCAAAATCCGAATCAAAACAAACCGGCACAACCACAGCCTCAAGCTCAGGCAGCTCCTCAGTTGAATGAAAATGGTGAGCCAATTGTTAGAAAGAAGAAGAAGAAAAATTACAAGAAAAAACCAAATCCAAATAATCCTTTGAACAATGAAAACAAAGCGTAGGATTTTTATAGTATTTATCATTTTAGGGTCGTTCTTCACAAGCTGTGGAGAACAACCTTATTATGAAAAAGTATATTCTTTTGATAACAATGTTTGGAGTCAAAAAGTGAAGCCTCGATTTGAAGTGGACATTAAAGACATTTCTAAGCCATATAATTTTATTGTGACTATTCGTACTACAACGGATTACAAATACAGTAATTTGTGGATGTATATGAATACCATTACACCATCAAAGGAAAAAGGTCGCGAGCCTTTCCAAATGTTGATTACCAATCCAGATGGAACTTGGACAGGAATCAAAACGGGAACAGTTGTAGAAAATTCATTGTATTTCAAAAAGCGTAAATTACCTAAAAAAGGAAAGTACGTCTTTATCTTAGAACAAGGTATTACTGAATCAGTAATCGATGAAATTTTAGACATCGATTTAAGAGTTGAGGAAGCGAAATAAGTTATTTCGTTAACTAGTTTTTTAAAATTATAACAAATAAAATTTATTTATACCACCTATTAATTTAAAGCACGCACTTGTTATTTAATAAACTGAACTTTTATTTCATAAACATTTTTTAATTTTACATTGTAAATAGACTATTTTATACTTATGTATATATCCTTTTGGATGTAAATCTTTACAATTTGTAACCAATAAAATAGTAAATATGAAAAAAAGTAAATTTTTAGTGTTTGGATTAGTGTTTGTGATGTTTTCATGTGGCTCATCAAAGTTAGTCTATAAAAAAACGAATGCAAAAGAATATAATCTTGAAACGGCAAAAACGGGTGTAGTAATGCGTCCACTTATGGCAGATTTAGATGTTAATATTGAAAGAAAAAGTGTAACTTATTCAGCTCCAATTAATTTAGAAATGACAGATCTTAAAAATAATGCGATGCAGTTATTTTTAGAAACTTACAAATGTGATTATGTTGTAGATCCAATTTTCACAACTACTACTACTGAGGAGAATAAAAGACTAAGTCAAATCGAAATTAAATTAACTGGTTTAACTGCGACTTATAAAAAAATATATCAAGTTGATAGTTTACCAAAATCAATCAGTCAATATGCTAATTTAAATAAAAATTTAGCTAGATTAGATTACTACAATTCTTATGATGAGGTAAAAAGTAAAATTGGTTTAGAGTTTTGTACAGGAAACAACAAAGCATTTCAAATTGATTACCCATTATCATTTAATCCAACTTTCAGATTATATGTTGGTGTAGATATCCCAAAAAACAATGCTTCTGGATTTAAAGCTGATGAGTTTACAAATTATGATACAACGAATGCTCAAACATATTCTGGAAAATTACTTCAAACTAATTTCTCTGTAGGTATTTTTAAAGAATTAGTTGCATCTCAAAACATCGCTTTGAGATTACAAGCAGGAGTTAATTATTCTATGTTTACTCCAGAAAATGATTATGTTGTAAATCCTTATTATTCTGTAAATGGTTTATCATCTTTAGGTTTAAGATTTGGAGCAGGTATAGATTACAAACTTTATAGAAACATACATATTGTTGGTAAATTCCATACAAATCTTGGTTTATTGAATAAAGCGCATACAATTGAAACTGAAGTTGATCCATTAGGTTTAGCAAAATTATCTTATAAAAAAGTTAATTTTACAGATCTTCAAACTTCATATTTAAGTTTAGGGATTAGATTTTTATTTTAATATTTTATAATAATTAAAAGCGATAGTTGATTTTTTAACTATCGCTTTTTTTATTGAATATTATTAAATCATAGATAAAGCAAACGCTCTAGCTTCTCGATCACTTTCTACAAAATCTTCATACGTTGGATTTTTGATATTTTGACACGTCAACAATGTTTTTTCATTGATTCGTGCAATGTCTAAGAATCCTATTTTTTCTTTTAAGAAAGCTTCTACTACAATTTCATTAGAAGCATTTAGCAAACAAGCGGCTGTTCCTTCCATTTCCATTGCTGTATATGCAAGGTCCAAGTTTCTAAAAGTATTTCTATCAGCTTGTTCAAATGTTAATTGAGGATAATCCATAAAATTGAAACGAGGAAAATCAGATTTCAAACGATTTGGATATGCCAAAGCAAATTGAATCGGTAATTTCATATCTGGTAATCCCATTTGCGCTTTCATACTTCCATCTTCGAATTGAACCAATGAGTGGACGATTGATTGCGGATGAACGATAACATCAATTTGTTCCGGTTTCAAATTAAACAACCATTTCGCTTCAATTACTTCTAATCCTTTGTTCATTAAAGAAGCAGAATCAATGGTGATTTTTGCTCCCATATCCCAATTTGGATGTTTCAAGGCTTGAGCAGGTTTTACATCTCTTACTTGTTCATTAGACCAACCTCTAAATGGACCTCCAGAGGCTGTCAGATAGATTTTTTCAATTTTATTATGGAATTCACCAACGATACATTGAAAGATCGCTGAATGCTCTGAATCGACCGGATAAATGTTTACTGCATTTTCTTTTGCCAATTTTGTGACTAATTCACCTGCTACTACTAATGTTTCTTTATTTGCAAGAGCAATTGTCTTCTTTGCATTGATAGCGCTAATAGTTGGTTTCAATCCAGCATAACCAACCAAAGCAGTTAATACGGTATGCACTTCATTTGATTCAACAACTTGACAAAGTGCTTCATCTCCAGCGTAAACAATAATATCATGATCCCAAAGCGCTTGCTTTACTTTTTCGTATTGACTTTCATCACCAATAACAACTGATTGAGGTTTAAATTCAATCGCTTGTTGAATTAGTAAATCCGCATTTCGATGTGCAGTTAAAACCTGTAAATCAAATTTATCTTGATGTGCTTTAATAACATCTAATGCTTGCGTACCAATCGAACCAGTCGATCCTAAAATTGCTATACCTTTTTTGGAATCCATAAGTACAAAAGTAATTAATTTAGTTTCAATATATGTCTATTTAAAACCATTTAAGGCATATAAGATTGAATTAACTTTTCGAAAAATAAATCTCACCCTCATCAACTAATTCATCACCTTTCATGCGAAGGAAAAGTTGGATTAAAGCAACGACATCTTTTTCACAATATACTTTGATGCGTTCCAAATCATTGTCTTCGTAATAAACTCTTGCAACATCAGCTCCTGAAATATCATCTTTTGGAGTTGGAATTTTGAATATATGACATAGTAATGCCAAAGATGTAAACGATTTATAATCACCGAATTTCCATAATTCCATCGTGTCTAAATGAGAAATTTCCCATGGTTTTTTTCCAGCGATATCTAAAATTGCTGGTAATTTCATTCCATTGATCAATAATCTTCTGCAGATGTATGGGAAATCAAATTCCTTGGCATTGTGTCCACATAAAATATGATAAGGAGTATTGTAACGGTCGTTCAATAAATCAACAAATTGCTTTAATAGAATTTCTTCATCATCGTGGTAAAATGATTTCATTCGAATTTGTCTACCTGTCCTTGTTTCATGAACAAATCCAACAGAGATACAAATGATTTTTCCGAATTCGGCATAGATGCTTGATCGCTCATTATACAATTCTTCAAATGATTTTGCATCGTTTTGCATGAAGCGTGTTTTTGATTCAAACAAATGTTGCGCTTCTTCTTCTAATTCGTTGAATCGATAAACTTGTGGTGCGGTTTCGATATCCAAAAATAAAACCTTGTCTAAAGGAACTTTTTCTAACATATTTTTAATTTGATTACTTGAAGTTACGCAAAAAGTTGAATTAAAAATTGTTTTTGAAAAAATATTTGAAATGAACTTTCAAAACTGAGTTTTCAACAAAAATCGCATTTTTTAAACTATTAAAGCGGATAGTAATACAATTCTGCTACATTTGTTTCAAACGAAAACGGATATGATACCAAGAATTCAATATACTTCAATCAAAGAAAAGATATTTAACAATCGTTTATTAATGCTTTCAGGACCAAGAGCTGTTGGCAAAAAAGAGATGGTTCAACAGATTTTAACGGAAGAAAATCAAGCTTTTTTAGAACTAAATGCAGCAAAGAAAAGTGTTAAGAAAATGTTTGATGAGGTGAATGAATTGGTCTTAAAAAACGTTTTTGGTGATCATCGTTTTGTGATTTTACAAGAGGCTCAATACGTCGATAAATTGCAATTAATTATTGAAGAAATTCTATCAGGAAATTTTGACGTTACGTTAATCATGACGTGTTCATACGAACCTGTAATGGATGAAATCTTAAAAGAAGTTTTACAATTACAAGAGTTGGAAGTTTACATAATGCCTCCATCTTTTTATGAATTAGCACAACACAATGGTTTACCAGTTGAAGAAAGTTTGCTGGAAAAACGATTAATTTATGGGAATTATCCATCAGTAGTTTCTGATTTAGAATTTGCTGAACCTAAATTAAGAGAATTGGTTGAACAGGTTGTTTTTACCAATTTAGGTGTAACGGATCGAATTAACAAAGGTGATAAATTGATGCGAATGCTTCAAATTTTAGCTTTCGAAGTAGGGGATGCGATTTCATATAATGACATAGGTGAACGTTGTGGTTTAGACAATGAAACAGTTGAGCGTTATATTGATTTATTAGAAAAATCGTTTGTTTTAATCAAATTGCCTTCTTTCTTCAACAATCATCGATATGAATTAAAGAAAAGTCACGCTATCTATTTTGTTGACAATGGAATTCGTAATGTATTGATTAATAATTTTAATCCTATGCTTTTAAGGAATGATTGGGATCAAATTTGGAAAAATTGGATTATTTCTGAAAAAATTAAATGGAATCGTTTGAATAACAAACAAGTTGAAACTTATTTTTGGAAAACACATACCAAACAAATGATGGATTATATTGAAGTCATTGATGGAAAAGTATCTGCTTATAAAACATCTTGGGAGAAACGTAAAAAATTAAAAATTCCAGCAAGTTTTACTGCTGCATATCCATTTGCAACAACACATGGATTAAACCGTTCGACATATTGGGGATTCCTAACAAAGAAATAAAGTTATTATCAAAAAAAATGCTGTCCTTTTGAGACAGCATTTTTAATATTTAAGAGAATATTACAATTTTCTTGCAACTTCTGTTTCTTCGAATGCTTCCATGATATCTCCGGCTTTAATATCGTTGAATTTGTCAACATTTAAACCACATTCATAACCATGTTTCACTTCTTTCACATCGTCTTTGAAACGTTTTAATGATCCAAGAGATCCTGTGTGAATAACAATTCCATCACGGATAATTCTAATTCTAGAACTACGTTTGAAAATACCTTCTGTTACGAAACATCCAGCAATTGTTCCAACTTTCGTTATATCGAATGTTTCTCTAATTTCTGCAGAACCAGTTATTTTTTCTTCGATATCAGGAGATAACATTCCTTCCATCGCAGCTTTAATCTCATCGATTGCTTTGTAGATTACAGAGTAAAGACGAATATCAATTTCTTCTTGATCTGCTAATTTACGAGCACCAGCTGAAGGTCTAACTTGGAAACCAATAATGATTGCATCAGATGCAGAAGCTAAGTTCACATCAGCTTCAGAGATAGCTCCAACACCTTTGTGTACTACTTTCACTTGAATTTCATCCGTTGATAAGTTCAATAATGAAGCTGATAATGCCTCAATTGAACCATCCACGTCACCTTTAACAATTACGTTCAACTCTTTAAAGTCTCCGATTGCTAAACGACGTCCGATCTCATCCAATGTGATATGTTTCGTTGTTCTTAATCCTTGCTCTCTGTGTAATTGCTCACGTTTAGTTGCGATGTTTTTCGCTTCTTTCTCGTCATCCATTACATAGAATTTATCACCTGCACTTGGTGCGCCATTGATACCTAAGATAGAAACTGGTTTTGCTGGTTCAGCTATTTTCAAACTTACACCATGTTCATCATGCATCGCTCTTACACGACCATAATTTCTACCAACTAATACGATATCTCCAACTCTTAAAGTACCTGCTTCAACAAGCATGTTTGTAACATAACCTTTTCCTTTATCCAAAGTAGATTCGATTACGGTACCAACTGCATTTTTGTTTGGATTTGCTTTTAAGTTTAACATTTCAGCTTCTAAAAGAACTTTTTCTAATAATGCATCGATGTTTAAGTTTTTCTTAGCTGAAATCTCTTGGCATTGGTATTTACCACCCCAATCTTCAACTAAGATATTCATTTGAGAAAGTTGTTCTCTAATTCTTTCTGGATTTGCACCGTCTTTATCAATCTTGTTAATTGCAAAAACCATTGGTACGTTAGCTGCTTGAGCGTGAGAGATTGCCTCTTTCGTTTGTGGCATTACATCATCATCCGCTGCAACAATAATAATCGCAACGTCGGTTACTTGAGCACCACGAGCACGCATCGCTGTAAAGGCTTCGTGACCAGGTGTATCTAAGAACGTCATTTTACGACCATCTTTTAACGTTAACGAGTAAGCTCCGATGTGCTGAGTAATACCTCCAGCTTCACCTTCTGTTACATTCGCATTACGTAATTTATCTAATAAAGATGTTTTACCATGATCTACGTGTCCCATTACCGTAATAATTGGTGGACGTGAAATCAAATCTTCTTCTCTATCTTCAACTTGAGGAATCGCCTCTTGAATATCTGCACTTACGAATTCTGCTTCAAAACCGAATTCATCTGCTATAATTTGAATTGTCTCAGCATCTAAACGTTGATTAATTGAAGCAAAAATACCTAAAGACATACAAGCTGAAATAACTTGTGTAGGTGATACATTCATCATTGTCGCTAACTCAGAAACAGTTACGAATTCTGTTAACTTCAAGATGCTTGCTTCTAATTCAGTTTGATTTAACTCATCCTGACGTCTTTGTGCATTAACATCACGTTTAACTTTTCTATTTTTAGAAGCTTTAGATTTAGTTCCTTTATTTGATAACCTCGCTAAAGTATCTTTAATCTCTTTTTGGATGTCTCTTTCGTTAATTTCAGGTTTAACAAATTTCCCTCTATTAGCGTTATTTTGACCTCCTTTATAATTTGGAGAAACGGGTCTGTTTTGACCTGGACCACCTTGACCTGCTGGTCTATTTTGTCCTGGTGCATTTCCACCTTGTGTCCCTGGCGCATTTGTACCTGGTTGACCTGCTTTCGTAGGATCAATTTTCTTGATACGTTTACGTTTCTTACGGTCATTTTGATTTTGACCTGGTGCACCCGGTTTTCCTGGAGCTGTTTTTGGTTTAGAAACTGGTAATTCAATTCTACCTAATACAGTTGGTCCAGTTAATACTTTTCGTTCAACACGAATTGTTTCAATTTCTTTTGGAACAACAGGTTCAGCTTCTTTCGGTTCTTCTTTTGGTTCAACTTTCGCTTCAACTTTTGGAGTAGGAGCTGGAGTTGGTTTTTGAGGAACGTAAGGTGCTTTTTTCGGTTTTTCAAATTTCTTTTTGTCTGGACGAGTTTTTGTATTTAGTTTATCTAAATCAATCTTTCCAACAATTTGAACTTGAACATCACCTTCACCTAATGTATGAGGTTCTACTGTTTTTTCAGCAACAACTTCTGGTGTTTTCTCAACACTTTCTTTTACTTCATTCGCTGGTTCAATAGAAGGTGTTTCTTCTTTTTTAACAGCTTGATTAACTGGAGCAACACTTTTAATGCGTTCAATTACATCATGATCAACTTCATCTTCATCTTCAACTCTAGGAGCTTCATTTGGTTTTGAATCACGAATAGAGATTGTCTCTCTTTTCTCTCTTTTAACAGAAGTCAATTTTGACTGCTCTTTTAAAGTCTGATCTGCAGCAAATTGTTTTTGTAGAATATCAAAATGTTCGCCTTCCAATTTTGTATTTGGATTTGCGTCAATTGTTACTCCTTTGGAATGCAAGAATTCAACTAATGTAGAAACTCCTACATTTAATTCTCCTGCTGCTTTTCCTAATCTTATCGGTTTTCCCGCCATATAATTGTATGCGTCCTGTGTTAACTTATTCAGTTTTCGTTGCTAAAGTAGTAAATTTTGATTAATTGTCAAACTCAGCTCTTAGTATTCTAAATACTTCTTCAATTGTAACTTGCTCTAAATCTGTACGTTTAACTAAGTCTTCAACACCTAATTCTAATACTGATTTTGCACTATCACAACCAACAGCTTTTAATTCGTCAATAATCCAGCTATCAATCTCATCAGCAAATTCTTCTAAATCAACATCATCGATATCAACTTCACCATCACGGTAAACATCTAATTCGTATCCTGTTAATTTACCTGCTAATTTAATATTGTGACCACCACGACCAATTGCTAATGAAACTTGGTCTGGTTTTAAAAATACTTTTGCTCTTTTATCTTCTTCGTTGATTTCAACCGACGTAATTTTCGCTGGTGAAAGTGCACGTTGAATAAATAATTGATTGTTGCTTGTGTAATTGATTACATCGATATTTTCGTTTTTCAACTCACGAACAATTCCGTGAATACGAGAACCTTTCATACCAACACATGCTCCTACTGGATCAATACGATCATCGTAAGACTCAACAGCAACTTTCGCTCTTTCTCCTGGTTCACGAACGATACGTTTAATTGTAATCAATCCGTCGAATACTTCAGGAACTTCTAATTCAAATAATCTTTCTAAGAATTCAGGTGCTGTTCTAGATAAAATAATAACAGGGCTACTGTTACGCATATCCACTTTCGCAACTACTGCACGAACAGCTTCACCTTTTTTGAAATAATCAGATGGAATTTGTTCTGATTTCGGTAACAATAATTCGTTTCCTTCATCATCCAATACCATAATCTCTTTTTTCCATACTTGGTATACTTCTCCAGTAACGATTTCACCGATTCTTTCTTTGTATACTTTGTAAAGATTATCTTTCTCTAACTCCATGATTCTAGAAATCAAGTTTTGACGTAAAGAAAGAATGTTACGACGACCAAAGTCACCAAATGTAAACTCTTCTGTTACCTCTTCACCGATTTCAAAATCTGGCTCAATTTTCACTGCATCAGAATAAGCGATCTCCGTATTTTGATCTTCTACTTCTCCGTCAGCTACGATTTCTTTATTTACAAAGATTTGAACATCTCCTTTATCAATATTTACAATCACATCAATGTGCTCGTCTGTATTGAATTTTTTCTTCAACATTGCACGGAATACATCTTCCAAGACATGCTGCATTGTTGTTCTATCAATGCTTTTTAATTCTTTAAATTCCGAAAAAGATTCAACTAATTCAAGGCTATTCATAAGTACCTATTTAAATGAAATAACAATTTTTGTTTCTTTTATTTTATTCAAAGGTAGAACAAGTTGTTCCACAATGATTTCTTTTTTCTTTTTGCCTTCAGGAACTTCTGTTCGTGTTTGTTCAACAGTCAAATCAGTCGCTGTAGCAGCTTTTAAAACACCTTCCAATTTAGCTCCATCATTTAAAATGATTTCAACTTCTCTTTCGATGTTTTTAATATATTGAGGCAAAACGCGCAAAGGTCTATCGATTCCTGCAGATGATACATGTAATTCAAAATCTTGCTCTTCTCTGTCTAAATTGTGTTCAACATTACGTGAAACAGAAATGCAATCTTTTACAGAAACACCTCCTACATGTTTGTCGATCTCTACAGAAATTGAATTTGATTTTGAAATGGAAATATCTACAATAAACAACCCATTGTCTAACTCTGCAATGCGTTCGTTTACCAATTCCTCTACTAATTTTTTACTAATCATGCCTTATAAAAAGAGGGGACCTCAGTCCCCTCATTTGTTCATTTCTAAATAACGATGGTGCAAATATACGATTTCTTTTTTAATTATCAAGTGTTTAATGAAAAATGAGTTTAATTTAATCTTATTAATAAAAAACTATATAGTTACGTTTTCTTTGACTATTCAATAAAAAAAAGCAATTTTGTTCTAAAATATTTAAGGATGGCAGAAGATTTACAAATTACTTCAATTACGAAAGAGGAAAAATACAAGGAAATCATTCCTCAGATAAAAGCGTTAGTTGAAGGTGAATCAGATTTAGTTGCTAATCTAGCAAACGTTACTGCCGCTTTGAAACAAACGTTTGATTTCTTTTGGGTTGGGTTTTATATCGTAAAGAATGATGAATTGGTACTAGGTCCATTTCAAGGTCCAATCGCTTGTACTCGAATTAAAAAAGGAAAGGGTGTTTGTGGACATGTTTTTGAAACAAAGAAGACTGCTCTTGTTCCAGATGTAGATGCATTTCCAGGTCATATTGCTTGTAGTTCCTTGTCGAAAAGTGAAATAGTCGTACCTTTGTTGCGAAATAACGAAGTACTTGCTGTTTTGGATGTAGACAGTGATTCACTGAATGATTTTGATGAGATTGATGAATTGAATTTAACAGCTTTATGCACATGGCTTTCAGATCGTTTTTAGTTTTTGGATTACTCTTAATTCTCGCTTCGTGTGCCCAAATTGGCACGTTGTCAGGTGGTGAAAAAGATGAAATTGCTCCAAAACCGATTGAAAGTAAAGTTGAACCGTTAAATGGCTCAACTTATTTTATGTCAAAAACGGTAACCATTCCTTTTGATGAATACATTAAATTAAACAATCCAACAGACAATATTTTAATTGTTCCACCACATGCAAAAATTGAGGCCACTTTACATAAGAAAAACCTGATTTTAATCTGGAAAGATACTTTAGATGAAAACACGACTTATACCATTTATTTAAATCGAGCTGTTAAAGACATTAGGGAAGGTAAAGATTCATTGATGCAATATGTTTTTTCTACAGGTGCTTTTATTGATTCACTTTCTTACAAGGTAAATGTTGTAGATGCTTTTTCAAATGCACCGATATCAGGATGTTTAGTTGCTTTATATGAAAATAAGATAGACTCTGTTTTACCAACGTATTTTTCACAAACTGATAAAACGGGATGGGCAAGTATAAAATACATTAAAAAAGGTGCCTACTCGTTGATTGCTTTTGAAGATAAAAACAAAGATTTGTTGTATCAAAAAACGGAACGTATTGCTTTACGATCTAATAAAATATCAATCGATTCCTCAAGTGTTGATTCATCTCGATTGCGTTTATTTTCTCCAGAATTACCTCCCAACATTACAAGTTTAAAATACCAAGCACCGGGATTATTCGAATTAGAAGCAAATCGTTCTATTGATAATGCGAACATTTATTTGAATCGAAAAAAATTAAATACTTCTGAATTCAAATTTCTGAATGATCATAAGTTCACATTTCTCCATTCAGTAAAAGATACAAGTATTAAAACAGTTGAAGTAATTGTTCAAAATGAATTAATAAATGATACTATTTCTCTTCGAATTTTAGAAAAAGAAAAACTTGGAAAAACGAAAATCGCTAACAATCTAGAGAACTTAAGTTTATACGAGAAAGATACCTTGAGATTAAACTTTACGGATCAAATCTTAAAAACGAATGCTTCACAGCTTCATTTAAAAAACAAAAAAGATTCATCTGAAGTTAAGATTGATAAAATTGAAGAAAATCAAAATTACTTATCAATCATTTTCTCAAAAAAAGGTTTAAAAGATGTTCTTTTAAAAGTTGATCCAAATGGTATTGAATTGAAAGATTCACAACAACATGATACTATCAAACTGGATTTCACAATCAAAGAAGAAAAGGAATTTGGGGCGATTAATTTAGATGCTTCATTATATACTCAACCAATTGTTGTTGAAGTATTGAATGGTGAAACAGTAGTTAAAACGTTACATTTTTCTTCAGGAGGAAAAAAAATAATCGAACGTTTGGAACCTGCAGATTACAAATTTAGAGTTATTTTAGATCAAAATAAGAATCGAAAATGGGATACAGGTGATTTCAATTCGAAAATACAACCTGAAGAAATACATCTATTTTTAGAAGCAACAAAAGTGCGAGCAAATTGGGAGATTGATTTGAAATTAATTCCGAAAAAAGCAAATGAATGAGGAACTTCAATTCCAAAAAGCATTTAGTCAGTGGAAAATATGGATTGCCATTTTCCTTGGTGTTTCCATTGCTTCTTGGATGATTTATAGAAGTTTACATCAACAAAATTTTATTGAAACAGCTCCTTTAAAAGGAAATTACAATTGGGTAGATACCAATCATAATCAGATTGTAGATTCTTCAAATCCTGCTGAATTTCAACTTACCGAAAAAGGGAATTACAAAATTGAAACACTTTCGGACACGTTGGGAATGATTCATTGGACATACGCCTCCTTCTTTTGGTTAATCTGTGCTCTCCTTTTTATGGTTGGACGAGATTTCTTCTATATTTTAAGAATTCGAATTTTGACTAAAAAGCAATTATCATGGAAACAATGTTTTAATGTGATTATGATTTGGGAATTTGCTTCTGCTTTATCACCTGGAGTTGTTGGTGGAACTACCGTTGCGATGTTTATTCTCAAAAAGGAAAAAATAGACTTAGGACGTTCAACAGCAATAGTGATGGTAACGGCAGTGATGGATAATCTATTTTATTTATTACTGATACCTTTTGTATTTATTTTCATCAGTCAAGACCAACTTTTTCCAACTCATTTTGCGGCTTCTAAAAGTGTCGAATTTGTTTTTTGGACTGGTTTTGGAATAAAATTGTTGTTGTGTCTTTTCATTATTTTCAGCTTGTTTATCTTTCCAAAAGTATGCGTTCGACTTTTACAAATTGTCTTTTCACTTCCAGTTTTAAACAAATGGAAATCATTCGCAGACAAAACGGGTATTGAATTGGAAATGGCTTCTGCAGCTTTTAAAAAAGAGAAAATTGGATTTTGGATTTCTGCCTTAGGAGCAACGTTTTTTAGTTGGATTTCTAGATATTTAGTCATTAGTTGTATTTTAAATGCGTTTATCGAATTAGACTTTTTACAAAATATACTGTTATTGGGTAAGCAAATCGTATTGTGGCTATTGATGATGATTAGTCCGACACCTGGAGGAAGTGGAGTAGCAGAATATGCTTTCGGTGAATTGATGATTTCTTTTAGTCGTTCAACCTTATTAATTGCTGCTTTGGCTTTACTATGGAGATTGATTTCGTACTTTCCATATTTAGTAATTGGAGCTATAATTTTACCACGTTGGCTTAGAAAAGAGAATTAAAATGAAAAGATTAGCAGTACTATTTTTGTTTTTTCAATTGGTTGGTTTTTCTCAAGAAATCCCAAAAGATTCTTCGTTTATCAAACATACTTTTCTTGAAACAGGAGGTTTAGTATCTTATTATTTTTGGGAAGAAGACAGCTTGGGATATATAATCAATTCAAAAGTAGACAAGCCTTACTTGAAAAATTACAAGATTTTATTTCATGATCGCTGGAAAACAAAATCGGAAGTGAATTCAGAGCAACTTCAACGAATTATTAATGCATTTGCTCATGATGTAACTGGAGAAAAAGAACGTTCACATTTTGAATTCAAAGATTCAATTCATAAAGAAAAGTATACAGTTGGTTTAAGACGAGTTATTGCCGAAAACTCTGAAAGTGTCTTTTTTATTCGAACGAATACAACTTGGAAAAGTAGAGTAGGGAAGAAAGTAACTTATTTTTCAATAGATAAAAACAATCGATTAAAATACATCAAGACAAGTGATTCAGTGATTCTTGAGAAATTGAATGTAAAGAGTATGGCAAATGGTCAATATGTCGTTTTTTCTTATTTAAAGAATAACGATGAGATTAAAGACCAGCAAATTTTCAGTTATCAAGGAGAAGATGTCACGACTTTTTTCAAAGAAAATAAAACGATGCAAGCCGATCGAGTGATGGTTTTTATCAATGGTTATCGTGGTCCAACAAGAGAAAAAGATGAAACAGACCATTTAGTAATTTCAAAAGATCGTTACCGTTATTGGTTTAAAATAGATGATCGCTTCATTGAAACATTAAAACCTTCTAAGACTTATTATTTAGATGGCAGTATGAGTATCAAAACTTCCAATCATCGATCAATGTTGAATTTCATCAAGAGTTTTGCATTGTCGACCTATGTTTTTAGAAAGAAAAAAGCACGAGATAATTACAAGCGATTAAATACCGAACAAAATTTAGCTGGTTTTGAGCGCAGGATAGATTATGGTAAAATTGGGGGAGAAGCATTGTTAACAGCCTTGTGTAATTCACCAGCTTGTCAGAATACGATTGATACGATTGATATTGTTTGTCACAGCATGGGTTATGCTTATACACTCGGTATGATTGAGTCGTTAAAAGGGAAAGTTGTATTTGGAAGGATATATATATTAGCCCCCGAAAATGCTTGTCAAGAAGGAGCAGATTGGTCACAATTTGAACAAGTTTGGCAATACGGAAGTAATTTAGGAGAAAAAGATGCTGATCCACTTTGGGAACAAGATGGAATCGCACCTCAATGTGCAGTGAAAGGAATTGAGAAATTAGATCCAACAAAAGGAGGGAGGGCATTTTTCCCGAAAGATTGGAAACGAAAAAACTTTGTTGATAGTCATATGCTCTACAACTTCGATTGGATTTTTGAACAAATTACAAAAGGTCAGGTTGGATTTATAGGGAAATATTAGATATAAAAAAAACCGAGAAGTTAATTCTCGGTTTTAATATTTTAAAAATTCAAATCTTACAATCCGAATCCTGCTTTTACTTTATCAACGAAATCTAATTTCTCCCAAGTAAATAATTCAACTTCTTTAGAAACGATCGTTCCATCTGGAGATTTGAATGTTTTAGTTACTACTTCATTTTTACGTCCCATGTGTCCGTAAGCAGCAGTTTCACTATAAATTGGGTTTCTTAATTTCAAACGTTGCTCGATTGCATAAGGACGTAAATCAAAAATTCCTTCAACAATTCTAGCGATTTCACCATCTGTTTTATCAACTTTTGCAGTACCGTATGTGTTAATGTATAAACCACATGGTTTAGCAACACCAATAGCATAAGAAACTTGAACTAATACTTCGTCAGCTAATCCAGCAGCAACTAAGTTTTTAGCAATATGACGTGTTGCATAAGCTGCAGAACGGTCAACTTTTGATGGATCTTTTCCTGAGAATGCACCACCACCGTGAGCACCTTTACCACCGTATGTATCAACGATGATTTTTCTTCCTGTTAAACCTGTATCTCCGTGTGGCCCACCGATTACGAATTTTCCAGTTGGATTGATATGGTATTGGATTTCATTTGTGAATAACACTTGTAATTCTGGTTTCAATTTCGCTTTAACACGAGGAATTACGATTGAAATGATATCACTTTTAATTTTAGCTAACATTTCAGCTTCAGTTGCGAAGTCATCATGTTGTGTAGAAACTACGATTGAATCAATTCTTTGAGGAACATTGTCATCAGAATATTCAATTGTAACTTGAGACTTAGCATCTGGACGTAAATAACCAATTAAATTTGGCTCATTGTTTCTGATGTAAGATAACTCTTGTAATATTTTGTGCGCTAAATCTAACGCTAATGGCATATAATTTTCTGTTTCTTTAGTTGCATAACCAAACATCATTCCTTGGTCACCTGCACCTTGAGCATTTGCTTTTGCCTCGAAATCATCATTTGCTACAACTCTATCGACACCTTGATTGATATCGTCTGATTGATCATGAATTGCTGAAAGAATTCCACAAGAATTCGCTTCGAACATATATTCAGATTTAGTATATCCAATTTTTCTGATTACTTCTCTAGCAATACTTTGAACATCTAAATATGTTTTTGTTTTTACTTCACCAGCCAAAACTACTTGACCAGTTGTTACTAATGTTTCACATGCAACTTTAGACGTTGGATCAAATGCCATGAAATTGTCAATTAATGCGTCTGAAATTTGATCAGCTACTTTATCTGGATGCCCTTCAGAAACTGATTCTGATGTAAATAAATATGACATTATCTATTGTTTAAAAATTAGGATGCGAATTTAATAAAATTTATTCAAAAAATCTTCGTTGATAAAAACAATTGACACAGAATCTTTTTTTAACTTAATTTGTAACTAAATGGACGCTATAACGGTCCTACATTAAACTATATTTATGAAATACATCTTGATCCTGATATCGATTCTATTAACCACATTTTCATTTTCACAAATAAATTTTCAAATAAAAGAGGATCAAACACTTGTAGCCATTCCTTTTTCTAAGGTTATTCCAAATGATGGTTCACCAATTCTTGCTGATATTGATGGTCTATTTAGTATCGATACGACTAAAGTAACTTCATTAAAGATTTCAACTTTTGGATTTAAAGATACGATTGTGATAGTAAAAAATATTACTGGAAATGAAATCATTTTGAATCCATTAGCAACAAGTATAGAGGAAGTGAAAATTATACCTGGTGAAAACCCGGCACATCGAATAATGAATCAGGTCATCGAAAGAAGAAAGATCAATAGTCCAACGCATAACGATGCTTTTACTTATGATTCATACAGTAAATATATTTTTGATTTAAATGAAGAAGCAATGGCTTCGATATCAGACACCACAAAAGACACCACTTTGCTGTTAATTAAAAAATATTTTAATTCTAAGTATTTAATGCTTTTAGAAAGTGCATCAACAAGAACCTTTTCTCCACCTTCAAGAGATAAAGAAGAAATAACAGCCTACAAAGTTTCGGGATTTACAGATCCAATGCTGTCTTCTTTTGCAAATGAAATGCAATCGTTTAGCTTTTATGAGAATCAATTTGAAATTTTTGGAAAATCGTATGTTAATCCGATTGCATTCGGAGGAACGAAGCGCTATTTCTTTTTAATTGAAGATACAACATTTGTTGGAGCAGATACGGTTTTCACCATTTCATTTAGGCCAAGAAAAGATAAAAATTTTGACGGATTAAAAGGACAATTATACATCAATACCAATGGTTTTGCAGTTGAAAAAGTAATAGTTGAACCATTAGATTCAATAGGGGGTGCAAAATTGAAAGTAATTCAGGAATATGCATTTATTGAAAACAAGAAATGGTTCCCATCGAAACTTTCAACCGAAATCAAACTACCTTCTTTACAAATTGGCGGTTTAAAAAACGGTTATATTCAAGGAAAGGGTAATATGTACATAAAAAATATTGTGCTAAATCCTGAAAATAAAATGAAACGTTCCATAAATAATACTGCATTAGTTACATCGGAGGACGCCAATTATAAAAGCGAAAAAGAATGGGATTCGCTACGAGTTTTTAAAATCACTGAAAAAGAGAAAAATACCTATCGCGTTTTAGATAGTGTTTCCAAAAAAGAGCATCTAGATTACAAGTTAAGAGCGATTACCAGTTTATTACAAGGACAGTTGCCTTTAGGTTATGTCAATATGGATATTACAAAAATCATTGATTATAAGCTATTTGAAGGTTACCGTTTTGGAATGGGCTTAGAAACGTCTTATAAAACATTTAAAAAAGGAACGATTGGTGGTTACGCTGGATGGGCCACTAAAGATGAACAATGGAAATATGGTGGTTTTGCGGAATTTAAATTAAACAATTCACATTCAATAAAATGGAATTTAAAATATCATTACGATTTGATTGAACGAGGAGGATATTCATTTCAAAAAGAAGGATTTAATTTAAGTAATGATGAGAACTATCGCCATATTTATATCAAAAACATGGAATATCAACGATTGGCTGAAACATCTTTATCAGGTTTTATTTCTTCAAATTTTAAAGTGACGCTAGGAGTAAATTATCAACGTATTTGGTTAACGGATAATTACACTTTTCAAATTCCTTCTGCTTCTATAGTTTCTTCCCACTCTCCGTTTGATTTAGCAGAAACATTCACTGAAATCAATTGGAATATTCGAGAAAAAGTAATGCAAATGGGTGATAATCGTATCGGAAAAGGGACAAAATATCCGAAGTTGAAAATTAAATACACAAAAGGTATTAAGGGAATTTATGATTCTAAATATGATTATTCAAGATTGATTATTGATGTATCTCAAGATGTAGGTATAAAAACAATTGGAAAGTTAAATTGGCTAATTCATTATGGACAAACAATTGGTAATGTTCCGTTATTTCTTCAACAAGTAGCAATAGGAACTGGTGGAAATGGGAATTTATCAATCAAAAATACCTTCGAAACAATGCTTCCGTCTACTTATTTTTCAAAACAACAATTGAATTTATTTACTCGATTTACATTTCGTGCGATGAAGACAAATTTAAAATTCACGAAACCTCAACTTGGATTTCACCATGCATTAGGATATGGTTATTTTTCAAATCCAACCGAACATACAGCCAGTTTCTCAACTTTATCTAAAGGATATTATGAAGCAGGAATGATTCTAGACGGAATTTTCGTTTCTGGTTTTTCTAGGATTGGAATGGGTGTATTTTATAAATATGGAACAAATGCAAGTCCTTATGTGAAAGAAAATCTAATGTACAAAGTGAGTCTTTCGATTCAACTTTAACGAATTACGGCAACGAATCCAGATAATTCATGCACATTATCAGCACTTTCACATGATTCATAGATTAAATAATAGGTATAAATTCCATCTGGAACTTTTCGACCTTTATATGTTCCGTCCCAAAATTCATCTTGATCATTGGTCTGAAATATAATCTCTCCCCAGCGATTATAGATTTTAAAATCCCAAGATTGAGCTGGTAAATAGGTAACAACTTTAAAATCATTATTATATTCATCTCCATCAGGAGTAAATGTGTTTGGAATATAAACGGTATAAGGTAGTATGATAACTTTTTCAAAACTTGAATCAACACATAAAAACTCGTTAGTGACATATTGAATCGGATAAAACATGCCATCTTCTTTGAAGGTGTAACTTGGATTTTGGACTGTTGTTCCTTCTATATTATCAAACATATAAAAATAAGTTAATCCACCTTCAGAACGGTCAGTAAATTGAATGGTAGAATGGCAGATATCTGTTTCATCCTTATCTACAATAAATTTTGAAACAGGACTTGGGTTAACCTGTATTAAATCATATTTTGTCAAATACAATGTGTCTGTACATCCAACATCTGCATGTATCATTAAACTTACATCATAAGTACCGACATTATAGTATGTATTAATTGGATTTGCAGAAGTTGAAGTTCCTCCATCCCCGAAATTCCAGCTATAATTTAATGTTGTAACGTAGTTACATAATTCATTAAAATGGGCTTCAAAAGGAACACATTGTAAACCGGGTTCAATCATAAAATCGATTGTCGGTTCAGGATAAATATATATAGATTTTGTATAAGTATCGACGCAATTTTCATAATTCCCTGTTAAGGTTATCGGTATTGAACCAGATTGATTGAATTGAACATTTGATACATCCAATGTTGTCGCATTTTGAATTGAAGCAGAATTTCCAAAATTCCAAGAAAAAGAAGTTGTAGGAGATCCAACCAATGTTCCATCAAAATTAAAGCTGTTTCCAGTTATACAGATTGAATCATTTGAAGTGAATGAAACATTCAAGATTTCATTCATTATTAAATTTTTATAAGTTGTATCAATACAAGCACCATTAGATCCTGCGATTAATTGAACGGTGTAAACACCAGGAGTTGGAAAAGTATATGTTGGAGAGATCGCAGTACTTATATCGGTATTAATTCCATTTACTCCAAAATCCCAATTATATTGATCACAACCAGTTGAAGTATTGAATAATGTTGTTGTTAAACCTTCGCACAAGTAATTTGGAGGAGGATTAAAATTAACAATAGGTAAAGGATATACATAAATTGAATCAGTATAACCAGTAAAGCAAGTTCCTATATTAGAATTTAATGTCACAACTATGAATCCTGAAGTATCGAAGACTACATTATTAACATCTAATGTAGTTGCATTTTGAATGGAAGCATGTGGTCCAAAATCCCATTCATAGTCTGCATTATTTGTTCCGATTACGGAGCCATTAAAATCAAAATTATTCCCTATGATACAAAGTGAATCATTCGAAGTAAAACTTACCGAGAGCTCTTCGTTTACAATCATCGTTTGGTATGCGGTATCTGTACAAGGCCAGCCAGGATTTACGACTAAAGTTGCAATATAAGTTCCAGGTGACGGATAGGTATAACTTGGTTCGAAAATCGTACTTACATCTGTTGTAATATTTGGCACTCCAAAATTCCAAGAATAATTCGTTCCCCCATAAGAGTTATTGTCAAATGTTACCGTTAAACCTTGACAATATGAAACGAAATAATCCATATCAACTTGAAGAGGGATTGTCGCTTGCATTGAAATATTACAACTAATCACTTTAAATAAAAAATCGCGAACTGTTTGACCAAGTAAAACACCATTTCTGTATTCTTGAACTCGAATTCCAACAACAAATAATCCTTGTAAATTTGGTTGAGCGGTTAATACTCCAGTTGTAGGATTGATACTTATCGAAGCACCTGGACCAAGTGGATTTGCACTTGAAAATCCATTTGCAAATTGAACTAATCCATATGCAGGAGGAGGAATTGTTGAAGGCATTGGTTGAGCGGAAGTTGCTCCTTCAAAAGGTGTTACCAATGAATAAACCAATTGATCACCATCTGGATCTGAAGCATAATGGTTGAATATCAGTTCGTCATTATTGCATATTACAATTGGTGGGTAATTGACAAAATGAGGACTACTATTGGCTGTCATTGAAGTTTCTGAACCTGGAATATGAGTAGTTAAAGTTAAACCTGTGTCTTCAGGCGCAACTAAGTTTGAAACATTTGGACCTCGACAACAACGTTGATATGAAGCAGTATAACCACCTGGAATAGGAGGTAAATTAATGGTTGTAGTATACGTTGCTTTTTCTACACAAATACCACCTGGTGCTGTTACACAGGGATTATTGAATACAATTGGAACGTTTGTGCTACCTGGAAAAGGAATATTTATTGTTTGCACTTCAACATTTGAGGCATTGTAAATTGTCAAATGTAATGGATTGTCATAAGCAGCCCCGGTTGAATAGCAATCTCTATAAAGCGTGACATTAATTTGGTAGTTATTGTTGCCCAGATAATTATAATAGATGTCTCCTCCAACAATATGCGATGCATGAACTGTTTGGTAAAAAAAGAAAAGGAGTACAAATAATATAAATCTCATTAGCAATTACTTAAACGTAAAGATAGCTTAAAAGTTGCAAATCAATAAATTTTTTGAAAACATTAACAATCTTATCTGTTTGATTTTAAAAACATTGAGAAAAATCTAGTAAATCAGTTTTGTATTGAAAATGGTAGATATTTTGAGATTTTTCACTTTCAATTTGTTTATTTCTTGAACTACCTTTTATGAATGTAGGTCTAGGAAATTGAAAGTAATCTGCAGCAGCTGTATAATATTCTTCTCTTGTTGGATGAGATGGATGACAAACATTAACAATATCGCCAAATTTTTGCTCTTGGATTAACAATTCAATAAATGAAATCACATCATTTAAATGAACTAAATTAACGGGCGAATCACCATTTGGAATATCAATTCTTCCTTGAAGTTGTTTTATTGGATGTCTATTTGGGCCTATCAATCCAGCCAATCTAAGAATTGTTAAACGTTGATTTATTGAATTAGAAATTGTTTGTTCTATTTGAACATTTGAATTGGTTAATTCTGTTTCATTAAATGGATAATTTTCAGATGCTAATGGTAGCTTTTCGGGGTAAACTCCTGTCGAACTAATTAAAATTATTTCAGTAGAAGCAGGTAATTTTTGAAGGAAATCAGTTACTGTACCTAAATTTTTAAAGACATGTGAAGCAGGAATTGCAATTATACAAATATCAGCTTTCAAACTTTGTTCAATCAAATTGTTCGGACTGTTTGACTCCAATGACCATTTGATAGCTGTTATATCATTGGATGCATTTATTGATTCAATTTTATCATCTGAAGTGGAAGTTCCAATTACATTTATTCCTTTTTTAATCAATGATTTTGAAAGTGGTAAGCCCAACCAACCTAAGCCAAGAATTGTAATATTTTTCATCAAATGAATTTTGTCAATTTATATAGAACAAATTAAACGAGAATTTATGAATTTCTTTGAATAAAGTTACCTTTGTTTTAACTTTATAAAAATGGCGTTGTGATGAATTATTCAAGATTATTTGTTCGTTTTAATTGGATTACACTTGTACTCATCTTTTTAGTTGTTGTTGCAGGAAGTTTTGTGAGAATAACAGGTAGCGGAATGGGTTGTCCAGATTGGCCAAAATGTTTTGGAAAATGGGTTCCACCAACTCAAAAAAGTCAACTTCCATCAAATTATAAAGAGATTTACGCTGAAAAAAGAGGGAAGAAAATAGAAAAATTTTCAAAATTACTTCGCTCAATTGGCATGGCGGATGTTGCTGATAAAATCAAAGAGGATAAATCAATCTTAATTGAACAAAGTTTTAATGCTCGAAAAACATGGACGGAATACGCTAACAGATTGGTTGGTTTTTTAGCTGGAAATGCCGTTTTAGTTGTTTTATTATGGATATTATTTAAATATAGAAAACGAAAATTAGTGTTGTTAGCAATTGCGAACTTGATCTTTTTAGGTTTTGAAGCATGGTTTGGTTCTATTGTCGTAGCAACAAATTTAGTTCCGTGGACTATCACAGTGCATTTATTTTTCGCACTCTTGATTATCGCTTTACAACTTCTAATCATTCACGAAATAAGTCCGATTCAAAGTACTAAAATTCATATTAGTCGTTCTTTAAAATTGCTGATTGTATTTTGTTTTGTCATCACCTTTATCCAAATGTTTTTGGGAACACAAGTAAGAGAAAGTATAGATGAATTAACGAAACAAGGATATAGCAGAGCAGTTTGGATTGAAAAATTAGGACTTCCGTTCTTTATTCACCGAAGTTTTTCATGGTTAGTATTAATTATCCTTTCATTTATTGCTTGGAAAAACGAGAAAGAAAACAAATATTGGATCATTCGCACTTCTTTCATCCTTCTTATGTTGGAGCTAATTTCTGGAATTTTATTAGCCTATGCAAACATGCCTGGTTTAGTTCAAACAAGTCACTTGATTTTTGCTACAATCATTTTAGGAACGTTGGGTATGGCATCACTACGAATGAGCTCTGTAACAAAAGTTGCATGACTAAATTAATTAATGACCTAATTTTGGTCCTATGCATATAATTGGATTTATTGTCACAATATTCATAGGCGTAATTTTAGGCTTAGTTGGCGGTGGAGGTTCTATTTTAACCTTACCAGTAGTTCATTATTTTTTCGGAGTATCCATGTCGCAAGCAGCTGTTTACTCTTTGTTTATCGTTGGAATGTCGTCCTCGATAGGTGTTTTCAAACGAATTAAAACAAAAGATTTCGAACTAAAAGAGGCAATCATTTTTGTGATTCCGAGTACTTTAGTTGCTTTTACGATGCGTTTATGGGTCATGCCATTGATTCCTGTTCAATTTAATCTTTTTGGAATGGAAACTTCAAAAGATTCAATGATGTCACTTTTATTAATCATCGTAATGACCATAACAGCAGTTCGTATGATCTTTAAAAGTGATTCCCAAAAAGAATATGAAAGCAGTATTTCTAGAACCCTTTTATATGGATCATTTACTGGTGTTTTAGCTGGAATTATTGGCGCAGGAGGAGGATTTATTATTGTTCCAGCATTAACAAAAATGGGGTTATCGATGCGAAAAGCAATTGGAACTTCGATGTTAATTATCACAATTCAATCATTCGGAGCGCTAGTGGGCGACATGTTAAATAAGCAAATTTCAAACGAACCTTTCAATTATACCTTATTGATTTATTTAACAATTTTGACAGCATTAGGCGTTTTCGTTGGTACTTATTTACAACGTTTTTTTACAGGTAAAATTCTTCGCAAAGTATTTAGTTATTTACTAATAGCAGTATCATTGTTTATTTTAATCGACAGATTTATAATAAACTAAAAGTCAAAATCGAAATAATTTTCCATTTTCTCTTGTATTTCCATTTCAGACTCTTATATTTGCAACCCGAAATCAATCATTTATTGATTATTTCTCGGTCCTATAGCTCAGTTGGTTAGAGCACCTGACTCATAATCATCCGTACAATACACTTCAAACCCACATTCTCATTGACTTTCACACATGCAGACATCTCTGTGTACACCATTTTCGTACTGTAACGTAGTTATTAATACTTGTTTTATTACTCTTTAGGAAAGACTTCCCATTACAACATTCCTTCGTTTGCAAAACTATAAAAATCGTGATGTGGTGTTACGATTATATGGTCAAGCAAGTCGATTGTCATTATCTTACACACCTCTTTGATTTGCTTTGTCAACGCTACGTCTTGGACACTTGGTTGAGTGTTTCCTGAAGGGTGGGAATGAGATATGATGATTCCAGTAGCGAGTGACTTTAATGCAGCAACCATAATTAAACGTACATCAACCATTGTTCCTGTGATACCACCAGTTGACGCTTTATAAATCCCCAAAGGTTTGTTTGCTTGATTTAATAACAATACAACGAATTGTTCTTGCATTCCAATTGTATCCTTGTCATACCCTTCTAAAAGTTGCATACAGGCATCGTGTGCGCTTGTAATCTTCTTTCTTTTCAATATCCCTAAATCAGGAATGTACTTCAATCGGACTTCACGAACCGACATTAAATTGTTTGATATTTTCATAATAACTAATTTTTAGTTAACATGTCTAAAGTAATTTCAATCGTGCGTGTTTGGGTATTCGTGACTGTTAGTGTGTGCTAATTTTAATTTGAACCATCGGTTTTTTGTCTAATTACATTGGGAATTCTCCATTAACTTCTCTGTACAAGAAACCTAAATTATTTCATTCATCATCATAAAAGATATTTTCATTTACAGTAGAGTAATGATATTTGGTGTGTCAATAATTTTTCATCATTAACTTCACATAGAGGGTAACCACCAATTATACTAATATGGGGGGGTGAAGAATGAGAAGTACCTGAACGAATTGGAATATAACTATATAATCTAATTGGTGTTTTTTTTGATGAGATTACCTGAATGATAACTCTGTTGAGGGTAATGTAAATACACACAGAAGCAAATCCAAAACAGTTTGTGATTTCACCTCTTATTTTTAAAATCTTCGAAACCTTGAATGAATTCTACTATGGACATATTGAATGCTTCAGCTAACTTGTAGAGGTATGTTAACGATGGACCAAACTTATTTCTTTCTAACGAGGAAATGTTCTGATAACTATTGTTTATTTTAACTGCTAAATCAACTTGAGTTAATTGATGTTCACCCCTCATAAATTTAATGTAAGCGCCAAAAGTTTTATCGTTATTATCCTTTAACATAATAACCAATTTGGAAAATCCATTGCTATAACTTGTAACACATATATGTTAGTTGTATGAAATGTTGTTATTTTTGAAGCTTTACTAATTTTAATTGTGCGATTTCGCACGTAAACAAAAACCTATGAATAGAGCTTTTTTAATCATTAGAACTCTTGTAATTAGTATAGTGACAGCTTTTAAAAAAGAAACAAGAACTGCATCTTCAACAACAAACACTAGTAATACCAAGATATTAACTGATGGACAGTATACAGGAACTACAACAATTGAAAAGATGTACTATAATAAAAATTGGCATTTTATTTCTTCAAGTAGTACATCATCTACTCAGCCTGATTTGAATGAAGCTATTCTTGGAAAGAGTGAAATGGAATTTCAATTTTAACTGGTGGTAATTATGAGTTTTGATTTAAAAAGTGTAAAGTTTGGTTCTTCTGATGAAAAACCTGATGTACTGTTTAGTCTTAAGAATGTTAATTTTGGACCAATTGATGACGTTAAAACAAATTTGCAAAAAGCATTTGGCGAAAAGCAATCTGATTATTTTATGTCAAAGAATTCACAAACTTTTGCTTTGATATCAGGTGATAAAATGTTGGAATCAATTAATAACCAAAGTTCATCTGAACAAAAAGAAATTTCAAAACTAAAAAATGAATCAATAAAGATATGTGAAGAGTTCAATAAAACTAAAAACACAAAAAAATTCCTATATTCCATTGAAAAGTTTCAATACAAAAACTTCAAAGATTATAACATAGACAAAGACCTCTTTCAGTTTTCTGATTTATTTTTTCTGTCTATTCCATTATTAATCTTGATTGGTCTTCTATTCGTTAAGAAAAAATTCGTCACTTCTATTGAAAAAGTTGGATTGCAAACAAACGACGTGACAAAGTTTAATTTAAAGATTTCACAAGCCACAATTAAAACGGCAATTAACTCGTTTTTAATAGCAGTGATAGTAGTTTTATCAATGAATAGCTCAAAGCTAAATGATGTCAAACAATTAAGCGTTTCAAACTTTAAATACGCATCATTAGGACGCTTTGACAACATAGAAAGATTGATGCGAAGTTATTTCAATGATGATGAATTTATTACAATTACTCAATTAGAAAACGTAAAATTCAAACATAAACAAAATTGGAAGGGTTTTGCTGTTGAAGAAGCTTCAAGTTTCAAGTTTGTTTATTATATCATCATAGGTCAATTGTTCCTAAATGATGTTTCAACTCTCTTTATTTTGTTTGCAATTATTTTCATTTTCATATTTATTCGAAACTTCATCAAGAAAAACGTAAGCATTGAAATAGTTTAGTTCTGCATTTCTTTTTCTATCGAAATTTTCGTGTCTTGTGTGCCGATAAATAATCTTTGATTAGTCGAAAGGGTTAAACCCATCTATTTTTACAGTTAAATCTTGATTTTTAGCCATTATACACATCTGTATATAAATAGCTTTTCTGTGAAAAAGAATACCCACAACGGCTTTCTAAATGCGAGAATGTCTTCAAATATCAATCCAATAGAAATCCAGTACAGGTGACGGTGTAATATTTTTGTTGTTTCGGAATTCATTAGTTGTGTGTTGTTTTTCATTGTGTGTTGAAAGTTAGTAATTCAAGTTGATTTCTTCCTAAAGTGTTATGTATTCAGGTAACACGAAATGATAAAATCTTAATGGTAATTATCCAAGGACACCTCTGTAGGAAGATATATGACTTATGTTTTAAACCATTAATGGATGGTAAATAAATTCCTTTATATATAATACTAATAAATAATTAATTTAAGTGATTGATAAACAATTTTTTAAATTTTAATAAAGCAACTGTAGTTGGTGTAAATAGATTAAAAAAGCAACTGTAGTTTGTTTTTTGGTGTTTTTAACATTGAAATTGCTATCTTTGATTCATGAAAAAGAATCTATACAAATTTAACAATTTCGAACCAACTGACTATGCTAACATAAAGACTGGTGAGATTTTAGGTCCTGGTGTTGAAATTAAAGAAATTGTTGTCACTGACGAATCTATATACAAAAGCAAACATTGTTTAATTCTTGATACAGATGCACTCAACATTGTTAAATCTAATCTTTCATATTCTGATTTTGGTGCATTAATTAGAATGTGTGAAAATGTGTCATGGGATTTTAATGTTTTATTGACTTCAGACAAAACCATACCTCACACAAATTCAAGCATAGCAAAGGAATTAAACATTACAGGTGAAGGTGCGAGAAAGATTTTAAATAAATTGGTTTCTAAAAATATTTTAGCATACTGCATTTGTTATCCAGCTGGTTTTAAGAAAAAAGTTTACATCTTAAATCCATCACTTATGCGTAGAGGAAATAAATTTAAAAATGCTGTAAGTTCAATGTTCAGAGACCTTACAGAACCTTTTGATGAGGTTAACGAAAAGATTAAGTGATAGTAAAGTAAATGACTGATTAATTAATGGTTTTACACATAAAACCACAACAGCCAACGTTAATTAGCTGTTGTGGTTGTTGTTTTACAGAACTGCATTAATGATTTGTTGGTTCATATCATCCAAAATTTGCAAGTCAAACATTTCTAAATAAATACCAGTTATATGATTACCATAATCATGTCCAAGTGCTTCTGCTATCAGGTCTTTATTGAAACCAAGTTGCTTTGCAATGTTGGCATAACTGTATCTAAAAACGTAACTGGTGATTGGTTCGGATACACCTATGGATTCACCAAGTTTCTTTAGATGATTATTGATAACTCGGTGACGTTGGTTCTGTAGTTGAACTCTCTTTGGACTTGTTAAATCATTTTCTGAATGCAGACCTAACAAAGTTATGTTGGACGTAAATGTATCAAACACCTTCTTTATCTCATCTGTGAGCTTTATACTGTACATTTTAGAAGTCTTGCATCGTTTATAGATAATCCTATCGCTGACAACATTAGCAGGAGTCAACGTAAGCAAATCTTTCAGGTTCATACCACGCATTAAAAAGCTTAATCGTCCAACGTTCCATGCTTGGTAATGTATATGCTGTTTATCCAAATCCAGTGCAAAGAATGATTTTACTTCTTCCAAGGTCATTACTCTTGGTGTAGTCTTCTGCTTCTTTATTTTGTACTTCCTGAATGGATACCAAGACAATGGAACGTAGTCAAGATTGATTGCTTTGTTTGTGATTGTTCGTAATGAACGCATGTACACACCAATGCTGTTTGTTTTTACATTACGTTTCAATAACGTGGTTTCAATCTCAATCAACTCTTTAAACGTAAACTTACTGATTGCAATATCTGTGTTGACAATCTTTGATATAACAGACAAAGCAATACTATGCGCACGAGCATTACCCAACCTTCCTACAGCAGTTAGTTTGTCAATCTCCTCTTGCCATAACTCTGTCAACGTAATCTCATCAGGCAACTTGTTTATCATGTAGTTTTTCAAGTCTTCCAGTTCAATATTACCAACATGCTCCACTGTGTAGGCTTTCATTCGTGTATAGTAATGATTGAGCAATGCATCAAGGTGTTCGTTCTTTACTGGTTCCTTGATGATTCTGTTTGTTTTCATATTGAATCTGTTCTCTTGAACAGTGTAGCCTGAAGCAATGTCTTTGAACTTTTTATCGTGTCTTACACGAAACACTAAAGGATAAGTTCCATCCATGCGCACTCTTCTTGTATCTAAAATTAGATTGATTGTAGCCATAACCATTGGTTTTGCTACGTTACAGACGTTTTTCATGTGCACTCCATTTGCACTCCCAGTGCTATTTTATTGGTGAAATGATAGTAAAAAGACGAGTTTTAACGCTATGTAATGAACTTGAAGCAACATGATTGTATATACGTTTCATTCGTAGTTTTCAATGCAAATCCGGTCGTTTCTAAAGCGAAAACAACATCATCACGAACCTCTACACACCAATAACCACAGTACTTCCAATAAAAATTACATTCCCATTTGCAGATTTAACTTTCTTTGTTATCTTTGCATCCCAATAGCTGTGAAAACAGTGCCGGTCCTATAGCTCAGTTGGTTAGAGCACCTGACTCATAATCAGGTAGTCCCTGGTTCGAGCCCAGGTGGGACCACGGTGAAACTTAAAGGCTTACAGAAATGTAGGCCTTTTTAATTTATAGCTTTTTATCATCAAATTATAACCTACTTTAGATTTGAAGACCTACATTAACACTATTATTTTATTTTTCATTTTTAATGGGAGTTACACCGTTTTAGCATCTAATGATAAAATTACAAAGCAACCTGAAAAATTAATTTTAGCAGAGCAATTAATAGAAGATGGTTCAATTAATTTAGCCTATTTAATATTAAAAGAATATTCAGAAACAAAAATTTCTAAGAATCTAAAGTATCGAGTTTATAAAGATTTAGCAAAAATTCATTTGTTTGAACAAGATATGGTGAATTATGAAAAACTAAACAAAAAAGCCTACCAATTAAAGAAAGAAGACGGAGAAATCTACAAAGGAATGTATTATGCTGAAAAAGCTTTCTTTTGGCATTACTTGATGTGGGGAGATAGTGCTGCTTTTTACTCTAATCGTTCAATGGAAATCATACAACGAAATCGAACAGATTTTTCAAAAATTAACGTTTCTTTTGTTTATCAAATGTATGCCATTGGATTTTTATATAGAAAATTGGAACCAACTCCTAAAGTCAAAATAATTTATGAAATGCCTGTTGCAAGAATTTTAATGAATCAATGGTTCGATTCTGCAAAAGTGTACGAGAAAAAATTCCCTTTTCAATTTAGTTCAGAGCGAGTCTATTTATATAGGGGTGTCGGCACGCGTTATTTGGATCATGTTTCGGGTTATCAGTACCAAACAAAGGAATACCAAAAATCAATGAATATCTCACAATGGTATTCCTATAAAAAAGCCATGGAAGCTTATAATTACACGATTCAAAATGTGATAAACCCAAGGAATTGGAATGATATTATTTTAACAAAATCTCTTAAAGGATTATGTTACATGTGTATAGGGGAAAAAATTAAAGCGAAGCACCTTTTTAATTCAGTGTTAGTTCAATATTTAAAGCGGTATAAAAATCATTCTAATTCACCGAATGCAAGAGCTTTGATGACTTTGTATTCCTATAAAACAATCAATGATGAAACATTGCCTTTTAACGATACGCAAACCAAAAAAGACATTCAAATATTAAAAAACTTAAATAATAATTGGTGGGCATCATTTAATCAAGCGAAAGAATATAACTATGATCCTTATAGTGAATCACCAAATAATTATTTATTTAAACTTTATCTTAGAAGGTATTTTATAAAACACCAAAAAGAAGATTTAAAAGAAGCTACAACATATTTACTTTCTCAATTTTTGAATTTTCACTTTATAAAACAAGAGGAAAGAACAAATGGAAATAGATTCAATAATGCGGATTTAGAGTTTAGAAATATTAGCGATTTGCCTTTGAAAAGTAAAATTCAAAGACTTACTAAGTTAACCACTTCAAAATTAAAATCTGCCCCCAAAGTTTCAATTGATGAAATACAAAATAACTTAAAAACGAACGAATGTTTGATTTTACCCTGTCATCGAAAAAGTGGAAAGGATACCTATAAAATAATCATTGAAAAAAATACGATTTCAATTGTAAAAGCTAAAAATGATGTAACCTACACGATGACTAATTATGATACTCTTTCTTTTAAAGCTTATAAAAAAATAGCGTTTGAAGAATATAATTTGAAAATCAAACCTGTCTTATCATTCAAAAAACATTTGAAAAAAATATACACCATGTATTTTGATTATTCGAATTATTCAAACATGATTTCAGATTCAACGGGTAATAATTATGATCAATTAAAATACCTAGCTAAAAAAATTCAATTTGTATCAATTTATAATCCCTACAGTTTTTTCACAAGTCCAAAAATGGCATCTCAAAAGGAATTAAAATTTGTCAAACTGAAAAATGAGGAATACAGTAAATTACCGTTTATGGATATTCTATGTCAGAAAAAATTTAATCCTTTAAATTGTAGTCAAACAGTCTTTCAAGGAAATCTTCCAAAGTATTTAAATTCAAAAGGGATCATCCATTTGTATGGTCATGGAAATTTTAAAATAAATTCAGAATTAGGATCTATTAATTTAGAATTACCTTACCAAACCAATAATCAAGTGTTAAGTATCTCTAAAATTCAAGAAAACCAAGAGGTGAATAATTCATTAATTGTCCTTAACAATTGCTTTTCTGGTTTTAATGTAAATATCAGCTCAAGAGAATTCGATCGTGGTATCTATTTAAGCTTATTAAATAAAGGAGCATTAAATGTAATTGTGAGTCCAAACAAAACTGATGATGAAGCTTCTTCCAAAATTTTTAAATCATTTTACCAAAATATTGCAAAAGGAGAATCTACAGAAGATGCATTATATCATGCGCAATTATACTATTTAAAAACAAATCAAGGAAGTTTGGCACATCCAAAATTTTGGTCGCCTTATCGATTAATATCAAACTATCGTTTTCCTATTTATACAACTAATAATAAAGAAAATCGAAACGCGTATTTTATTTTCTCGGCAATTTCATTTGTTGTTATTAGCGGGATAATTCTTTTATATGTTCGAAAGCGGAATTCCTGATATCAATATCTTGTGAATTCAATAAAGAATGGAATGCTTTTATTGCTTTATCCTTATTTCCATGAAGAAAAGCGATGTTGCCTAAATAATAATTTGCTCGATCTTTATATACAGAATTGATTCTCATAACTTTATAGAATTCTTTTTTTGCAGTCTCTAATTTATTAAGTTTAAAATTTATTACACCTGAAAAGTAAATTAGAGTATCATTTTGAGGATGAGCAATTAATTCTTGATGAATTTTTTTATTCGCTTTAATATAGTTTTTTGTTTTGAAGTCAAACATGATATCGACCCAATTATTCTCAGTATCAGTTGACATATAGTTTGAAAGTCCAGGTTCTTTAAATTGATTGGCTAATGAAGGCTGGTTCTTTAATTTAGTTGAAAATAGCAATATCCCACCGCTTACTCCTATTAACAAAATAAGAAGTGCTGCATATTTCAGATATTTAGAAAAATAATTTTGTTTCTTAATTGGTTTTAAAATAAAAGACTTACTTTCTCTTAAATACGCTTTTATCTTAATGACATCACCATCATATAAATCATACAAGGAAATAAATCCCTCAGTAGATTCGGACAAATTATTAGATGACTTCAATGAAACAATTTTCTGTTTCAAAGTAGAAGGATTGTCTAATAAAGCAATCAACTGATTTAATTCAGAATGTTCCATGATATTATTAGTATTAAATTTTCCCAAAAATATTTTAACTTCTTTTTACTCAAACTAAGCTTATTCCGAACAGTTTTGTCCGAGTAATTTAATTTATCAGCTATTTCAGTATTAGAAAAGCCCTGAAAATGTAATTCAATTAATTCCTTTTCAGCAGAATTTAAATAGGAAATACTTTTTTCATAATGATCTTCATTTGAATATTCATCTTCTATGAAATCGTTTTGAACAGAAATTAAACTAGTTTCTATTTTTGTTCTATTAATTTTTGTTCTTAACGCATCTATTGATTTATTTCGAATAACAACCGTTAAAAAAGCTCTTATCTCTCTAACTTCCTGCCATTTATTTTTCCTTTCATCCTTTGGAACATCTAATAAATTGAGAAATAAATCTGATACGATATCTCTTGAAAGTTCAGGATTTTGTGTTTGTTTAATTGAAATAAATAAGAGTGGTTGAAATAGATCTTCATAGACTAAAGCTAAAGCTCTATTATTTCCATTTATAAACTCATTCCATTCTGCTTTCATTTGAAATCAAAAGTAGAGATAAATCTTTTGCTGAATTTAAAAACAAACAAAATTTTAATATAAATTTAAACTGAACTATCATTTCATAAAGAACTCTTTTTTTTTGTGAAACTAATATTATATTTTTGAGAGTATAAAAAAGGGACATTTTACTAAGTTAATCGACATATAATTATAAGCACTTTTAATGAACTTAGATAAGATTAAATATTTTATTCATTTAGTTGATAAAGAAAGAACAGGTACGGCAAAAGCCGCCGCCGAAAAAATAGGAGTATCTGAAAGAATGATTTTTAATTACGTAAATTTATTAAAAAATCAATTGAATGCTCCTATCAGTTATAATCGAGAGAAACAATCGTTTGTTTTTACTGAAAAAGGAAGGTTGCTCTGGAAATGGATTAAAGAAAACGAATAATCTATTCGTTGAAAAATCATCTTCATTGGACTTTATTTAAAAGTTCATATGTTATGTAAACATAAATTGACTAACTGAAAATATTTAAAGATTACAAAAATGGATTATTAATAAATTTCTATTGGAAAATTGATTGAATGATGTCATGAAGCAAATCAAAAAAATTGACATTAAATAATAATTATTTTCAAACTGAACTTATATTTCATAAAGTAGCCTTAATTTTGTAAAAAATGGCAATTAATATTGCTAGAAGTACTTGCTAATTACTGAAAAAACTCTCAAAAATTTTAAGAAATTAAGAATTCTTTATGCCGTTACAAATTTATTTGTTCGGAAATAACATTATATCCAAACGTATAAGAATAAATAGTAACTATTCAATTAAAAGAGGATTGACATTAGCAAAGGAATGTATTTTAGTTCTTGCTAATTACAAAAGAGAAATCAAAAGTTTATTTAATGAAAGAGAGAATTACTATGGAAATAGATTAAATAACGAACCATTATAATATTGAAAAAAGAATGAACATTGAACTTTTACAAAAAATAATAGATTTAATAAGTAGCGAAAATACGAACAGTCCAACTGAACTTGCTTCTAGATTAAATGTTTCAGAAAGAATGGTTTATAAATACATTTCTTTTTTGAAAACAGAATTTGAAGCACCTGTTAAATACTGTTTTATTAAAAAATCTTATTATTTCAGCGAGAATGGAAAATTGGATTTGAGATGGCATGAAGTGAATTAAGATAGATCGACAATTTATTTTAAGAATTTCGAAACTGAACTATCATTTCATAAAGCAACCTTATTTTTGTAACAAGTAGCAATCAAAATTGCTCATAGTACTTGCTAATTACTGAAAAAACAATCTCAAAATTTTAAGAAATTAAGAATTCTTTATGCCGTTACAAATTTATTTGTTCGGGGCGCTGTCCGAAAAGCCATACGAGTAGGAAAAATTTAACAAACTATTCAATATGAAAAAAGGAATGATCTTTTTGGGAGCTATTCTATTGGCTTCTTCAATCTTAACGAGTTGTGGAAACTCAATCGAAAGTGATGCTAAAAAAGTAGCTGAAATTCAATGTAAAGCACAAAAATTAATGGAAAAAGCTGCTACAGGTGATATGACTACATTGGCTGAAAGTCAAAGTTTAGCAGCCGAAGCAGTAGCAATTCAAAAGGAAATGGAAGGAAAATATACTTCTGAAGCAGATCAACAAGAATTTGCTGAAGCTTTGTTAAAAGAAGTTGGGAATTGTAAATAAATTATAGTAAAAGACAATTGATAATGACCTTTTAAAAAATTTAAGTAGTCAAAATTCTAAAATCTTTATGCCGAAACAAATCAATTTTGTTCGGGGCGTTATCCGAAAAGCCTTACGAGTAGGGAAAATTTAACAAACTATTCAATATGAAAGAAAAAGTTACGATTGAATCTGTAAACAAGATTTCACAAATCTATTCAGTAGATGTTCATTGCAATCCTTTAATTTGCGATGTTCGTTTAGACGTTGAACAAACTGTATCTGGACAGTCAGAAACTATGAAAGATATTCATAGTGCAAAAGCAAATGCGTATGCAAAAGCTAAAGGAGAGTTTAAAGTTGATTTGATTGTTGATCCATCTTATGTAATTCGTACATCATTTTCAAACTTATTATTTCAACTTATTGCAAAAATCACTTTTGGAACTGTAAAATTAGGAGTTAGATATAATGTAACGATTAGTGGTTATGCAGGATACTACACCAATCCAAGAAGCTATTACGATAATCAAAAAATGCAATTGGAAGATTTAAGTGAAGCGATAAAACTTGCAGGAGATACTGACTCAAGAGCACTTAGAGTATTGAAAACGATTTTACAACCTGAGCATTCTACATCTAGCTCATCTATAACTCAAACTTCTTCAAATTTTGGAAAAGGAAAAGGGTTATTATCAAAAATTCCTTTAATAGGAAACTTATTTTAATTATAAAAATAATAATCTATGAAAGAGAAAGTAAAAATTGAATCAGTAAATAAAATTGCTCAAATTTATTCTGTAGATATACATTGTAATCCACTTATTTGTGATATTAGATTAGATGTAGATAAAGTTGTATCATCAACATCAGAACCATTAATTACTGAGCAAAGTGCAAAAGCGAATGCATATGCAAAAGCGAAAGCAGAATTTAAGGTTGATATCATCATTGACCCTTCTTATATCATTAGACAGACATTTTCAAATGCATTTTTTGCTTTTATAGCAAAAATAACTTTTGGATTTCTTAAATATGGTGTAAGATACATTGTTACAATAACTGGATATGCAGGATATTATACAAATCCAAGAAGTTATTACGATCATCAAAAACGTATTCTTGAAGATTTATCAAATGCCTCTAAAGTTGCTTCGAATGCAAATGTTCATTCAATTGAAACTTTAAGAGCAATGATACAACCAGAATATACATCTTCATATTCAGAATATACAGATGGATCATCAACATTTACAAAAGGAAAAGGAATTTTATCCAAGATACCTTTTTTGGGAAAAAAGTTTTAACTGATTAATCATGAAAGAAAAAGTAAAAATTGAAAGCATCAATAAAGTTGCGCAGATTGACTCTATTGATGTGCATGCTAATTCAGTTGTTTGTGATCTGAAATTAGATGTTGAAAAAATTGTTTCAGCTAGTTCAGAAAAGTTTCGTGATGAGGAAAGTGCAAAAACGAATTCTTATCAAAAAGCAAAGGCTGAATTTGGTGTGGATGTAATTGTTGATTCAAGTTTTGTAATTAGAAAAACAACTGAAATTTCAACAACTGGATGGGTAGGAATCGTTCTATTAATTTTAGGTCCTATTTTAATAGTGACATTAGATCCACCTAATAATTTCATGTTAGGAATCTTATGTGAAATTATCGGTTCAATTTGTTTAATGATAGGTGTTAATCGTTTTTATACAGCTGTAATTTCAGGTTATGCTGGTTATTATAAAAATGCAAGAAACTATTACGATCAGCAAAAAGATAATATGTTGAGTACTGCTAAAGCTGTAAACAATGCATTTTCTGAAACTCCTAGTTTAAATTTAGAGGAAAGAAAGATCCTAGATTTAATTAGACAAAATAATATTACAGATTCAACATTAAATACGGAACAACTTCAAGTTTGGAAAAAAAATAAACGAATTGAAAACAAATCTGACCAAACAGAAGTGTTTTATTCTGTAGTTTATCCAAATGCAACATTTGGAACTCCAAGTAAAGGGATTGCAAAACTATTGAAAAATAGAAAGCGTGGAAGTGGAAGTTCATCTTCTATTAAGAAAATTGTTACAAATTTCTTAACAGCTGCTATTGTAAGTTCAGTGTTATTTTTCACTTATAACTATATCGCTAAAAAATATAGATCATATAAGTTTGAAAAAGAGATGGAACAAAATATGCTTCAATCCAATTCTGAACATTTGACAAGTATTATAATAGATTGTGAAAAGGCTATTAAAGACATGAATCCAGCAAATATTGATTCTGCAAAAGTTGCCTCTATAACATGGAGTTATAAGCCAGATGATTATAGTGATTCTGTTGAAAGATATGATGAAATTCGTTCCAAAATCATGATTGATTTTAACAAAGTAATAGGTAAAATCAAAGCTGAAGAAAAAGCGAAAAACATTAAAATTCTTTTAGCAAGTGTGGATGAAATTATAGGAGATTATACTGGTTCAAAAGATGGTAAAGACATCGAAATAGAAATATTTTCTATTAATAAATTCTTGAAAGTTAAAGCAGAATGTCGATACTATAAACTAGATGAATCAACGTATGAAAATTATGTTTCAGAAACAAAACAGTTAACAGGTTCTGTTGATTTTAAAGATGGTAAAGTAGTATTTACTTTCATTGAACCAGGGAACAAATCAACGGATGGAAAATTTGTTCTTAATTACGATTACAATAGCTCTGAGAATTTAAATGGTGAATGGATTTCGAAAATTAATGAAAATAAAAAATTCAGCATTTGGCTTAGTGAAAAAGTTATAGAACCTGAATATGAATCATATTATCCTGAATATGAAGAGTATTACGGTTATTAATACTAATTAATTTATAAAAGAAACTAATGTTTAGTCCGGAATTAGAGAAGTTAATTTCAATCGCTTTAGTTGATGGAATAATTTCTGAAAAAGAAAAAAATGTTTTAATAAAAAAAGCAATTAATGAAGGTTTAGATTCAGATGAATTTGAAATGATGTTAGATGCGTATTTATTTAAATACAATGAAGAAAATCAGAAATTACCTCCGATTCCGGAAGATGAAAGTCAAAACAATAGGTGTCCAGCATGTAATGAATTCCTCCCGCAGTTTTCAATAAATTGTATAAGCTGCGGGATGGAATTAAATATTCAAAATCAAAACTTCGCAATAAATGAATTAATTCATCTATTAAGCAATTTAAATAATGAAAATGGGAAAAAGAACCATGCTTTATTGAGTGCTTTTAGTGATATTGGAGAAGAATCGAATGAGTTAGTTTCTAAAAAATGTGAGCTCATTAAAAATCATACTATTCCAAATAATAAAGGTGAAATTTTATCTTTTTTATCAATCGCAATTCCATTTGCAAGAAAACATGAACCCGTAAATTTTTTGAATAAATTTTTAAATAATATTTCCTCGGATCAAAAAATTGCAGAGGTTTGGAAAACAAAATGTGAACAGATAATCGTTCAAGCTAGATTTTCTATGACAGATGATAAAAAAACAATTGAGGAAATAAATAAATATGCAGCAGAATTAAAAATAAATTGATTTATGTCACTATTTAAGAATAAAGAAGGTGGATTTTCTGATGTAATAAGATGTGATCAAGATGATTATCTTATTTGGAAATGGACACCATCTGGCGAGGCAAATACTACTAAAAGGGAAAATGCAATACGCTATGGTAGTTCTCTAAGGGTAAAAGATGGAGAATTAGCCGTTTTTGTTTATGAAAAAGAAAATGGCCAATTATATGATTTTATTTCAGGTCCAACTGACTTAACTCTTAAAACAGCTAATTTACCAGTTTTATCAAGTATCATTGGCTTAGCTTATGCTGGAAATTCTCCATTTCAAGCTGAAGTCTATTTTATAAATTTGGCAGGTAACATTCAGATGAAATTCGGTGTTCCTTTCTTTGATATTTTTGATTTAAGATTTCCAGATTTAGGAATTCCATGTTCAGTTAGGGGAAATGTCATTTTTAACTTAACGGATTATAATGGATTTATCAAATTAAACAGACTAAGAAATTTTGATATAGAAGATTTTAAAAATCAAGTCAAAGACACAATTATCCGAAAAACAAAAAAAATTGTATTAGATATTTTAACAACATCAAATATTTCAGTTATTCAAATTGAAAGTAAAATCGATGAAATAAGCACTAAAATTCAAGATTCAATTGCAAATATTGTTTCAGAAGATTTTGGAATAAATATTAAAAGGTTTGATATTTCCGCTATCGATATTAAAAAAGAAAGCGAAAATTATCTCCAACTTAAAAAAATTACGATTGACCAACAAACAAAAATAATTGATGCGAAAACAGACATTGAAATCGAAAATTTGGATGAAACAATGCGTATCAACAGAAAAAATTTAGAACTTGGTGTCGAAGGACAAAATATTCAAGTCCATCAAATTAATAAACAATCTGAAGTATTGAAGACTGCAGCAGAAAGTTTAGGACAAATGGGTTCTGGTGAAGGAGGTTCATCAATGGATATGGGATCAATGATGGCAAGTATGACTATGGGAGGAGCTATTGGTTCAGGTATGGCTGGAATGATGGGTAATATGATGCATAATTCAAATCAAAATGTGCCACCACCAATAAATAATATGATGTATCATGTCTCCATAAATGGTCAACCATCTGGGCCTTTTAATTTGCAACAATTGCAACAATTGGTTCAAAATGGACAATTAACTTCTTTAACATACGTTTGGAAAAATGGTATGGTAAATTGGGATCTTGCTCAAAATATTAGTGAATTAAATATTTTATTTCCACCATCTCCTCCTCCATTACCATAATACATATAAATTAATTAAATCATGAAAATCAATATTTTTAAAGTCATAATCACTTTTTTAATAAGTCTACTACTTTCATATTCTTTATACAATATTCAAGATAATGTGAATAAGATTTTGCTTTCATACGGTAGCTTTATTTTATTTATTAGCACTTTATTTGTAGCTATTTGTATAGATTTTGATGACAAAAGAAAAACAACAAATTTAAAAATTTTGGGAGGTCTCTTTTTTTCAGTTTTCTTATTAAGTAATGTTTTTTTTGGGATTATAAATTTTAAAACTTCAACATATATTACATTGAATGGAATTCTATTGCTATTGTTTTTACTAGTTACTTACAATTTGAGCAAAGCAAAGCTTTCATGAAAGATTATTGATAATAATTTTCAAAAAAATAAGCATAAAAATAGGTCTTTCTTAAAAAAGCAAAAAAATCTATCTAACTTTAAAATAATTGACCTATCTTTGCACCCAAAATTCAGAACTCATTTAAAAAAGGCGCTGTAATGTCGGAAATTAAAGGAAAAGTTTCTCAGGTTATCGGACCTGTAGTTGATGTAAGATTCGAAAAGAATGTTACACTTCCAAACATCTATGATGCATTAGTTGTTTACAAAGCTGATGGAACAAAAGTAATATTAGAAGTACAATCTCACGTTGGTGAAAGTTCAGTTCGTACTATTTCTATGGATTCAACTGATGGATTCACAAGAGGTATGGAAGTGATTTCTTCAGGAAGCCCAATTAAAATGCCTACTGGAGATAAAATCAAAGGAAGATTATTTAACGTAGTTGGTGAGGCTATCGATGGTATCAACACAGTTGATAATTCAGATGGTATGTCAATCCACCGTGAAGCTCCAAAATTTGATCAGTTATCTACTGCAACGGAAGTACTTTTCACAGGTATTAAAGTTATTGACTTAATTGAGCCATACGCAAAAGGTGGTAAAATTGGTTTATTCGGTGGTGCTGGTGTTGGAAAAACAGTATTGATTCAAGAGTTAATTAATAATATCGCTAAGGCATATTCTGGTTTATCTGTATTCGCAGGTGTAGGTGAGCGTACTCGTGAGGGTAACGATTTATTACGTGAGATGTTAGAGTCAGGAATTATTTGCTACGGTGAAAAATTCATGCACAGCATGGAAGAAGGTGGTTGGGATATCGCTTCAATTGATGTAAATGAATTGAAAGAATCTAAAGCTACTTTCGTTTTCGGACAAATGAATGAGCCTCCAGGTGCTCGTGCTCGTGTTGCATTATCAGGATTGACAATGGCTGAGTACTACCGTGATGGTGAAGGAGACGGACAAGGTAAAGATATCTTATTCTTCGTTGATAACATCTTCCGTTTTACACAAGCAGGTTCTGAGGTGTCAGCGTTATTAGGACGTATGCCTTCAGCAGTAGGTTATCAACCAACATTAGCAACTGAAATGGGTGCTATGCAGGAACGTATTTCTTCTACTAAAAATGGTTCTATTACTTCAGTTCAAGCGGTATACGTACCTGCGGATGATTTAACGGATCCAGCTCCAGCAAATACATTTGCTCACTTAGATGCTACAACAGTATTATCTCGTAAAATTGCTGAGTTAGGTATCTACCCAGCGGTTGATCCATTGGATTCTACTTCTCGTATTTTAACTCCAGAAATCGTTGGTGAAGAACATTACAACACTGCACAAAGAGTTAAATTAACGTTACAACGTTACAAAGAATTACAAGATATCATCGCTATCTTAGGTATGGATGAGTTATCTGAAGAAGATAAATTAATCGTACACAGAGCAAGACGTGTTCAACGTTTCTTATCTCAACCATTCCACGTTGCTGAGCAATTTACAGGTTTAAAAGGTGTTTTAGTTGACATCCAAGAAACGATTAAAGCGTTCAACATGATTTTAGATGGTGAATTAGATAAATATCCTGAAGCAGCTTTCAACTTGAAAGGTGGTTTAGAAGATGTTATTGCTGCTGGAGAAAAAATGTTAGCTGATAACTAAAATTAGATAAAATGCAATTAGAAATAATTACACCAGATAATAAAATCTTTAAAGGGGAAGTTGAAGCAGTTCAATTACCTGGATTAGATGGTTCTTTTCAAGTAATGAAAGGACATGCTCCAATTATTTCAGCATTAGCAAAAGGAACTGTGAAAATTGATTTGCCAGCTAATTTTAAATTAGACAAAATGAGCGAAGCAATTCAAAAAGATCCTTCTAATGAGAAAATCATTAGAGTTGATATCAATGGTGGTGTATTGGAAATGTTAGGTGATAATATCATTTTATTAGCTGAATAAAAATTCCAAAAAGAAAATATAGAGGGATTTGGTCTTCCAAATCCCTCTTTTTTTGTTAAGGTATGTTAACCTCTTTCATTTAATTACTCCCTATTTGCGATTATTTCACTATTTTCGCCCTCATATCAAAATAGATAGATGGATTTATTACAACAAATAGATTTAACGAATACTCCAAAGCATGTGGCCATCATTATGGATGGAAACGGCAGATGGGCTAAAAAACAAGGTCAAGAAAGATTATTTGGTCATAATTTTGGTGTTGAATCGGTTCGAGAAGTTTTAAAAGCTGCAAAAGAAATGAAGGTGGAATACCTTACACTTTATGCTTTTTCAACTGAAAATTGGAATCGTCCGAAAGAAGAAGTAGAAGGATTAATGGATTTGTTAATTCGCACAATCGCTGGAGAAACAGATGAATTAAATCAAAGTGGTGTTCGATTAATGAGCATTGGAGATATTCAAGGATTACCTGAAGGCTGTAAAGCTGAATTACTTAAAGCACAAGAAATCACCTCAAAAAATACAGAAATCAATTTAGTCTTAGCTTTGAATTATAGTTCAAGATGGGAAATAACGAATGCTGTAAAAACAATTGCTCATAAAATTGAAACTGGTGAATTAAAATCAGAAGATATTTGTGATGAGACAATGGATTTACATTTAAGTACTTCTGAAATTCCTGATCCTGAATTATTGATCAGAACAAGTGGTGAACATAGAATTAGTAACTTTTTATTATGGCAAATTGCTTATACTGAATTTTATTTCACTGAAGTACTTTGGCCAGATTTCAAAAAAGAAGATTTTTACAAAGCTGTCATCAATTATCAATCAAGAGAAAGAAGATTTGGAATGGTTTCAGAACAATTAAATAAATAAGCATGAAATTAGTTCAATATATCTTTCTTATTCTAATTGTTGGTTTACTTTCAATGAATGTAAATTCTCAAATAGTTGAAGCAAATGGTCCAACTCCAATAGGTGGTGAATTGGTAATCGATTATCAAAATCCAAAACAATACGAAATCGGACCAATACGAATTGAAGGAGCAGATAATTTTGATCACAATTCAATTAAATTAATTGCAGGACTTCGAACTGGAGATCGAATTATGATACCTGGTGAGAAATTTTCTAAGGCAATTAAAAATCTTTGGAAAGAAGAATTGTTTTCTGATGCAGAAATATTAATCGACAAAGAAATCAATGGAATTGTTTATTTAACGATCAAATTAGCACCAAGACCAAAATTATCTAGATATAAATTCAAAGGCGTAAACAAAAGAGAAGCTGATAAAGTAAGAGAAGAAATTAGTCTTTATACAGGTAAAACAATTACTGAAAACTTAGTATTTGTAACTGAAAATAAAATCAAAGGTTATTTTAGAGACAAAGGTTATTATAGTGTTAATGTTCACATTACAAGACAAAAAGATACATTGATTAATAATTCTGAAATCTTTACTATTGACATTCAAAAAAAGCATAAAATAAAAATAAAATCGCTTACCATTGAAGGAAACCAATCGATTCCAACATGGAAATTAAGAATGGCGATGAAAGACACAAAAGAAAAGCAATTTTGGCGCTTTTTCAAAAGATCTAAATTTACGACTGTCGCATATGAAAGAGATAAACAAGCGCTGTTAGACAAATTTAATTCAATTGGTTTAAGAGATGCTGCAATCGTTTTTGATACTGTATATAATTTAAATGATAAAAATTTAATTGTAAACATTAAAATCAATGAAGGTCAAAAGTATTATTTTGGTGATGTTCAATGGATTGGAAATACAAAGTTTAGATCTAGCTATTTAGATACAGTATTAGGTATTAAAAGAGGAGATGTTTACGATAAAATTTTGTTAGATAAACGCCTTAAAATGAGTGAAGACGGAAGAGATATTTCATCTTTATACATGGATAGAGGTTATTTATTTTTCCAAATAAACGCAGTTGAGACGAATGTTTCTGATAATTACATCAATTATCAAATGCGAATAATTGAAGGTAAAGAAGCTAGAATTAAACGAGTTATAATCAAAGGAAATACGAAAACGAATGATTACGTTATCCGAAGAGAAATTAGAACTCGTCCAGGTGATTTATTTAGTCGTAATGATATTATTCGTACACAACGTGAATTATCTCAATTAGGTTATTTCAATGAACAAGGTTTCCAAATAAATCCGATTCCAAATCCAGCAGATGGAACCGTTGATATTGAATACACTGTTGAAGAAAAATCTTCAGATCAGATTGAATTATCAGGTGGATACGGTGGTAGAGGATTAAATGGAATGTCTAATGTAAATGGATCAATGGGTGGTGGTTCAGGATTGATTGGTACTATTGGTTTGACATTCAATAATTTCTCAACAAAAAATTTCTTAAAAAAAGAATCTTGGTCGCCACTTCCTGGAGGAGATGGACAACGATTATCTATTAGAGGTCAAACAAATGGAAAGTTCTATCAAGGATATAATTTCTCATTTACTGAGCCTTGGTTAGGTGGTAAAAAACCTAATTCATTGACTTATTGGATGAATCATACCGCAATTTCATCGAATGGACTTTTCAAATCTAATCCTAATTTTAGCGGTGTATCGATTACAGGTATGGGACTTGGATTAGGACGTAGAAAAAAATTCCCAGATGATTATTTTAGCGCATATTATGAATTAGCATATCAATATTACGATGTTACTAATTATGGTATCTTCCAAAATTTCCCAACAGGTTATGCAAATGACATCAGTTTAAAATACGTTTTACAGAGAAATTCAATTAGTGCACCTATTTATCCTCAAAGTGGTTCTAATATAACATTTACTGCTAAAACGACTTTACCATATTCAGCTTTTGAGCCAGGGAAAGATTTTTCAACTGTTTCTCAGCAAGAGAAAATGAAATATTTGGAATACTATAAAATTAAATTGACTGGAGAATGGTTGAATCCATTAACAGCTGATAAAAAATTAGTATTGAGAACTCGTTTTGGATTTGCTTTCTTAGGAGCTTTTAATTCATCAAAAGGATTAACACCGTTCGAAAGATACTCATTAGGTGGTTCAGGTTTATCTGGAATTAGCCAAATGGGTGGACGTGAAATCATTGCTTTAAGAGGTTATGAAGACAATCAAGTTTCATCTTCTACAGGTGATCCAATTATCGCGAAATATACAGTTGAATTAAGATATCCGATTTCATTAAATCCTCAAGCGACTTTCTATGTTTTAGGATTTGCCGAAGGAGGAAACTGTTTCCCTTCATTTAAGCAATTTAATCCATTAAATGTTAAACGATCTGCAGGAGTAGGTCTAAGAGTTTTCTTACCAATGTTTGGTATGTTAGGTTTAGATTATGGTTGGGGATTTGATAAGTTAGACCCTTGGTCTTCTGGATATAGTAATGGAAGTATTAACAATTCAATTGATAGAAAAGGTTATTATCCAAAAATGACATTCTCTATCGGAATGAATTTAGGTGAATTATAAGAAGTTAATTTAAATCTATATACCGTTTATTACAATAATTCACTAAATTGGTCGTTTGATTCGAAAAATAACATTGATGAAATCATTTATTCTCTCTTTATTAGTTGTACTTGGCACAAGTTTTGCCTACTCTCAAAAGTATGCATACATTGACTCTGACTTTATTCTAGAAAACGTTCCTGAATATAAAGATGCAAAAGATAAATTAGATAAACTTGCTGATCGTTGGACAAAAGAAATTGAAGAAAGATATGCGCAAATTAAAGTCAAAAAAGACAATTTTGCACGAGAAGAAGTTTTGTTGCCAACAGAAGAAAGACAAAAAAGGAAAGACGAAATAGATAAATTAGAAACGGAAGCGATGGAAATGCAAAAAATGCGTTTCGGAGTGAAAGGGGATTATTTTCAAAAGCGTCAAGAATTAGTTAAACCAATACAAGATAAAATCTTTGAAGCGATACAAGGTGTTGCAAGTAAAAGAAATTTTAGCTTTGTATTCGATAAAGCAAATCAAAGTAATTTGGTTTATGCAGATCCAAAAATGGACATCAGTAATGAAGTCTTAAAAGAATTAGGAATTAAAAAGTAAGTACAAAAACAAATATAAAAACAAAATGAAAAAAATACTTTTAATCGCAGTTACAGCAATTTTAACAATGACTTCTGCAATTGCTCAACAAAAAATTGGACACGTTAATTCAGATTCTCTTTTAAATAAAATGCCATCTAGAAACATTGCAATCGAACAATTGAAAAAATTCGAAGCAGATGGTTACAAAGAATTACAAGATATGAATGACGAATTGGAAAAATCTGTTGCAGTTTATGAAAAAAATAAACCAACAATGACTCCAATGATTCAACAAATTGAAGAAAGAAAATTACAAGAAAAAGATCAACGTATCAGAGATAGACAAACTTCTTTACAACAAGAATTACAAGCTATTAGCCAAGAATTGAATAACCCAATTTTGGAAAGAATTCAAAAAGCAGTTGAAATCGTTGCTGATAGAAAAAAATTAAGCTACGTTATTGATTTATCTACAACTTTATACCATAAAGGTGGGATGGATTTAACTGCTGAAGTGATGGTTGAATTATTAAAATTAGATGCTGATGCAGTAAAGGCTGCTCAACCTAAATAATTTTAAAATATAAAATTTAAAAAGGTAGCCAATTGGTTACCTTTTTTTGTTTCCAATATGTTGCATTTCTATAGCAAAAGTCAGTATGGACAATGTCGTAAGTGTTTCTAACGGTTAAAAACCTTTAAGAAAAATGGTAATTTTAGATTACCAAAACCCTTTTTAACGTAGATTTGTATTCAATACTAATAAATGACAAAAAGAACTCCTATAGGTGTTTTTGATTCTGGTTACGGTGGTTTGACCATTCTTTCTGAAATTCAAAAACGATTGCCAGAATACGATTACTTGTATTTAGGTGATAACGCCCGTGCACCTTATGGTCCTCGATCATTTGATGTCGTTTATGAATTTACCCTAGAAGCTGTAAATGAATTATTCAGTCGTGGGTGTGAATTGGTCATTTTAGCTTGTAACACTGCTTCAGCAAAAGCATTGAGAACAATTCAACAAAAAGATTTACCTTCAATTGATCCAGATAAACGTGTTTTGGGTGTTATTCGTCCAAGTACTGAAATTATTGGAGAATTATCGCATACTAATCATATTGGAATACTAGCGACTGAAGGAACAGTTAAATCTGAATCATTTCCAATTGAAATAAGTAAATTTTCACCTGAAACAGTTGTCTATCAACATGCTTGCCCAATGTGGGTTCCTTTGATTGAAAATGGGCGTCATTTATCGGATGGTGGAAAGTTTTTCATTCAAGAAGATGTGAAAATCATGATGGAAAAAGATCCTAAAATTGATGTGATCATTTTGGCTTGTACACACTTCCCTATTTTAAAAGAGTATATTGAGACATTAGTTCCATCCAATGTAAAAGTGGTTGCGCAAGGAGCTATCATAGCTGAAAAATTAGAAGAATACCTTTCTAGACATTCAGAGTTAGAAGCGAAATGCTCCAAAAATGGAGAGATCAACTTTTTAACTTCAGAAAATGCCTTAGATTTTGACAAAAATGCGTCTAAATTTTTAGGATATACTATCACTTCAGAACACGTAAAGTTGGGATAATTTGATGCTTGAAAAGCTAAAGTACTTTTTGTTTTAAATTCTTCTGTGATTAAACTGTTAAAATCTCATCTATTTTCCTACTTTTGTAACGTTAAAAACAGCTGTGAAGAATACTATTAAATATATATTACAAAAAATTCTAGGATTTCAAACCTATTTATTTGTGTTCTCTGTTTTTAAAATAAAAACGCTTCATTCTGATCCAAAAGAAAAAGATTTTTTCCAATTTTTATCGTTGTTAAAAGATGGTGAAGGTGCTGTTTTGGATATTGGAGCGAACATAGGAATAATGACCGTTCATTTAGCTCAAAAATTACCAAACTCTACGATTCACGCTTTCGAACCAATGCCAAGCAATTATTCGGTTTTAAAAAAAATTGTCAATCGATTCAAACTTAATAAAGTTCAATTACACGAAATTGCTTTAGGAGATTCTGTAGGAAAAGTGAAAATGATTTTGCCTGAAAATGCTAAAACAAAAATGCAAGGTTTAAGTCATGTAAAACATGATTCAATAACAGAGTGGAATGAAGGTGAAGAATTTGAAGTTCCATTAGATACGCTAGACAATCTAATCAAAGATGAAAAAATTCAAGGAATCAAAATCGATGTTGAAAATTTTGAATATTATGCCTTGAATGGTGGGAAAAGAATTTTAGCAGAAAATCATCCTGTTATTTATGCTGAACTTTGGGATAACCAAAATAGAGAAAATTGTATGAAATTGTTAAGTGATTTGTCTTATACGCCTTATGTTGTTGTAGAAAATAAATTAACTGTTTTCAATAAAGAGTTGCATAAAAATCAAAATTTCATCTTTATTTCAAATTAAATCTAAAAAATAGCGTTCAACGTTTAGGATGCAAAAAAAATTCATTTCAAATTTAGTCTTGATGTTGGTTCTTAATCTTTTGATTAAGCCAATCGCTATTTTCGGAATCGATGCAACCGTTCAAAATAAAGTTGGAGCTGCCAATTATGGAATTTACTTTTCCTTATTAAACTTAACGTTCCTTTTCAATATCATTCTCGACTTAGGAATCAATAATTTCACGACCAAAAATATTGCTCAATATCCGCATATCGTAAGTAGATACATGGGGAAATTATTGTCTTTTAGATTGCTATTATTTGGAATTTATACAGCTATCACTATAACTGTCGCTTTCTTTCTAGGATATAAGATTAATGAATTTGGAATTTTAGCTTTTCTAATTTTCAATCAGTTTTTAACGACTTTGATTGCTTATTTCAGAAGTCATTTTTCTGGATTATTGTTATTCAAAACAGAATCTGTTATTTCTGTTTTAGATCGTTTACTACTAATTATTTTTTGTGGAATTGTATTTCTCATTTCAAAAGATAACTTCAAAATAGAATGGTTTATTTGGATTCAAACCATTTGTTATTTAGTGGTATCATTAACTGCATTTATACTTTTGGTGAAACAAATCGGAATGCCGAAAATTACTTGGCATTGGTCGTTTTCAAAAGCAATCGTTAAAAAAAGTCTTCCGTATGCTTTGTTGATTTTATTGATGATGTTTTATACGCGAATCGATTCTGTTATGATCGAACGTATTCATCCCAACGGAAAAGAAGAAGCCGGAATTTTCGCACAAGGCTTTCGACTTTTAGATGCCTTTTTCTTGTTTGGAATGATTTTCTCCAACTTACTTTTTCCTTTGTTTTCGAAAATTATTAAACAACGAATCTCAGTACTTCCTCTTTTAACGACTGCAGGAAATTTATTAATTGGTGGCTCAATTGTTATAGCTATTTTTTGTTATTTCAATAGTGAATTTGTTTTGTCACTTATCTACAATGATGAAATTAGCCAATCAATCGGAAGTTTTAAATGGTTAATGTTGAGTTTCGTTGGAATGTGCTTTACTTTGATTTTTGGAACTTTATTAACCGCAAATGGAAGTTTACGATTTTTGAATATTTTCTCATTCGTTGGAATCATCATCAACGTAAGTTTAAATTTTTATTTGATTCCTATTTATGGCGCTACTGGTTCTGCTTTTGCAACATTTGCTACCCAAAGTTCAATTGCCTTGATTCAGTTTGCCTATTGTGCTAAAAACTTCGAATTTCAATTTTCATTCAAATTGATAAGTCGTTACGCTTTATTTTTAATTTTAACAGTTGCTGGTTTTTACTTTTTCAGCAAAATAAACACTTCAATACTTATCCTTTTAAGTGAAATTTTATGTTGTACAGTCATCTTATTTTTAACTAAAATGATTGATGTTCGTTCACTGAAAAAACAGTTTTTAGATTAAGATTTCATTATTTTTCCTTTTACTCACAATAAATTCGTCTCTTTCTAGTTAATGTTTTCGTCAGAAACAAAAATTTAGCGTTAAATTAGCAGAGCAAAAAATTAAATAATGGAGCACACTCAAAGCGAATTAGATAAAGATCGACAAAACTTAATCCTTTTTATTTGGAAAAAACGTAAAACAATTATTATTGCATGTTCAATTGCAATTGTAATGTCAACGGTTGTATCTTTTTTAATTACCCCTTTATATTTATCATCTGCAATTGTTTTCCCGGCTGCAACAAGTACGGTTTCATTTTCAGAACAACGAAATGCTAAAGCTTCTTCAATGGATTTTGGTGAAGAAGAACAAGCAGAACAATTGGTTCAAATTTTACAATCTTCAAGAATTAGAGATCGAATCATTACGCAATTTGATTTGATGAAACATTACAATATTGATGACAAAGATCAAAATAAATACTTCAAATTGATGAAGGAATATGAAGGTCATATCAGTTTTACAAGAACGCGTTATGGATCAATTCAAATTGATGTACTGGATGAAAAACCAGAATTAGCGGCAGAAATTGCTAATAAAATTGTGGATTTGATCGATACAGTAAAAAATAACATGGTAGCTGAAAGAACAATTCCTGCTTACGAGATCAATAAACGAAAAAAAGATTTATTAGATCAAGATTTACAAAATGTATTGACTCAATTAGATACTTTAGGAGATAAAGGAGTTGTTTCGTTAGAAGGAAGAACGAATTTATTTCAAGCTTATATCGAAGCAAAATCGAATGACGATAGAATTTTCTTGAAAAAACAAATTGATGTTAACTTGAAATACGGTGCGAAATTCGATGGATTAGAGCAAGTTAGAGATGAGAAAATTATCAAATTAGAGAAATTCTTAGACTCATATGAACAAGCTGAATCGGATGCTTACACAAACTTTACTCATAAATTCGTTGTAGAGAAGGCCGTAGTTGCAGATAAAAAAGACAAACCAAAACGTATGATTCTAGTATTATTATCAACGTTAGGAACATTCTTCTTTACGATTTTCGGATTATTGATCTACGAAAAATACAAAGAACTTAAAAAAATAGCTTAAGCCTTGTTTAAGAAAGAAGCGATTATCATTTATGCGAGTGTTTTATATGCTCTGCTAACGCTTTATTTTGTTTGGCAAGATCAAGCCTATTTTTCATTGGCTTCCATTGGATTATTAGCGATTTATTTTGCCATCTTTTATACAGAGTGGACGTTTCTAAGTCTTGCTTTTTTAACGCCAATTTCAGTTAATATTGAGGAGTACACCAAAAGTTTTGGATTATTTATTCCTACAGAACCAATGTTATTTGGGATCATGTTGTTGTTAGTTTTACAACAATTGAAAACTAGAATTTTACCAAAAGAAATCTGGAAAAACCCTATTATCATAGCTGTTGGATTTTATCTTTTATGGATTTTCATTACTTCTATAACGAGTACACACGTACTTCCTTCACTAAAATTTTTATTGGCTAGATTGTGGTTTATCGTTCCGGTTTTATTGTTTGGAACTATTGCCTTTAAAAAAGAAGTAAATGTAAAAGCATTCATTTGGTTGTATTGTTCAGGAATGATGATTGCCATGATTTACACTGTTTTCACACATGCTGGTTACGCTTTTGGAGAAAAGGAAAGTCATTGGGTAATGTGGCCGTTTTTCAAAGATCATACGATTTATGGTTGTATGGTAGCGTTTATTGTTCCTTTGACATTTGGACTTTATTTTTCTAAAAAACACACACCGCTGGTACAAGCAATTCTTATTATTTACATCGTTGTTACCTTAATTGCTTTGTACTTCTCCTATACACGTGCAGCTTGGTTAAGTGTATTTGCTGCAGTGGGAGTTTGGGGATTGATACATTTTAAAATCAAATTCAGTTTAATTGCATCCATCGTTGGGTTTGTTGGTGTTACATTATTCTTTTCATGGGATGCTATTCAAATTGAAATGGCGAGAAATAAATCGGAACATACAACTGAAGATTTTGGAGAGCGTTTACAAAGTGCAACGAATGTTACAACAGACGCTTCAAATTTAGAGCGATTAAATAGATGGTCATGTGCTATTTCAATGTTTGAAGCAAGACCTATTTTTGGATTTGGACCAGGAACGTATGCTTTTGAATATGCTCGCTTTCAAGAACCAGAAAACTTAACAATTATTTCTACTTCAAATGGTGATGGAGGGAATGCACATAGTGAATATTTAGGACCAATGGCTGAGATGGGCTTTTTGGGTTTAATTTGTGTTTTACTCATTATCGCTGCTATTTTTTATAAAGGAATTACACTCTACAATAATTGGCCAATCGAAGAGAAAGAAATGCGCATCATTATCCTTTCTATGATCCTTGCTTTGGTGACATATTATGTCCATGCAGTCTTAAATAATTTCTTAGATACAGATAAAGCAGCTGTTCCAATTTGGGCTTTTTGTGCAAGTTTTGTTGCTTTAGAAATTCAATTGAATAAGAAAAATTTAACCCAAAAGTAAGCCAACTGTCAGCTATAATTCTTAGCTTCAACATTCGTAATTTTTAATAAATCAAACTAATTAATACATGAAAAATATATTAACTATTTTCTTCTTGATTACACTAAATCTAAACCTATTTAGTCAGTTTCAATTAAATATTGCGGAATACCCTAATACTACAATAGCTCCTAAATCAAAAGAAATTGATTTTTCGAAATATGAATTACTGAAAAAAGATGGTTTACCTCGTAAAGCTTTTGACGAATTAAAACGATTAGAAGCAAATGCTCTTTCAGAAAAAAATTCGAAAGCTTATTGGAAAATATTAACTGAAATCAAAAGCATCGTTGAACAAGCACAATTCGAAGAAGACGAACAGCAAAAAATCATTTGGGAATATGCTCAACAAGTCGAAAAATTAGAATTTCCATTCAATAATATGCTTCATTTTCATTTAACAAAATGGATTGAATTTAGTCGTTGGAATGAAAGTTTATTCTCTTTTGATGATGAAAGTTTACAATGGCCAATTGATGGGAAAAATGTAAAATTGATGAATGACGATTTAGCTGACCTAATCAATTATCATCAAAAAATGGTTATGGATAAACCAACTGAATTGATGAAAATTAAGCTAAATTCTATTCTTGAAAAAGAAGAATTATCCGAACCAAAATCAATGGAATCGCTTTTTGAATTTTTCGCTTTTACAATTATCAATGAAACTAAATTCTATTCATTAAATATCAATATCAAAGATTCGTTGTATTATGGTTACACCGATGAACTTCCATCAGCGAAAGATTTTTATGAGCCTGATTATTTTACATTTCAACTGTATTATCATCTTGAAAAATTAACCTTAACAAATAGGCGTTTCGATGCCTATGCATTTTGGGTAGGAAAACGTTTGAATCAAACATATCAATTTTCTACTTCTGAAAATATAAATGAATTTGAAAAAGAACGTTTGATGAATGATGCTTTTTTAAGATTTGAAGAATTGCTCATCGATACAAAAGCTTCTGCATTATTCACTTTACAAATTGCAAATAATTTAGCACAGAAAGCAAGTAACTACGATTGGAAAAACAATATAGAACCTAAAATGAACAATCTTTTAGCGTTGAATAAAATAGATGCTTCTTTAAAAAGATATCCTGAAAGCGATTTTAAAAATGAGTTAACCAATTTGAAAAATTACATTGAAAGTGAATCATTGAATTTTTCACTTAAAAATGAATTACAATTGGATCAAGCTATTTTATTGAATATTAATTACCGTAATGCGAAGAATGCAACATTCAAAATTTTCAAAATAGAAAATAGTTCTGATTCTAAATCAACAAGTAATCCGCTGAAGAATTATAAATTATCACCTTATTATTCAAAAGAAATTTCGTTTGATAAAGATTCATTTTATTTGAAACACGATATTGATTTCATCCTTCCGAAATTAAAAGAAACAGGAAAATATTTGTTTATCGTTGCGAACAATTCAGATGAAATTTCAAGAATACTTTCGATTGATTCATTGTATAAAAAAAATCATTTCGCATTTGAAGTGTATCATCTTTCGGCTATCAATTCAGTTACAAGTAGTGATAATGGAATAACACACTTTTTGATAACTGACCAAAAAAATGGTTTACCTATTAAAAATGCAGTAATCAAAGTGACGCAAGAATATTATTATTCCAATTCAAATAAGGATGAGTATATTCCAACGATACTTCATACTGATAAAAATGGAAGTACTTCTTTTAAATCAAGAAGTACTTCATACAAATACCAAGTGACATCTAAAAACGATAGTTTAACAGGAAGATTTTATGCTTATGGAAATTATGACCAAGATACAACGTATACCTACAAAGCTTATTTAGATCGAGGTATTTATCGACCTGGTCAAAATGGATTTATCAAAATTTTAGGTTTTCATGGAAAAAACAATGATTTCAAAGTGGATGCCAATGAAGAAGAAATCGAACTTGAAATCAAGGATAATAACGATCAAGTTATCTTTAAAAAAGAAATAAATCTAAATGAATTTGGAACTGCTTCTGTTGCTTTTCAACTTCCATCAAGTGGATTCTTATTAGGCAATTTAAGTATCTTATTGGATGGCGAATACATCGAATCGTTTAAAGTGGAAGAATATAAACGACCAACATTCAAAGTTGATTTTGAAGAAATCCAAGGGAAAGTGAAATTAGGCGATTCGTTGGAAGTTGTTGGAACAGTAAAAGCGTTTGCAGGTTATCCAATTTCTAATTCCAAAGTTAAGGTAAATATCAAACAATCTAATTTTTTCCCTCGCTGGTGTGATGTGAATTATGAGGATCGAATTTCTTATTTTGACACCTTAATCTCAACGGATCAAAATGGAAATTTCAATATTCAATTTTTACCACAGAATAAAAAATACAGTTTTGGTTCTCACTTCAGAATGAATGCAATTGTGACTGATATTACTGGAGAAGTTCAAGAAAATTCAACATCCGTTTATGTCGGGAATCAAAGTTATTTGATTGATTTCAGTATGGATGAAAATATAGTCTCAACTCAAGAAAACACCATTCAACCTTTTGTGAAAAACAGCGAAAATGTGGAAATCAAAGAAGCTGAAATCAATTATTCGATCATCAAAATTAAACAAGAAAAAATTGCTAAAAGACAATTAGACGAAGCGGAATTTAAAACATTTACTGAAAAAGAATTCAATCAGTCTTTTCCTTGGTATACTTATTTTGCACAACAAGTGATTTTACAAACGGATACCATTTCAACTGGAAAAGTAAAATCTGGAACAACGATAGCTTTAAACAACCTAATTCAAAAGCAAGGAGCTTATACTATTCAATTTTCAGCGATTGATGAGAATGGGGAAAAAACAATTTCAGAACGAACATTTAATTACATTATCCCAATTTCTAAAAAAGGTCAACATGTTGATGATTTATGGATGATTGCCAACAAATCAACTGTGAAAGCTGGTGATGAACTAGAATTGATTATTGGAAGTTCACACAAAAAGTTGAATGTCTATTTTGAAATCAAAAACAATCTAACAGCTACAACCGGAAAATGGATCAAATTAAAAGGTCGTAAAGTCGTTAAATATCAGGTGACGGAGAAAGATAAGAATGGTATAACGTTCAATATTTTGACGGTTAAAGACAATCAATTCTTCCAGCAACAGCAAATCATTCGATTTAGAAATGATGATAAAAAATTGAACCTTCATTTGGCTTCTGTAAAAGATTATTTAAAACCTGGAAGTCAAGAAAAATGGAGTGTGACGATTAAAGATAATAACATGAAAAATGCTCCTTCTGAACTTTTAGTAGCGATGCACGATGCTTCATTGAATCAATTGAATTCAACTTATTGGGATCATTCATTTTATTATTACCCTGATTTTTCAATTAATTGGGACCATTCGACGGGAAGTAATTTATTGGCTCGTAATTCAAAATGGAGTGATTATTATTCTTTTACAGAATATGGATTAAATGTTTATCATAGAGCAGCTTATAGCAGAGCACCGTTAGCAAATATGTATGGAGAAGATTCAAGTGCTTCAGATGAAATGGCATTTTCAGAAGCAACTGTTGAAATGGAAGAGGTTCAAATGATGAGTGTTGAAAAAACATTTGGTTCAGGCTTTGGAGCTGGAAAAGGGAATGGTTTAGGAGATTCAAAAAAATCAAAAGATCAAGAAACAAAACCTGTAACACCAAGAACAAATTTCAATGAAACAGCTTTCTTTTATCCTACGATTTATGCTGATACTGCTGGAAATTATCGTTTTGAATTTACCCTACCAGATGCCTTGACAACTTGGCAATTTAGAGCGTTAGCAACAACCAAAGATTTAAAAGTTGGCTACTACGAACATTCATTTGAAGCGAAAAAAGAATTGATGGTGGAACCAAACGAACCGCGTTTTTTCAGAGAAAATGATGAATTTGTATTTTCTTCTAAAGTTGTCAATATGACGGAGAAAGAACAAGAAGTAACCGTGAAATTGACGTTCATCGATCCGATGACAGACAAAGTTTCAACTGCTTTATTTGGTTCAATCAACGATCAACAAGTGAAAGTTCCGTCAAATTCAAGTGCTGAAGTTTATTGGAAAATTAAAATTCCAGAAGATAAATTTTCTTTAATCGCTTATCAAATTGAAGCTTCAAATGCTCAATTCAGTGATGCAGAACGTAAAGCAATTCCAATTCTATCCAACAAACAATTGGTGGTAGAAGCAATGGCTTTCGTTAAAACAAGTAAGGGCGAACAAGCTTTTACAATGGAAAAATTAAAAAATCTATCTTCTACTGCTCAAAAAATATCCTATACGTTGGAAATGCAAACGCAACCAATGTGGACGACTTTAATGAGTTTGCCGTATTTAATGGAATTCCCTTACGAATGTGCTGAACAAACATTTGCACGTTATTTTGGAAATGTATTAGCTCAAAAAATCATCAAAGATAATCCGGCTTTTAAACGCATTATTGAAACGTGGAAACAAATGAATCCAAATGCTTTTTTAAGTGAATTAGAGAAAAATAAAGAATTAAAATCAATTCTTTTAACCGAAACACCTTGGTTATTAGATGCTCAAAACGAAACGGCTCAGCGCAATCATCTAGCAACGTTATTTGATGAAAATACATTACAAAACAACATCAACGCTGCGATTGAGAAATTAGCTGTTTTGAAATCGACAGATGGCGGTTGGTCTTGGTTTGGGAATCATGAATCGAATGTCTATATCACGCAACACATCGTTTCTGGATTTGGACAATTAAAGCAATTGGGAATTCCGTATGATGAAGAGATGGTTCAAACAGCGGTTGCATTTTTAGAACAAGCCTATCTGAAAGAATTCAACGATATCAAAAAAGAAAATCGTGAGAAATTAGTTGGTTTATCTTCTCTTCATGTTCATTGGTTAACTGCTCGTTCATATTTCGATGTGAAAGAAACAGAAGCGAGCGCTTACTATCAAAAATGTTTGGAGAAAGACTGGAAAAACTTTGATTTACAAACGCAAGCATTGGCTGGAATTTCGTTCTTAAAAACTGGAAACGAAGCATTTGCTGAGAAAATCAAAAATTCAATCTTAGACCGTGCAACTCAAAAACCAGAAATGGGAATGTACTGGAACGCTAACAAATCAGGTTATTATTGGAATCAATCGCCTATTGAAACGCAAAGTTACATCATTCAGTTTTTTACTGCAATGGGTGGTTTAGACAAAGAAGTTCAACAAATGCAATTGTGGTTATTGAGAAACAAACAAGCAAATGCTTGGGAAACGACAAAAGCAACGACTTTAGCTTGTCATGCGCTCTTGATTAATAAAACGAGTATTACCAATCAACTCAACCAAGAAGTTTCTGTTCGTTTCAACGATGGAACCAATTTGGGTGTTTTGAAGAAAGATGCGAGTTCAACCTTTGTGTATAATGGAACTGAAATTACAGCAGGAAAAGCAACTGTAAACGTTTCAACTACAACCGATCAACCTGTTTTTGGAGCGATGTACTTGAAGTATTTAGACAAGATGGAAAACATCGAAAAATCTACTGGTGAAATGCGCATTGAACGCCATTATTATTGGATGAATAACGGAAAAGAAGAAGAAGTTTTGGCAACAACTATACTTCCAATCGGAACAAAAATAACTATTAAAATGACCGTTCGAAGCAATCAAGCAATGGAATTTGTGCACATCAAAGATTCAAAAGCTTCTGGATTTGAATCACGCGAAAAAGTTTCTTCTTACAAGTATTCGACAGTTTCCTATTATCAAATCAACAAAGATGCTTCGACGGAATTGTTCATCGATTATTTACCAAAAGGAAACCACCTATTTGAGTACGAACTGTTCGTAACCGGAAAAGGATCTCTTACCATCGGAACAGCTGAAGTGGAATGCATGTACGCTCCAATGTACCGAGGAATTAGTGGAGGGATGAAGGTTTTGGTGAGGTAGGAATTAACTTTAGAGCTTAATAATCATTATTACAGGTAATTTAATCTACTAAAGGTCTTCAGGCATATCCTATTTCTGATAACTTCGAATTCAAATCAAATTAATATATTCGTAATTGTAATCGTAATTAATATCCCTAACAATAACTACAAAAAGAATATTCCTTCTCCACATGCTCAAAATTCTGTTCAGGATTATAGATTTGTTCTAAAATCATTGTTAAGAGAGTAGGAAAAAGTTCTACCATTTCTTCTAAAGTTACATTTCCTGTTTCTAAAGAAAAGGCTCCGTTTTGTATGTTGATGAACGAAATAATGTCTACTTCTTTTGGTAATTCATTGAATTTTTGTTTGTACAAAAAGGCATACATTACCAATTGAAGCACGTGTTTTTTATTCAATAAACCATTGATAATATCTTCGTTTGAACTTAGTTTTTTATTCGTTTTAGTGTCTGGATCGTTTACTTTTCCTGATTTGTAATCGATGATACGAATTTTTCCGCCAATTGAATCTATTCGATCGACAATTCCTTTTACGGTTACTTTTTTGGTTTCTCCGAAAATGTCTAATTCCAATTCATGAATAAATGTACGTTCCAAACTTTCAATGAAAACAGGTTCGGTTTGTTTCATTAAAAATTCTTTTTCTTTTTCAAGGTAACGCTTTGTTAATTCATTCGCCATTTTGAAACTCAATAGGTTTTTCCCTTTCGTAAACGATTCTTTATCGTTATTAAAATGGATCATAAATTGATTGCGAATCTCGTCTTCGTAATGTTTCAACATGTGCTCGATATCAAACGAAGTAATTGATTTTGGTGCAGGTTCACGTTTGTTTCCTTCTTTGTCGAAACGTGCAAAAGGCGCAAACATATTTTCCAAAGCATTATGTATAAACGTACCAAATGTATTGTTCTCCACTTCTTCTTCTACTTTGTCTTCTTCTCCGAATTCCAACACATCTTTGTAATAAAAATCCAACGGACATTGTGCAAAGCGTTTCAATAAAGATGCAGAAGTCGATTTAGCGAACAACTGATCCAAACGATGAATAATTTCAGGCGATTTTGGAATTGAAATTTTTCCTTTGCTTGTCGTTTTTTGAGGAATCGTGTAAAAACTTTTCGAGATTTTAACATTTGGGTTCATTCGGCTTAATTCCAATTCCATTTGCAACAAATAACGACTTGCTTCGTTGCTTCCAATCATTTCTTGAGCGCTTGTATAAGTGATATACATTTGTTTACAGGAATGCAATAATCGGTAAAAGTGATGCGCAAATAAGCCTTGTTTTTCTCTTGGTGTTGGCAATTTAAAATATTGACGCAAATCCATCGGAATCATTGTTTGAACCGGATTGGTTGGAGGCATTTTCCCCTCGTTCATACCTAAACAAATGATGGTTTCGAAATCCAATAAACGCGTTTCAAGTAATCCCATAATTTGCAATCCTTCCAATGGATTTCCATGATAGGCAATGCTTTTTTGATTCCAGTGCAAGTGAAACAGTTTCTTAAAACTATTCAAACTCATTGCTGGTAAGCCTTCTGACACAATATTTTCAAAATCAATTAAGGCAGCATCAAAACCTTGAATCACTGCTTTTTCGAATTCAAATTCATCGACTAACAATTGATAAACTTGATTGTTTAATTGACGAATCAGTGAAATACCTGTTTTCCAATCTTCTTTCCAAGGAGCAAAAAGAGAACGTAGTAATTGATCCATCACAGGTCCGATCGATAATTTATCTAACGATAAGAAAATCGAATTTCGTTTGATAATTTCTTGTTCTTTTTGAACGATGATTTTCTTTTCATCATCTGGTAAAACAGCCGAAATAAACGGATGATTCCAAATTTTTTGAATATCTTGAAAGTAGATTCCGTCTGATTTGAAACGTTTTTTATTTTCCTGAATACTGAAAATAATATCGACCCAAGAACGCAAAGAGGTATTTCGAAGTGGTAAACCCAAGGTAATATTAGCTTTTCCGATTTTTCTAGGTAAGGTTTTAAGTAACGGAACAATCAAACTTTCATCTGCCAATAAAATCAGCGTATTCTGAATCGTTGCTTCATCCATTTTTTCTAAAATCGTACCAGCAACTTTCACTTGTCCCGTAAACTGTGCACATTCGATGACTTCAATATTTTTCTCCTCTTTTCCGATTACATCAACTACAAAAGGTAAATTTTTAACTCCTAAAGCTAATTTTAAATCACGTAAAAATCGGCCTGCCTCATGACTTTCACTTTCCAAATAAAAAGTGTCGGCATTAATTAAAATATGTCCCCGTCCCATTATATGCAACTGCTTTATGATTGAAATCTCTGCAGGAGAAAGCGCATTGAAACCAGCAAATACAAAATGACGTTCTTTATCTTCTTTAAAAATAACATCTAAATTTTCCGCAACAAAACGATAAGCTTTACCCATATAGCAAGATTGCTCTTTGTCCAGTTTTTCGTTTAAAGCAGTATAATATCCTGGAAGACGATCCCAAAATTCCAAGAATCGTTTTTGTCCTTCGGTTAAATTTTCGTTGCCAAAACTCCAGTTTTCGATTTCTTTGATATCGGCCAAATTGCAGAACAATTGTTTCGAATCCAAGAGGTAGCGATCCAATTCATCAAAATCAGACAGCAACATATTTCCCCAAGAAATGAATTCATCAAACGAATAATCAATGTCCGTTTCCGCCTTGTCTAATTGAATTTCAAACAAACGAATCAACGCCCTTGTTTTATCAATGATAGCTTTTTCTGATAATTCACGCACCCAACGATCAATGGTAATCATTTTTGGAGCAATCAAGGGTTTTTGAAATTCCTTAAACAATGACGTCGCAATGTATTTCTTCGCACGTTCAGAAGGCAAGACAATCGTTAAATGACGAATATCTAATTCATTCTCTTTGATGTACGAAGCAATTTGATCTGTGAAATGCATAATTGTATTGGTTAATTCAGATGTTTAATTCTAAAAAAAACACCTGATACAAAATTAAGAATTTAGAGATGATTTTACTGTTTTTCTTTTTTTAGATTCCCATTTTATAGGATTATTTTTAATGTATTTAGAAATAACAAAATAGGCCAATTCAGATCGAACAATTCTTTCATAAAAGAATTTTTGCCATTCGAATTTAATTCCCGTCCGACGTACATGTTTTGATACGGCTGATTTGTATGAACCAATAATCGACGATAATGAATTTGGACCAATATTTTGGAATCGATTTTCTGCCGTTAATTTTAATAAATGTTTTGGATTTGTCACGCCCATCGATATTTGCATCAAATATAGGGCTTGAGCATGCTCATGCCCTGAATACGAAAATGAAAACGGCGGAATTGGATTATCAATCGTAATAATCCCATGAATATGGTCGGGCATAACAACAAATTCACCCAAAACAACATTTTTTGAATGATTAGGAATTTCATACCATAAATCGTTTGCAATTTTTCCTGCATCTGACAAATGCATTTCCCCATTAATTATTTCTCCAAAATATTTTTCTCGATTTTTTGTACAAATCGTAACAAAATAATGTGCGTTCCATCTGTAATCCCAATTTGGTAATCGGAGCGTTTTTCTTTGATTTAAATGTGACATAAATTAGATTTTCCTATTGAATTTAGGAAAAAAGATGAAATTATAAAACAGTTTCCTTTAAAAAATAGATCAATTATCGCCAGATTTCAACTTAACCAATTATTATTTTGGTCTAAACCCTAATCTTCCTTATTTTTGTAAAAATTTTTATAAGATGGCTGATATTCATACGTACGATTTTACAGGTAAAAGAGCATTAATTAGAGTAGATTTTAATGTTCCTTTGGATAAAGAAACACTCGCAGTTACTGATGATACAAGAATCAGAGCAGCTGCTCCGACAATTCAACATATTTTGAAAAATGGAGGAAGTGTCGTTTTAATGTCACATTTAGGTCGTCCGAAAGAAGGTTTTGAAGATAAATATTCTTTGAAGCACATCGTTAGTCAAGTTGAAAAAGTATTAGGTCATTCGATCTCATTTGCTGATGATTGCATTGGTGAAAAAGCGTTTGAAATGAGTTCTAACTTGCCAGCAGGTGAAGTATTATTATTAGAGAATTTACGTTTCTACAAACAAGAAACTACTGGTACAGAAAGTTTCGCAGAAGCATTAGCTAAACACGGTGACGTTTATGTTAACGATGCATTTGGAACTGCACACAGAGCACATGCTAGTACTGCAATTATTGCGAAATATTTCCCGAATGATAAAATGTTTGGTTTCTTATTAGAAGCTGAAATTAAAAGTGTAGATAAAGTTTTAAATAGTACTGAAAAACCATTAACTGCAATTGTTGGTGGTGCAAAAGTATCTTCTAAAATTACAATTATTGAGCGTTTACTATCGAAAGTAGATAATCTTATCGTAGGTGGTGGAATGGCTTATACATTTGTGAAAGCACAAGGTGGTGAAGTTGGAAATTCATTAATTGAAGATGATTATTTAGATGTTGCACGCAAAATCTTAGCTGAAGCTAAAGAAAGAGGTGTGAATTTATACGTTCCAGTTGATACAATTATTGCTGATAAATTTGCAAATGATGCCAACAAACAAACGGTAGCAATTGATCAAATTCCTTCTGGATGGATGGGATTAGATGTTGGACCAAAAACATCTGAAGATTGTGCGAATATTATTGAAAATTCTAAATTAATTTTGTGGAATGGTCCTATGGGTGTTTTCGAAATGGAAAGCTATCAACAAGGAACAGTCGATGTTGCAAATGCAATTGTTAAAGCAACAGAAAAAGGAGCCTTTTCATTAATTGGTGGAGGTGATTCTGTAGCAGCAATCAATAAATTTAATCTTGCTGATAAAGTAAGTTATGTTTCTACTGGTGGAGGAGCTATGTTAGAATACTTAGAAGGAATTGAATTGCCAGGTATAAAAGCAATCAGAGAGACTCTTGTAGAATTGTAGTTTACAGTTTTAAAATATGTTTGAAAGCTGAAAGGAAAGTAGAATTATCTGCTTATCTTTCAGCTTTTTTAGTTTGCAAAAATTCAAAATGAAAGCTTTATAATTAACTATATTAAAATGAAATTTACTAAATACCATGTTTTATTGCACCTCATTATTTTTATGTGGGGTTTTACAGGGATTTTAGGGAAATTGATTCATTTAGATTCCTATATATTGGTTTGGCATCGTGTTTTAATTGCTTTGATAGGTTTGGGAATCTATTTAGTCATTAAGAAAACTGCTATTAAGATAAAATCGAAAAAGGATTTATTAACGTTATGTGTTGTTGGAATTTTTGTTGCCTTGCATTGGATTACATTTTATAAATCTATCCAATTATCTACTGCTTCGTTGGGAATTCTTTGTTTATCTACCACAACGTTACATGTGTCATGGCTTGATCCAATCATCATGAAACGAAAATTTTCCTGGTTAGAATTTCTTTTTGGGTTATTAGTAATTGTTGGAATTTACATTGTTTCAAGTGACTTTTCAGCAAAAGATTATGAGGCGTTAATTTGGGGCTTATCTTCGGCACTTTTCGCTGGTTTGTTCGCTGTTTTTAATGGGAAATTAGTTCAAACAGTTTCATCACCTATCATTACACTTTATGAAATGGGAATTGGCTTACTCTTTTTGACTGGAATTTTAATTTTCCAAGGAAAATTCTCAACAGAAGCCTTATTTACAATGACCCTGAGCGATTTCTTATGGCTCTTATTTTTAGGCTTATTATGTACTTCGTTTGCCTTTTTAGCTACGATTGAGGTTGTTAAAAGATTAGGTGCTTTTACCGTTTCGTTAAGTATTAATTTAGAACCCGTTTACACTATACTTTTGGCAATAGTTATTTTAAATGAGAACGAATTATTGGGCGCTAAATTTTATATTGGAGCTGTAATTATTATCTTAGTCGTATTGGCAAATGGCCTAGTGAAAAATTTAATGACCAAAAAAACAACTATCATTCACGATGAAAATTGATATTCAAGCGACATTATTTAATTTGATTAAGGAGAAAATTGGATCTGAAGATTCACTTGGAAGAGCATTAGCAGATGTTTTAAATGTTAGTCAAGATGCGGTTTATAGAAGATATCGTGGAGAAACAGCTTTAACCATTTTTGAAATTCAGAAAATCTGTACTCATTTTGGAATTTCATTTGATGCGCTTTTAGAATTAAAACAAAACAGAGTTGTTTTCAGTTACAGGTCATTAGAAGAATATGATTTTAGTTTAGATGCATATTTAGATGGTATTTTACTTGGAATTAAAGAAATTAAGAGTTTTTCAAATCCTTCAATCGTATTAACAGTAAAGGATACACCTTTGTTTCAGTTATTGAATTTCCCGCATTTAGTTCGCTTTAAATTATATTTTTGGGCAAAATCATACTTGAATATTGACCAATTTAAAGCTGAACAATTTGCTCACGAGAAAACAGCAGAAAAAACATTTCAAACAGGAAAAGAAATTCTTCAAATATATAATTCGATTCCTTCTAAAGAAATTTATGATTTTGACTTATTAAGAGGATTTATACGTCAAATTCAATATTATTTTGATGCTTATTTATTCAAAGATCCTACGTATGCAATTCGATTACTTGACGAAATGCAAATGCTATTAGGGCATATGAAAGCTCAAGTTACTGTTGGTAAAAAATTTATGTATGGAACTCAAGCTCCTGCATCTGGAAATGAATATCAAGTTTATTTAAATGATACGACGATTTCCGATAGTACTTATTTCTTTAAATCAGAAGAAAAAAGTGGGCTTTATGTAACTCATAATATGATGAATTATCTTCAAACAACAGATACAACATATGTGAATGAATCGGAAAAAATATTGGACAAATTAATTGCTAATTCAAGTTTAATAAGTGTTACAAATGAAAAAGAACGTAACTCTTTTTTCTTCCAAATGGAAAGAACAATTACATTATACAAACAAAAGCTACAAGCTGATTTGACAATATTGTAAATAAATCAATTTTTTTATCTTGTTTTTTGTGAATTAAGTAAATTAAAATTATTCTATTTGCGATATTCGAAAATAAATACTCAAAACCACATAAAATAGTCAAATTATTTGCGTATTTTATAATTATTTACAAAGCCGTTGCGTGATTCAGTTATGATAAACGCAATAAGTCGATATACATTTGTCTCAACTAAAAACAGAAAATGTATGAAAACAAGTATTTTAAGTATCGCTATTTTTATTGGAGTATTTTTCACTTCAACTGCACAAGATTCAGCTAACAAACCAACAATTGCTGTTGCAACACCTTCTATTCAAGGATTAAGCATCACGCCTAAAATTTGTACAAAAATCATGTACTTAGAATTAATAAAAATCAATCAATATAGTGTTTACGATGAATTTGATATTTCAGAAGTTGTAAATTCAAACACATCTTTTCAAAAAGAATGTTTTGGATTAACGTGTTTAACTTCTTTAGGAAATGCCTTAAATGTTGACTATATCACTTCAGGAAGTATTGATCGCCTTGGAGCTAAAATTATTGTTTCGTTAAAAATCATTGATGTTAAATCAGGGAAAATACACAAATCTACAATTAAAGAATTCAGTGATCATGAAGAGGAAATGCAAAGAATGATTGAATTGACGTTAAGGAGTATGTTAGGTTTAGAAAACTCAAAAGAGGTTGAAAGTCAATTAACATTTAACAATGAGGTGATTACTTCTAAAAATGTAGGTAGAATTAATAATTCAGGTCCACGAATTGGTTATGCAATCGTAAATGGAAGTTCAGCTGAATTTGCAACTAGAAGTGAAGATCAAGGAGGTTTAGGATTATATCCAGGTTTCAGTATGATTGGATATCAGTTTGAAAAACAATACATCGGTACTGATAATTTTGCTGCATTATTTGAATCAATTGTAAACATTAGTGGATTAGAACAAGGTCAATTTATTCCTTCAGTTGCATTCATGAACGGTTTTAGATTTGGTAAAAAAGGGTGGGAATTTGCTTTTGGACCAAGTTTCGGAATCCAAAAAACATCTAAAGGTTTCTTTGATTCAGATAATTTATATGGTAAAGGACAAAATCATTTTTGGACAGAAGGAGAATATCATTCATACCAAAAAACACAAGACCCAAATTTATTAGTCTATGATGCACCAAAATATTCATATTCCTCTATTTTAGATGTTCGAGGTGCAACATCTTTAAGTACAAGATGGGTCATGGGAATCGGAAGAACTTTTAGATCAGGTGCTTTATACATTCCAGTAAATCTTTTCTATTCAAGCACAAAAAAAGGAGGTATGTTAGGATTAAGCGTTGGATTCAATGTTGTAAAAAAGAAAGAGTCTATATACAGCGGTAAACGTATTTAAAAGATATATTTGTTCTTAAAATATTTGTATGATTACGATTGGAATAATTGATGACGAAGAGAATGCACGCAGAGTAATTTCTAAATACTTAGAGCGTTATTGCGAAGATTATGATGTACTTTTTGAAACAATGCAATTTCAAGAATCAATTGATGCAATCTTGGAACATCAACCAGATTTGATTTTTTTAGATATTAATTTATTGGATGGATCTGGAATTGAAGTGGCTCAGCAAATACAAGGTAAAGCAGAAGCTAAAATTATTTTCACAACAGCATACAACGAGTTTGCTATACAAGCTTTAAAATTAAAAGCATTTGACTACTTGCTAAAACCTATTGATGTTGATGAATTTAAGGAATCTATTGCAAAAGTAACAGAGGAAATATATACGCTAAAAAAAGAAGCTGCAGAAAATTCTAAGCTATCTATTTCTACAATTTCAGGGACACAATTAATTGATAAATGCTCTATAACTCACTTTAATGCAGATGGTTCGTATACTGAAATTATTTTGACCAATGGTAAATCAATAACAGCTTCAAAATCGCTCAAATTTTTTGAAAATCAAATTGAGCATCATTCAAAATTTATGAAAATACATAAATCAACAATTATAAATGTTGATCATGTAATTGGACTAGATCGTACCGAAAACAATGTAATTATGATAAATGATGTAAAATTATCTATTGCAAGAGCTAATATAAAATCTGTATTTGCCTTCTTCAACAAATAATTGACCGATATTTATACTAATAAATTAGTTTAAAAAGTTATAGCTACATTTTATGAATTAACATTTCACTGAATTAAGTTTTATACTTAGCATTGTATTCTAATTTAAGAAATACATAGATATTTATCATATTAATAACAAATCAACTTCAAATCAAAAAAAGAGGCTAATATCAAATGTTAGCCTCTTTTTTTTAAATCTAAGCACGGCTCAACTATACTTTAATTTACTATCAATTTCTTTGTTAATTTTACAGGAAAAAAATTGAACCCAAAAAAGAATAAACATTTGAATTTGAGATTAATAACCATATTAGTGTTTTTGATGATTTATCAATTTCAATTACATTCTCAAACCACATTCAACCCAGTTTATTTATTCAGAAATTATTCAGTTGATCAAGGGATGCCTAGTTCAGAAGTTTATGATATTGAACAGGATAGGGAAGGGAATATTTGGTTTGCAACTGATCGAGGAGTTGTAAAGTACAATGGAGATGAATTTGTTCAATATCACGAAAAGGATGGACTGTTTAGTGATGTTGTTTTTCAGATTTACAAAGACTATAAAAATAGAATTTGGTTTTTATCTCTTGAAAATCAATTATGTTATTATGAAAAAGGGCAAATAAAGTCTTTTAAACACAATAGAGAAATTTTAAAAAAAATTCCAAAAAGTATTCATTCTGACAAGAATCTAATAATTACGAAAGATAATTCGATTATTATTGGTTTCAGAAATAATGGTGGTTATGAAATAAATAGCAATGGTGAAATCAAAAAACTGAAAACTTTCGAAAATGCAGTTACTGTAAAAAAATATAATCAACATAGTATTTGGTATTCTAAATCAAATATGGGTATTGATGAACTCACATTATATTATTCAAAACAGAATAAATTTAAAAAACTACAAACTAAATTATCCTATTTAAAGATAGAAAAATCAAAGTTTCTAACCCTTAATACACCTGATAGAAATATATTTTCTTATTCAAATTGTATCTATGATTTAGATCAAAATAAAAAATTATTGGACTTAAAGGATATTAAAATAATTTCATTGAACTTTCTGAAAAACAATTTATTGATTGGTGGATTAAAAACTGGATTGCTTGTTTATCATTTCGAAAATGGAAAGTTAATTTATAAAGAAAAAATATTGGATCATCTATCCGTAACGGATGTAGAAGAAGACAAGTCAAATGGATTTTGGATCTCAACATTAGAGTCAGGTGTTTTTTATCTACCAAATGTTCATTTTAAATCTGTTTCTACTAACAAAGGATTAATATCTGATGAGATAAAAAGTATTTATTCCTTCAAAGGCACGACTTATTTAGGATTAGTTGAAGGTTCTTATCATAAAATCATAAAAGATCAATTGTATTCAGTAATTAATCATGAACCAAGCTTTGTAACATTTACTGAATTTAATAATGACGTGCTTTTTTCAACAGGAATGGGCGTATTCGCATCTAAAAAGCTTATCCTGAGTTATTGGCTAAGAGATTTATATTACAGTAATGGCATCACTTATGGAGCAAGAGATCATATTTTTAGATTTAAAAATGGAAAAATTGACACCCTTGGTCAGCTGAGTAATAAAATACTGATTGCGAATAATAAAGAAAAAACATTTTCATCCATTGCAACAGATGATTTTGGTAAAATTTATGCAGGAAATAAATTCGGTATCTCGACATGTATTGGCAATAAGATTGTTCCATTTAAACAAAATGAATTCAAGTACAAAGTGACAGATTTGGCTTTTTCTTCTAAATGGGGGTTAATAATCGCAACTCGAAATAACGGGATCTTTCAATATAAAAACAATCGATTTCAACAAATTCAAAATTCTATTTGCCAAGATATTACATGTTTATTTATAGATGAAAAAGAAAATCTATGGGCAGGTACAACAAAGGGCTTATTGAAATTTAGACAAAATGGTAAACAGATTCTAATTGGATATATTTCTAAAAATTTAGGATTGATTTCGAATGAGATTACGAGTATCAATGTGACGGATGATAAAATATGGGTCGGAACTAGAAAAGGACTTACAGTAATAGATAATCGAAACTTTAGAATTAAAAATATTGACTACAAGATTCATTTAAAATCGATAATACTAAGTAAAAATAAAGAAGTTAATATCCAACAGCCAATTCATATTTCTCATGAAGAAGATTTGATAAGAATTAAATTTAGAGTTGTAGATTTTATCACAAAAGGTAAATACAAATACCGTTTACACTCAAACTCTGAATGGACAATTGTAGAAGATCCTGAGATTATGTTGATTAACCCGGATGACGGTTCATATGAACTAGAAGTTGCATTTTTAAATGAAAATTGTCATTGGTCGAGCATACAGAAAATTGTAAGTTTCGATATAACTCCACCATTTTGGAAAACAATCTATTTCAAATTATTGATTGGGATTTCGATAGCATTTTTGGTGTTTATTTATATTCGTTATAAAAGAAAGCAATTTGAAACGAAGCAAAAGTTACTGATTTTAGAACAAAAAGCTTTATTTGCTCAAATGAATCCCCATTTTATATTTAATACTTTAAACTCAATTCAAAGTTTTCACCTCTACAATGAAGTTGATAAAGCAGAATATTTTTTAGGAAAATTTTCAAAACTTTTACGGGAAACGCTTCATATTTCAAGAAATTCTTCGGTTTTAGTTTCAAAGGAAATTGATATGTTGGGTAAATATTTAGAATTAGAACAAATGCGTTTTTCTGATAAATTCGAATGGAAAATCAATTGTGATTTTAATCAAATGGCATCAAATTATAGAATTCCAAATATGTTGATTCAGCCATTCATAGAAAACTCAATCAAACATGGTTTTACAGAAAATCGTAATGATTATATTCTTGAAATCAATCTGAGTTATATTGATGAATCCGCCATAAAATGTCAAGTTTTTGATAATGGAATTGGAAGAAAAATTTCATTAGAAAAGAAAAGTATAAATCAAAAAACTAACGAACATATTTCATACGGTGAAAAAATAACCAACGAGCGTTTGAACTCCTATAACAGAAGAAAAAACAAAAAATATGGTTTCGAAGTGGTTGATTTAGAAAAAGGTACAATGGTTGTGATTACAATACCATTATTAAAATTGTAATTTTATAAAAATCAATTTTTAAGAAGCCAATTTCTATTTTAATTCTTCTTAATTTTAGAATTCAAAATCGTTTAAAATGGCAAAAGTAAAATCGGCATTTTTCTGTCAAAACTGTGGTTACGAAACTCCGAAATGGATGGGTAAATGTCCTTCATGTAGTGAGTGGAATACTTTTGTAGAAGAAGTTGTAGAAAAAAACAATTCTTCACAAGTTGTTGCCTTTTCTACTTCTGGAAGAACAGCAAAACCCCAAACATTGCAAGCGATTGAGAGCCAAAATTATGCTCGTATTATTTTAAAAGATAATGAAATAAATCGTGTTTTAGGAGGAGGAATCGTTCCAGGGTCTTTGATTCTGTTTGGTGGTGAGCCAGGAATTGGTAAATCTACCTTAACACTTCAACTTGCAGTAATGGAAACGAATCTTCGTATTCTATACGTTTCTGGAGAGGAAAGTGAACAACAAATTAAAATGCGTGCAGAGCGAATTGGAATGGAAAATAAAGATTGTTTCATTTTAACAGAGACGAATCTTCAAAATATTTTCACTCAAGCCGAGACAATTCAGCCACAATTATTAGTCATAGATTCTATTCAAACGTTGTATAGTTCTCATATTGAAAGTGCTCCAGGAAGTATTTCACAAGTGAGAGAATGTACTGCGCAATTATTAAGATACGCCAAACAAACGAATACACCGGTTTTCTTAATTGGACATATTACAAAAGAAGGATCACTAGCTGGACCAAAAGTATTGGAGCACATGGTGGATACGGTTATGCAATTTGAAGGAGATAGAAATCATGTTTACCGTCTATTGAGAACCATCAAAAATCGATTTGGAAGTACCAATGAATTGGGAATATACGAGATGCTCGGAACTGGTTTACGACAAGTAGCAAATCCTTCTGAAATATTAATTACTAATACAGATTCATCTTTAAGTGGAATTGCTATTGCTGCAACATTAGAAGGTTTACGTCCAATGTTAGTAGAAGTTCAAGCACTCGTGAGTACAGCTGCTTACGGAACTCCGCAACGTTCTTCAACTGGTTTTGATAGTAAACGTTTGAATATGCTTTTAGCTGTAATGGAAAAAAGATGTGGATTTAAATTAGGAGCAAAAGATGTTTTCTTAAATATTGCTGGTGGAATTAAAGTAGATGATCCTGCAATTGATTTAGCTGTTGTAGCAGCTGTCCTTTCTTCAAATGCTGATATTGCGATTGAGAAAAAAATTAGTCTTTCTGCTGAAGTAGGTTTATCAGGAGAAATACGACCAGTTAATCGTATTGATCAACGCATCTCTGAGGCTGAAAAACTTGGATTTGAAAAGATCATTATTTCAAAATACTCGAAAGGAATTGAACAATCGAATTACAAAATTGAAATTGTTAAATGCGGTAAAATGGAGGAGGTAGTTAGAGCACTTTTTGCTTAATAATTGGATGTTGAATTTAAACAAGACAACATCCAATCTCAATTATTTATTTTACAATAAATTTAAATCCTTTACCGTGAACGTTCATGATTTCGATGCGTTCATCTTCTTTCAATAACTTACGTAATTTTGCAATGTAAACGTCCATACTTCTTCCATTGAAATAATTATCATCTCCCCAAATTGCTCTTAAAGTAGCTTGACGATCTAAGATTTCGCTTTGATTTTTAACTAACATTGAAAGCAATTGATTTTCTTTCGTAGTTAATTTTTTATCTCCTTCTTCAAGGTGTAAAATGCGAAGTTCTGGTTCGTAAGCTATTTTTCCAATCATTAATGTGTTAGCTCCTTCTTCTATTGGAATATCTACTCGACGCATGATTGCATTGATTCGAGCTAATAATTCTTCCATTGAGAATGGTTTTGTTAAATAATCATCTGCTCCGATTGCAAAACCTTCTAATTTATCTTCTTTCAACGATTTAGCTGTTAAAAATAGGATTGGAACTTTACGATCGATTTCTCTTATTTCCTTTGCTAACGTAAATCCATCCATGATAGGCATCATTACATCAAAAATACAAAAGTCAAATGTGGAAGTATTGAATTTTTCAAAAGCTGATTTCCCGTTTCGAGTTAATTCAACTTGAAAACCTTTAGATGACAAGAATGTTTTCAATAATAAACCTAAATTCTCATCATCTTCCGCTAATAATATGTTTAATTTATTACTCATTTTGTAGTTTTAATTTTAAGGTTAAACGTTGTTCCTTTTCCAACTTCACTTTGAACGGTAATGTTCCATTTATGTAATTCTGCAATTGCTTTTACATAACTTAAACCTAAACCAAATCCTTTTACGTTGTGAAGATTTCCTGTAGGAATACGATACAATTTATCAAATATTTTTGAAAGGTGTTCTTTTTTCATTCCAATTCCTTTGTCGCTTACACTAATGACATATTGATCATCCACTTTTTTCATTTGGATCAAAATATCTGGAGCTCCTTCGCTGTATTTTATACCGTTGTCTACAAGGTTAGTAATCAAGTTCGTAAAGTGCATTTTATCCGCTTCAATTTCAATTAAATTCGTTGGAATATCTAATAGTAAAATACCACCCATTGATTTAATTCTTAATCGGGCATGCAAAGCCACTTCATGAAGAATCTCGTTCACCAAGACTTTTTCTTTTTTCAGTGTTAATTCACCGCGATCTAAAACAGCACTTTGAAGAATTTGTTCGACTAAAAGACTTAAACGTTTATTTTCGTCTTGAATCATTTTAACATAAGGCTTCACAGATTCCACATTATCGCTCATCATATCTGCGTCATTCATTGCTTCACAAGCTAATGAAATGGTAGAAATTGGCGTCTTAAATTCGTGTGTCATATTTGAAACGAAATCATTTTTCAAATCAAATAACTTCTGTTGTGTTATAATCGTTTTGAACATAAATGACATCGAAACGATAATAAGAAACATCAATGCTAAACTGATTGTTAAAGGCGTTCCCATAGTTTTTAAAAGGAAAGAACCTTTAGAAGGGAAATAGACATTTAAATATATATCATCATCCAAGGTATTACTTGGAAATAAAAGAGTTTTAAATGTTTTAGTAGAATCCAAACAGCCTTTATAACTAGGCACTTTCATGTGATAACAGAAACGTTTTTGATTGTTATCTGTCAACATAAATTGATAATCTGTAGGCAAATGATCATCTTTCATTTCATGATAAATCACAGAATCTAAGAATTCAATATCTACCCTTTTAGAAGGTTCTTCATATACATTTGAGCGAAAAGCCTCTAATAACATGTCGTTTACAAATTTTGCTTTTTTGAAAATTTGCTGCATTACTCGCTGATTCAAATGAATTGAAATAGCACTTGTATCGCTACTTACTATTTTCTGAGTTCCTTTTTTGTGGAATAAATCACGTACTTCTCGAACATCCCTCGCTAGGACTTTATGTTCAGCTGTTAATCCAGAAATAGTATCGTATGATTTTCCTTTAATGACTAAATAATTTTGACGTTCACCATTTTCAAAAACAACAGTATCTCTAATAGAAATAGATTCTTGCGCAGAAAGTAAATCTTGAAATTCTTTTTTTAGAATATCCTTATATTGACCACTAAAATCATGATTTACAATGTGTAAGTATTTTCTTATATCTTCTGCTTTCTCATGTCGTAAAGCAATACGTTCTAAAGTGGTATTTACTTTACTTTTAAATTCAGTTGATTTTCGATCATATAACTGAGCCATTTGAAATGCCTGAATAACCAAAAGCGCAAGCATCGCTACAATTACTGCAAGTATTACCGTATTAACTCGAATCTTTTTCACTCAATTATGTTTTCAACGAAGTTAACGGAATAAGCTATAGGGTTAGTAGTTGCTTAACTTTTTTTAACAAGGTAAAAAATCAATGTAAAGATAGGATCTAAAAGAAATTTTCAAACTGTTTAACAAATTATAGTGTTTTATTAAACAAAAATTTATATCTTGCGATAAAATAAATCGTCTTATTATTTGTTAGTACCATTAATAAGCGATAATTTTGTTAATTACACAAGAACAATATGGCAGAGTATAAAGCAGGCCCTTTTTTAGAGCAAATTCAGATTCCAGAAGACTTACGTAAGAAGTTTAAAACGGAGGATTTACCGCAAGTAGCTGATGAAGTACGTCAATACATTGTTGATGTAATTTCTGAAATTGGGAACAGTCATTTTGGCGCAAGTTTAGGCGTTGTTGAATTGACTGTGGCGTTGCATTATGTTTTTGATACACCTTATGATCAATTGGTTTGGGACGTTGGTCACCAAGCTTATGGACATAAAATTTTAACTGGAAGAAGAGACGTTTTTCATACCAATAGAATTAAAGGTGGTATTTCAGGTTTCCCTAAACGTTCTGAAAGTGAATACGATACTTTTGGTGTTGGTCACTCTTCTACTTCTATTTCAGCTGCTTTAGGTATGGCAGTTGCGAATCATCAAAAAGGTGAAAAAAATAGACATCACATTGCTGTAATTGGTGATGGAGCGATGACGGCAGGGATGGCTTTTGAAGGTTTAAACCATGCTGGATTCGAGAAAGATGCTAATTTATTAGTGGTTCTGAATGACAATTGTATGTCGATCGATCCAAATGTGGGCGCTTTAAAAGAATACTTAACAGATATTACAACTTCTCATACGTATAACAAAGTAAAAGATGAGGTTTGGAAGTTATTAGGAAAAATTTCAAAATTTGGTCCTGATGCTCAAACGGTTGCTTCCAAAATTTCTTCAGCTTTAAAAGGTTCGTTGTTAAGACAAAGTAATTTATTTGAATCATTTAACTTTAGATATTTTGGTCCAGTTGATGGTCACGATGTGATTGGATTGGCAAAAGTAATGGAAGATTTAAAAGATATTCCTGGTCCAAAATTATTACACATTCTTACAAAAAAAGGTAAAGGTTATAAATACTCTGAGGAAGGAAATCCAACAAAATGGCATGCTCCAGGAGTATTTAATAAAGATACGGGAGAGATTGTAAAAATTGTTCCTAAAACGCCTCAACCTCCAAGATATCAAGATGTTTTTGGACATACTATTGTAGAATTGGCAGAACAAAATGAAAAAATAATGGGTGTTACACCTGCAATGCCTTCAGGTTGTTCATTGAATATAATGATGGAAGCAATGCCGGATCGTTCATTTGACGTTGGTATTGCAGAACAACATGCAGTAACTTTCTCTGCAGGATTAGCGACACAAGGAATGGTTCCTTATTGTAACATTTATTCTTCATTCATGCAACGTGCATTTGATCAAGTATTACATGATGTTGCTTTACAAAATTTAAATGTTGTTTTGTGTTTAGATCGTGGTGGATTTGTTGGTGCTGATGGTGCAACGCATCACGGGGCTTACGATATCGCTTACATGCGTTTCATTCCAAACATGATTGTTTCTGCGCCGATGAATGAATCGGAATTGAGAAACTTAATGTATACAGCTCAACAAGAAAACATGGGACCTTTCTCTATTCGTTACCCTCGTGGAAATGGGGTGATGACAGAATGGAAAACGCCAATGAAAGCTATAAAAGTTGGTACAGGTCGTAAGTTAACAAATGGAGAAGACGTTGCGATCTTGACGATTGGACATGTTGGAAACTATGCTCAAAAAGCAACAGATATTTTAAAAGAAAAAGGTATTTCTGCTGCACATTACGATATGCGTTTTGCAAAACCTATCGATGAAATCATGTTACACGAAGTATTCACTAAATTTTCAAAAGTAATTACAGTTGAAGATGGTTGTATACAAGGTGGTTTTGGTTCTGCTGTTTTAGAATTTATGGTAGACAATAAATACCATTCTGAAGTAGTAAGATTAGGAATTCCAGATCGCTATGTTCACCATGGAACAGTTGAAGAACTTCAAGCAGAATGCGGCTTTGATCTTAATGGAATTGTAACTACTGTTGAGAAAATGATACCTCGATCAAATGTTGGTATAACAAATGAAAAAGTAGGATAATAAATAATAGAAAGGTTAACTAAAAAAGTTAACCTTTTTTTATGAAAAGTAAAAAACGTCACATGCTTAAAAACATTCTCAAATTAATAATTTGTCTTATAGTCCCAATGCTTGTTGGTGGTATTAGTGGAGTAGCTACTGTTGCAGGAATAAAAGATTGGTATGTACATTTAAATAAGCCATTTTTTAATCCTCCGAATTATTTGTTCGGACCCGTTTGGTCAATCTTGTATTTATTAATGGGTGTTTCATTGTTCATGATTCTTCAATCAAAAAGTATTACCAAAAAGAAAGCAATTTCAATATTCTTTGTGCAATTATTTCTAAACTTTTGGTGGAGTTTCTTATTTTTCAAATTTCAATTATTGGGAATATCTTTAATAGAAATTGTTCTCATGTGGTTAAGTATTTTATGGATGATCATAGAATTTAAAAAAATAAATAAAACAGCTGCATACCTTCAAATACCCTATTTAGCTTGGGTGACTTTCGCATCATTATTAAATTTGGCTATTTGGTATTTAAACTAATTTGTTTATGTATTTTACCAATTCAAAACCAATTAATTAAACACTATTAAATCCCATGCTTTCTCAACTACATTTCACCGAAAAATGATAAAATAAATTGCATTCTGTTTAATAAATAACTATTTTTATTAAACAAATGAATAAGCAAGATATAAATATCGTTTGGTTTAAAAGAGATTTAAGGTTTACAGACCATGAACCACTCTATCTTGCTCAAAAATCACAACTTCCAACATTACTTATTTATTGTTTCGAACCTTCAATGATAGAATTCGATGATAGTGATGTAAGACATTGGCGTTTCGTTTATGAATCATTACAAGAAATGAACGAAAAGTTAAAAGCATTGCAAGTTGAGATATACATTTTCCATTCAGAGGTACTTCCTGTTTTTGAACATATAGCTTCTAACTATAACATTATCAATCTTTTTTCGCATCAAGAAATTGGAAATAAAATAAGTTATGACAGAGATATTGCTGTCATTGATTTTTGTAAGAAACATCAAGTTTATTGGAAAGAGTGTCAAACAAATGGGGTAATTCGAAAACTAAAATCAAGAACTGATTGGGAAAAAAGATGGAAAACAACCATGTTAGCAGCACCCAAAATAATTGATGAAACGAATTGGAAAATCATTCAATTAAATCCAGAATTCTATATTGAAAAAAAAGGTCCAATACTTCCTAAAGAAATCACATCATCTAATTCTAATTTTCAAAGAGGGGGTGAAAATTGGGCATGGAAATATTTGGAAAGTTTTTTGAAAAATCGTTGTGGAAATTATAGTAAACATATTTCAAAACCAGAATTAAGTCGAAAAGGATGTAGTAGACTTTCGCCCTATCTTACCTATGGTAATATTAGCATGCGTATGGTCTACCAATATACACTACAACATTACAAAGATTCACAACACAAACGTGCTTTAACTAATTTCATTTCACGTTTACACTGGCATTGTCACTTTATTCAAAAATTTGAAGATGAATGTTCCATGGAGTTTGAACCGGTTAATAAATCCTATAATTCGATCCACAAAACAAGAAATGAAGTCTATATTAAAGCCTGGCAAAATGGTAAAACGGGAGTTCCTCTAGTCGATGCATGTATGCGATGTTTAGTAGAAACAGGATTTATTAATTTCCGAATGCGTGCGATGGTGGTTTCTTTTTTTGTGTTCAATTTGTGGCAAGATTGGAGGGATTTACATTTTTTAGCGCGTCAATTTTTAGATTACGAACCAGGAATACATTATCCTCAAATTCACATGCAAGCTGGAATAACTGGAGTAAATACCGTTCGAATATATAATCCAATAAAGAATTCAGAAGATCATGATTCAGAAGAAATTTTCATCAAAAAATGGTGTCCCGAATTACGAGAAATTCCTGCTCATTTAATCCATGAACCTTGGAAATTAAATGCGTTTGAACAAGAAATATACAATTGCAAAATTGGAGTAGATTACCCTGAACCAATCGTTGATTTAGAATCTACAAGAAAATATGCAAGCGATATTATTTGGGGAAAACGAAAAGAAGTAGCAACTAAATTAGAAGGTATACGCATTTTAAACAAACATGTAAACCAAAAAAAATGAAAACGTTACGAATCATTTTAGGCGATCAATTAAATGAACAACATTCCTGGTTTACATCGAATGATGAAAATGTTACGTATGTTTTAATGGAAGTAAAATCCGAGACAAACTATGTTGTTCATCACATTCAAAAAGTAGTTGGAATTTTTTCCGCAATGCGACTATTTGCTAAATTACTTTCAGATAAAGGACATAACGTTATTTACTTAGAATTAAATCATCCTAAAAATCTACATTCATTTACTCAAAATATTGAACTATTAATCCAAGAAAATAATTTTCAACAATTTGAATATCAACTACCTGATGAGTGGCGTTTAGATGAAGAACTCAAAAATTTATCCAATAAATTACGTATTCCTACTAAAATAGTTGACTCTGAACACTTTTTTACTTCACGAGAGGAATTAAAAGAATTATTCAAAGACAAAAAAGAGTTTCTAATGGAAACCTTTTACAGAGTGATGCGAAAAAAGCATGAAATATTGGTGGAAGGAGGAAAACCTGTTGGCGGAAAATGGAATTTTGATCAAGAAAACAGAAAAAAAATTCCTGAAAATCATCGCATAAGTGAACCAAAATTATTTCAACACGACGTTCAAAATCTGGTTCAGTTACTTGAAGAAAATAATATAAAAACGATAGGAACAATAGATTCAAAATTCTTTTTGTGGCCTATTAATAGAAGTGAATCCTTGGAATTACTTGATTTTTTCATCGAAAATTGTTTGCCTCTTTTTGGAACGCTACAAGATGCTATGACTAAAAAATCATGGTCTATTTATCATGCACGTATTTCTTTTTCATTGAATATCAAATTGATTTCTCCGAAGGAAGTTATTGAGAAAGTAATCGAATATTGGAACGTTAATAAACATTGTACAATCAATCAAATTGAAGGATTTGTGCGACAAATAGTAGGTTGGAGAGAATATATGAGAGGAATTTATTGGGCGAAAATGCCTGAATATAAATCACTTAATTATTTTCAAAATACGGAAAAATTGCCTGAATGGTTTTGGACTGGAAAAACGAAAATGAATTGCTTGCAGCATGCTATTTCTCAATCCTTAGAACATGCATATGCGCATCATATTCAACGTCTGATGGTTACAGGTAATTTTGCATTACTTGCTGGAATTCATCCAGATGAAGTAGATAATTGGTATTTAGGTATTTATATAGATGCATTTGAATGGGTTGAAATCACGAATACTCGAGGTATGAGTCAATATGCAGATGGAGGTATTGTTGGTAGCAAACCTTATATCAGTTCTGCAGCTTATATCGATAAAATGAGTGACTATTGTAAAAATTGCCATTATAAATCAACTGAAAAAGTGGGTGAAAAAGCTTGCCCTTTTAACAGTTTGTATTGGAATTTTTATGACAAACATCAAGAAAAATTAAGGAGTAATTTCCGCTTGAAAATGATGTATTCTGTCTGGGACAAAATGGCTCCTGAACAAAAAGAACAACTTTTAATTCAAGCAAATCATACTTTAACAAA
>Ga0315909_10000148_pt1 | contig 92172 bp, 84 predicted proteins | sample LakEriMetagenome_11_FD_203527 | JGI IMG/M metagenome (GOLD analysis project Ga0315909, IMG submission 203527) | Freshwater fungal communities from buoy surface, Lake Erie, Ohio, United States - Buoy 2 MA125 | ecosystem: Environmental > Aquatic > Freshwater > Lake | place: USA: Lake Erie, Ohio...
TGTTATTGGCATCCAAATCAGCAAGTAAAAACCTAACCTCTGTGACGGTCTCCTTGAGTTGCTGACGCAGCATCTCCTGACGGATCGCCTCTAACTGACAGGTTTGTGAGAAACTCGGCTGGTTAACATCTAGGGTTTTCACCAGCGCATGAGCGGAGCGCTCTTGTCGATAAATGGCACGGACACGTGAGAGCAACCTATCCAGCTTTTTCTCGATCTGCGCCAAATAATCCTCTCGGGATACGAACGTAATTCGACGCGTATCCGTGCGAGCGACATGAGGTGTTGGGTAACGGTCGGCGATTTCCACCAAGAATGAAACCGTGTCGCCAATTTGCAAATCGGCTAATTCCTTACGGTAATCCCATTCGATCTTTTGCTCACCGCCGCCACTGACCGGAAGCTTGGTCAGAGGAACGATCTTTTCAGGCCTGAGATTGACGCGATGGATGACGGATGCGGAACCGATCCCGTAATCGTCACTTGCCCGGACCATAAGATCAAGTTGGCGACCTAACATAGCTACGACGTTCGATTCTGGCGAAACCAATTCCACACGAGGTGCCTGATCCGATGCCACCTGCATGTAATAGCGTGGGCTAGTAAATTCGAATCCATGATTTTTTTCAATCCAAGAGAAGCTGTAGCCACGTGATGCTTGAACCAGTTCTTCGATGATAAGTTCGCGTCCGTTATTGCTTATCTTAAGCTCAAGAGGCTCTTGGCCATCACGATTCAAAACAGCTTTCTGGATTGGCTGATCTAATGAGAGTTGCCATTTCACGCGTGTGCTCTCCGGCACAGTGAGTGTTAGAGCCTCGATTGTCTCTTGCGGTTTTTGCAAGTAAGTTGGATAATCCAGCACAACTTTCACATCATCAATGCGAGGTGCGGGAATCACCCGAACATCATGCCAGTCACTACGTGCGTCACCTGCTTTGATGCGATAGCTGAAATCCCGTGAAGCGGAGGCGATCGCGTAGGTCCCGACGCCTTTCTTCTTATCGATATCTTTTTTCAACTCTATATCGATCTCCTTCGATCTACCTTCACCTGTGACGATTTCGAACTCCGCTGTTTTCGGAACATCTCCTGAAATCTGAATCTCAATCTTCGCAGCATCACCTTCTTTCAAGGTGAGTATTTGATTACCATGTTCGATTTGGGTTTTTGTAGGATAGAAAGTGGTCGTCCAAGGAGCGAAGATCCGCTTGATACCAACTGCAAGAAACGATCCGTTGAAGACACCAAACGTGCCGATGACCAATGTCATGATGATTGCCAAACGCAGTGGGCGCTTGAGTGCGGAAAAATCCACAATCTCTGAAATGCGCAAACTCTTGGAAGCCTCTTCAGCCTTTTGAAGACTGGCTTCCCAGAGCGCTGAGGATGTACCCGGAGTTGCACCGCTTTCACGATACTGCAGGGCGGTGAATAACAAACTATCGAGCTCCTTTTGATGACTTTCAATTTGATGAGCACTGCGCTTGGCATCAAATGAGCGCAAACTGAACCAACCGCTGCGCCATGCTTTGTAAAGTGCAACGCCTAACAAAATCAAAAGAACGACCCACCGTGCTGAGGAAGGCAAATAGGCGTAACGATCCACCAGCATGCCAATCATGAAAATCGGGATCGCCCAAATACACATCGTAAGCAATCCAGTGAAGATATGCTTGAGCTGCGTGCGACGCCATATGGTGTCCAAACTTGCGTTTAGGGCTGTTAATTTATTATCCATATTTAAGGAAGGTCATTTTTTCTGCGTAGCAACCACTCGGATCCAAGTAAACCAATCAGCAACAAGGAGATAAGGCCGTTATCCCAAATTGCGCGTTCCGAGCGCACTGTAGTCGTTTGAGGCTCTTTGTTCACGAGTTCATCGAGTTGAGGAATTTGATCGATGGAAATGCACTTTCCGCCTGTTAGCTCGGCGATGCGTTCCATCTGGGCAAGACGCATATCCGTATCAATCATTTCCGGTTTCGCATCGACCACTTGGAATTCCGTTGTATTGGAAACGAGAAGGTCATCTTCATTCGCTTCCATGCGATAGCGGCCAACACCGGGTGGAGAAAAATATCCCTCATACAAGCCTGGCTGGGTGCGATCTGGACGGAGAGTAACCCGTTGCTTGGAACTGGATTCATCGGTTGAACTGACAAAGACATCGAAGCCAGGCTGCATGATTGGCTCATAGCTTTCATCAAGAACGTGAGCATAAAGACGTCCTTGTCCGCCTACAGGATAGACCGCACGATCGGTCTCCAAGCGAATGCGTTTGTGTTCGCCCATGAGACGGGAAAGAGTTAGGAACTGGATGCTCTGAGACCAAATACGCCAGTGATACTTATCGCCAGTATTGAAGCGCAAGCGCCACAAACGATCGGTAGCAAGTGACATACATTTTCCAGTGCCGTAACGCTGCCATGCAACAAGTGGGTAACCTTGTGAACCCGAATCCGAGAGCGTTGCCAACACTGTAGCACCTGGTTTAGTTCCAATCAAAGGTGGTAGATGGTCGAGAGGAGCAACACGACTCCAAACGCGATCATTGTCCTCTGCCTTATGCTCCATGGTCATGACCATACTGCTGCGTCCTTCAGGTGTGAGGACCGGAAACACCGTTTCCGGAACATCCTCCCATTTTCCTTCGGAATCAAAACGCACGGGCAACATGGATTCAACGGGAGTTCCGGCATACGAAATAGGTGAATGCATCGGACCACAAAGCATCAACAATGAAGCACCACGGTCACGAATCAGTTCTTCTAGGAGCTTCAGTTCTTCCTCTTTGAAGAAAGCGGCATCCGTATCACCGAGAATGACCAAGTCATATTTGAACGCTTCCTCCGGTTTGTTAGGAAAACGCTCGATGTGATCTGGGGAGTTCCGAGCGATTTCGGGGCCGACACTCGATGCAATGAAAGTCACATCCATGCGTGGATCGCGTTTCAGAATCGCAGAGAGATAACGGAACTCCCAACGCGCATTACCCTCAATATAGAGAACTTTGACTTTCTCATTAACGATGCGAATACTGCGCTCGACTTGGTTATTAGAAGGAGAAATTTCATCGTTAAATGGTTCGATAACGACAGCGATACTTGCCGCACCCTTTTCATAAACATCCACCCTGAAATCGATATCCTCAAACTGCAATCCACCTTCAAGTCGCACGTCTTTCTGGGAAACACTTCGGCCATTCAACATCACCGAGAGCTTCGCCGTGCGCTTTTCATAGCCCTTTGACTGAATCTGTACGCGCACTGGAACGCGATCACCTGAGAACGCGACTTCCTGCATCACGATGTTGCGGATGGATACGTCATCCGGATCCGTAAGTCCTACAGCAACAGGAAATACGGGAATGCCACGTGAACCGAGATCGCGTAAAATAGCCTCGGAACGGAGTGGAGAATCGTTATCGATACCGTCAGAAAAGAGCACGATACCTGCTGGAGCCACATTACCAGAATTAGCAACGATGTCGAGCGACTCTGCAATGGATGTGACTGGCTGATCCGCGTTCAATTTCTCCACTTCTTTCGAGTTAAGCAACGTGGAATCGCTGATCATGATCGGCGACTTACCAAAAGCATAATAACTGAGATCGAGATCTTCACCTAGAGACTCGAATATCGGTTGTTTTGATTTTGTTAATACTGACTTCGCGAGATCAAGTCTGGACGCTGTGGTGATAGCCAGGCGTTCTTTCGAATCTAGGGACATGACAGCGCGATCGGGATTTTTCTCATCATCCTCATTTACAAGACCCAATGCGGAAGCCGCCTCCATGATATCTTCCGGCCGCTTGCGCTGATCCTTCATGCTCATGCTCTCAGAAACATCCAACAAAACCGGCAAGCCGCGAAGCCGAGTCTCGGTCTCCTTGATGACTGCAGTTGGTTCCAGCAAGCTTAACGCAACAATTGCGATTACGATCACGCGAGCAACGCCAAGAAAAATTCTCGTAAATGGATTCAACCCCCATGAACGGCGGTATAGATAAACCCCGAGTGCGATAATCCCGATCAAGATGAAAAACAAAGCGATCAGCCCAACTGGGCGCGCAAAAAATAGATCCTCAATACGGGTAAAGCTGGAAATAGTCTCAAACATCATTGGCTCCTTATGCGCCCGAAGGCATGGGTTCTTGTTGGGTGTTTTTTGATTCTTGGCGGCGCAGAAGTCGGTCCGCAAAAAGACATTCGATAATTAAAAATGCCAAGCCGGCCATCATGAAAAATCTCCAAGATGAACGACCCGTGCGAGTCATATCAATGGCTGCTGACAGGTCGGCATCATTTGCTGCGATAATAATTCCAGTATCTTTGAGATAATCTTTGAGCTCTTCCGCAGGCAGGCTTGCGATCTCGGATTCTGCGGTATCAACATTGACCGCAATAGGTATACCAGAAGACTGGACACTGACTCGAGCGGTATAGAATCCAACCTCATCGGCACTATCGATCATGGACACATATTGCTTGCGATATTCGCGAACTGGCACGGTGATGGTTTCTCCAGAAGGAGTATCAAATACCGCATCGCTGGCATCCGGTTCTTCAACAAAGGAAAGAGAAAGTGATTCCCCTACCGTTTGCGGGCGTTCGAACTCGCGTCCAGCAAGATAAGTGACAATCTGCTGCATGAGCATTGGGAAAACTGGAGTGAGCGCCATGTTGTTCCATGTAATCTGTGCTGAGGTTGCAAACATGAATACCTGTCCACGGCCAAGTGATTGTTCCAATAAGATAGGCGATCCGCTGCCAGCCAAGCGCAGCACGGTGAAGCTGGATGCGGCAGGTTTGAGCTCCAAACATTTCAGGAAACGCGTTTCACTGAACAAATCCTCCGCCAAAGAACGAAGTGGCGAACATACGGCGTGGTCCGGCATGTTAGGATCAAGCGGCTTACCAGCTCCAACGGCATCACTGGTATTAACCAACTGACCTACGGTAGCAGGCAATAAAGGATTACCACCATCACCGGTTTGCTCATTCCAAGATGCTGCCTTCACATCATCGCCGGCAAACCAGACCAAGCCATTGCCTTCACGAACAAAACGAGAGAGTTGGACGGATTGATCTTTTGTAATTTCCGGCACATCGGTGAGGATGATCACATCGATTTTTTCAAGATCCTCACTAGGGAAAGAGAGCCATGGAATGGTGCGCACCGTGTAAGCCTCTCCTGCGGAGCCATCACCACGAGCCGTAAGTGCCGCGCTGACAAGCTTACCAGCCTCACCGCCTGATGAGCCATCGACACACAGAACGGAAACCTGATCACTCACCACTGCAACCACGCGCCTTACATTATCAACCTCTAAGAGATCACCTGAAATTTCCGCAGTGATCGGTGTGGTGCCGGCATTATGAAACGGCACGAATAGAGATACCGTTCCTGAAGCACCCGGCGCGATGACAGGGATTTCTTTGCTATCGATCTGTATACCTTCGACCTTGCAGCGGACCTCAACATTAGAAACCGGTTCGGTTCCGTAATTTCGCACCGTGGCTTGGTAACGCGCGATGGTTCCTTTGCGAAGCGCACCTGAAACTAAATCCAAATCCGTAACCGCTAAATTCGCCCCATCACCTGAAACAGGAACCATGAATACGCTGGCACTCGAACCTAGATCCACCAATGCCTGATGAAATTGTGAAGAGCGTTTTTTCCAATCGCGTGCCTGCACATCCGTAACGATGTAGATTTCCTTCTGAGAAGAATCCATATCATCGGCAAACTCTTTGAGACGCTTCGGAACACTGTCCCAATCGGTCGTGGTAGGAGTTGAAACCAACTTCTCCACGACATCATCCCATTTGTTAGGATCAAAAATCATGTTATGGGCGATGAGCTTTTCATCTCCACCCAGCAAAACCAATGTAACAGGATCACCCGCTTCGATTTTTCCACTGATCGTAGCAACCTGCTTTAGAGCAAGGTCAAAGCGGGAGGAACCTTTTTCGCCATGTTGCATACTGAAGGAACTATCGACTGCAATGACGACGCCCGCACGTTTTTCACCAGGAATCCAAGAAGCGCTATCACCCTTCCATGCAGGACGGGCAATGGCGAAAATCAGCAGAAGCAGGGCAAGGCAACGCAGGATCAATAGAAGCACATCGCGCAAACGAAGTTGCCGACTGCGCACCCTGACACTGCGGTTAAGAAACTGCATCGCTGCCCAATCGGTACGCTGGACTTGGAGACGATTGAGCAAATGCGCTAGGATCGGCAAACCAATACCGAGCGCACCAAGAAGGATGAATGGATTGAGAAAACTCATGAACGGGCTATAGCCGATGGGCCACTTAGGTTTTGACGTTTCAGAACGATTTCACTCAACACCGTGTTGAGTGGGGTCTTGGTGTTAGCCAAGGTGTAGTCGATACCGCTACCCATGCATCTTGAGCTTAGGTCGCCGAGAAATTGATTGAGTTGAGCCATGTATGACTCTTTCATGCGTTCTGCTTGAGTAGTTAATGGTTCTTCACCTTCCAAGCCCTCGAATCTCCATGTTCCTTTGAATGGAAATTCCAACTCATAGGTATCAAGCGGTTGAACTACAATGACGTTATGTCCTGCAAATTTTAGATGATCCAGACCCGCCATCACATCGTCCAAATCAGAAAACATATCAGAAATCAGTACGATGAAAGAACGTCGCTTGATCATTAGCGCAATTTCACCCAACTGCTTGGCAATCGTTGTTTTGGGAATTGGCTTCGTGACGCGGAGCATGCGGTCGATTTCAAGAATCACATTCATCGAAGAACGTGGTGGCATGTAGGCGCGGACCTCGGAGTCGAAGACAGAAAGCCCAACCGAATCTCGTTGTTTCAAAACCAAGTAAGCAATGGATGCCGCGAGAAACTTCGCATATTCCAACTTGGTAACCTTCCCCGATCCATAAGTCATCGACGCACTGGAATCGACTAATATATGACAGTCAAAATTCGTCTCTGCTTCGTAGAGCTTGGTGAAATATTTTTCTGTCCGTCCGTAAACGCGCCAGTCGATAGAACGAATCGGATCTCCCGGAGAATATTGGCGGTGATGCGCAAACTCCGTACTGAAGCCACGCAGGTTACTGCGATGACTCCCTGCTCGTAAGCCTTGAACGACCTCGCGAGCGATGAGCTCAAGATCGCCGATTTTTTGCAAAACCTCAGGATCGAGATACTGCGTTTCTGGTAAATGAACGGACATAGTTCAGGCGTCGTCCTGTTGATTGACGATTGATGATTGTTGATTTTGGATTTTTGATTTAGTCCTTCGGATGCGTCTTTCTCTTCCCGACTGCTGATCCATGACTACTGACTGCTGTTTCCTGTCTCCTGATTCCTACTTACCCTTAGCAGGGATAGCTTCTAACAATTTCGCAACTAAGGTATCGGAAGTCATGCCTTCAGAGCGTGCTGCGAAGCTAGGAATGATACGGTGACGCAAAATCGGCAAGCAAACCTCACGAATGTCCTCGATGGTCACATGGCAGCGACCACGCAGGGCGGCTCTTGCTTTACCTGCGATGATGAGGTTAAGCGAGGCACGAGGACCAGCACCCCATGACATCAGCTTGTTAACGAAATCTGGTGCATCAGGTTGGCCTGGGCGAGTTGCTCTAATCAATGCCGCTGCGTATTCAAAGACGTTATCAGCAACTGGAATACGACGCACAACGTGTTGGAATTCGATGATCGTTGCGGCATCCACCACTTGATTGGTTACAGGCTCATTATCCGTCGTCACGCTGCGCATGATGTCGATCTCTTCAGACAAACTTGGATATTTAACCAAGATGTTGAACAAGAAACGGTCGAGCTGGGCTTCTGGAAGCGGATAGGTTCCCTCTTGCTCGATCGGGTTTTGGGTGGCCAAAACGAAGAACGGTGCGTCCAACTTATAATCCTCGCCACCTGACGAAACGCGTTTTTCTTGCATGGCCTCCAACAACGCCGCTTGGGTTTTAGGAGGAGTACGGTTGATTTCGTCAGCAAGCAATAGGTTGGTGAAAACTGGTCCTTTTTGGAACTTGAAGCTGCGGCGATGAGTTTCTGGATCTTCCTGCAACAACTCGGTTCCAGTGATGTCAGATGGCATCAGGTCGGGGGTAAACTGAATGCGTTTGAAGCCAAGTGACATGGTTTTCGCAAGTGAGCTGACCAACAAGGTCTTTGCCAGACCGGGAACACCCACCAGTAGGCAGTGGCCACGAGCAAAAATAGCGATCATCATCTCATCGATGACATCCTCCATCCCCATGATGGTTTTACGGAGCTCTTTTACGATCGCGTCTCTGGATTCGCCGAGCTTCTCTACGGCCTTAATGTCATCGGTTTGCTGTGCCATTGGTATTTGGTGTTTGTTAATTATCAATTAATGATTTATTCAATACTGAGCCCTATTTTCAAATCTTGCAAAAATATTTCATTCTTTTCCTGCCTAAAAATGTGACAGGTCGGAAACCATGAAATATTGCTTACCAGATAGAATAGCTAGTCAGTTACCGGCAAAGCCTAACGCCCCTCAACGCGCCGTCCATCCAGAATACCGATTGCTAGAATATTTCAGGGGTGCAAGAGTCCCTGAGAAACATCAGTAAAGGCTCCAATTATGACGATCCGCTCATTTTGTATCATCACCGCAGGCTTTGTGACGGCATCAACTCAAGCGATTTCTGCCGAACCAAAACCGACCACAGTGTATCTATGGCCATCCAAAGTCGCGGAATTCAAAGATAAGCCTACCGAGGAATTATCATCGAATAACAAAGGCGGTGTCACACGCATAGGTAAGGTATTTTCCCCTTCCATCACCGTCTATCCGACTTCTCCCACAGATAAACCATCGCCAATCATCTTGGTCTGCCCCGGCGGCAGCTACAGCATTCTGGCAATCGACAAAGAAGGCACGGAAATCGCCGAATGGCTTAACTCCAAAGGCATCACTGCCATCGTCCTCAAATACAGTGTGCCTAAAATGAGAGATGAAGCTTTAAAAGACATTCAAAGAGCGATGGGAATCATTCGCCAAAACTCGAAAGAATGGAAAATCGACGATACCAAACTTGGCGTGATCGGCTTTTCCGCAGGTGGCCATCTTGCCGCTCGCCTCTGCGCAAACTATCAAACAAGAAGCTATGAGGTGATCGACGAAGCCGACAAGCTAAGCTGCAGGCCCAATTTCTGCATGTTGATTTATCCGGCATGGCTAGAGCCGGAAAAGGTTACTGAAACCCACCCCACAACATTCATTGTTCAGACCAAAGATGATTCCCTTGTTAAAACAACCATTCCCTATGCCGAAGCATTGAAGGGGAAAAACGTTTCCTCAGAATTTCACCTCTTTGACGTGGGCGGTCACGGATATGGTTTACGACCCTCCGATAACCCTGTTTCAAAATGGCCAGAGCTTTGTGAAAGATGGCTAAGAGCTACGATCAAACCATGATCAGAAGGCACCCTCGGAACCAAGCCTGAGCAAAGTAAAACCGAGATTGAACTCGAATCTTGAGCTTGCATAGCAAGCCCTACAGACTGAATTTTTTTAGAAAAATTTCTTCACGGCAGGTAACAAAAGAAAAGGAATGAAATAGGCGCTTAACTTTCAATTATGGAGTTACCTTGCTCACTCCAATAAAGCAAATATTCGGCCATAGCTTTAACTTTTTCTGATATCTCAGAATCTAATTATGTTAGAATTTCAAAGAGCTGGGTAATCCAAATATCCCTTTGGTCCGTCACCATAGAATGTCGATGGATCTGGATCGTTGAGAGCTGCATCTATTCTAAAACGATGAACTAAATCCGGATTAGCAATCGCCGATTTTCCAAACGCCACAGCATCCGCCTTTCCAAGTTTAATCACTTCACGTGCTGTCTCTACAGTGAACCCTTCGTTCGCAATATACACACCACCGAATGCTGCCTTCATTTTTGGACCTATATGATCTTGTTGGAAATTTTCTCGCGCACATAAAAACGCCAACTGACGCTTGCCTAATTCCATTGCTACTTTTGTAAACACATTTGCCAAATCTGAATCACCCATATCGTGCGCATCTCCTCTCGGAGCAAGATGCATTCCCACTCGATCGGAGCCCCATACGCTTACGACAGCATCGACCACCTCTAACATAAATCTCATGCGGTTTTCCACGCTACCGCCATACTCATCCTCACGATGATTGGTGGAGTCTTGGAGAAATTGATCGATTAAATAACCGTTCGCTCCGTGAATCTCCACTCCATCGAATCCGGCCTTCTTCGCATTCTCTGCCCCGCGTTTGTATTGCTGAACCACCTCCTGAATTTCCTCAAACGTCAATGCATGGGGGATGACAAAAGGTTTTTCAGGCCTCACTAAACTCACATATCCGGATGGTGCGATCGCACTGGATGAAACTGGTCGTTTCCCATCAAGATATATCGGATCTGACATTCGCCCTACATGCCAGAGTTGGCACAAGATCAAACCACCCTTTGCATGCACACGATCGGTCACCTTTTTCCAACCCGCCACCTGATCTGCCGACCAAATTCCTGGGGTATTCGGATAACCCACGCCCATTGGGTCTACAGAGGTCGCTTCGGTTAAAATCATCCCGAAATCACTTCGCTGCTCATAATATTCCGCCATCATTTCATTCGGAATGCGCCCTTCCGAAGCCCGGCAACGGGTTAAAGGCGCCATCACCACACGGTTACGAAGCTCAAGGGCGCCTGCGATCAACGGTTCAAAAAGAGGATCTATCATGAATTTAGGCTACACCTAGACACCCAGACCACGCTCACGTCAAAGGACAATCTCACAAATTTTTCAATTTCCGTAATTTTAAATTTAGGATTTCATGCTTTTCGGACATATTGAAACCATGACCTCGTTCTTGATCACTTGCTGCCACGCAACCTGTGCGATTCCAGAAGCACAGCGTGAGCTATTTTCAGGACTCGAAGACCGCGTCACTTCTCCCGAAGGCTGGGAGCCAGGTGCGCTGAATCTCGCTCAAGGCTTAGCGATGAAACTCTCCACACCTCTCGTCCATGGCGATGTTTCAAAACTCCTATTCAACCTCGAGCAGGTAGGCGATGCCCAATGGAGTGAAATTTCCATCAACATTCCAGAAGCCTTACGCACGAGATTTGCGGACAGGCACAATGAAAAATTCCATCATCTAATCAATACAAAGTTGGATGAGGATTTTAAACGCCATACTTCCATCATCCATTTAGACATCCACACAGCACCCATAACGGATGGAAAAATTATCTTCGAATGCACAGGTGACCCACTTGCTGATAAATTCGCAGCGATGACAGCGAAAAATTTGACTATTCCGGAAATCGCCGCATCAATCAAAACGATGAAAGATATCAGCCCGATGCTGGAAGGAATCTTAAAAAAAGATGTTCCCGGAAAAATCGGTATTGTCCGCATCACGGTATCACAGTCGTTTTTCCTCAATTCCCAACCTCTCCGCTGGGAGACTGCCAAAAAAGCCATCATCATGGCAGTAGCCGCTGCAGCTACAGCTATCAATACAAGTCCTCCAACGAACTTACAGTTCGACTTTTAAGATTTGCATCACCACCCAAAAAGCTGGCTTCGCCACGCTCTAACCAATCCCGAATTCACCCAACACCTGGCCCCTTTCGCCAATGGTGGATGTCCAATCGTGTTCGACCACGTCGATGAAGCTTCGCAATCGTTCTTTGTCGCTCTCGCTTGCATGGCTTCCAAAGACCTCGGGAAAAAACGGCATTGGATCGTCCATGAATCTCCCCGCCAACGCGAACGCCTCGCTACCGAGCTCGAACTCTGGGGCATCACCGCCCTCGTTCTTCCGGATTCACCAGTGAATCCCGAAAACGATCTCCACGAAATCGCCGATCCCGAAACCGCAGCCGAATGGTTTTCCATTTTGGAAACTCTCGCCAGCTCGCATGCCTTCGCCGTAATCTGCGGCCCTGATTCCTTTTCCCAATACGCCCCCTCAGCGAAATCCCTGCTCTCCAACCGAACCCAGCTCAAATCCGGGCTCATTCTCGATCCCAGTATCTTCGCGAAAACCCTAACCGAACACGGCTACGAGCGTTTCCCCACCGTCACCGCCCGCGGTCACTTCGCTATCCGCGGTGGCATCCTCGATCTCTTCCCTTTCCAATCCCCCCGCCCACTGCGCTTGGAATTCTTCGATACCGAGCTCGAATCCATCCGCGAGTTCGATCTCAACTCCCAAACCTCCACCCGCAAGATCACGGAAATAGAACTGCTTCTAACAGAGCCACCAGCCGTGGCCAAGGTGGCGGATTATTTACGCCCAGGAGATGTTAAGATTTTGCTCCTGACAGATCAGTCCGATCCGTCAGATCAGACGGATCTGTCAGATTGTTACAATTTCCTCATCACCGAAGGCACCTCCACCGCAGAAGAAAACTTCACCCTAGCCACCTATGGCTCACCCCTGGGCACCTTCGATGCCGGTGACTTCATCCTCGACGAACTCCGCCGCGAGGCCTTTTTCAAACAACTCAACGAGTGGCAGCGGGATACATGGGACATCGGCATCGTCTTTTCCACCAAAGGCGAACTCGAACGTTTTACCGAACTCTCAGGCAAAGATCTCGAACGTGATCTCGGCCTCACGCCGGTGATCGGTGAACTCGTTTCGTCCTTCATACTTCCTGTCACGAAACTCGCTGTGCTCTCTTCTTCCGAGCTGTTTGGCCGATACCGCACACCCGGAGCGGCACGTCGCTCATCGGTTGAAAAAGCCCGCGTGATCCGTGCGCGCGCCACGCTCGACGACATCGAACCCGGCGATCTCGTCGTCCACTACGAATACGGTATCGGGAAATTCAAAGGCATCGCCCAAGAAGAGGACGGCGAGGAGCTCCAGATCGAATACAAAGACGGTTCCATCCTTTCCGTTCCCTTAGAACAAGCGCACCTGCTAGGAAAATACATCGGGGTCGGAGGTAAAACTCCGGACCTCAACAAACTCGGCAACGCCACATGGCAGAAAAACCGCAAGTCCGCCGAGAAATCCATCCTCGATTACGCCGCCCGCTTACTCCGCATCCAAGCCGAGCGCGAACACGACCAAGGCCACGCCCACCCACCCGACACCCGTTGGATGTTCGAATTCGAGCAATCCTTTCATTACACGGAAACCCCCGATCAAAAGCAGGCAATCCTGGATACCAAACACGACCTCGAAGCTCCCCGCCCCATGGACCGCCTGATCTGCGGCGATGTCGGCTTTGGAAAAACTGAAGTCGCGATCCGTGCCGCGTTCAAAGCGATCACCGGCGGGAAACAGGTCGCTCTGCTCTGTCCGACCACCGTCCTCGCGGAACAACACTGGCGCACGTTCCGCGAACGTTTTTCCGATTACCCGATCCGCGTCGATCTCCTCAACCGCTTCCGCTCACCCTCCGAAGTCCGCGCCACGATCCAAGGCTTAGCCGATGGCTCGGTCGATATGGTCATCGGCACGCACCGACTCATCTCTGGCGATGTCGTTTACAAAGACCTCGGCCTCGCGGTCGTCGATGAAGAACAACGCTTCGGGGTCGCGCATAAGGAGAAATTCAAAGAGCTGTTCCGTCAGGTCGATGTTCTAACACTTTCCGCCACGCCCATCCCGCGCACGCTTTACATGGCACTCATGGGCGCACGCGACATGTCGACCATCGACACTCCGCCTCCGAACCGACTCCCCGTTTCGACCACTGTCACCGCCTACGACGAACGCATCATCCGCGATGCTATACGCCGGGAAATGAAACGCGGCGGACAAGTGTTCTTCCTGCACAACCGCGTCAAGACCATCGAGATGGTTCATAAAAAACTCAAAGAGCTCGTCCCCGAAGCCCGAGTCCTTGTCGGCCATGGCCAGATGGAGAAGCACTACCTCGAAAACGTCATGCACGCCTTCGTCAATCACGAGGCCGATGTTCTACTCGCCACCACCATCATCGAAACCGGCATCGATATCCCTAACGCAAATACCATTCTCATCGACCGCGCAGATCGCTTCGGCCTCGCCGATCTCTATCAGCTCCGCGGCCGCGTCGGTCGAGCCGGTGAAAAAGCCTACGCCATTCTTCTCCTCCCCCGCGAAATGATCACCCAAGGCGATGCCCGCAAACGCATCCACGCGATCAAACAATACACCGCCCTAGGCTCCGGATTCAAAATCGCCATGCGAGACCTAGAAATAAGAGGCGCCGGCAATCTCCTAGGAACCAAACAATCCGGCCACATCGCCCAAATCGGCTTCGATCTTTATTGTCAGCTCCTCCGCCAATCCATCGACAGACTAAAAGGCAAGAAGGATCCCTCAATGCAGGAGACAACCTTTAAAGCTGATTTCATTATCTCAACGGAAACGCAGTGGGTCTACCGAGACCAGATGCTAGAATCCAGAGACCAGAAAGAGAAAGATTCTTCAAATTCACCATTCACTATTCACTCTTCACCATTTTCGCAATTGCCTGCTTTTATCCCAACGGGATACTTGGAGGATGCCAAATTGCGAATCAACGCCTACCGCGAACTCGCGGAAGCCAACAACCCGAAAGCAATCGATACATTAGAAATAAACTGGATCGACCGCCACGGCCGCTTGCCCGAGCCAGTCAAACACCTCCTCACCATCGCCAGAATCAAAGCAGAGGCTGCTGCAAATAATGTCTCTTCCGTTGAAATCTCAGGACAACGTCTGATCCTACAAAGAAACGGCAGTCCTATTTTGTTAGATGGATCGCGATATCCAAGACTGGTGAAAATGAAGCTGGAAGAAATGCTGATGGAAGCACTGGAGATGCTAAGAAAATTTTAGGAGCACCACCCAAGGCGCGCCTTGTTTTACTTGAATAAATGGATACACAATTTCCCAAAAACCATTCCCCTTCCACTCCCCACCCAAGAAATCCAACCCTCGCCCATGTCCCACAGAACCATCCACTTTGACTTCACTTCGTTCCGTCCAAGCCATTGCGGCTTCGCCATAAGTAAAACGCTCTTTACAACTCGCTCCGCTTTCCAGTCAAGCAACGCTTTGAACTGAGATCCGGCCCCGGTGATCCGGCTGTTATTTCCTACCGTCAACATGGAGACAAAGTTATCATCGAGCACACCTACGTGCCAGAAAGACTTCGAGGAAAAGGCATCGCGGCAAGCATCACGCAAGACGCTCTGTTAGAAGCACGCCGACTCGGTTGGAAAATCGTGCCGGATTGCTCTTACATGGAAAGCTACATCCAGCGTCATCCCGAGTTCAATGCGCTACTACATAAGCCATGAGCGAGATAGGCGAAGCTACTGCGTCCTCAAGATTCCAACTCTTTCTTCCTCCGATTCTCTTCCATAATTTCAGGAAAGATCGTCAGTGTGCTGATCAAAATCAAACCCGCTGAAATCCATGCAACGCATGATGGCGATGCATAGGCAGCAACCATGAATGCAATAAAAGGAGCAATCACTCCACGAGTACCTGTTAGAAAGGTATGCACACTCATATATTCCACTACTTTATCGCTGTTCGCAAATTTCGTAACCCATAGGTTCCAGATGATTTCACCTCCAGATCTGGCGATGCCATGCAATGCGATACCGATACATAAAGCCATGAATCCACTGCCCAAATAAAAGATGAGAATTCCCAAAATGAAAAATACGTTCACAAGCGCACGCACGGTATAGAAGGGCAAGCGGTCAAAAAGCGTCCCCCAAGGCACGACAAACAGAATGAACGCAAGCATCGGCACAGTGCCGGTAATGAGTCCGACGTTTTTCGGGCCATAGTTGTAGCCATAGAGAGGATTAGTGATGTATTCGACAAATAACGCAAGGCTCACCAAATTTCCAAAACCGAAAACCATCCACACGATGAGCAGTTTTCGGAACGGTGCATCTTCGGAAACGTGACGAAAGGCATCGAACCATTTCAAGCGAACGCTCTGCCTCAATGCCACCGGAGCCATGAAGATCACACATCCAGCCATCATCAAACACGCAGCAGCGTATCCCCAGAACAGGATCGAGAAATCATTTCCTCGAGATTTCAACCAACTTCCAATGAACCATGAGAACGCACCAGCGGCACCGGCACGAATCAAGGAAGTGATCGAGAACAACCGACCACGTTTATCGGATGCATAATGCTTACGATAAATCTGCGCAGTCAAAGGCGCACTCATGCCCAGGCAAATGAAGGCGATCAAGCAACCCACGAAGTAAATGATCGCGTTTTTGCCAGACATCGATGCGACAGCAAATCCCATAACGGAAAACAGCCATATGCATGCGGCAAGTATGTTGACCGGCCTGCCCAATCGACGCGCGATCTGAACGATGAAAAGACTAAATAACTGACCCGCACTGCTGGCAGCAAGCATCGCCGCTTTCACCGCCCAGTGCATATCAAAAACCTGAATGGCGAAGAAGATCACAAAACTGGTCGCAGCGGTATCAATAAAACCCGCTGGCAACGCTCGCAGCATTTCGAGCCGGAAAGTGCGTTCCTGCTGATCGAAGTCTTCCTGACCAGGAACCCGTGCGCTCATCGCCGCGCAGCATATTTCTAACTCCATAAAAGGCGAGTGACTTTATTCACTCCGGCTGGATAAAAGCCACCATACGCAACTAAACTATGCTACTTTTAGTTACAGCAGTTATCCATATTTAGTAATTAAAGGATGTGAAATGGCGTATATTGTCTATCATCTACCAAGAGTAGCAACAATAACTCGGCAGTGATAGTCATCTAAGCTGCCAATCGTATTTTTTGACGCTTTTTCATTTATTCTGAATCATTACAGCAGAATTAATTTACAAAAAATTCCCAGCCTTCCAGCCAAATATGAGTAAAGCCCTTTTGACCGCTGTCACATTCATTACAGTCCTCCACGCCTGCATGTTTGAGTCAGCCTTAGCAGTCGAAAAAGCCGAGCCAAGTCACACCTTTAAACTGAATGAGAACAGCGAGGCGATTCTAGATCGTTACTGCTCCAGCTGTCACGATGAAGAGACTCACAAAGGTGACATCAGACTGGATAATCTAGCTGAACTCGATAACGCCAAACGGTTGGACATTTTGAACCAGATGCAGGAGCAGATCTATTTTCAAAACATGCCTCCAAAGGAGAAAAGGCAGCCAAGTGAGGAAGAAAAAAAAGCCATTCTAGCCGTGCTATCCACTGAGCTAGGAGTCTACAAAGCCTCAACACTAGAAGACAAACTTCAGAAACCGGAGTATGGAAACTACGTCGACCACAATAAATTGTTTTCCGGTGAGTATAAGAATCTGCCTGGTTTCACCTATGATCGCCGCTGGTTGATCAGTGAATATATTTTCAATGCGAAGTTCCACCGCATGATAGACGGCCTCACCATGATGAATCGAAAAGATAAAAGATTCAACGTGCTAGGTAGTAGCAAAATCCAAAATCTCGGTTTGGCCAATCCGTTCCTTTTACCAACAAACTCAGGAATCAGATATTACGCTAACGAGGATCTAACAGGAGGTCACTTGTCGAGTATGCTGACCAATGCCGAGGATACATCGGAATATATGACCGACGTTCTAGCCAAGAAAAACGCCAAATTCGTTCCAGCGATAAGCCAAATCATGGCGCTCGATGACAAGCAGCAGGCGACATTAATCTCACGCGTCACCCATTTGGAAAACTCCATCTCACAGATCTGCGAGGAAATTCACGCTGAGAAGCACGAGTCCATGCTACCGGCTTTCAAACCCGTGGAACTCAAACCCATTGAGAAACCCGCGGAGGGCGAAACCTACAAAAAGGCGCCGATTCATGTAGCACAAAACATGCTCAAGGATCTCGAGGGAGATAAGCTGGTCTACACCTCTCTAGTTGATCCGAAATACCAAAAAATGTCGGATGACGAATTCCGGAATTTCTGTGAGCGCCAATGGTATCATGCGGGCGATTATGAGCGAAATATTCAGGGCCGCATGGCCATCCTCCGGGAGTATATGCCCGAATTACGTGAAATCGCCTTAAAAGATGCAAAGAAATTCACTCCTCTGAAAACCAAACCACTAAGCAGCGAAGAGATTGAAATCATCAAGACCACCGTTCTCAAACATCGGAAAAAGGGAGACTACTACAAGGACATCATCGAAAAATGCGTACAGGATTGGAAAGCCGAGTTTGAAAAAGAACGTGTCGCCGCCGGTCCGCCTTCGGAGCAACAGCTCAGGGAACTCATGGACCAACTGTGCGCGAGAATTCTGGAAAGACCTCTCAAAGAGAGTGAAGCGACGGAATACGTCGCTCTGGCGAAATCCTACACCGAAAAACTCGGCAAGCTCAAAGCCATCCAAAAAATCATTCAGACATTCATCCTCACCACAGAATTCTCATACCGCCAGGAATTCGGAACTGGTACTCCGGACGAACACGACAGAAAAATGCTTTCGCCCAGAGATGCCAGCTATGCGATCGCATATGCACTAACAGACCATAGCCCTGATGATCAACTCGTTGCCGCAGCCAACAGCGGCAAACTCAACACACGTGATGACTACAAGAGAGAGGTTCTGCGCATCCTCAACCAAAGAGACAAAAACTACATCATCGACAATATCATAGAAGGATATAACTACGGCGACAACACCACCGATCTTCCCATACGCAAACTCAGATTCTTCAGGGAATTTTTCGGCTACCCTTCAGCCATGGCAGTATTTAAGGATGAGAAGCGCTTCGGCAGTGACCGTATCAGCGATGCGACCGCAAGGTTGGTGAACGAGGCAGATCGCTTAGTTGAGCACATTCTGAAAAATGACAAAAATGTCTTCGAAGAACTCCTGACAACAGACAAGTTCTACCTCTATCACGATGGCAATAACGAACGCATGCAGGCCGAGTCAGACCGACTCAAAAAAATCTACAATTATTTCAAGGACAAGGATTGGAAGAATTTCAAAAAAGAGGACATCGTGAAACATGCCGATTTCCTTAGAGAAGTGAAAATGAGAAGTGTCGATCCGGACAAACTGGATTCCAGAAACCGCCAAGGTGACACTCTGAAACTTTTCAAACTCTCCATGGAGTCGATCACGGCCCGATTAGACAAAGGTCAGAAAGATGCCCCTCCGTTCGATCTCTATCGCGGCTACGGATACGATATCATGCCCGCATACAACGTCGCCAAGTTTTACGATATCTCTCTAGATCGCTGGAATTGGAGCCCGATCCAACCCGCTCACCTACCCAATCGTAAAGGCATTCTGACTCATCCTTCCTGGTTAATTGCAAATGCGAAAAACACGGAAACCGATCCGATTCACCGTGGCAAATGGGTCAGAGAAAAATTGCTCGCTGGTATCGTTCCGGAAATACCAATCAGTGTGGATGCGGTTATTCCCGAGGATCATAACAGAACGCTTCGCGACCGTTTGGCAGGAGCTACGGAAACAAAATACTGCTGGAGATGCCATGAATATATGAACCCTCTCGGTTACATCTTTGAAGCATACGACGACTTCGGTAGATTCCGCGTCAATGAGTCGCTTGAATATCCTGACCAACTCATCAAAAAGAATCCGGACAAAGGCACATTGCTATCCGACACCCGCGATATCTACAAAACCTTACCGGTCAACTCCGCAGGCTACCTCAAAGGCACAGGCGATGAAAAACTGGATGGCGAAATCAAGGATGCGCTCGACCTCGCGGAACGTCTTGCCAAATCCACCCGTGTCAGGCAATCATTCATCCGTCACACGTTCCGATACTTCATGGGGCGCAATGAGTATCTCTCAGATTCTAAAACCCTGATCGATGCAGAACAAGCCTATGTAAACAGCAATGGCAGCTTCGATGCCGTGGTCGTTTCACTCCTCACCTCAGACTCATTCATTTACCGCAAACCTATAGAAAACTAAGACCATGTTAGACCGCAGAGACTTTCTCAAATCTTCCATCCTCGGAGCAGGTGCCATGGCACTGGCACCATCATTCAATCAATTGTTTGCGGCTTCAAAAAGCAATACTGGAATCCCTAAACGTTTCATATTCATTCGCAAATCAAGCGGCCTCCGCCCGCTAGAAATGGCTCCGGTAAACTTCGGAGCGAAAGAAAAGGCACTCGATGAAAAGAAAGAACCGCTTGAGGTCGCTCTCGACAAATATGAATCTCCGAAATGGCTTCGCGGTTTGGATGAGCACAAAGACAACATGACCATACTCCAAGGTCTCTCAGCGAAGATGAGTGAAAATGTTCACTATTCATTCTCTTCCGTCATGGGTTGTTTCAAATCTAACCGAAATACGTTGAGCGCAATCAAACGTACCACGATCGACTTCGAACTCGCCAAGCTATTCCCTTCCCCATTCGGCCATGTCGAACTCTCCTTCGCCGCCGGTCGCACAGGAATCGTATCCGGATACTCCGCTCCAGCACCTCAAACCCGTAACTACTGCTACGCCGATCCCGAGACCGCACGCAACGAACTTTTCAAATCGGTCCTCAACCAAGATGCCGTCAATTCCGACAATGACATGCTCTCCTTCCTTGAATCGAAAGAATGCATGAATATCAGCGGAATCAAGGGACATGAAAGACAACGTCAAGAGGCACAAATCAAATCGATCGATGCCATTCGTGAACGAAATAAGAAACTCATCGAAATCTCAGGATCACTTGCAAAATTCCTTCCGGAAATTTCACCCATACATGCCAACGGCGGTGAAAACGCAAGCACGCCGGAAAAACAGGCAGCGATGACCGATGTGTTGGTAGCCGCCCTCAGAGCAGGCCTTACAAATGTGGTCACCTACACGATTGATGACCTAGGCACCCCGATCACTGGGCTACCCGGAAACGAAACGGATCGCGTCGGTATTCACCCTTTGGGACACGACGAAGCTTTTGGCGGCGTTCCTGCTTGGATGACCCGAGAACAAATCCGCATCAGTCACGTCAACCAAATCAAAACCATCGTCGAGAAGCTCAAGAAAACCCCAGAAGGCAACGGCACGATGTTTGACAACACCATGATCATGTATTTCCCAGAAAACGGTGAAACCCACCATGGTATCGGTTTAGAATCTCCATTCATCATTCTTGCAGGCAACAACTGCAGCCTGAAGAACTTGGGAAATCGTTACGTGCGTCTACCATACCATGGCAACGAAGGCCACAAAACCCTCGGTAACTGGTATACCACTTTACTTAACGCTCACGGTAACCCGATAGAGCACTACGGTGACCTCGATCTTGAAATGGCTCGCAAAAAACTTCCACAAACCGGAGCGATCAAACAATTCATGGCTTAAAGCATTTTGCTCGAATAATCCATAAGATTGGAGATACATAAAACTTGATGATGGATTGTTGCATTCTTGTAAAAAAGCACGATGTTTTAGTCATGAAAACTTTCATCCTTTTTACCGCGCTTCTCACCTCCCTTGGATCCATCTCAATCGCAGAGGAAATCAAAGCCGTTGCCCCGGTAAAAATCGAAGAGGCTGAAAAACAACTCGCAACCGGAGCCCAGCTTCTGGATGTGCGGACTAAGGAAGAATGGACTGAAGGTCATCTCAAAGGCGCCAAACTCGCCACCGTCACCGAAGATGGATTTCTCGAAAAAGCCAAAGCGTTGCTGGATCCTAAAAAGCCCGTGGTGGTCTATTGCAGAAGCGGCAAACGCAGTGCGATAGCAACCGAGCAACTGCGTGCCAATGGTTTCACTGTGTTTGATCTCGAAGGCGGGATCACCGCATGGAAAGCGGCGGGCAAAGCTGTTGAGAAGTGAGTTAATATCTGCCCGTAAAGCAAATTATCTACCTTACAAATTGACAAAAATGGTAAGGCAAACGATCTTACCTACATGCTGATCAAAGTCACAAGTAAACGGCAAGCCACTTTTCCTGCTTCAGTGCTGGAGGCCCTTGGTGCTGCTCCCGGTGACCATCTGGAACTCCTGCCACGCTCAGACGGATTTCTACTCAGAGCGAGATCTATTGATCGCACTAAGTTAGCTCCACTCCGCAATCAAATCGGCAGAAAACCAAAGCCCTTCAATCTCGAAACCTTCCGCGAACAACAGCATGACCCATCGCTACGGGATTGATACCTCAATCTTCATCCGCCTCCTCACCGGAGATCCCCAGACAGATTACGAAAAAACGGTGAAGCGCTTTGAAGCACGACTGGAAAAAGAACCTCAGGCTGAATTCTTTGTATCCAATCAGGTCATTGGTGAGGCTTACATCGCCTTGCAACACCATTACAAGATCACCAAAACAGAAGCAAAGTCAGCGATCATCAGTGTCCTTTCCAGCGGCCTATGCTCCCCTGTTAATGGTGCGTCAGTTATGGAAGCTCTCCACGCCAATCACGGCTGTGGACTGATCGACAGGTTCATCGCTGATGACTACGCAAAAGATGGAATCGCTTTGCTCACAAACGATCAAAAGATGAGCCGTCTTCCCTCAGCTCAAAAACTGTAGCAGTTTTATCTGGCTGATATTCTCTCATCCACTTGGATACATTACAGATTTATCTTGCTTATTCGTTATTTTCAGTATTTATTGAAAACACAGGAATAAATAAATGAAACTACCAAATGAACTGAAAAGAATCGAAGTCTTTTACGATGGTCGCTGTGGGATGTGCTGCAGCTTTCACGAATGGATCAATCGGCAACCACGCGCGTATCGAATCGAATTTATCCCCTATCAATCGCAGATGGCGGAAACGGTATTCCCTGGCATAGGCACACTCGATCCGGCCCGTGAGATGATTGTGAGAACTGATCAGGGCGAAATTTTCCGCGGAGCCGAAGCATGGGTGCTGTGTCTCTACAGCTGTGCGAATCATCAAGCCACTGCAGGAAAGCTAGCCAGCCCGGGGCTGCTATCGATCGCCATCCATAGTTGTCGCCTGCTTGCGGCGAATCGGCATTCACTCAGCAAGGTCTTTTTTAGAAGAAAAGACAAGCAGGTGCGTAAAACCCTCCACCAGATGCAAACACCCGAATGCGCGAGCGAATACTGCCTAACCAAATAAACCACCATGAACCTATTCACTATAGAAACCGCCCTCCGTATCGCCGGACTGATGCTCACCGGCTTGGTCCTTGCGAACTTCGTCGCAGCAAAACGCTGGGATTATTCAGGAAACCTAACAGGCACCATGACCATCATCCGGCAGATCTTTCATGTTCACTGCGCTTACATTATCGCCATCATCGCAGGCCTTTCACTACTCTGCCTCGGCTGGCCACAGCTCCTGATGGAAAAAGGTATGGGACAAGTTGTGAGCGCGTTCTTTGCTGTGTTCTGGTTAAGTCGGGTCATCGTCCAACTCACCTATTATGATAGCGAGCTAAGAGCCCAAAACCGTTGCTGGGACGTTTTCTTCCTAGCTGTATTTCTCACCCTCGCCATCATCTTCGCACTAGCCACATTATCCCCATGAAAGAATTATTAGAAATCGGCCTGCAAATCGGCGGCTATTCGCTGGCTTTGTTATGCATCGCTAGCTTTTGGATTCCGAAAATTCTGAGGTGGAAGGAAAACGTCGCCACACTTCCTCCATTGCTGCGCGAGTTATGGTGGACCTATTCATTTTATGTTTGGAGCAGTCATGTATTCTTCTCCGTGTTGACGCTTAGGTTCGGCGATTGGCTGATGAGCGGATCTAGTTCCGCTATCGCCATGAACACGTTCATGCTGCTCTGGTGGTCCGTCAGACTGTATTTGCAGTTTTTTGGATTCGATTTCAGTGAGATAAAGAATAACAAATTCAACTGCATAGCGAAACATATGCTCACCTTGCTCTTCATCGGATTAGTCATCCTGTTCGGCGGCTTGATTTGTTGGAACTTAGGTTGGCTTACATAAACTCATGATTCTTATCATTCCATTTCTTGTCCTTATCGGTATCGCCGCAGGTCCTATCCTCGCAACCGCGAAGACAACTTTCCTCAGGCGCACCTATGGATGGTTGTTGCTGTTCATGTTACTCATCAATGCGCATCTCGCTCTGATGGCTACTGATCCATTCACACGCATGGTTGGAATCTGTTGTGTGCTACTAGGCGGTATGAAAGGCCTTGTCTATGCGGAGTGGGCGAGAACGGAAAAACTCACTCTACCCCGCTACGCGATTTTTTCCTTACTCTGGTTCGGCATGGATCCAGGAACGTTTCGATTCAAAAATCCGGATCTCAGTTGGAAAAATGATATCGTCATCGGGGCCATTCTAACATTCAACGGACTGGTCGGATTATGGCTTGTTGCCAACCTCGGGTGGAATCATATCGTCATCATGTTTATCCCTCTGAGCATCGCATTCCACTTTGGGTTGCTGCGCATGCTCAAAGGCACACTGAGATATTTTGGTTACCCCGTGAGAACCTTGTTTCCCAATCCTCTCGAAACCCATGGCATCGGGGATTTTTGGAGCCGTCGTTGGAACATCGGTTACTCACAAATGATGCAACGACTTGTAGGCAGACCTGTCGAAGCCATCGTTGGAAAATCAGCGGGTGTAATGGCAGTTTTCATCTGCTCCGGGCTCTTGCATGAGATCGCGATCACCCTGCCTGTCATGTCAGGCTTCGGTTTACCTACCCTGTATTTCACCTTTCACGGATTGCTCACCTTGTTAGAAAAAAAATGGAAACGACCCCTCGGAAAAATCCCAACACTCATTTGTGTTATCTTGCCCTTGGGTTGGTTGTTCCCGAAAACATTCCAAACCGAAGTTATCGTGAAATGCATCAGCGTTTTCGATTAGACCTATTGTGAGATGGATTTGGTATGAAGTTCCTGGTTCTTGGTTGGTGCTTCGCGCTATATTTCTTAGAACTAAGAACCAAGAACTAGGAACCCTGAACCGCAATTTCAAGCAACTTCAGATACTCTTCCTGCGGGATTTCATAACCACCAAAAGTTCTCAAGTGATCCGTCATCCATTGCGTATCCAATAATTCAAACCCTTTTACACGGAGTCGATCTACCAACGCGATCATCGCGATTTTCGATGCCCCGGTTTTCCGAGAAAACATACTCTCTCCGAAAAAGGCTTTGCCCAATGAAACTCCATAAAGCCCGCCTTGAAGTCCATTTTCATCCCAGCACTCCACGGAATGCGCATGACCCACATCATGAAGTTGGCAGTAGCTTTCCAAAATCACAGGATCAATCCATGTTTCTTCTCGTTCTGAACAACCCATCATGACCTCGCGAAACGCGGTATCGAAGCGGATATCAAACGGTTTTTTGTTCCAAAGTTTCCTTAAGTTATTCGAAACATGAAATCGATCATCTAACGGAATTAATCCCCGAATCTTGGGTTCATACCAAAAAATTTCGCCATCATCAGCCATCGGAAAGATTCCTTGGCTGTAGGCTTGCAGGAGCAGATTTGGAGGTATGATTTGCAACCCACCCAATCAACTCGGATTTGGTTCATAAAGCAACCAATCACCTTGCGGCAAGGGCTTCGCCCCATCCAGACACGAATTCCATTCCCACACCCAAGCGTTCACATGCTCTCCAGTTTCCAATTCCAGTCCAGCCATCACGCGCCGGTATTCGTAAGGTTCTTCGTAGTGCTCGGAAATTCCTTCGAACGCATCCAACTCGATGAGTTGGGCTTCTGAAACCCGATAGACCTCACCTAAAACCCGTCCCACATTATCCAATTTGAGCGCTGGGAAAAGAAACTCAGGATTCTCGTCGATAAGGTATATCTTCCCTCTCACGGTTCCTCTTCCAATCAACTTCGCTCCATCCATCCGAAAATGGTTAGACCCGCCAATTCTCAGCGTTCCGTAAACAAATACGGCATGCGTGCTCATTTACGTGACTGTTGGGAAACCTCACTGTCTAACATGACTCTGAGATCATCCAGACCTTGTCCGGTATCGGCTGAAATCGGTATGATCTCAACTTTCGGAAAACGCGTTTTGAACATCGCGAGGTTTTCTTCAGCACCTTCCAAGTCCATCTTGTTTGCAATGACTTTCCACGGGAATTTCGCGAGCTCTTCATCATACTCTTTGATCTCGGTGCGCAAAATCTGTAGATCGCTGATCGGATCCCGACCCTCGCTACCCGCCATATCGACTACGAAAAGCAACACACGGCAGCGCGTGATATGACGCAAGAACTCATGACCTAGGCCACGATTTTCATGCGCACCTTCAATCAAACCAGGAATGTCCGCAACCGTGCAGCGACGGAAGCCACCGAACTCCACCACGCCTATCATTGGCTGCAAGGTCGTAAATGGGTATGAACCGACTTTCGGTTTGGCTTCTGAAATTTTTCCTAACAGCGTGGATTTACCCGCATTCGGGAAACCTACTAAACCGGCATCTGCGATACGGCGCAGTTCCAAATAAAACACACCTTGTTGTCCGGGAGTGCCGAGCGTGTGCTCAATTGGGGTTTGGTTGGTCGCGGTGCGGAATTTGAAGTTTCCTTCTCCGCCGATACCGCCCTCGCACAACACAAAGGTCTGACCTTCTTCGATCAAGTCTGCAATCGGATCGAGCTCGATGCCGTCATCGCTTCGCTCGTATTCCACCGCTTCGTTCACGGTTCCAGCGTTGGTTCGATAAACCACCGTCCCCGGAGGCACTTTGCCGATGATCGTTTTTCCGCTTTTGCCGGTTTTCTTGTGTCCACCACCCGGCTTGCCGTCCTCGGCGATGAGCTTCGGATCGAAGTGATACTGACGCAGGGTATCGGTCGAATTATCGACCACCAACATGACTTTGCCACCATTTCCACCATCGCCGCCATCCGGACCTCCGCGAGGGACAAATTTCTCACGACGCCATGAAACCGCGCCGTCTCCGCCGTCTCCTGCTTTCGCCAAAATTCTGATGTGATCGATGAACATGCCCGAAGCTTCTATTCACCCAAACGAAACCGTCAACGGCAATGAGCACCCAAAAACTAAAAGAACCTTACTAAATTTAGGAATTAACCACAAAGAACTCAGAGAGCTCAAAAATAAGAGGAGTCAAAGCCAACCGAGAAGCGCGTCAGCCCTCTCTGTGTTCTCTGTGCTCTCTGTGGTTAAACCTCTTCTAAGATCATCAAGCAAAGCCCAGCGCGCGTTGTTTCATCTGGGTCGACATCAAATTGAGCGCATTCGCCCGGGTCGGTGCCAAATGCTCTTTCAGGCCGGTTTTCTCAATGAAACTCATGTCCGCCGTCAAAATATCGTCCGGCGTCTCCCCGTTCAGGACGTTGATAAACAAAGCGATCATCCCTTTGGTGATCAGCGAATCTGAGTCGGCAAAAAAATAGACTTTCCCGTCCTTTGCCTTGGCATCCAGCCATACCTGCGATTGGCAACCTTTGATCAAGTGCTCGCCATTCCGCGCCTCATCGTCCAGAGGCTCCAGTTTCTTCCCCAATCCAATCACATACTCATACCGCTCGGTCCAATCTTGAAAGATACCCAAGTCCTCCAACAACCGCTCCTGTTTTTTTGCAATACCGCTCATGAATTCGCTGACCGCAATGAACTCCATGATCTGGAAAACTTCAAGCCCTGTCTGTGAGATCTTAAAGCGTGAAGAGCCCGATCTCTTTATTTCCCCTGAATCAGCAACTTCGGTTGCTCGATGGAGAAAACCAAAGCCATGGTCGCTGTAAGGTGCATACGAGAAGACATGTAGTAACCTTTATCATACATATCACGACCCGGTAGGGCGACGTATGACCCATCATGGCAACGTGCCATATTCAACCACGCCTTGTTATAATCCATCATCTCGCGGATCGCTTTTTCATCTCCAGAAACATTCACTCCAATGAGTGCGCAGCTCACACCAAGAACGCTGTCCGCATGACAATCGTTGATGTATTTTTGGGAGCTGTTGAGGCCTTTCGCAGCAAGTTTGATGTAATCTCTGTTAGCTTCACTATCCTCGCCGAGCTTGTGTGCGATGATCGCCAAACCTTGGCGACCCGATGGCGAATACGCACACGCATCCGTGTGGTAGCCGATAAACCCATCTTTGGTGGTGCTCTTCTTTAAATAATCATAAGCCATATCGATCTTATTCTGATCCACCTTAGCTCCACATTTTTTTGCTAACTGCCAGGCCGTGATACCCAGTGCCGTGGTGATGTTCATCGTGCCGTAGCCACCGACATTGGTGTTGTGACCCAGTCCACCCGTGCGGAATTTGTGACCGACATTTCCCATCTTGCCATGAGTGCGATCCGCGTAGTTCGCCATGTCCTCGACCTGACCGCTCTCCAATACCGCTGCAAGTCCTTGTATGGTTTCAAGCACCGCTTCATCTTTCGTCGCGAGGTAATATTCAGAAAGCAAAATGCACTGATACGATGCAGGCCAGACCCATATCCCTTTTTTTGGAATGGTATTCCATGAATATACCAACTTTTTCACCTCATCGGTTTTTCCAGCCGCTAACAACGCAAGTCCACTCAGGCATTTTGCATGGCATTGCTCATCATTGATGAACGGATGATTGGAAAGGTAGTCCATCGACCTCTTCGCAAGCAGCGAAGATTTCTTACATTGCCTTGGATAGGTTTCAGAAAAACGACCGATAGCCTCAAGTTGAATCACAACATCTAACAGTTTTTTGCCACGCTTTATACTGAGATTCAGCTTACCATCTTTGCCTTCCGAATCCTCGATCGCATTTCCAAAATCCATGATAGGTCCCTCGTAACCGATATCAGGAAATTCTCTCATACGTGTGAGGTGATGACCAAAGCGATGCTCTACAGCAAAAGCCTTTCCATTCACTCCCGTGATCACATCATCGATTTGAAGCACGCCCTCTGCCGGACTCTCTTTGAAAATGTATTTCACCGTGAACGACTTGCTTTCCAGAGTGCCTCGCGCACCGGTCGGCCCCAGGTTCACCAAGTATCCTGGCACATCCTTATCTGGACCTTCTTTCGTCGGCTCATTCCATCGACCCCGATTGTTCTCCTCAATCGCCTCAAGCTTCATTCCGAAAAACGAACATAGAAAAAGCAAAACCAAGGAAACGTGAGTGATACTATTTTTCATACGATGATCTTATAAGTGAATTATCCGCCTTCAATACGTCTGTAAACGTATCGTCTATCTTCCAAATCCCCCAATCTCCCAATCTCCCCCTCTCCCAATCCCTTCTCCTCACGTCGCGGGTGCCACCTTCTGCAACAACCGCCCCAAAACAAAACTTACCGGAGCCAAGAGTATCGCGATCCAGAAGGTTTCATCGGATAGACCGATTTTTTTATGCCCCAACAAAGTGAGCACGATCGGTAAAAGCGCAATCCAATCCACCCAAGGGATCCCAGCCAACAAGGCCGACACATGAGCCGAAACTGGCGAGCGATATTTCTTGAGCGAGATGCCCAACCAAATCCCGAACGGAATCCAGCCAATCCATCCCAGCATCGGGTTCATCATCATCGGTAACGCAGCGGCAATGATGCCCGAAAAAATCAACAAGGCTCTGGAGAACAAAATTTTCTCACGAGGGATTTTACCCATTGACTCCCATCGCGCGCTTAGGGAGAGCGCAATGATATAAACCAACAAGGCAAGAGCCGGATAGAATGCCAACAGCGTGAGTTGATTACGCATGGCGAGATATCCCATTAACGGCAGACACGAGCGACACAATCCCATCGGCACGACCGATAGCGGAGTCTTTTTATGAATGACCGTATAGAGCACAATCAAGCCCATTAAAATCACAGCAACCCACAGCACCCCAGCGCCATACAACGCAGCTAACACAGTTCCAACAACAAACCCACCTACCCCCAAGACCAAATACAACCACGCCGGAAACAGTCCACGCGGCAACGCCCGCTCTGGCCGTTTCTCCTTATCCCAATTCTTGTCCGCCCAATCGTTAAGAAAATTTCCCGATATATAAAACAAGACCCCCGCCACCATCAGCCACCAAGGCCAAGCAAACTTATCTCCGCCTGCGACCCCACCCAAAAACACTCCCACCCCAAGGTTACTCAACACACTCGGCACATTCGCAATCCTCGCCGTCGCCAGCAAAGCATAGATTTTAGAATCGGATCTCACACCCCCTAACCCAACCCAACCGTCCCAAAAGGCAAGCCTTCAGAATAGATAAACAGATAATTTTCACCTTCCTGCTATTGCCGCAGGAAAAATTACATTATTATGATGCGTATCACTTGATTTACATCTACAAAACCCAGCAATTGATCATGTTATTCTCACGTATTTATCTGGCTGTTATTCTCACACCCTGCCTCCTCGCTCAAACCGTCGACACCCCGATTTACGAACAAAGCAATGAATCGGTCAAAAAAATCCAGAATGAGATTATCGAGAAAGCTCTTGTGGTTCGCGAAAAAGTTTGTGCCATCGACAAGGCAGAAATCGATAAACAACTCCTCGCTCCAACTCCCGAACCCATCAAACTCCCCCCAATTCTAACCAAAGAACTCTCACCAGAAGAAATTGCCGAACACGCACGTACATATAACCTGCGCGTCGGCTACTGCTACAAATGCATGAACTGTGAAAACTGGCACATCAACCTAGCAGGTGGCTATGCGATTGCAACCAACATCATCGTCACCTGTGATCACGTCCTCGTCACAAAAACTAAAATGCGAGATGGATTCATTGTCGCCATAGATCATGCAGGAAACATCGCTTGTGGCACTGCCGTCCTTGCTCGTAATCCCACCATGGATGCCGCGATCATCAAAGTTTCTGGCACAAAATTCACTCCCGTTCCTCTGAGCGCCAATGTCAAACAGGGTTCCCTATCCTACTGCTTCAGCTACCCACTCAAACAACAAGGCTATTTCAGCACAGGCGTCATCAATCGCTTCTACTGGCACAATCGCTACCAAAATCAGGATAAAAAAACCATTGATGGCATATCCTACCTGCGCTTGAACTACAGCAACGACTGGGCACCTGGCAGCAGCGGATCTCCTTTGTTCGACAACTCAGGCAACGTCACTGGCCACGTCTCCACCATCAGCAGCCTTAGCAACGGAAAAAACAGTTCCCCCATGATTACGCTCCACGAGGGAGTTCCAGCTCGCGCCGTCCAAACTCTCGCCGCCGCCCTCGATAAACCTGAGGAAATCGCTCGAGTCGCCAATTTTCCTAACATCAATGAAAAGACTCCTATCCTCGCCGATAAACTTGCTAAAGAAAATCCCGAAGACGATGACAAACCTGTAGTCGAAGACAAACCTGATCTGGATGAGAAACCTGAAGCCACAGAATAACAAAGAACCCAAATGTTACTCTCTAAAAAATCTATTCTTCTGAGCGCCTTACTCACGCTGTCCAACGCGTTTGCCCAAGACATCCATCTCGCCCAAGGTCTCCTTGCTGGCGAACCCTCCGAATCAACCATCATCCTACAAACTCGCCTAACATCTTCACCTATTCCAATCGAAGGCGATGTGCCAGGCATGCCAGGAGTCGGTCAATTTGAAATCTCCACTTCACCTGATTTCAAAGCCTCAACTTTTTCCGAGTGGCTTAACGCTTCGAATGAAACCGATTTCATCCTCAAAACAAAAATCGATTCACTGAAGCCCACCACCACCTATCACTACCGCGTCATTTATGGTTCCGAAAAAGGATCCGCAAAGCCAAGCTCAGCCGCCTCTTTCAAAACCCTCCCCACCAAAGATCAATCTGCCTCTATCCAATTTGTTCTAACAAGTTGCCTTAACTACGCCTTTTTTCAAAATGGCGATAAAACCAACTCTCCCGCCAAACCCGAAGACCGCGCTCTCGGTTACCCAGCGCTCGAACCCATCGCGAAGCTCAAACCCGATTTCATTATCTTGAATGGCGACTGCGTTTACTACGATCATCCCTTCAACACTCGTGCCAAAACCCAAACCGAACTCCGCAAAAAATGGCACGAGCAATACGTCATGCCTCGCTTCGTGGAACTTTTTTCACAAACTCCCACCTACTGGCTCAAAGACGATCACGATCATCGCTACAACGATTCCGATCTCACAGGTGAAAATGAACCATCCAACGCTCTCGGCATAGCGACGTTTCGGGAACAAGTTCCCATCACGGATCCAACATCCAACGCTCCCACTTACCGCACCCATCGCATGGGTAAAGATCTCCAACTCTGGTTTGTCGAAGGTCGCGACTACCGCAGCCCCAACAACATGCCAGATGGTCCCGAAAAATCTCTTTGGGGAAAGGAACAACGTGAATGGCTGCAACGCACCATCAAGGAAAGCAATGCCACTTTTAAAATCCTCATCTCTCCCACCCCCATGATCGGACCCGACGATGGTTACAAATCCGATAACCACGCCAACCTCAAAGGCTTCGCTAACGAAGGCCAGGCGTTTTTTGAATGGTTGAAAACCAACCAGATCGACCCTAACAAATTCTTCATTCTCTGCGGCGATCGTCATTGGAAATACCACACCATTCACCCCCATGGCTTCACCGAGTTTTCCTGCGGTGCTCTAAACAAAGAAAATGCCCGCCTCGGCCGCATCCCGGGCGATCCTAAATCGAACGACCCCGATGCAAAATTCCGACAACCCTACACCGACAAACCCGCCAGCGGAGGTTTCTTACACGTCGATTTAAAAGCCTCTTCCCCACAGACTCCCGCCACACTCTCCATCACCCTCCAAGACGACAGCGGAAAAACTCTCCACCAACACCAAGTGAAGTAAACCAGCCACTATCAATTTGCCCATAATTTAAAAAGAGACTTAACCACAAATTCCCATTACCATCATATCTATGAAACTCCTCACCGCATCCGTCATCGCCTTTTCCACAGTTGTAGCCTTCGCTGAGGAATCAAAATTCACAGACCTTCTCACCAAGGGGCTTGAAGGTTGGCAATTCATTACCAAAGAAGGTGAGAAACCTGCGGACACCGCATTTAAAATCAGCGACGGCATTCTCTCTACCTCTGGCACTCCGATCGGTTACCTCCGCACCAAAGAAACCTTTAAAAACTACACACTGAGTTTCGAATGGCGCTGGCAACCTAACACCGAAAAAAACAACAGCGGCGTTCTCGTCCACGTTTCCACACCCAACCCACCAGGAGCTTGGCCAAAATCATTCGAAGCCCAACTCGAACACGGCAACGCCGGCGATTTCTGGTGCATAGGCGAAACCTTAAAAGCCGCAGGCGAAAGCCCTAACAACGGCAAACGCTGGCTCCGCACCGCCGATCCGAAAGAAAAACCCCTCGGAGAATGGAACACCATGACCGTCGTCTGCTCCGAGACGGAAATCACCGTCACTGTCAACGGCGTAGTCACCAACCAAGGCAAAACTCTCTCCACCAACCAAGGCGCCATCGCCTTCCAAGCAGAGGGCTTTCCTATCGAGATAAGGAATGTGTTAGTGACGAAGTGAGAATCCGAACTCACGAAGACCTAGTGACTTGAAGCCTCTATATATTTCTCATATCTCGAGAGCTGTATCCCATCCACTGGATGGATAAAACGAAAATGTGCTATGGAATATGCAAGTCCATGAGCTAACATATTTCCCAAATTCGGCTTTGATGGACCTTCTACGAGAGCAAGGTGATAAACCATCCCTTTCTCAAACTTGATTTCTAAATCTTCACAATTTGGTCCAGAAATCTTGGGAAACTTCATATCAATCACGTGAACGCCAGGCGATAAGGTCAACTTTGTAAACGATCCATTGCGAGCGAACGATCCATTTGGGAGTTCGGCCACAAAACGTTCATCAACCGTAACTTTTCCATTTAGGGTTGGAACAGACTTTGGAAGATGAACAAAGACCGTAGCTCTATTCGAAGGCAGCTTACCTGTAATATTACCAATATCTGAAAATGAATTAATCTCTTTGGGCCGACTCGCACAACTAGCGATTAGCAGCGAAAGCAGAATTGGAAAGAACGAACGTCTCAATATGTACTTAGAATTAGAAATTAGGGAGGATCAAGATTTCTTACAAATCAATCAAGTGAGAGCACTTGATGACTAACAATTTATAAAAATCAATCTGATCATGCGCAATAATAAATATCTCTATTCCATGAAGCGCCATCGCATCTAAGTCCTAGGCTTTCCTGTCGAAAACAGAAATGTGCTGATGACAAACTAAAATTCTCATGAACCGCGCGACTCCAGTCGAGCTCTTTTCTTCCAAATCAAAAATCAGATATCAACAAAGCAGAGTGAGCACTTGCGAACCTTATCAAATATGACAAAGTCCTTACCGCTAGGACGGAACGAAGTGAAGTCAATCATCAATCGTCAATCGATGCGAATGATGAAACAGCACCGTTCACAGGTTTAATTTCCGATTGATGATTGATGAGGTTTGATTTTTAACCCTCTTACTTCCCTAACCGCTTCTTCACCAGCGTCACCACATCGTTTATCTCCTCCACTTTCAACGCCATCGTGGCGATCAGATACACCGCACCAGCTACACCGATAAGTCCAAGCACCGTCACTGCTTTTTTCCAGAACAGCATCCCACCGAGATCGCTGAGTAAAAGCTGACCGCCGCAATAGCAAACTGCAGCCATCAAGGTGGTTGATAAACCGATTTTCAAAAATGCCAGCACCAAGCTTTTCGTGCCAATGTCACCCGCATATTTCATCATCACCGCGTAAAGGAAAATAAAGTTCAAGCTAGCGACGATACTCGTTGTTAGAGCAAGCGATTCGTGACCCCATTTAAAAACGAACACAAAGGTGTAGTTACAACCCAAGTTAACCACCAAAGCCATCAAGCTGGCTATCATCGGAAGCCAACGTTTCTCAATCGCATAAAACGCTGGCTGCAACACTTTGAGCCCCGCGTAAAACAACAAGCCGCAACCATACGCTTGCAGCGCACCAGCAGTCGCCAAGCGATGGTATTCATCGAACTTACCACGCTCATAAAGCAGGCTCACAATTGGCTGCGCGAGCACGATCAAGCCCACAGTTGCGGGAAACACCAAAAACATCACGAGTTTCAGACCTTTGAGCAGGGTCGGCGCGAAATCTTCACCTATACCGTTCAGCGCAGCGCGGGACAACGCAGGCAGAGTCACGGTCGCCACCGCCACACCGAACACGCCGATAGGTAACTGCATCAACCGAAACGCAAAATTCAACCAGCTCACCGCGCCCTCGCCCACCCCGTAAGCAAACATGGCGTTCACCAATACATTCACCTGAGTGACCGATGCCGCAATAACAGCCGGGATCATCAAAGTCAGGATTTTCCTAACTCCGGAATCATTCCAGTTGAAATTCGCTTTGAACCGATACCCCACCGCCAGCAACGCCGGAAACTGACAAACCAACTGCGCCAAACCACCTATCAACACGCCCCATGAAAAGCCCACCAAACTGCGCGGCCCCCACTCCGGATCCATCCAGTAACCGATCAACGCGCCACCTATCATTGATCCGATATTGAAGAAACACGAAGCCAACGCCGGCATCCCGAACACATCCCGCGCATTCAACATCCCCATCACCAATGCCGATAGAGAAACCAGAGCAATAAACGGATACATGACCCGAACCATCTCAATCGTTAAAGAAATCTCTTCCAAATTGTAAACGCGCGGTGTCTTACCGGATCGTGCAAATGCTGTCAGCAAATCCACTATCCACGGCGCAATTGCAATTCCCACCAACGCCACCAAGCTCATGAACACCGCTGCCAAAGTCATCATCCGGTTCGCTAAAACCCAAGCACTTTCCACCCCATCCGCTTTCGCCTTTTTCGAAAAGGTCGTTACGAATGCCTGGGAAAGAGCCCCTTCCGCAAAGAGATCTCGCAGCAAATTCGGCACTTTGAACGCCAAATAGAAACAATCCATCCAGCGGCTACCGGCGAACAAGCCAGCAAACAACACTTCACGCACCAGCCCAAGCACCCGGCTCAGCATCACCGCTACGCTCACCTTCCATGTTGCCCTAACTGACATCCAAGACGTTCATCCACTATGCGCCCCCCATTTGCAATCCTCTTTACGATCAGCCCAACATTCATCACCCTCTAAACCATATTGGACCGCGTGACTCCAGTCGCGCCTCTAAATCTCAAACTTTCACTATTCACTCTTCTATATTCAGCATTTTCCCACCATGCCTTCCCGCGGTCGCCACCAATCCACTTCCAAAGAATGCCAGCGCATGATTGCAAAAATCGAGGCGATACCCGGTGTGATCGGCGTCATCATTGGAATGTCCTACGGTGGAAAATCTCTCGGCACGGAAAAATCCACGGGAGCTATCCGTATCCAGCGCCCCATTTCCGGAGGATTGAAAGCAGTCACCCAAACCGAGAAAGGCCTGCAGGAACTCTTCATCCGCACGGCAGCCGGCAAGGAAGAGGAAATCACCAAGGCCATCAACCAGCTGGATTGATTAGTTGCGCTTGGTGCGGCTGGCTCGTGGCGGCCTGATCTTTTCAGATCGGTCTGGTCTGTCAGATCTGACTGATCGGACGGATCTTTCCTCAGGCTCAGCCTTGGTCACCTTCTTCGCAACGGTTGAACTCGCCGCACGTTTCACCCGCAGAATCGAATCCCCAAGCTTCATGCCGTTCAGCGCCTCAATCGCATTCATCGCCTCATCCATCTTTGGCATTTCAGCAAAACCAAAACCTTTGGACGCACCCGTCTTTTCGTCTTTCACGATCACACAGGAATTCACTTTACCATGTTTTCTGAACAAACAGACAATCTCTGGCTGAGTCAGTTTGCGATCAATATTTCGAATGAGGATTTGCACGGTAATAAGTTGGTTGAAAAAGGAAGCTAGCAAAAGCTTAAACCCGAAGCCAGCGCGGATTATTTCCGAGCATAGCGCATATCTACCACGCGTGACACGAATTCACGCATTTATCTACATGAGGGAGGAGATCAAGAAGGGCATAAGCTTAGAAACTAAATTTAAGGAACTGCGTTAGCTAAGGGTCATATCTAAACCTGTTTTACCCAGTATTCAGGCTGCTACAAGAGCATTTTAGGAACGAAAATGATCCGTGTAGGTCAGATTATCAGTCTCAACCGAAGTCTCATGAAAAATGCCTAAACTAGCCATTCACATTCTATTTCACGTTACCCTCTCACCCAACATATTTCAGTGTTCACCGGATTTTAAATTTCGTGCTTAAACTTTCTGATTTCACATCTAGGCTAACCCGCATGAACCAACCTCGCATCATCGATGGGAAAGCCGTCGCCGCCGCAGTACTCGAAGAATGCCGCAACGAAACAGCAGCTCTCAAAGAAAAAGGCATCACTCCCGGCCTCGCCGTTGTGCTAGTTGGCGACGATCCCGCTTCCGCCGTTTACGTCGGCTCAAAAGCTCGCACTTGCGCCGACCTCGGTTTCCACTCGGTCAAAATCGAACTCCCTGCCGAAACCACCCAAGCAGAACTACTCAAAGTCGTCGCCGATCTTAATTCCGACCCCACAGTCCACGGCATCCTCGTTCAATCACCTCCTCCAAAACACATTGATGAGGAAACTGTCATCCGCGCGATTGATCCCCGCAAAGATGTCGATGGCTTCCATCCCGAAAACGTCGCGAAACTGGTTTTAGAAGATGCCACAGGCTTCGTTCCTTGCACACCAGCAGGCTGTATGAAATTGTTAGAAATTTCCGGCATCGATACCAACGGCGCCGAAGCTGTGGTCATCGGCCGCTCCATGATCGTCGGCAAACCCATGGCGATGCTATTAGTTGCCAAAAATTCCAACGCCACGGTCACCATCGCCCACTCACGTTCCAAAGATCTACCCGCGATCTGCCGCCGCGCAGACATTCTCATCGCCGCCGTTGGCCGACCTGAAATGGTCAAAGCCGATTGGGTGAAACCCGGTGCCGTCGTCATCGATGTCGGCATCAACCGCATCGCCGATCCCTCAAAAAAATCCGGCCATCGTCTCACCGGTGATGTGGCCTACGACGAAGTCGCCCCAAGATGCGCCGCCATCACTCCTGTTCCCGGTGGCGTAGGACCGATGACGATTGCGATGCTGATGAAGAACACGCTTCAAGCAGCGCGGCAGCTGGGGTAGTTCGGGATCGATCGACGATTGATGATTGACTTCACTTCGTTCCGTCCTAGCGGTAAGGACTTTGTCATATTTGATAAGGTTCGCAAGTGCTCACTCTGCTTTGTTGATATCGGATTTTTGATTTCTGCGCTCTGCTCCTCTCCTATTATTCATTCAAAAATCAACAACGCTTTGTGAGAATTAGCGAACTCCTGTAATGAGACGAAGTCCTTACAGCCTAGACGGAGTGAAACGTAGTCAATCGTCATTCATCAATCGTCAATCCATGCAATGATTAATCGGAATCAAAAGTTCGCTAGGCTCACAGTGCGTTGTGGTTAAAAAATCTTTATTCTTAATGATCCGCACCCAAAACCGGCAGATAAATATTACCGCCATGTGACAAAAACGCCCCGAAAGACGTTCTGGACAGATCTACTTAAATGCGCCACAATTGTTAAAATTTTTATGCCTAAAACCCTGCGCGTTATTTTCCTTCTGCCTTTCGTCTTCACCTCATGCGGAACCATGAAATCCGTGAAAGAGACAGCATTCAACGCCACGCGTTCCGTCAAAGAAACGACCGTGGCCGCCAGCCAGAACGTCGCAGACTTCGCTTTGATGCGTCCCAAAGTCGCGGTCGTCCAGGCTAGGGAAAAAGACATGAAACAAATGCCTCTCGGCAAAGAGCGCGCCCTCGCTTTTGATCAACAACGCAAACGCTCCTTCTGGTCCTTTGCTCTCCCAAATTTCAAAGAGCCAGTCTTACCTACTGTCACCGACGAAGAGCCAAATGGCTCCCTGCTCCCCCCTAAATCCTAGCGATTACATGGTTCGGGTTGATGTTGAGTCTCGCGCAAAGACGCAAAGACGCAAAGCAGAATAAAATGGACGCGACAAATTTGAGCCCATTGAGAGCCAGTTCGTTCCTTATAACCAATAACTAATAACCAATAACCACTTACAAATCCGCAGTTCAAACTGTGGATTTTAAGTCCTTGCCCATCCGCCAGAATTCTCACAAAACAAGCCCAGATGAAAATACTTGTTGTTGGAAAAGGCGGCCGCGAACACGCGCTACTAAATACCCTCTCCCTGTCTCCGCAGAAACCTGAACTGTTCTCGTTTCCAGGAAGCGATGCCATTTTTCAAATCGCAAAGCCCACCACTGCGACCGATCTGCCGTCTTTAATCGATTGGATGAAAAGCCATGCCATCGATCTCTGCATCGCGGGCGAAGAATCCTATCTCGTGACCGGCGAGGGATTGGCGAATCTTTGCGAGAAAAATTCCATCCCTTGCTGGGGGCCGCCGAAGCAATCCGCACAACTCGAAGCCAGCAAAGAGTTCTCCAAAGAATTCCTGCTCCGCAATCAAATCCCCACCGCAACAGCCACCGTCTGCGATTCGTTAGAAACTGCCGTCGCCGCCATTGCCGATACTTATCCAACTGTCCTCAAGTTCGATGGACTCGCTGCAGGAAAAGGCGTCGCGGTTTGCCCAGATGAAAAATCTGCCCTCGATTTCCTCAACGAAGTTTTCACCGAAAAACGTTTCGGTCCCGGTCGCTTGCTGGTTGAAGAATGTTTGATCGGCCCAGAAGTTTCCATCTTCGCGGCCATCGTAGATGACCAATACCTGATCCTCACTCCCGCTCGCGATTACAAGCGCTTGCAAAACGGCGATCAGGGCCCGAACACCGGTGGCATGGGTGCGGTCGCATCACGAAAACTCATTTCCCAAGAACTCCTTAATATCATCGACGAATCCATCGTCGCACCAACGGTTGCCGCGCTACGCTCGGAAAACCTTCCTTACCGTGGTTTCTTATACTTCGGTCTCATGCTCACGCCGGATGGCCCTAAAGTCATCGAATACAACTGCCGCTTCGGCGATCCCGAATGCCAAGCCGTCATGCCTCTCCTCCAGGGCGATCTCGCGGCATTCTGCATGAGCGGTGCAAAGGGAGTATTAGATAAAAATTTGATCCGCTTCACCGACGATTGGTCCGTCTGCGTCATCCTCGCCTCGCATGGCTATCCAGAAACCTCACGCAATAGCGATGTTATCCACGGCATCGATTCCACCGGCCAACAAGTTTTCCACTCAGGCACCAAAAAAGTCGGCCGCGAATGGCAAACCAACGGCGGTCGCGTGCTCGCCTGCGTCGCCCAAGGAAAAGACCGACTCTCCGCCGTCCAAGCCGCCCACGCCGCCGCAGACAAAATCACCTTCGCCGGCCTACAACGCCGCACCGATATCGGCATCATGAATTTCCCTGAAAGCAAATCCATCGATCCCGCATCGATCAAACTCACGCTCGATGCCACGCAGATGAATCAAGGCATCGAAACCCTCGCCCAAGCCATCCGCCAAGCAAATCCAAAAGGCACGATCTCGCTCGTCGGCATCCGCTCGCGTGGCGATGAAGTCGCAGAACGACTCCTCACCCACCTTACCGAAGAAGATCGCGAACTCAACTTCGGGGTGTTAGATATTTCGCTTTACCGCGATGACTTCGAACACCTTCGTGAAAACCCGAAACTTCAAGAAAGCGATATTCCTTTCACAGTCGATGACGCACATATCATCTTGGTCGATGACGTCCTTTTCACCGGTCGTACCATCCGCGCCGCACTCGATGCACTCGCCGATTACGGACGTCCCGCAAAAGTCGAACTCGCGGTTCTAATCGATCGTGGTCATCGCGAACTGCCCATCCATGCCAACTACACAGGAATCCTGTTAGAAACCGACAGGCACGATCACGTCCACGTCTCACTCGAAGGCACAGACGGCGAGGATTCGGTGAAAGTCGTCTCTCCTACTCATTCATGATACCTAAGCAGAAAAAAACTCCTGAGGAACTTGCCGCCCTGCGCGAGGAACTCGGTTTTTTCCAAAATCCAGAGGTCAAAAAAACGTCGATAGACCATGAACCTACTGCCTTTCCCTTCAAAAAAGTCATCGGTAAAGCCCCCCCTTCAAGAAAATCATCAGAACAAATTACCAGAGAACCAGTTAAGCCTAAAAAAAGAAAGATCAAGACACTCCGGAAATTTGAACTACCTCTATTCCCTGCTACAGATGTGGTAAAAAAAACTCCCCTACCCGGGTCTCGTCGTAGCCAAGACGACCTCGCAGAACTCCAGCGCCGCGAGGCTTTGGCCAGTTTTTCTACCACCCCCCCAGATCCCTTAGCTCAACTCAAAAAACTCGTAGCCCACCCAGTCTTGCTGATTTTAGCCTATTTACCTGCCTTCGGAGCCATCTACACCGCCTCACATAGCTACCTTTTTATCACCCCGATTAGCCTTATTTGCGTTTCAGGCTTGCTGACAGCTTACATTTTCTGGAGAAAGAAGCGCTCGCGCCACCACGCAGCCCTCTTGATCATCATTCTCGCCATGACTCTCGTTTTCGGAGGAATCCACTACGCCCCTTACTTCACAGCTTATGCCTCGTAAAGACCTGCTGGACATCGAATCGCTCAAACGAGAGGAGATCGACCTCCTCCTCGATCAGGCCATCCCTTTCAAAGAACTCTTCACTCGCTCAGTGAAAAAAGTTCCCGCTCTGAAAGGTAAATCCGTCCTCACTCTATTTTACGAGCCATCCACTCGCACCCTCTCATCCTTCGAGGTCGCTGCTGAACGCCTCTCTGCCGATGTCACCAACTTTGATGTTAGAAACTCATCGATCACCAAGGGCGAATCCGTCCGCGAAACCGTAGAGACTCTCCAGGCGATGCAGACCGACTACATCATCGTCCGCCACTCACGCTCGGGTCTGCCCGCCACCATCGCCGCCCAGACCAACGCCTCGGTCATCAACGCAGGCGATGGCGCACACGCCCACCCCACTCAGGCTCTGTTAGACGCCTTCACCATCAAAGAAAAATTTCCCGAACCAACCGGCAAAAAAGTCCTCATCATCGGCGACATCCTTCACTCCCGAGTCGCCCGCTCCACTTCATGCATCCTGAAAAAACTCGGGGTCCACGTCGCCTTCCTCGGCCCGGGCTCCCTCCTCCCGAAAAATGGACCCGAAGGCATCCACCGCTTCACCGATTACAACGAAGCGATGAAATGGAACCCCGACATCGTCTACCTCCTCCGCGTCCAAATGGAACGCCAAGATGCCCCCTTCTTCCCCTCCGTCCGCGAATACCACAAACTTTACGGCATCACTGATAGCCGCCTAGAGGAAATTAGAAAACGCGGCCTCTACCTCATGCACCCAGGCCCAGTGAACCGCGGCGTCGAACTCTGCGACGCGGTCATGGATTATGAGCGCTCTCTCATCAACGACCAAGTCGAAAACGGAATCGCCACAAGGATGGCAGTGCTCTACTACCTGAAGCCGCACTGAGGAGCGTGGACATTCCTGTCCACATGCCCATGCGTTGAGAAAACAAGAGCTCAACTCACGACTCTTTCTACCCTCATCGTCTTATGCGGACAAAAATGTCCGCGCTCCTCATCATCAACCTCTCAGTAGCCCGCTCCGTGATCCCGTAGGGATCTTAATATTGTTAGAAAAATGATTTTTATCCTGAAAGGATAACAGACATTAGCCCAGGGACGAGGAGCGCAGCTACGACCACCCTGGATTTACGCCCCCATACACATCGCACCCTGAAGGGCGTGCCAGAATCGAAACACCACCGACATCTCTACATCTTCACGACCCGCTTCGGGGTCGGATTTTTTTATTTGAGATTCCCGGGGTGGTCGTCGCTAACGCTCCTCGACCCTGGGCTAATATCTGTGATCCCGTTGGGATGGAGATACTCTTCATTCAAAAATCAACAACGCTTTGTGAGCATTAGCGAACTTTTATATTGAGACAAAGTCCTGACTGCTTAGACGGAGTGCAACGTAGTCAATCATTAATCGTCAATTGATTCAAAAGACGATGCCGCTACGATCGAAGAATGGATTGCCGTTTGACGATTTTTGATTTTTAATTTGGGAAGAGGTTCTCTCTTCCACCCTGAAAGGGCAACTTATGCTAGCCTAGGGCATCGTCATAGGTCACAACATCCAAACACATTCCGGGCAAGCGAACACCTCCGTTTCATCATCACCCCCGCCGCAGCCCGCATCTAACAGAGCTGGAATTCAAAACGTTTTCTACAACCTCACAAAAAAAGAGCGGTGATAAAATCTATCATCGCTCTTCTTCTTAAACTCTTCGCTCTCCGCTCTCCGCTCTAAGCTCTCACGTCTCAAAAAGGAATATCATCCTCTTCATGATAATCGTCTATCGGACCGGCGGATCCGCCTTGGCGACCGTTGGTATCGGGAGTTCCGGTGTAGGCGTTTTCATGGCTGCCACGAGAACCGCCTTTGCCGTCAGGCAAGAACTGGAGGTTATCGGCAACCACTTTAAGTTTACTGCGTTTTTGACCAGTGGCCTTGTCATCCCATACGTCCATTTGCAGGCGACCTTCGATAAACACGCCGCGACCTTTGGTCAGGTATTTCTGAGCGTTCTCTGCACTAGCTCCCCAAACGGTGACATCGACAAAGGTCGTTTCATCTTTCCAACCTCCGTTACCATCCTGAACTTTGCGATTCACCGCGATACCAAGATCGGCCACGGCCGATCCTTTGGGAGTGTGTCGCAATTCAGGATCACGGGTGAGGTTACCGAGTAACATGACTTTGTTCAAATTGGCCATAGGAGTATGTAAATGTTATAAGTTTTAAGAAGGCGACCTGATGGGGGGCTTATGTTAGAAACCTGAAATTAGGCAACGCGGTTGAACTTGTTCAAATAAACCGAAACATTCAAAGCGAGTTTTTCTTGGATCTTGGCGATGCAATCTGGGCTACCTGTAAAAATGTAGTTCACGTAGTGTGCACCATTGATTTTACGCGGGGTGTAAGCAAATTCTTTGCGACCCATGTTGTCGATTTTTTCGATCTTGGCACCAGAGGCTTCGATGTCTTTCGAAACAGCGGACACGAGTGCGTCCATGCTACCTTCTTGGTTCTTTGTCGTCAGGGCGATCAGGCCTTCGTATTTACGGCTCATCTTGTTTGTGTTCGGTTGTTTGATTTTGTGGTGGTTTGACCCGTGGAGTATTAAAACGGTTCGAGGCCAAGGCGATACCTTGGGAGCGCGAAACCTGCACGGCTTCCAGCCCTGTGGCAAGCATGTTTTCCAGCTCTTCGCGCTCTTCTGGGGCAAATTTCCCTAAAACATGGCCAGTCATCCCCCCGGGATGTGATGCGCCTATCCCGAGTTTCAGACGAGAAAACCCATCCCCCCCCACATGCTCGATGATGGATTTGATCCCGTTATGCCCTCCTGACGAGCCTTTTTCCCGAAACCTCAGGTGCCCCAGGAGCAAGGCGACATCGTCATAAACCACCAGAATGCGATCCACCTCCCATTTGTAAAAACTCAGCAACTGCCCCACCGACCGACCGCTCAGGTTCATGAAGGTTTGGGGTTTCATCAAAATCGTCCCATCACTGAGCTTGGCTAGGTGGGCTTGGAATTTCGGTTCCGATTTGAACACAACCCCCTCCGCGGCGGCGATTTTATCCAGCAGCATGAACCCGACATTATGCCGAGTTTCCTCATATTGCCTACCCGGATTGCCAAGTCCGATGATCAAAGAAATTGCCATACCGCAAAACACTCTATCGGAGAACGACTCGCAAACTTATTTCAAAACAAATAATGCGCCCGATGAAATAAAACGGAGAGAACTGAGGAGCAAAGGGAACGGAGTTTTAAATAAAATTCCCTATCCCCCTCCGTTTCCTCCGCATCTCCGCTAGCTCCGTTTCAATCTTTTAGCAAAATTTGAGCACCAAACCAAAACGGAGAGAACTGAGAAGCGGGGAGAACGGAGTTTTTATTATAATTACTTACCCCCCTCCGTTTCCTCCGCATCTCCGCTAGCTCCGTTTCAATCTTTTAGCAAAATTTGAGCACCAAACCAAAACGGAGAGAACTGAGGAGCAAAGGGAACGGAGTTTTAAATAAAATTCCCTATCCCCCTCCGTTTCCTCCGCATCTCCGCTAGCTCCGTTTCAATCTTACAGCAAATGTTAAGCACCAAACCAAAACGGAGAGAACCGAGTTTTTATTAAATTTCCATCCCCCCTCCGTTTCCTCCGCATCTCCGCTAGCTCCGTTTTAATCTTTTAGCAAAATTTGAGCACAAAAAAGCGCCCAAAGAAATCTTCGGACGCTTTTAGAGAGGGTTGCAAAAAATTACTTCTTCGCGGGTGCTGCAGCTGGTGCAGCTGGAGCCACTACGGCAGCTTCTTCAGCGACCAAGGCTGCTGGCTTACCAATGTGAGCAACGACCACTTCAGCCGCATGAGTCGCTTTGACACCGGCCGGAAGTTTCAATTCACCAATGTGGAGTGACTCGCCCATATCAAGTGCGGTAACATCCACTTCAATGGTATCTGGCAATGCGGCTGGCAAACAGACAATCTCGAGAGTGTGTGCGTATTGCTCAAGAACACCACCACCTTTAACACCTTTAGGCTCACCATTAAGGCGAACTGGGATGTTTGCAGTGATCTCGGTTTTGTCATCCACAGCGAGGAAATCCACGTGAAGAGCCTTACCAGTTAGCGCATCGTGCTGGATAGTTTTGAGGAAAACAGAACGAACACCTACTCCTTCGACATCCAAGTTGATCAAAATGCTGTCGGAAGAACTGTGCGCAAGAAGCTCAGCGAATGTCTTTGCATCAACTCTGAGATTCACGTTTTCAACTCCACGCCCGTAAACCACGGATGGAAGCCAGCCTTCGCGGCGCATTTGCTTGAGTTTACCTGAACCGCTGCGGAGGCGCGGGGCTGCTTTGAGTGTTGTCGTCGTGGCCATAACTGAAATGAGATTGGGATGAATCGAGAGTTGGCGTGGCAAAATTTTCTACCGCGCGGGGCGTGTTCTCTAAACACCAAATCGCAACTTGTCAAAAATTTGTTCAATGGTTTGCAAGAAAAGCACGGGATTTCTCGACGAATCGACCTTTTCCACCAAGAAATGGCGCATGCGCATCCTGATCGCCCCCGATAAATTCAAAGGCTCCCTCTCCGCCAAACAGGCGGCCGAGGCCATCGCGCGGGGCTTTTCAAAGGTTTTCCCCAGCGCCACCTGCACCCTTCTCCCTCTGGCCGATGGCGGCGAGGGCCTACTGAACGCCTTTCAGGATAATGGCAACTTCACCCTCCAAGAAACCCAAGTCCGAGACGCGCTGGGTCGACCCGCCACCGCCTCGTGGCTATTGAAAAAGGAATCCACCCGCGTCACCGCCATCATCGAATCCTCCCAAGCCAACGGCCTCTGGCGCATCGCCGCCCCCGATCGTAACCCCGCTCGCTCGTCCACCTACGGGGTCGGCGAACTCATCAACGCCGCCATTTCCGCCGGAGCCACCGAAATCCTCATCGGCATCGGCGGCAGCGCCACCAATGACGCAGGCGTCGGCGTCGCCGCTGCGCTCGGTTATCACTTCCTCGATGCCTCCAACCAAGAACTCGAACCCATTCCGGAAAATTTCCTGAAAATCACCCGCATCGATTCCACCCAAGTCCCAACCCTTCCCACCATCCGCGTGGCTTGTGACGTAAAAAATCCCCTGCTCGGTCCACGCGGAGCCACCCGGGTTTACGGCCCACAAAAAGGCATCGCACCAGAAAACCTCGAAACAGCCGAAGCAGCCATGCAGCACATTTCCAGCATCGCCGCAGAGCATTTCAAAAGCGATTTCTCCGAACACTCAGGCGCAGGTGCCGCAGGCGGCTTGGGCTTCGGACTCATGACCTTTTGCCACGCCACCCTGGAATCCGGCTTCGACTGCATCGCCAAAACGTTAAACGCCGAACAACACATCGCCGCAGCCGATCTGGTCATCACCGCCGAGGGCTCGCTCGACTCACAGACCCTCGAAGGCAAAACCCCCATCGGCGTCTCCCAACTCGCACGCAAACACGGCATCCCTGTCTACGCACTCGCCGGAAAAATCTCTGACCCTGAAATGCTGCAAGCCCATTTCCATGGCATGGATTCCATCCTCAACGGCGGAGTCACCCTCGAACAAGCCATCGCAAACGCCTCCGAACTGTTAGAACAAGCCGCCACCCGTCTAGCCACCACAATTTCATAAATGGACCGCGTGACTCCAGTCGCGCACTTTCCCATAGAAAAATATCTAACTCACTGCCCCTTATCCACCGTCCCACGCAAGCGATCCACCGTCGTCCTCAACACTTTCAAATCCGCTTCCATCCGTTCTAACAATTCTTCCAGCTCCGGCTCGGAATGCCCGGGCTCCGGAAGCATCGAGAGCTCCTGCATGGTGGAAACAATAATCCCGATGAAAAGGTTCAAGATCGTAAATGTTGCGATGATGATAAACGGAACGAAAAAAGCCCATGCCCACGGATGACTCTCCATCACCGGACGCACGATCCCCATTGACCAACTCTCCAGCGTCATCACCTGGAACAAGGTGTATAAACTCTTTCCAAGCGTGCCGAACCACTCAGGAAAATTTTCTCCAAACAACCGAGTAGCCAACACACCAGCTGTATAGAAAAAGATCGCCATCACCGCCACCACGCCAGCGAGCCCGGGAATCGAGTGAAGGAAAGCCGCCACCACTTTACGCAAAGCAGGAATCACCGTGAGCAATCGCAGCACCCTCAGAACCCGCAACGAACGCAACACCGCCCAAGGTCCAGCCCCCGGCACAATCGCCACCGCTACCACCACGAGATCAAATACATTCCAACCGCTTTTCCAAAACGCCAAACGATACGCCAAAAATTTCAACACCAGTTCTAATATAAACACCCCAAGACAAAAATGATCGAACGCTACCAGCGCCCCACCCCACTGCGCCATGATCGTAGGCGAGGTCTCCAATCCCAACACCACAGCATTTGCCAAGATCAAGATAATGATCAAACTCTGCACCCGCCCAGAATCCACCCATTTCGCCAGGGCCAAACGCCAGCCAGTCAGTCCCAATCGCTGCTTCAGATCCATCAACTCAAATTCGCTCATAGTATAAATTCGCCACGACCTGCATACTTCAGCCCGCAACTACTGCAAGCGCGGATTTAAAGCTGGACCGCGCAAGTCCACTTGCGCTTCTTCATTCCCCTACCGCCCTAAACTTTTTCCATCGATTCCCATCCAGATTCCATTACCTTATCTGCCTTCCCCTACTAAATCCCATGCAACGTATCACGAAATCCATTCTCTCCGGACTCCTCATTTCAACCACAGCTTTCGCTCAACAAGGAGACAAAGGCAACGACAAGATGGATGACATTGTCCCAGACGAACTCATTCCGCCAGCTCCTGTCCTGACGGTTGATGAAGCACTCAAAACCTTCAACATCGAAAAAGGTTTTGTCATCGAACCCGTCGCCGCCGAACCTTTGGTCGAAAAACCCGCCGCCCTCGCATTCGATTCCAAAGGACGTATGTGGGTCTGTGAATTGCGTGGCTACATGCCAAATGTCGATGGCAAAGATGAAGACAAACCCACCGGTCGCATCGCTATCCTAGAAGACACCAATGGCGATGGCACGGCCGACAAACGAACCACTTTCCTTGAAGAAATCGTCCTTCCTCGCTCTATCGCCGTTACTTCCGGCGGCATCCTTTTTGCCGATCAGCAAAATCTCTACTTCGTAAAATCCGAAAATGACAAACCAGTTGGAAAACCCGTTGTGGTCGATCCTCAATACGCACCCAGTGGAAACGTCGAACACAAAACGAACGGACTGATGTTCGGCATCGACAACTGGATGTACAACTCCAAATCAAATATCCGCCATAAATTCATCGATGGAAAAATCATCCGCGATAAAACCGAAACTCGCGGCCAATTCGGTATCACCCGCGATAACTTGGGCCGGCTTTATCACAACACCAACAGCCTCACACTTGCAGGCGATCGCGTCTTGCCGAATCTTATGCAAGGCAACCCAGCAGTGAATACCAAAACAACCATCACCACTAAAATAGGTGATAACCGAGTCTATCCGAACCGAGTCACCCCAGGCGTCAACCGCGCTTATATGTCCACCTTGAATGGTTACAAATCTGACATCATCGATCCTAAAACTTTCAAATTAATCAATGTCACCGGTGCCTGTAGTCCAGTGATTTATCGCGGCAACCAATTTCCAGAATCTTTTCAATACTCAGCCTTCGTCTGCGAACCTGCCGCAAACCTTATCAAACTCGTCAAGGTCGATGCCAAGGATGGAAAACTTAGCGGATCCAATCCACTCAATGATAGAGATTTTCTAACATCCAGCGACGAGCGCTTCCGACCCGTCAATCTTTACAACGCTCCGGATGGATCGATCTACGTTCTCGATATGTATCACGGCATCATCCAACACAGAATTTACGTGACCTCCTACCTACGTAAGCAAATCTTGGACAGAAAACTCGATGGGCCAGGCTTCGGGCATGGCCGCATCTACCGCATCCGTGCAGAAAAAAATCCACTCGAAAAAGTTGAAGACCTCTCCAAAGACTCGGTGGAAGCGCTCACCAAGAAACTCGGCAGTCCTAACGGCGCGGTTCGTGATCTCGCCCAGCGGGAACTCATCGAGCGCAAGGCAGATCCCGCAGCGCTCGCCTCCGCACTCAAATCTCCTTCCAACGAACTCCACTCCATCCACCTCATCTGGACTCTCGAAGGCCTCGGCGCACTCGATGCCTCAAATCTCAAAGCCGCCCTTGCTTCAGGAAAAGAAGATCTCGTCACCAGCGCGCTCTATGCATCACTCACCCTACCCGATGCACAACGCAAACTGTTAGTCGATGACATCACCAAAAGCACCGCAACTCCCGCCACCCTTCCTTACCAAGCAAAAGCCCTTGCCACCATCCCTAGCCCGGAAGCCCAAGAAGCTTTGGTCGAACTTCTAACCAAACACAACAAGGTCGAACTCGTGCTCCCAGCCGCCATTGCCGGACTGAGCCAAACCGCAAAACTCTTCGAGGAAACCAACAAAGGCAGATTCACAGATAAAACCTTCGACCAATGGCTCAAACAAGCCAAGGAAGGTCCGAAAAAAGAAATCGATCCAGCGACCCTACTCAAAGGCGATCACCTCGCATCCTTCAAACGTGGCGAAACCCTTTTCACCACCACCGCCGCTTGTGTCGGTTGCCACGGTACCGATGGCGCAGGACTTGAAAACCTCGGCCCACAACTCGATCAATCCGATTGGGTGAATGGCGATCCACAACGACTCATCAGAGTCCTCCTCCACGGCCTCAGCGGTCCCATCGAACTCAATGGCAAAACCTACACCCCTCTCGGTGTCATGCCCGGCCTCGGACAAAACCCAACCATCAAGGATCAAGACATCGCCGACCTCGCCACCTACATCCGCGCCAACTGGAACAACCGCTCTCCTCAAGTCGAAGAAAAAACCGTCAAAGAAATCCGCAACGCCACCAAAGACCGCTCAGCTGGACAGATGTATACGCAAGAAGAGTTGAAGAAATAAATGGTGAAGAGTGAATGGTGAAAGGATTTTGATTCTCGCTTACTCACATTCGCTCCGCTTTGACTCCACTTCTTCTGCTTTCACTCTTCATCATTAACTCCCCTTCGCTACGCCTAAATCCTAATAGCTCGTAAAAACTCGCTCTGCTTTCACTCTTCACTCTTCACTATTCATCATTGACTCCGCTTCGCTACGTCCAAGCCATCTCGGCTCCGCCTATACAGTATTTGCTCGTAAAACTCGCTCTGCTTTCACTCTTCACTATTCACTATTCACCATTCAATGGCCATCGAAACATACGAAAATTTCAGTCCAAAAATTCACCCTTCCGCCTTCATCGCGGCAAGCGCGGATGTGATCGGTCGTGTCACGATTCACGAAGAAGCCAGCGTTTGGTACAACTCCACCCTCCGCGGCGACATCAACGAAATCGTTATCGGTGCTCAATCTAACATTCAGGACAATGTTGTCGTTCATTTATCCGACGACTTCGGCTGCTACGTCGGCAAACTCGTCACCGTCGGCCACTCGGCCATCCTCCATGCCTGCGAAGTCAAAGACGAAGTCCTCGTCGGCATGGGCGCCATCATCCTCGACGGCGCCGTCATCGGCGAACGCTCCATCATCGGCGCCGGCGCCCTCGTCACCGGCGGCACCATCATCCCCCCAGGCTCCCTCGTCCTCGGTTCACCCGCAAAAGTTGTTAGACAACTCTCAGAAGACGAACAAGAGAAAGTCAAAGACTGGGCTTTGAAATACGTCAGGCAATCGAGGAAGTTCATGGCGCGCTAGTAGCGGCGATGATCGGTCGCCGTCTTCTATCACCATAGCTGGGACTTGCAGTCCCAGGTTGTCGCGGAGACATTCTGTTCCCTCTTCCCAATCAAATCTCCCTTTAAACCGATAAAATCTCCGCCCACCCTTGCTACTCAACATGAAACCCGCTTAGATGGACTTATGAAAGCTGAGGGAACTTCGTTGCAGGCCTTGCAAACATGGGTCGATGATATCATCGCTCTTTGCGCACCGAGAAATGTGATCTGGTGCACCGGTTCACAAGAGGAATGGGATAGCCTCACTCAACAGCTCTGCGATCAAGGTACCTTCACCCAACTCAATCCCGAAAAGCGCCCAAACTCCTTCCTCGCCCGCTCTGCCGTTTCTGATGTCGCCCGAGTTGAAGAACGCACCTACATCTGCACCAAACGCCGCGACGAAGCCGGACCGACCAATCAATGGGCGGATCCGTTAGAGATGCGGAAAATCCTCACGGATAAATTCACCGGCAGCATGGCGGGTCGGACGATGTATGTGATCCCCTTCTGCATGGGACCGCTCGATTCGCCCCTCGCAAAAATCGGTATCCAATGCACGGACAGTGCCTACGTCGTGGTCAACACTCGCATCATGGCGCACATGGGAACCCATGTTTTAAACCGACTCGAAGACGAAGTCGCTGGGATCGCTCCAAAACTCCGCGACGGTCACGGGCAGTTTATCAAATGCCTGCACTCGGTCGGCGCACCGCTCGCCCCAGATCAGGCCGATGTCTCATGGCCTTGCAACGAGGACAAATACATTTCCCATTTTGTCGATACCCGCGAGATCATGTCCTACGGTTCCGGCTATGGCGGCAATGCCTTGTTAGGAAAAAAATGCCTCGCCCTGCGGATCGCTTCTAACATCGCTCGCGAGCATCGCTGGATGGCAGAACACATGCTCATCCTCGGCTTGCACGCTCCCGATGGTTCCACCACCTACGTCACCGCCGCGTTTCCATCGGCTTGCGGAAAAACCAACCTCGCGATGTTGGTTCCACCCAAGCCTTATTTGGATAAAGGCTGGAAAACTTCCATCGTCGGAGACGACATTGCATGGCTCTGGCCACACCAAGACGGCAAACTCCATGCGATCAATCCCGAAACCGGCTTCTTCGGCGTCGCTCCCGGCACTTCGTGGGACACGAATCCCATCGCCATGCAATCGATGACCGAGAACACCATTTTCACCAACGTCGCTCTAACAGATGATGGCGATGTCTGGTGGGAAGGACTCAGCCAAGAACCGCCCGCACATCTCATCGATTGGAAAGGCAACGATTGGACACCTGCCTCCGGCACTCCCGCCGCCCATGCCAATGCCCGCTTCACCGCCCCCGCTTTGCAATGCCCGACGATTGATCCAAACTCGCAGAATCCCGAAGGCGTGCCCATCGATGGCATCATCTTCGGAGGCCGACGCGCCACCACCATGCCTCTCGTCTATCAAGCGTTCAACTGGTGCCACGGCGTTTACGTCGGCGCGACCATGGGCTCTGAAATGACCGCTGCTGCTGCGGGCACACTTGGAAAAGTCCGTCGCGATCCTATGGCGATGCTGCCCTTCTGCGGTTACAACATGGGCGCGTATTTCGGCCATTGGTTAGAAATGCAACGTTACCTCACCCACCTCCCCCGCTTCTTCCACGTCAATTGGTTCCGCAAAACCGAAGAAGGAAAATTCATGTGGCCAGGGTTCGGAGACAACATGCGTGTCCTCGAGTGGATCGTGAAACGCTGCACTGGCGGCGCAGCAGGCCACGAAACACAAATCGGCTGGACTCCTGATTACAACGACTTCAACACCGATGGCATGGAAGACTTTTCCGAAGAAGATTTTGATCGAGCCATGAAGTTCGACCGCAACGAATGGCGCGCCGAGCTCATCTCCCAGAGCGAACTCTTCATCGACCTCTACGATCACCTCCCAAAAGAACTCATCTTCCAAAGAGAACTCCTGGCAGCGAGATTGGTTTAGGTGCGTTGTGAACCAGTCTGAAGTGAAGAAAATATTTTACAGAAGGCAACGAAGAGAACGAAGGGCTGGAACAACCAGCTATCAACCCCCTTTTACCAAAATCCCAAAATCGAAAGCATAGCGCGAAGCTCCTTCGTTTCCTTTGTTGCCTTCTGTGAAGAAAATATTTTTACAGAAGGCAACGAAAATAACGAAGGACTGGAACAACCCAGCTATCAACACCCTTTTACCATAATCACAAAATCGAAAGCATAGTGCGAAGCCCCTCCGTTTCCTCTGTTACCTCCTGTGCAGAAATTATTTTACAGGAGCAAACGGAGATAACAGAGGGCTGGAACAACCCAGCTATCACATGCCATTTACCAAAATCCTAAAATCGAAAGCATAGCGCGAAGCCCCTCCGTTTCCTCTGTTACCTCCTGTGCAGAAATTATTTTACAGGAGCAAACGGAGATAACAGAGGGCTGAAACAACCCAGTTATCGCATCACAATTACAAAAATTCTAAAAGTGAAAGTTAAGCGCAAAGCCCCTCCGTTTCCTCTGTTACCTCCTGTGCAGAAAATTTTTACAGAAGATAACGAAGGGCTGGGACATCCTAGCTATCGCCCCCCTTTTACCAAAATCCAATTACTGCAACGGCTACACTTTCTTGTAAAACGCTCTAAATTTCCGCTTTTTAGTTTTCCAACTTCTACCTAGGCTTGCCCATGCTTCAGCGAATCTATCTCGGTTACTCAGCGCCATTTTTACAGCGCCTGACGAGCTATCTGCTTGAAGACACTAAAGGACTGACAGAAAGCTTGGTGGTTGTCCCCACCTCTCAAAGCGGACGTATCTTGCGTGAAAATCTCGCCGCAGAAGCGGGCGCGCTGCTTGCACCAACCGTGACCACTCCGGGTGCGTTGTTGCATTTGGAGGAATCTAACATCGCTCCTCGATGGTTGGAAAAAATCGCATGGATGGATGTTTTGGAAAACCTCAAGCAAAGCGATTGGGAAAATTATTCGGGATTGTTTCCAACTCCACCTGATTTGGAAATGCTTTCATCCGATTGGGCATCCGGGCTCGCGGCGGAAATCGTTGCATTGCGCTCCACCCTCGAAGAATCCCTGCACAACCTTTTCACTGCATCGAAATTCCTCAAAGGCACAACCGAAGGCGATCGCTGGGAAAACCTCGCTCAGCTCGAATCATTGATGGAGAAAAAACTCTATGCATGGGGTTATCAATCGCGCTCTCAAGCCCTGCGCACCAGTTTCCAACTTCCCAGCACGTTCAAAAAAATCATCCTCGCCGGCATCACAGAAATGCCAGCATGCATCTCGCAAGCGCTGAAAGATTTCGGCGGAGAGGTCATCATTCTTATCCCTGCACCTGAATCCGAATCGGCACATTTCGACGAACTCGGCATCCCACTTGCCACGTGGTCGACCCGACATTTACCCGAATCAGTCACCGCAACCTTGGTCGCAGATCCGATGAGCCAGGCGCAAGCCGCCTTGAATACGATTGCTGTTCTCGGCGCAAGTTCACAGGAAATCGCCATCGGCAGTGCGGATGATCATACTGGAGCACTTCTCGCCCATGTTCTCACCCATCAGGGCTGGCCTGCGTTTCATCCGGCATCCCAACAACCCATTCCACCCATTCAACGTTGGCTACACGCATGGAAATCCTGGCTCACCCATCCCAGCAGCCGCAACCTCGCCGCCTTGCTCACGTTTCCTGAATGCGCGAATCTCATTTCCTCAAATCGCGCGGAGCTTCTCATCGCATTCAATCAATATCGAGATCGCCATCCCATCATCGAACCAGAAACGATCATCGAGCGCTTAGCCTCCGCCGAAAAACCCGAACTCATCATCCTCCGCGATGACATCGCCAGCCTGCTCTCTCATCGCGATGCGTTTCTCAAACAAGCTTTCCCAAAAGCAATGGATCAGCATTTGGATCTGTTAGAGATCGATCCCGAGACATCCGCCGACATCGTCTCTGGGATCGTGGATTTCATTGATGCCGCCACACCCCTTTTCACTTCGTTGAAACGCAGCCATTTGTTCTGGTTACAAATGGTCATCTCGGAAATCCAGCGCCCCACCGCACAGCCGCCGATAGATCGTGCCATCGATATCCAAGGCTGGTTGGAGTTACTCTATGAACCCGGGAAGCATTTGTTGATCACCGGCATGAACGAGGGATTCGTCCCAGCCAAACCCGGCGGCGAACCATGGCTTTCCGAAACCATACGCAAGACCCTCGGCCTCAACTGCCTAACAGATCGCCAAGCACGCGATGCATTCCTGCTCCACGCGATGATCCGTATGCGCGAACAAACTGGATCCACCCATTTGTTCTGCGGAAAAAACGGCTCGAGCGGCGAAACCTACCTCCCTTCCAGCCTATTGCTGCAAGTGCCGAGAAACCGTCTCGTCGACACGGTCAAAAATCTCTTCCACGAGATCGAACCACCCGAAGCGAATCTTGCTTGGACTCGTGATTTCATCTGGCAGACACCAAAAATCAAACTGCCCGAAAAACTCAGCATCACTTCATTTGGCGATTATCTCTCCTGTCCATTTCGGTTTTATCTGAAACACATCGTCAAAGCCTCACAACCCGAGCCGGACCGCAGGGAACTGAACCATAGAGATTTTGGCAACATCGCCCATAAAGTGTTAGAAATCTGGGCGAAAGACACAGAAGCACGTGGCATATCCGATGCCAAGACGCTCATCGCTTATCTGGATGCCACTTTAGAGAAAACCATACGTTACCAATTCGGCAACCATCCCCCACTCGCGCTCCGCATCCAAGCGCACGCCATACGCCAACGCCTCGAATGGTTCGCTTACCAACAAATCGAGACCGTTTCTCAAGGTTGGGAGATCATCGATACCGAACGCGATTTCTCCTTCGAATCCAACTCATTCACCATCAGAGGTAAAATCGACCGCATGGATCGCCATCGCGAAACCGGTCAACTCCGAGTGATTGATTACAAGACTGGTAAAGTAGAGAAGACCGAGACCCAGCATCGCAAAAAAATCACCGCAAAAACCTTTATCCCACCACATCTCGAAAACTCCCCAGCGATCCACTCCGCATTTGATGGCAAAGAGATCAGTCGTTTCCTTTGGAAAAACCTGCAACTCCCTCTCTACGCCCTCGCCGAAAGCCATCCATCCTCCGGTGTGGCCATCCCCTGTTACATCAAACTCGGATCGACCGAAAAAGAGGTCGGCTTCATCGAGTGGAGCTCATTCTCACAAGAAGAACTCGAAGCCACCAAATCCTGCATGGACTGGATCACCTCCTCCGTCCAACAAAACATCTTCTGGCCACCATCTGCCAAAGCCGATTACGACGACTACGCCCTGCTCTCACAAAATAATCATTTGGAGCAAGCGTTCTCAAAAATCTAAGCCTCAAGCTTATGAAAAAAAATCGAACCGCGGATGGACGCAGATGAACACAGATGATGAATGAATTACGCTGAAAATTAATGTTTAACTGTGTCGATTGCCTCCGGCTATGTTCGCTGCGCTTCCATTGTTGTTCTTTGAAAATTCAGCACCCACCAACGGGTCTTCCTTGAGGTTTAAAATTTAAAATTTAAAGTTTCCGCATGTCGAAAAAGCAACAACGTGCCGATCACCTCTTGCACAGGCTCGAAGAGTTCTATCCGAAAACTCCGATTCCTCTCGATCACACGAGTCCGTATACTTTGTTGATCGCTGTGCTGCTCTCCGCGCAGTGCACCGATGTTCGAGTCAACCAAGTCACTCCCGCTTTATTCAAACTCGCCAAAACTCCGGAAAAAATGCGTCTTATCGCGGTTGATAAAATCCGCGAAATCATCCGACCCTGCGGACTCTCTCCCACCAAAGCCGCAGCCATTTCCAAACTCAGCGAAATCCTCGTCGAGCAACACAACGGCATCGTCCCACAGAGTTTTGAAGAATTGGAAACATTACCAGGGGTCGGCCACAAAACCGCATCCGTCGTCATGGCACAGGCTTTCGGGGTCCCCGCTTTTCCGGTCGATACCCACATCCACCGACTTGCCAAGCGTTGGAAGCTAACCAGCGGCAAAAACGTCGTCCAAACCGAACGCGATCTAAAAAAAGTTTTCCCCAGAGAATCCTGGAACAAACTCCACCTCCAAATCATCTTCTACGGACGAGAACACTGCACCGCCCGAGGGTGTGATGGGAAATCTTGTATCTTGTGCAGGGAGGTGAAATCAATAACCTAGTTACACATCCACCCCGAATCCCCCCATGCATCCATTATTTCATCAAGCATCTAATCTTACAGAAACCGTCATAAGTGCCGCTATCGAAGTTCATCGCGACAAAGGACCTGGTTTGAACGAATCAATATATGAGTGGTGTCTGACAAAAGAATTAGAGATTAGAAATCTATCATACGTTAATCAAAAATCGGTAACTATATCCTACAAGGGATTCGTAAAAGATGAAGACCTGCGTCTAGATATTTTGGTTGAGCAATGCGTATTGATCGAAGTAAAGGCCGTTACAAAGATTTTACCGATCCATAAAGCACAACTACTCAGTTATATGAAGCTGCTCGATATTCCTATCGGGTTACTAATTAACTTCAATGAAATGAAGGTCGTCGAGGGTGTTCATCGAATGATTTTACCGGGTGCCAACAGCGATAATAACTTCAATGAAGATAATGAAACGGATATCGATTTACGATAAAGCTTCAGCGTAACCCTTATTCTTCCTGTGCCGATATTATTTCACAGGAGCAAACGGAGATAACGGAGGGCTGGAACAACCCAACTATCACCCCCACTTTTACCAAATCCTAAAATCGAAAGCATAGTGCGAAGCCCCTCCGTTTCCTCTGTTACCTCCTGTGCAGTAATTATTTTACAGGAGCAAACGGAGATAACAGAGGGCTGGAACAACCCAGCTATCACATCCCATTTACCATAATCCCAAAATCGAAAGCATAGTGCGAAGCCCCTCCGTTTCCTCTGTTACCTCCTGTGCAGAAATATTTTTTACAGGAGCAAACGGAGATAACGGAGGGCTGGAACAACCCGACTATCACTTCCCATTTCCAAAATGCTAAAATCGAAAGCTAAGCGCGAAGCTCCTCTGTTTCCTCTGTTACCTCCTGTGAAAAAATTCACCGCAGAAAGTAAAGATAAGGGAAAATCAAAATTTCAGCCCCTCAGTTTTAATCTAACCAAATTCAGCGCTGACTGCGACACCGCCTGCTTGAAATCTTTACGGTTCCTTGGATGAAACACTTTGAGTGTTTGAGTATTCCCCCCTCGCACAGCCAAGCCCAGCCAGGCGGTGCCGACGGGTTTTTCTTCGGTTCCGCCGGTAGGACCAGCGATACCGGTCACTGAGAGCGCGTAGTCTGCACCGCTTTCTTTCAGCGCACCTTCCGCCATCGCGCGGGCGACTTCTTCTGAAACCGCACCGTGTTTTTCTAACATTTCAGAAGGAACATGAAGCTGATCCATTTTCGCCTCGTTCGCATACGTCACCCAGCCATGTGTGAACACTTCCGAGCAACTCGGAACATTGGTGAGACGATTCGCAATCAAGCCACCTGTGCAGCTTTCCGCTGTGGCGAGTTTCTTGGATTTTTTTCTCAGCAAGCGAATCACGGTTGCCTCCAAAGACGACCCATCATCGCTAACCAAACATTCAGAAAACTTATCGAGCACCAACTCGCGAGCAGCGGAAATGACTTGGTCATTGCCTATCAGGCGCAGATCCACCTCCCCCATCCTCGCGCAGTAACCATACTCCAATCCGGAAATTGCCGCTAACTGATCATCGATCCCGTGATGAAAATCACTCTCACCTATCCCCGTGAATTTCAATTCACAAACCGATGCCACAACGCTGCACCCAGACAACGAACGCAAGCGTGGCGCGACCTCGTTGTGAAACATGGGGTACAGCTCACGCGGCGGCCCAGGTAGCAGGAAAATCGCACAGTTGGAGAGTCGATTGATGCGCGGCGGCAAATACAATCCCGGCGCGGTGCCATTGGGATTGGGTAAAACATCCGCACCGGTAGGCACCAATGCCTGTTTCAAATTCGCAGCCACCATCGGCTTGTTCCTGATCGAAAAAAACGTCTCCAAAGCCCGCAGTGCTTGCTCATCCTGATGAAGCTCCAAGCCCAATGCTTCTGCAACGATCTCTCGAGTCAGATCGTCACTAGTCGGCCCCAAGCCACCCGTGATCAAAAGCGCGTCACTGCGCACCACCATTTCGTGAAATGCATCACGAATCGCCTCGCCATCAGGAACGGTCGATTGCCGAGCGACCCGCAAGCCCATGTTGAAAAGCTGCTGTCCAAACCAGCTTCCGTGAGTGTTTAACGTGTTACCCAGAAGTAACTCCGTGCCTGTGTTCAGAATTTCAATGTGCATGTTTCAGATCTATCGCACCGAAACATCATTCCCACAAATAGGATTGTTTGGAAGAAATGGTTTGCCCATCGACGATCAAACTGACTTTCCAGGTCATCACACGACCGTTATCAAAATAGTTATCTCCAATAACCGTGAACTCTTCTTTACCAGAGCTGGCACTCGCATCGAGCTGGAGTTTCATGTTCTTGATCAAACTGCCCGACTTCGCTTGCTGGTATTCAAATAAGACTTCCTTCTTCGCTCCTGCATCGGCTTGCCACAAAATGGTGTAATACTGACCCAACTTCTGACGCCGTTCTTCCATGCTAACGGCACCATGAAAACGACGAATTCTTTCATGACGCAGCATCGGATCATCTTCTCTTTCCATGCCCTGATCACGAACTGTCTGCTGTTTCACAACCAAGGGATCCGTTGTCTTAGCACAACCAATGGTCAACACACTCAGAATAGCGAAAGATAAAATTTTCATAAATTAGAGAGTTGTATTCACTCGGAAATCCTTGCTTGAAGGCGTGATAGCACTTCGCGGTATGCATCCATGACGTTTCCTAAATCCCGACGGAAACGGTCCTTGTCCATTTTCTCGCCCGTTTTCAAATCCCACAAACGGCAACCATCTGGGCTGATCTCATCTGCAAGAACGATCTTGGTAGGATCGCTCGCTAAGCGACCGAACTCCAATTTGAAATCAACCAAACGCAATCCGGCATCCGCGAAGAGCGCGATCAGGATCTCGTTCACTTTGAGTGCGGATTTCCGCAAGTGAGCCATGTCCTCCACACTCGCAAGACCTATCTCGCGAATGTAATCGTCATTGATCAGTGGATCACCAAGCTCATCACTCTTGTAGGAGAACTCAATGATTGGCTGCGAGAAATCCTTACCTTCTGGCATGCCTGTGCGTTTGGAAAAACTTCCAGCAGAAACGTTACGCACGATGACCTCAACCATCAAAATCTGAACCTTACGAACCTCAACATTGGTATCATCGATCTTGCGGACGAAATGCGTCGGCACTCCAACTTTTTCCAAATACTGATAAATCAAAGTACTGATCGAATTGTTTAAACGACCCTTGTCTTCAAAGCTTGCCTTCTTCTCGCCGTTGAAAGCGGTTGCATCATTCTTAAATTCCATCCGCAATGTGTGCGGATCTTCGGTCGTCCAAAGGCGCTTGGCCTTACCCTCGTAAATTGGCTGCATGTCCTGTGGTAGATTTTCCAGCCTATGCGGTCAAGCCTCCTCGAAAGAACTTTAGAGAACCCACCAAATTCAACCATTTCCACGCATTTTTCTCGGGCTAATTCAAGCCAAGTCCCCTTTGGATTCTGGCTTACCATCTCCCGACTTCCGCATCCCATTCACCGCATACAGGGCGATCGCGATCCAAATTAACCCGAAGGACATCAGCCGAGTGGGCGTCATCGGTTCCCCATAAATTTTCCACCCGATGATAAACTGCATGGTCGGACCAATGAATTGAAGCATGCCCAGTGTGCTAAGGGGTATGTTCCGACTCGCAAACGCGAACGCCAGAAGTGGGATCGCTGTTACCACTCCGCTTCCTGCCAATAAAAAGCCGTTTGTCCAGTTTCCGCCGAATGCATCCACTAGACTCGAATGCTGCCATAACAACCAACCCAACGCCACCGGCACCAAAAGACTCGTTTCCACCGTCAACCCATCCAACGCACCAAGTGAAGATCGTTTTCTAACAACTCCATACAATGAAAAGCTCAAACCCAAAGCCAACGCCACCCAAGGAAAATGCCCAACTGCAGGGAGCTGCAACAAGACTCCAGCGAACGCTGTGACAATCGCCACCATCTGCAACCGATTCTGCCTTTCACCAAACCACAACGCCCCAAACAGCATGTTGAAGAACGGATTGATGTAATAACCTAACGCACCCTCGATCATTCGCTCATTGATCGTCGCCCAAACATATAAAACCCAGTTTCCACCTATCAACAACCCAGAGATCACATGCCATGAAAGGGTCCGAAAATCCGCATGAATCCCAACCTTTCTCCACCACAACAAGGGCCACAACATCAGGCACGTCCAACACGTCCGTTGCGCCACAATACTCATCGCCGGAAACGATTCCAAATACTTCCAATAAATCGGCAGTACTCCCCACAATCCAAACGCCACCACTCCAGCCATGATCCCTCGTGCATTTCCCGTCACGACTGCTTCATACGCTTGGTTAGGGAAATGCGCAATGCTCCAGAATTATGCCTGCTAAAATCTTGGAAAACAAACAGGTCGATCAGCCTCAACCACTTTTGGCAGGTATAAAAAATGAGTTCTCGCGCAACACTCCATGAGCGCTAGCGACATTATTTCACAGCGAAGCTCAGGCCGTTTGGACGGAGTTAACTTAGTCAAAGTCGCCAAGACGCAAAGTGAGGAATGGAAAGATTGCCAATCAATGACTCTACCTTTGCGTCTTGGCGGCTTTGCGCGAGATCCACACGACTGGTCGCTCACTGATCACTGATCACCGCTCACTTTCCACTCCCTAAAATTCACCGTGAAAGCTGTGGATTTTAGGTTGATGTTTGCCCGCCTAATACCAAAACTCCCCGCGTGTCCGATCAACGTCTCAGCATTCCGCAATACGCCATGGCCCTCGCCCATGTTGCCAGCCTTCGTTCTGAGGATCCGTATCGTAAAGTCGGGGCCGCTGCTCTTGATCACGATAACCGCGTCATTGCTACTGCCTACAACGGCTTAGCTCCAGGCTTCAACGCACCGAAAGATTTCTGGATCGATCGAGAGGGTCGGCAAAAATTCATGCTGCATGCCGAGATCAACCTTTGCTCTCTTTTTAAACGCGGAGAGGCAAAAATCGTCGCGACCACAACCATGCCATGCACGGCATGCATGCAAACCCTCTGCGCTTACGGGATTAAAGAAATCTACTACCAAGAAATCTACCACGCCTCAGACGCCCCAGAAATCGCCAAGCTCTACAATATCAAGCTGGAACAAATCACCGATTTCCCGATGTCTTCAGGAGATTGAAGAGTGAAAGCAGAGCGAGTTTTACGAGCAATTACTATTTAGGCGAAGCCGAGATGGCTTGGACGGAGCGAAGCGGAGTCAATGATGAAAAGTGAATAGTGAAAATTTCATCATCTTCTATCATCCTTTACATCTTTATAACTTCAGTTGTTTTCACTCTTCACTCTTCATCATTCACTATTCGCCCCCTCTTTTCAAATCTAATCCGCGCTTTCACTGGAAAATGATCCGATAGATAAGGCTCTCCGCTTTTTACGATCTTCGACTCCAAAACCTTTGCCTGTTTGGAAACGAAAATGTGATCCACTTTCCACTGACGGTTCACATCGTTCATCCAAAAATGCAAAGTCCCACGTTTCTTCTCACTCGAATTTAGGACGTTGTACGTTTCTTTCAATCCATCAAATCCAACGCTTGGCTGAATGGTTGATAGATATTTGACGGCTGTATTGCTCTCGGTCGCATTGAAATCTCCCATCACCACCACTGGATCGTTATCCGAATTCATTTTCTCGAGTTTGCTCACGATCAATCTCACCCCTTTGTCACGCGACTCCTGATTCATGTGATCAAAATGCGTGTTAACCACCCATAATGCCTGACCACTGGATCGATCTAACAAGCGCACCCAGGTCGCCATACGCGGAAACTTATTACCCCAAGTTTTCGAGCCAGCTTTGTATGGAGTGTCGGAAAGCCAGATCGTTCCGCGATTTTTTGAATCTGCCTGAAATCGAACTTTGTTGTAAAAGATCCCTGTGTACTCACCGCTCTTTTTTCCGTCGTTGCGCCCTACCCCTTCGAAATCAAAATTCGGCATGGACGCCCATAAATCTGCCACTTGTCCATGGAGTCCTTCTTGAATGGCTAGAATCTCGATATTTTCCCGATTTAGCATTCCAACAATTCCGATCACACGATTTCGCCATGCTCGCTTGCCAGTTTCCTGGTTGTTCTCATAACGAAGATTGAACGTCATCAGCCCGACTTCCATCGAACCATCCAAACTCAAAGCCACCGCTTTGGGCGCTTCCTTGTGCTTCTTCTCGCAACCAAGTAGTAAGCACAAGAGGCTGAGTAAAATCGCGGTTCTCATCCTTTATTGGCTTCCTGAAATGGCTTGCCAGCCGTAGCCTTTGCGAAGGCTGGAGCCGGCTAACGGATTGAGGATCTCTTCGCAATCCTCCATGCCATCATGCCAGTGTTCACTGGTTAAAGATAATTTCTTGCTAACGCAAGATCCTGCATTCAAACCTATGGCTCTCATCCTATATTGTCTTGCCAGCCATAGCCTTGGCGAAGGCTGGAGCCGGCTAACGGATTCGAACCGTTGACCTACTGATTACAAATCAGTTGCTCTACCAACTGAGCTAAGCCGGCGATCGCTGTGCGATGCGCCAGCGGTTTAACTGCCTTCCCGCGCAAAGGCAACGGGAATTTTCAGACTGTTTGGCAAAGATCTCTGCCAAACAGTCAAATTTCAGAGCTTACCCGTCCCAGGCAGGAAGCGGTAGTAAACCTCAAGCATCAGGATATTGAGGCAGGTCCGGTAATGGGGATCGGCATAGGCGGATCCAGAACCTGGTAATTTCCAGCTACCATCAGGATTCTGGGAGTTGATGAGTTGCTCAGAAAAATTCTCGTTGAATTTTTTCCACTCCGAACCACCACGGGCAATCATCGCCTGAGATTCGTAATAGAGCGAATAGAGATTGGAGTCTTTGCCTGCGTAATCGAACTTTGAAAACTCCAGGACGTGCTTGGTGCCTTTGCGTATCGCGGATTCGTGCCTTTTATTCGACATCTGTAGACTGAGAACACCCGCGCCGGTCAACTTTGCATAAGCTTCACCGCTGGGTTTTCCGGTATAACCGAATCCACCGTTATCGCCTTGCAGGTTTTCCACATACTCAATCGCTTTCAACTGCGCACTTTTCAATCCTCTAATTTCAAGGCCCGTATATAATGCTGCTTTAAGCGCCTGAATATGCCACGCGGCTATCGATAAATCACCACCACGATTTCCTTGCTTGTCATAAGCATAATCCCAACCACCGCTTTTCTCATGCTGATTCTCAATGATGACATTCACGGATTTTTCAGTCACCTCGCTCAAATTCGGTATGTTGATATTTAACTGCTTACAAAAGGTCATCGCCTCACATAATGCGTAAGTCGCGATCGCGTGTTCGTAAGGCCAATGTTTATCCGCAGTATTGTTAACAAGTTTGCCATCGTTTTTCATACCGATGTCGACCAAGTAAATAATAGCTCGCGAGCAAGAATCGCCATACTTCTGTGAAATCGGGGTTTCGCATCTTCCCAAATAAGCTAGAACGCCAAATCCCGTCATTGCAGACACATGTTTGTTAGACCACGATCCATCTGCTTTTTGGGTTGCTTTCAACCACTCCAATCCGCGTTCAACCACGTTCTCAGATTCAACTTTCCCACCCATTTCTTTGAGACGAGCCAATCTGTCTTCCTTGGAACAACGTTTCGATCTGGGACCTTGGATTTTATCAAACAGATCCTTACCCGGGCCATTTGTCCCGAAATCCTGATAACCATCCCCCGTAAATCCAACATCAGACATGGCGAAACCGACATTATTAACCGCAACCGTATCCACTTCGGGAATGGAAATGGAATTTATCGCATTAACAGAGATGCTCTTTGCCATCTTGGCAGCACCTGCTGGCGCTTTTGGTTTTGATATGACTGATTTCGGAACATCAGGAGGATCGATGATTGGTATGTCTTTTGATACCGTTTCATACTCACAAGTGATATCAGGACGTTGTGGCTCTTGAATGACATTCAAAGCAATAAGCCCGAAAACCACCAAGATCAGGGCAATAAATAACCCAGAAAAAAGTAACGATAAGATCGTCGAGTTCCTGCGCTGAGCGTTCATTTTATCTTCCGCTTCTTTACTAAGTTTAACGTGTATACTCATGATGTTAGGTTTTTTGTTAGAGCAGGTATAATCACCCACCTATTCAGCGAACGCATCAAGATCACTTCTTCTTAGGAAATTGTGATTAATAAAAAAATGCACAGGAGATGACTCCTGTGCATAAATTCAATACAACCTTTTTCTAGCAGCTATTTACTTAGCTACTTCTTCGGTTTTTTTCTTATAAGTGCTTTGCACATAGACTTCACGCAACTCTTTCAAGCCGATTTCACAAGGACTCTGCGCCATAAGGTCAGCTCCTTTGTTATTTTTCGGGAAAGCGATGACTTCGCGAATGCTATCTTCACCAGAAACTAACATCGCAATACGATCCAAGCCAAGCGCCAAGCCACCATGTGGCGGAGCACCGAAACGGAACGCATCTAAGATGTGAGCGAATTTGATTTGTTGTTCTTCAGGTGTAACGCCCAAGACTTCGAACATCTTAGATTGAAGTTCTTTTTCATGAATTCGGATCGATCCCCCGCCGAGCTCATAGCCGTTCAGCACCACGTCATAAGCCACAGCACGGACATTGGCGTAGTCTCCTTTTTCAAGTAACTCGATATCATCTGGATGAGGACGTGTGAACGGATGGTGAACAGCCACCCAGTGACCCGATTCTTCGTCGTGCGCGAGCAATGGGAAATCCACCACCCATAGGAAATTGAATGCTGTGCTGTCTTTCAGCAACTCCATCATCACGGCGCATTCGCTGCGGACGCGACCCAAGATCGTGCTAACGCTATCACGCGAACCCGCAGCAAAGAACACGATATCGCCTTCTTCGAGGTTCATCTTTGCGGTGACTGCATCTTTCTCAGCATCAGAGAAAATCTTCCAAAGCGGGCTCTTGTATTCACCGTTTTCCAATTTGATGAACGCGAGGTTCTTCACCGGCAGCCCAGCCTGCACCGCAATCTCGTTCAAGCGGTTCATCTGGCCTGTCGTGACACCAGCAAAGCCTTTTGCGTTGATCGCGCGAACCACTCCGCCACCATCCAACACTCCGCGGAAAATTTTGAACTCAGTCGCCGCGAAAACATCCGCGAGATCGGTGATCTTGATATCAAAGCGAGTATCAGGCTTATCGGAACCATAGATATCCATCGCCTCGCGATAGGTCATGCGTGGAAATTCTGCTGGAAGATCAATATCGAGCCCCGCTTTAAACATTGCACCCAGCAAGCCTTGCACGGTTCTGATGATGTCTTCTTGTCCCACAAAGCTCATCTCAAGGTCGATCTGTGTGAACTCTGGCTGACGATCCGCACGCAAATCTTCATCGCGGAAACAACGAGCGATCTGGAAATATTTTTCTACGCCCGCCACCATCAACAATTGTTTGTATTGCTGCGGCGCTTGCGGCAACGCGTAGAATTTTCCTGGATTCAACCGCGATGGCACAAGGAAATCCCGTGCACCTTCCGGAGTTGGGTTGGAAAGAATCGGCGTCTCGATTTCATAGAAACCTGTGTCATCGAGGAAACGGCGAGCAGCAGATGTGATTTTGCTGCGCTGACGGATGTTCTTGTTCATCCGCGGACGACGCAGATCGAGATAGCGGTATTTCATCCGGATATCTTCGTTGGAAAGTTCCTTATCGAGTTGGAAAGGAAGAACGTCGGATTTATTGACGATCTTCAACTCGCTGGCGACGACCTCAATGCTTCCAGTCGCCATCTTATCGTTATCTGCACCTTCAAGACGCTTGCAAACCTTGCCCTTCACCTGAACCACATCTTCTTCACGAAGGCTATGTGAAAGCTGTGCAACCTCCGCACCTTCTTCCGGACGGAATACGCATTGGGTCAAGCCCTCACGATCGCGCAGATCGATAAAGATCACTCCACCGTGGTCGCGGGCTGAATTCACCCATCCAATGAGAGTGACTTCTTTACCCAAATCAGTTTCCCTCAATTCGTTACAATGATGACTACGCATATTTTTAAACTCTAATAATTAAATTTTTTGTTAGGCGAGTAACGGTCCATCCGGCTCGGTTAAACGTTGTTTGATCCAGCTGACCAATTCCGATGCCTGGCAATTTTCTTCCTGCCTGCTACCGAGGTTTTTGATTTTCACCGATGGAAATTCAGCATCGATGATCACCGCGAAACGCGCACCGCATTTTTCAGCTGCTTGAAATTGTTTACCAACCTTCACAGGAGTAAGCGGCAGATCCACAGAGATTCCAGCACGACGCAACGCCGAAACCAATGAGAGGGCTTTGCCACGCTCGGTTTCGTCAGGAATGACCATATAAACTTCGCAACCCGCTGCATTGCGCTTCAGCCAGACTTCCATCTGCATCGCGGCATGTGTGGTTTCTTCGATGAGGTTACGGATCACATAATCCCCCATCGCAAATCCGGTCGCCGGCATATCCACGGCACCATCGGAAATGGTTTTCACCAAAGTATCATATCGACCGCCACCAGCGACCGCGCGCATGGATTTCTTGGAGTCGAAAATTTCAAACACCACACCCGTGTAGTAAGCCAAGCCACGCACGATGGATAAATCTAATTCAACAAACGCACCGAATCCACGTGCTTTCAAATCGGTTAGAATTTCTTGAAACGATCCCTCGGCATCTTGGGGATTTGCCACGAAGTTTTTCACCTCTTCCAAGGTCGCGCCAAACTTCGCGAGCTTCTCGGTCAGCACCTCAGGTTTTTCGCGCTCCAGTTTATCAACCAAGTTGAGGAAATCTGGCATCGTTTCATCGCTCACGCCACGGGCTTGAGCGAATTTTACCCAGGCATTCCGATCCGATATACGAACCACGAAATCCCCTTCCACAAAACCAAACGACAACATGGTCTCAACCGCCAGAGCGATCAATTCAGCATCCGCTCCAGGACCAGCTTCACCGAGGATATCGACGTTGAACTGATGAAACTCACGACCCCTGCCCTTTTGCGGTTTCTCGTAACGAAAGCACTGACCGATCTCGAACCATTTGAGCGGCTTTGGATACTGACGCTGCTCGGCCGCCGCGATGCGTGCCAGCGATGCCGTCACCTCTGGACGAAGCGTCACATCCCGACCACCCTGATCCTCAAAACGAAACAACTGCGAGGAAAGCTCACCTCCGGATTTCTTGAGATACAATCCGGTGTCTTCCAGAATCGGCGTTTCATACTCCACATACCCACAGCGACGGGCTACATTCCGCCAGGTCTCGAACAAGTAATTACGCACCGCGCATTCACGCGGAGTGAAATCACGGAAACCGGGAAGTGCTTGAAATGTTAAACCTGCCATTGCGGGGGGGCGACAATGCACAGCCCTCATGACATATCAAGCCTTTACGTGGTTGGTTTTCATGAAACTATTTCAACCACAGGCATTTGGAAACATTCCCCTAAAAAAGCTCTAGGATGCGAATGGATTGATCACCTTGACCCCCGTATTTTTGAAATCTGCAACATTTCGGGTCACCATCGTAAGCTTGTGGCGATGGGCAGTGGCAGCGAGTTGACTGTCGAGCGAAGGAACAGTTGTGCCTTTCTTGTCCCAAGCTGCCATCAATTGCCCCCAAACATGAGCTGTGCTGGTGTTAAAGCTCAGGATACGGCCTTCCATACGTTTGCAAAGAGCACTAAACCAAGCTTGTAAAGCTTTCTTACGCTTTCCTGCCGGCAGCACTTCGATGCCACGGCGTATTTCGCCAATGCTAATGGTACTCAGATAAAGTTCCGACTCGTGATTACGTAACCACTTTATGACTTGCTCATTTGGTTTAGTCTTCGCTAGTTCGCAGAAGACATTTGTATCCACAAGGTAGCTCACAGGGAAACGGATCTGGTGAAGTCTTTAGCTCTTGGTGGAATCTCCAGCGGATAAGGACACGCCAGAAGATGATCCACCAAGCCGTGATTGGGGGGGCGGTTGATACGGCGCAGAGTGATGGTATCCTCATCATCGATGAAGACCTCAAAATCCTGCCCCGGCTCGAGATGCATTTGCTCCCGAACTGCGCTAGGCAGAACAATCTGACCTTTTTGTGAAAGAATTGTTGTCAAAGTATGAAAATCTTACCTTACGAAATTTGATGCCGCAACTTCATTTTTAAAATCATTTCCTCACCCCATTCCCCCATCCCACTAGCCTTCCTCAAAAAAGTTTCATCTTATCCCAAAAAAACCTTGCATCACACCAGCGCCTCCGCTTTCTTTCCGCCCGCACCGCGACCAACGACCCGTTCGTCTATCGGTTAGGACTCCAGGTTTTCATCCTGGCAAGAAGGGTTCGACTCCCTTACGGGTCGCCATTTTCATGGATATAAGCCTCCGCTCAGAGCACTGCTCCCCGGAGGCTTTTTCATTCCCATTAACTCCTTCGATTTGTGACTCCCAACCAAAAAGTCGCCGCTTTATCGGTCAGAAAAGGCCCCGGCTCCATTGCCGCGCTGACCTGCTATGACTTTCCCATGGCACGCCTGCTCGACCAAGCCGGCACGGACATCCTCCTCGTCGGCGATTCTTTAGGCATGGTCGTCCTCGGTTTTCCTGACACCACCCATGTCACTCTGGCGCATATGCTTCACCATATCGAAGCCGTTGCCCGTGCCAAACCCGCCGCTCTCATCATCGGAGATTTGCCGATTCATACCTACGACACCCCCGAACAAGCCCTCGAGACCGCCAAAGCCCTCGTCGCCGCAGGGGCCGATGCCGTGAAACTCGAGGGCGGCGTCCGCCAAGCGGAAAAAGTCCGCGCCATCACCCAAGCCGGCATTCCCGTTTGTGGTCACCTCGGGATGTTGCCCCAACGGGTTCTCGAAGAAGGCGGCTACCACAAAAAAGGCAAAACCCCCGAACAAACCCAAGCCATTCTCGATGGTGCCCATGCCCTCATCGATGCGGGCGTCTTCGCCATCATCCTCGAATCCGTCACACCGGCTGCCGCAAAAAGCATCACCCAATCCATTTCCGTCCCCACCATTGGCATCGGTTGCGGAGAATCGACCTGCGATGGTGAAATCGCCGTCATCACCGATCTCCTCGGCTCCTTCCCATGGTTCGTCCCACCCTTCGCCAAACCCGAAGCCAAACTCTCCAACTCCATCCTAGACGCCGCCGCAAAATACATCTCCCGCGTCCGCTCGCAGAGTTAAGGGATATGAGAAATTAGAGATTGGAAATTAGGTCGCGCACCGCACTCTTCCTTGGAGTTTAAAGTTTAGAGTTTAAAATTTCATGCTCCTATACGTCCACATCCCCTTCTGCCACCGGATCTGCCCGTATTGTTCTTTTTATAAGCACACCCCGGGCAACACGCCCATCGGCGATTTCGTCCAAGCCATCGGTCAAGAGGCAGCATGGAGTAAAACTTCCCGTTCTCTTCAACCCATCAAAACCCTTTACCTCGGCGGCGGCACGCCATCGATGCTTTCAACCAAGCACCTGAGCGATCTCTTCGATTCACTGAGAAAAAATTTCGACTTCTCTCAAATCCAGGAAATCACCCTCGAGGCGAATCCCGCGACCTTTGATCTGAAAAAAGCCCGCTTGTTCAAATCGCTCGGCGTCACCCGCGTTTCTCTCGGTATCCAATCGTTCACTCCCCACGTCCTCGAAACCCTCGGTCGCGAGCACTCTCCGCAACAAGCCACCGAATCCGTCCACACTCTGCGCGAAGCAGAAATCGATTCCATCAACATCGATCTCATGTTCTCCATTCCTGGTCAGTCGCTCGCCGATTGGGAAAGCACTTTGCAACATGCCGTTTCGCTGAAACCCGATCACATTTCTGCCTACAATCTCACCTACGAGGAAGACACGGCGTTTTTCGATTCGCTTCAAAACGGCACCTATCAGGAAAACGAGGATCATGATGCCGATCACTACCACCTCGCCGAACAAATTCTAACAGACGCAGGTTTCGATCACTACGAAACCTCAAACTACGCCCAACCCAACCACCACTCACGCCACAACCAAGGTTACTGGCAGGGCAACGACTACCTCGGGCTCGGTCCTTCTGCGGTCTCCACATTAAACGGCACCCGCGACAAAAACATCCCCGACACCGCCGCCTACATCCGCCAAGTTTCCAGCCTGGGAAACGCCATCCACGAAACGGAAATCCTCACCCCCGCCCAACGCCGCATCGAACTCATCGCCCTAGGCCTCCGCACCACCCAAGGCATCCCTCTCGAACTGTTAGGCAACGCATCTCTGGAAAAAGCCCAAACCCTCGCCTGCGAAAATCTCCTCAGAATCAGCGAAACCCACCTCGCCCTCACCCAACTCGGCAGACCCCTGGTCGATCCGATTGCCGCGGAGTTGATCTAGTAGCTGCCGCGTCTCGCGGCAGGCCGTCCAAGCGGCGTCCCGCCGCTCCCTAGCAAAAAAGTAGGGTCAACCGGCCCGGTTGACCGTGGATCGCTAGCTACTTTGAATCCACTTCCGACTCTAAGGATTCCTATATAGTCTGAATGATAGAGCGTCTGTTTCTAACAAAGATGTAGTGAAACACCCCAAGAATTCCTCCTGCACCAAATGGGATAAGTATAGTAAGCAAGTCGGTTTGGCGGATAGTTCTCATGAATGAACTATCCATACCTATAAAGTCTTCTTTCAATAGACCGATAAGACCTGTTACTCCAAAAAATTTAAACTGAAATCTGTAAGTTCCAAATCCAGACACTACGAACTCCACCACCACCACACAAAGCAGAACAATCAAAGCAACCACCCCATAGATCACCATCAGCTTGAACAGCACAGGAAAGTTAACCTTAGATTGTGGTAAAAAAGGCCTCATGGATGATTAAGATAATTTCTACCAGTTGGGTTCATGATCATTCTTAATTCTGTTCAAGCTTTGGAATTCTTTTCATTCCATAACAGACTGAGTTTACGACTATGTTCTGCGCAGTCTCTTAAATAAAGATTGATGAGATTTTGATAAGGAATGCCCGTTTCTGAAGACATCCCTTTAAAATAATCCACCACATCATTCTCGAGTCTGATGGTGATCGCTTTCTTTTCCTTTTTCACGTAAGGATTTTTAACTGCTTTAGTGAAGTTGTATTCCGTTCTCATGATTTATTTTCAGCAATATAATATATTGCTAAGGGATTTGAATAAAAAATCCCAACCCTACCCCTCCATCAACACCCGCAACACATCCCCGATCGAGTGATCCGCTTCCAACGAATGCCTGAGCGGAGTATCTAGAATCAGCGAATACCGATTTCTCCGTCCCTCGCGCTCCCGCTTCAAATATCCGCCCTCTTCCAGATCCGCGACGATGCGTTGCACCGCCCGCTCGGTGATCCCGATATCCACCGCCACTTCACGCAAAGGCCTGTCGCCATTTCGAGCCAAGCAAACCATCACGTGGGCGTGGTTGGTGAAAAACGTCCAGTTGGAAGATTCATTCATATCGAGGAACCTAAAATCTCCAGCTACAGAAATCACGATAAAATATTCATAAAATTCCCATTTGGGTTTATTTTATTACCAATTTTCGTTTCGCGACATTCTTTTCGTGTTTTTACTTGCGTATTTCACCGGATGGGAATTATCCTTCCGCCAGCACAGCAATACATGGAATCCATCACCCTACTTTTAGCCAACCTAATCTCACCACCCGTCATCGCCTTCGCCGCTGGAATCGTTGCGGTTTATGTCAGAAGCGACCTGAAATTCCCTGAACAAGTTTACCAAGCTCTAACGATTTACCTCCTCCTTGCGATCGGATTCAAAGGAGGAAAAGCCATGGCAAGCACCAGCTTGATCGAGCTCGCCGCTCCTCTCGGCATCACTCTGGTCATCGGGAGTTTGATTCCGGTCCTCGTATTCTTCTTCACTCGCAAAGTCCTCCAAATGAGAGTCTCCGATGCCGCTGCGCTGGCCGCGCACTACGGATCAGTCTCCGCCGTCACCTTCATGGCCTGTCTTGCTTTCCTCGATCAGCAAAAGATCAGCTACGAAAAATTCATGCCCGCCATCATGGCTGCCATGGAAATCCCAGCCATCTTCGTCGCCATGGTGCTTGCCAAAATGTTCAGTGCCCAAGCCAAAACCCCGCTCAAGAACTCCATCCACGAGGTCATCACGGGAAAAACTTTCATCCTTCTGATCTGCGGCATCGTCTGCGGAGTCACCGCCAGCGATCAAAGCCGCGCGCTGCTCGATCCCTTCCTCATCTCCCCCTTCTACGGTGTGCTGATGCTGTTCCTCCTGGAAATGGGTCTCATCGCCGGAGCGAAAATCAAAGAATCCAAACGCATCAGAAAAAGCCTCATCGCCTTCGCCATCTTCGCACCCATCGTCCAAGCATGCCTCGGACTGGTTCTCGCATGGTCGATCGGCCTCAGCCAAGGCGGCGCTGTGATCTTCGCCGTCCTAGCCGCCAGCGCCTCATACATCGCCGCCCCCGCCGCCTGCCGCGCCTCACTCCCCAACGCCGACCCCGCAACCTACGTCACAAGCTCCCTAGGCATCACCTTCCCCTTCAATCTGGTCATTGGCATACCCCTTTACCTGACCTTGAGCCAGCTATTGTATAGCTGAGAGCGAAGAGCATAGAGCTAGGAGCATAGAGCTAGGAGCATAGAGCTAGGAGCTTAGAGCTAGGAGCATAGAGCTAAGAGTAAGAAATGGATTTCGTCTTGTTCTCTCCCCTCTCCCCTCTCCCCTCTCCGCTCTCCGCTCTCTGCTCCCCGCTCCCCACTCCCCACTCCCCACTCCCCACTCTCCGCTCAAAAGGTTTGAACTTTGAAATTTGAAACTTAAGCTGCGCTCACATGTCTACCTGCGGCCCGAAAATGAAAATGGATCCAACCCTCCACCGAGAGCAAAAGCCCTCGTGGATTAAAGTCCGTCTTCCCAACAATCCTGCCTTCTGGTCGACCAAATCCCTGATCACCGATCTCAAGCTGGTTACGGTCTGCGAGGAAGCTCAATGCCCGAACCGCTGGGAGTGTTGGGGACAAGGCACCGCCACCTTCATGATCGCAGGCGACAAATGCACCCGCGCCTGTGGTTTCTGTGCGGTCAAAACCGCAAAACCCGACGCCCTGGAATCCGACGAGCCCGCCCGCGTTGCCGAGGCCACCAGCCGCATGAACCTCAAACACATCGTCATCACCGCCGTCGCTCGCGACGATCTCAAAGACGGTGGAGCCGAACACTTTCGTGAAACGATCCGCGCCGTGCGTGAAGTCAATCCAGGCATCATCATCGAAGTCCTCGTCCCCGATTTCAACGACCGCGATTGGGCACTGCAAATGGTCATGGATGCGCGCCCGCACATCTTCAATCACAACCTCGAAACCGTCGAGCGCCTCACTCCTCTCGTCCGTTCACGTGCCAAATATCAGCGCTCTCTAACCGTTCTGAAAAAAGCCAAGCAAATGGTCAATGGCAACGTCTCCACCAAATCTGGCATCATGCTCGGACTCGGCGAACGCCACGAAGAAATCCTCAAAGCGATGGACGACCTGTTAGAACACGACGTCACCGTCCTCACCCTCGGCCAATACCTCCGCCCGACCCCGAAACATCTCCCAGTCGTCGAATACATCCACCCGGATCAATTCGCCGAATACAAACAAATCGCCCTCGACAAAGGCTTCCGCCACTGCGCCTCCGGCCCACTCGTCCGCTCTTCCTACCACGCCGCCGACTTCCGCCCCGAACTCGATGTCCTAGACGCCATCGAAGCCGACCTCCGCGCCATCACCGGATTGGAACTCGGTCCCGAGCATTTGCCTGTGTTGCAGGCGTTGAAGGTTTAATTTCGCCGAAGGCCCTGGACTGCTGTGGTTCTTCATCCACAGCTCTTAAGGTTGATGTATTTGAACGGACATCTTCGGTAACAACCCTCCACCCCGTTGATCCACACCTATCGTAAAAGCTGGGAATCATCCCAGCAGTCCAAAGCCTTCGGCGTAATAAATCCCCCATTTTACCAGCGACTCACCGAGAAAATCCGTTTTCTCAAAAACCGATCATGACAAATCCGCCAAGACCTCTATTCTCCCCTCGTGAGCTACCAGGTTTTTGCCAGAAAATATCGACCCAAAACGTTTGATGACGTCTTGGGACAAGACCATGTCGTCCGAACCCTGCGCAATGCGATCGATCAAAATCGACTCGCCCATGCCTATCTTTTCGTCGGCCCTCGCGGAACCGGTAAAACCTCCACCGCCCGGATTTTCGCCAAAGCCCTCAACTGCACAGGCGGACCCAAAATCGATTTCGATCCCGAAGAAGATGTCTGCCGCGAAATTGCGGAGGGTCGGTCGCTCGATGTGTTAGAAATCGACGGTGCGTCCAACAACGGGGTCGACCAAGTCCGCGATCTCCGCGACTCGGTCAAATACGCCCCGGCACGTGGCCAGTTCAAAATCTACTACATCGACGAGGTTCACATGCTTTCCAATGCGGCGTTCAACGCCCTACTGAAAACCCTGGAAGAACCACCGGATCACGTAAAATTCATCTTCGCCACCACCGAGGTGCAGAAAATTTTGCCGACCATTCTATCCCGCTGCCAACGTTTCGACCTCCGCCCCATCCCCACCCAAACGATTGCGGATCACTTGCTCCACATCGCTTCTGCGGAAGGCATCAAGCTCGATACGACCGCCGCATGGGCGATTGCCAAAGGCGCGGACGGCGGAATGCGCGATGCACAGTCGATGCTCGATCAACTCGTCGCCTTCTGCGGCGAATCGATCACTGAGGAAAACGTGTTAGATATCTTCGGTTTCACCTCGCGTGAAAAAGTCGCCGAACTCACCTCCAAGCTTCTCGCTCGCGACACGCCAGCCGCATTGAAACTCATCCAAACCGAATCCGAAGGCGGCCGCGAACTTTCCCAACTCCTCGGCGAACTCATCGGTTGCTTGCGCGGCTTGCTCATCGCAAAACTCGATCCATCAGCCGATGGCGAAGGCATTCCCGAGAATCTCTGGAAACAACTTCTCGAAGATTCCGATGAATACGCATCAGAGCGACTCCTCGCCGCCATCGATGTGTTTGCGGAAACCGACGGTCGGATGAAATGGAGCACCAACAAGCGCCTGCATTTCGAACTCGGCATGATCAAAGCGATCCAAACGCTTTCCGAAGTCCGCATCACCGATGTGATCAAAGTCCTCACCAAAGGCGCCGATCATTTGTCCAGCTACACTCCAGCAGCAGCACCTGCACCTACCGCTAAAGCTCCAACCGCTGAGCCAAGCCCAGCTCCTGTTGAACCCACACCTGTAATTGCTCAAATCGCTCCGCCCGCAACAACTCCAGAGCCGCCTGCACAAAAAAAAACGAATAGTGATACCCTCTCCGCCTTCGACGCCCTGATCGCTAACGCACCAGACGAAGCCGATTTCCCCGAAGAACCCGCGCCAGCTCCGGTGAAAAAATCCGAGCCCGCAACTCCCGCTTCACCCGAAATCAAAGTCGTCGAGGACACGTTCTATCAAGACCCGTTGATCCAAGCCGCTCTTGTAAAATTCGAAGCCAAATTTATCACGACCTAATTTTAAATTATGAACATTCAGAAATTGATGAAACAGGCGCAGCAGATGCAAGCTGGCCTCGCCGCCAAACAACAAGAACTCGCCGCTCGCGAAATCGAAGTCTCGGTCGGTGGCGATAAAGTCAAAGTCCGCGCCACCTGCGCCGGCGATGTGCTCTCAATCAAAATCGATCCCGCCGTCATCGATCCCACCGATGCCGAGTTCCTCGAAGAACTCGTCCTCAAAGGCGTCCAAGACGCCATCTCCCAAGGCAAAGCCCAAGCAGCCGCAGAAATGAGCAAACTAACAGGCGGACTCGGCATTCCGGGGCTTTAAACTCTAAACTTTAAACTCTAAACTTCAAGTAAGAGGGATACTGCGTAGTGACTTCTTCCTTTGGAGTTTAAAATTTAAAGTTTAGAGTTTTAAAAAAACAGAGCCACGTTTTCACGTGGCCCGGCTTTTTTTATGTTAGATACCTTTTTTGACGACGTCATCAAGAAGGTCGATCACGCGGTTGGAGTAACCCCACTCGTTGTCATACCAGCTAACCAACTTGAAGAAGGTGCTGTTGAGCTCGATGGAAGATCCTGCGTCGTAGATGGAGGATGACTTGTCATGGATGAAGTCGGTCGAAACCACTTCATCAGTCGTGTAGCTCAAGATGCCTTTGAGGTATGTCTCAGAAGCTTTCTTGAGAGCGGCATTGATTTCTTTAAGTGAAGTTTCTTTCTCAGTCTTCACGGTGAGGTCAACGCAGGAAACTGTTGGAGTAGGAACGCGGAACGCCATACCGGTGAGCTTGCCTTTAACAGCTGGGCAAACCAATGAAACGGCAACCGCTGCACCCGTTGCGGAAGGAATGATGTTGATCGCGGCGGAACGTCCACCTTTCCAGTCTTTCTTGGAAGGACCGTCGACGGTTTTCTGTGTCGCAGTGTAAGCGTGGATGGTGGTCATCAAACCTTCTTTGATTCCGAAACCTTCTTTCAACAACACGTGCACAAGCGGAGCAAGGCAGTTGGTGGTGCAAGAAGCGTTGGAAATGAGGTGATGCTTGGCAGGATCGTAGTCGCCATCGTTAACGCCTTGAACGAAGGTGTGAACGTCCGGTCCTTTTCCTGGAGCAGAGATGATCACTTTTTTCGCACCAGCGGTGATGTGACCTTGAGCAAGTTTGTCCTCAACGAACAAACCAGTCGATTCGATCACGATATCAACTCCGAGCTCTTTCCAAGGAAGACCTTCCGGACTGCGCGCGGAAACCACTTTGATCTCGTGGCCGTTCACAACAATAATGTCGTCTTCAGCAAGATCAGGAGAAGATTTTTTGGATGAAACTTCACCAGCGAATTTGCCTTGTGTGGAGTCGTATTTAAGGAGGTATGCGAGGTTGTCAGCTGGCACAAGGTCACCCACTGCGGCAACTTTAAAGGTGGTGCCGAGATGGCCTTGTTCGACGAGTGCACGGAACACAAGGCGTCCGATGCGACCGAATCCGTTGATGGCGATTGTAGTCATATGTTTTCTGTTGGTGAATCTTACCGCACCAGATTTTCCGGACGCGGCGGCGGGATTGTGCATGGATCGGAAGTCCCGTCAACCCCACTCTGCAGGCAGAAAAATCACCAAAATTGCCCGAAATCGTGGATGATTTCCCGAATCTGAGAATTCAGTTCGGAAAAATTCACTCTTCACTATTCAGCATTCACTCTTCAGACTCCAACCATGCGCAACGCTACACCTCTCATCCTAGTCATCTTTATCGCTGGCCTCGCTGGCTTCCTCAGCCTCAGAGGAGTCCCCTCAAAAGTTGAACACATCAACGTTCCAGTCGCCCCAGTAGTCGCGTGTCCTGCAAAAAAATCAGACATCCCAGCCGATCCAGCCATCGTCTCCGAAACCATGGAAAACGGAATGCGCTACATTATCCTTCCAAACAGCGAGCCACCACAACGCCTCTCCATGCGCCTACATATCGCTGCCGGTTCCTTGAAAGAACAAGAAGACCAAAAAGGCGTCGCCCATTTCCTCGAACACATGGTCTTTAACGGCACCAAAAATTTCGAAAATGCCAATCAACTCATCCGTGAAATGCAATCACGCGGCATCGCATTCGGCGCCGGAGTCAATGCCTACACCTCGTTCGATGAGACGGTTTATATGTTAGATCTACCCGATCTGAAATCCAACAACCTAGATCTCACTTTCAGTATCATGCGTGACTTCGCTGATGGCGCACTCCTTTCCGAAAAAGAAATCGATGAAGAACGTGGCGTCATCCTCTCCGAGAAAAGTGCGCGCGATACAGTTGGCTACCGGATTCAGAAAAAACAATTCGAAGCCCTGCTTCCGGATTCCATCATTCCAAAACGTTTCCCTATCGGCGAAGAAGAGATCATTAAAAATGCCAAACGCGAACGCTTCGCTGATTTCTATCAACGCTACTACACTCCGAATCGAATGACCTTTGTCATCGTCGGCGACATAGACCCCGGCGAAATTGAAGAACGTATCAAGTCCACTTTCGGATCGATGACCAATTCAAATCTCCCTGACCTAGCTCCAGAAATCGGCAAAGCCACCACTCCACAAGGTCTCGTCACACACACATTCAGCGATCCTGAAATCGACTCCACTGACATCTCTCTTCTCCTCGTCCGTCCGTTCGAGTTTAAGACAGACACCAAAGAGTCTCGCGCCGCAGAATTCCCTATGGATATCGCCAGCGCGATCATGGGCCGCCGCTTCGAACGTCTTTCTAAAATCGAAAACTCCCCCATCGCCGCTGGCGAAGCGGGTAAATTCAATCTCTTCAATCATCTAGAACTCGGATCGATTTCCGTAACCGCAGCCGATGATCGCTGGCAAGAAGCGACAACTATCCTAGAACAAGAATTCCGGCGCGCGCTCACCCACGGTTTCACCGAAGCCGAACTCAACGAGGCGAAAGCCAACCTACTGAATGCCTATCAAGAAGCCGTAAAACGCAGAGCGACGCGAAAATCCGAAATGCTCGCCACCGCAATCATCTCCACCATCGGCGATCAAAAGGTTTTCACCACACCTGAGATCAGCTTGGAAATCGCAACCAACGCTCTCAATCAAATCACTCTTGAAAACGTTCAGAAAGCTTTCGTGGAATTCTGGAAAGCTCCTGGCTATCACCTTCTACTTACCACCAAAACCAGCACTACAGAAACCCAAGGAGAGCTCACTTCCATATACCAAAAATCCACCGAAACCGCTGTCGAACCTCCTTCTGCTAGAATCATCGCACCCTTCGCCTACACCAACTTGGGCACTCCCGGTGAAATCGAAAAAACCTCCACAGTCGAAGACCTCGGAATCACACAAATCACTTTTTCTAACAATGTTCGGGTAAACCTCAAGCCCACCGATTTTGAAAAAAACCGAATTCTTATCATGGCACGCATCGGCAACGGCCAACTTTCCCAACCCGCCGATAAACCCCTGTTGGATGCCGTCGCATCCGCCGTATTCGATGGCGGTGGTCTAGGAAAACATTCCAATGACGAACTCGCAGAAATTCTAGCAGGTCGCAATGTATCTTCCTCTCTGAGCATCACTGAAGACGCATTCATCCTTTCCGGATCAACCACCCCAGAAGACCAACTCCTCCAGCTTCAACTCATGGTCGCATCCATCACCGACCCCGGCTACCGCCCCGAAGGTCTCTGGCAGTTCCAAAAAAACATTCCGGTGATTTTCCAAAACCTCAAACACACCACCGCCGGTCCTGAACAAGAAATGCAATCTTGGCTCCATGGCGGAGACTCCCGCTACTCGATGCCTTCCCAAACCAAGCTTTCAAACTACACGATCGACGACGTCGCAAACTGGCTCTCAAATGAATTCCAAGAAGGCTATATCGAAATCTCCATCGTCGGCGATTTCAATCCAGAAACGATCACGCAGGATCTCCTTAAAACCTTCGGCACGCTCACAGATCGCGATCTCAAACCCGCCACTCAAACTGTTCACAAGCGCTCAGTCAAATTTCCAAAACCACCCACGGAAAAAAGCCTAACATACGAATCCAAGATTCCTCAGGCAGTCGCCACCGCCATTTGGAAAACTGATGGCCTACGCAACAATACCAAAGAATCTCGTCGCTTGAAAGTTCTCTCTGACATTTTCGGCGATCGCCTCCGTGAAGAAATTCGCGAAAAACTCGGAGCTTCCTACTCCCCAGATGCGGGTGCCTTGGGTTCTGATGCACTCGAGGGCTTCGGCTACCTCATCGGCCAATCCATTGGCAAACCTGAGGACATCCCTTTATTGCTCAACACCATGAACAAGATCGCCAGCGACCTTGCAAAAAAAGGCGCTACTCAAGACGAACTCGACCGTTCACTCGCTCCCATCGTTTCTACTCTGGAAAAATCCCTCCGCGATAACACCTACTGGCTGTCCACTGTGCTTTCACAATCCCAGAACGATCCAAAGCGCCTCGACCTCGCTCGTGAACGCGACAAGGACTACCGCTCCATCACTCTCACCGAAATCAATGCACTAGCAAAAAAATACTTCCCCAGCTCCAACCTCCACAAAATCTCGATTGTTCCGAAGTAAGAATCAATCTGTTCCTGGTTCTTGGTTCCTAGTTCTTAGTTGAAATCTCTACTCTTCAATTTCACTCCTCACTATTCAGAATTCACTCTTCAATTCCCTCTTCCTTGAAGTTTAGAGTTTAAAATTTAAAGTTTAACCACAATGCTCCGTCTCCCATTTAGAAACAAAGTCTGGCGCGGCGCAGCTGGTGAATTCGCCGGCTCGGGAACAGGTGCATCGATGGATTTCCAAGACCATCGCTCCTACTCGCCTGGCGACGATCCTCGCCACATCAACTGGCAAGCATACGCCCGCACCGGACAAGTCACCATGAAACTATTCCGCGAGGAAATCCGACCCGTGGTCGATATCATCTTCGATGCCTCACCCTCCATGTTTTTCGATCCCGAAAAGAAAAAACGTAGCACCGAATTACTCGAATTCCTAACAGAATCATCGATCAAAGAAGGCGCCTCCGTACGCATCTATGCCATCTTCAGCGATGCGCAAACCATCATCGATCCCATGCTCATCCATACCGATCGCTGGATGAAAACCATCGAAGCTCTCGCTCCCACTAACCCCGCTCTCGCTCCTGATCTCCAACGCATCCCTCTTCGCAGCAACTCACTCCGCGTTTTTATTTCCGATCTACTTTTTCAAGCCGATCCCACACCTTACTTCCGCACTCTTTCACAAAAGCAAGGAACTCCCATCGTCTTCAGCCCTTACACTAAATCTGAAGCCGATCCGGATTGGTTAGGAAACTACGATTTCATCGATGCCGAACTCAATACCCGCCACCCTCACCGCATCGAACCCGCAACTCTGCGTCGCTTCAAAGAATCCTACATCAACCATTTCAATCTCTGGAAAGAAGCGGCCATCCGCCACCAAACCCCCCTCGCCCGCATCCCCTGCGAAATCGACCTAGTCCCTGCCCTTTACGAAAATGCCCTACCCGTTAAAGCCCTCGAAATGAGCCAGTAAAGAAAGGAACCGCGATTTCCAATCGCGACCTCGTGAGCGAAATACTCTCGGCTAACGCAACCGGTTACAGTCGCGATTAAAAATCGCAGTTCCTTTTCCCATCCATCAACAACAGATTTTCACATGACAAGCCAAGGTAATGGGTTAACAGTAAAACTGTGCATGTTCTTATCAGCGGAGCCAACGGCTACATCGGATTAAGGCTGATCCGGGCTTTGCTGGATGCCAAGCATGAGGTCACGGCCGTCGTTCGAGACACTCGGCGCTTTCCTATAAGCCATTTCGTAGAAAACGAAACTCGGCTGCATATCGTTGAGGCTGACTTTCTCGATGCAGCGAGTTTGGATTCCCTTCCTCCCTCTGTGGATGCAGCCTATTACCTTATCCACTCGATGGGCTCCGGCGGCGACTTCGCCCAAAAGGAAAAACAATGCGCAACCCATTTCTCCGAAGCAGCGAAAGCGCGCGGATGGAAACGGATCATTTACCTCGGAGGTCTCGCAGCGGACGAAGGCCCGCTTTCCGAACACCTCTCCTCGCGCCGCAGAGTGGAGGAAATCCTGAGCGAATGCGGAGTTCCACTTACGGTACTGCGGGCATCCATCATTGTCGGCTCCGGATCGGCATCGTTTGAAATCATCCGCGATCTCGCCGAGAAATTACCCATCCTTGTCACCCCTCGCTGGGTTCATACTCATTGCCAGCCCATCGCCATCCGCAATGTATTAGATTATCTAACAGAAATTTTGAACCATCCGGAAACAGCGAATGTTTCCTACGACATCGGCGGACCCGAGGTCATGAGTTATCTCGACCTAATCAAAGGCTACTGCGAGGTGCGCGGCCTGCGGCGTTTATTTCTCCCCACACGCTTGCTAAGCCCAAGGCTATCTTCTGGCTGGTTATGTCTACTCACGTCTACCTCATTTCCACTCGCACGTAGCTTAGTAGACTCACTCACCCATGAAACTGTCTGCCAAAACCTCAAGATCCGCGAAATCATTCCACTGGATTTACTGAGTTACCGGGAAGCGGTCACTCGGGCACTGGCGCGAATCGCCCAAAATCATGTGCCATCAAGCTGGATCAGCTCGCTCGCGGCTGGTACGCTCTCGCCGCGTTTGTTCGATGCTATCCAGGTGCCAGAACACGGTGTTCTAACAGATTCTCAGATAATACCGCTCACCGCAACCCGCGAACAGGTCATTTCACGCATCTGGTCCATTGGTGGCCATGCCGGTTGGCCTTCCATGAACTGGGCGTGGGGCTTGCGCGGATTCGCAGACAAACTCGCTGGTGGCATCGGCATCAGGCGTGGGCGGCGGCATCCCGAAGAATTACAAGCCGGAGACGTGTTAGATTTCTGGCGTGTCCTTCTCGCAGACCGGCCAACAGGCCGACTCATCCTCTACGCGGAAATGAAACTTCCCGGAGAGGCATGGCTTGAGTTCGCCATCAAGGAGCTGCCAGACGGTAGCCAATCGCTCAGACAAACCGCCACCTTCCGCCCACAAGGCCTGTTAGGACGTCTTTATTGGTATGTCTGCCTACCCTTCCATTGGCTGCTTTTTCCTCGCATGGCCCGCAAGCTTGCGGGTAAAAGTTGTTAGTTCTCTGTTCCTAGTTCTCATTTAAGCTCAAACTAGCCTTTCCTAAACCAAGAACTGATCAATAAAGACGACATCGACAAACTCAACCGCGGCCAACCGAGCAAATCAGGGATCGCCAGCCGCCGCATCGGTCACCGACTCACAAAAAAGAGAGGTTGTTTTTCGAATCGGCACAGCGCCAAGTTTCCCTAAAATCCCAGTCATTGAATCAAGCTCAAACATCCTCAAGATTTACAAACTCTAGTGCCAAGCCAAACGGCGCCTATGCATTATCAAAGGCGGGCGGGAATCTTGATCGATCAACCGTTTTTCAAATTTTCCAACCACTTTTCTGGAACTCCGTTGGCTGCGCCAAGTAACGAACCGACCACTGCCCCACGGTGGCAGTTATCACCTCCCACCATGGCATTGGCGATGATTCCGGCAGCGAAGTCATCGTGATATTTCCATGCGAGGTAGAGCGAGGCCGGCATCGATTCTGCGATGTAACAGGCTGGACTGAAGCGCTGACCGATGACATGAGTGTCGGGCTGTGATGTCCAATTTTCTGCTTTATTTCCCGAAATCCAATCCCCCGCCTCACGGCGAATGGAATCACGCAGGGAGAGACCTTCGCGAATTCGAAACAGCAACCGCGCGAGGGTGTCCGCAGCACGGATCACATTCGCATGCGCATGCGTCAGACCGACGTGTTCTTTCACGGCGGCACGAAGTTCGGTTAGTTCCGCCCCGCGCATGACGTAACAGAGAGCCGGCACCTGCGCGAGACCGCCGATATGCTCGTCTTGGATCGCACATTTTCGTGGAGGTTTACCCATCGCATAACGGGTGAAGAATCCCCGATGATACTCCTCAAGATAAGTATCACGGTGGTTGCCGGGTGTGAGCATGAAATCGATGTAATGCTCAAGCCACACATCCGGATCGTAGCCTCCGGTTTTTTCCGACAAGTGCACGAGTTCGGCAGCCAGTTTGAAGTTCAAAGTGTTTTCCCCAGCTTGGAGAAACTGGTGGTAATGAATCCCACGCTGCCCCCAGTAAACTGCCTGATCGTGCAAAATCTCACCTTTTTCGTTAGGAGCCGTGTATTGAGATCGCCACAGAATCGAGCCCGTGTGAGGGTTCTTCGGCGCCAGATAACCCGTGATCTCACCGTATTCCGCGCGCAGGGCATCCCGATCGTAATACCAATGAACCGGCATGGATACCGCATCCGCAACCCGTGAACCGATATAAGCGTTTTCTAGTATACTCAAATCCATCATCCCACTCTAAGTGGACTTACCCAAATGGCTAATAGAAAAACCCAGCCCAATTAAAAATTGGCTGGGCTTCTTATTCCATAAGGAAAGTGCTCGAAAGAGGACTCGAACCTCCACAGGTTTCCCTACTAGATCCTTAGTCTTATGGGCTAAGAACTGCTGTGAAATCTCTTGAACCGACATGAACCGATAATTCCTATATTTTATAAGGGTTGTAGAACATTCGTTATTGCAAGCCGGGTCAGATTAGCTCATAGTGTGACCAGAATAGTGGCCGAAAAAGTGGCCGAACTTTCCCCCTCACCATCATGAAACCCAACTCAAAAACAAAAAAGCCACCCGCTTCAAAAAATACCGCCGCTTACTGGCAGCAAAAGGTGTTTCGGGAACAGAAGCATGACCCTGATGATGACTCGCGAGAAAAAAGCGCACGCTGGGTATCAGCCCACTTCTACGTCAGAATGCAGGTTGGTACGGAGCGCAGAAAAATTCGTCTCGAATCAACAACATCTGAAGAAGCAGGAAAAGAATCTGCAAAGTTGTATCGTGAAATATCAGCGAACGGCTGGCCTACCAAGAAGGCTAGAAAAAAAACTTTACCCAGCACGGAGACGATTGAATCTGATAAGCGCGAAGGAAGCGTAGGTCAGTGGATTGCCGCAGCAACTTTGGTTGCCACAGTGAGGGAAGATACGGCTAAAAAATACGCCGAGTCACTCCGCACAATCGTCGGGGACGTACTCGACTTGTCTAAATCGCGGAAGAAAGAGAGCCGAACCAAAATTGACGAATTTTTGTTAGACGACCTTACCACCGATAAGATTCGCGCATGGATACTCAAACGCACTAATTCCACCGGTAAAGATGTCAGTCAGATCAAACGAGCGAGTAATACCGCACGCACCTTACTGGTCAACGCGAGATCCCTTTTTACCCTCGCAATACAGGAGGCAATGGAAATTCCTAACGAAAAACAATTCAACCCATTCCGGCTAGTAAAGCTACCACGCAAGTCGAAACCAGGCTACACTAGCAAATTTGATGCCCGGTTGCTTCTAACCAAAGCGGCCGATGAACTTTCTAAAGATTGTGATGGCATCGATTCAGAGAGCCGATACGAGCAGTGGAAAATACTCTACCTCGCTCTCGTAGCCGGTCTCCGCTACCGGGAGATTGACAACCTACGCGCTCAGGATGTCTCTCCATCGACACGAAAAATATCCATACGCACTCACGGAGACTATGAGCCCAAAACGGAATCCTCGGAGGCGGACGTAACCGTAAGTAAGGGAGCTGCCATAATTCTGGAACAAATGCTGAGCAAGACCAAAGGGAAGTGGATGGTCGCCGATGGAAGGAGCAAGAAGGCCTCCGCCTACCGAACGGGCGCTCATCATGAGAAGTTGTTATATTGTTTGAGAAACTACGAAGAGCGCGGCGTTAAGCCATTGGCAGATGTCCACAAGCCTCTTCATGAGCTACGAAAAGAAGCAGGGACCTTGGTCGACAAAAAGTACGGACTAAACGCGGCGAAGAATTTTCTTCGGCATAGCGACATTGCCACAACTGCGGGCTATTATCTTGGTTCCACAGGCAATGTTACAACCGGTCTGAGCTAGGACACACCCTTCATGTCGCCCGATTTGCTGTTCAATTCTCAGCATCTTCCCTTGATATTCGGTGAAGATTCATCATTTCAATAATTGGTCCCGTTCGGGGCACCTTATCGAGTCTACGAATCCACCCAACACCCTGATCCTCTAATATCCTCGCCGCGTCATCGGTGCTCAGTTGAAGCAAGTTTACCTTCAGCCGTGACTCTAAATCACCAGCCAAAACCTTCGCGCCCTTATGATTCACAAGCACTCTGCTCGCAAAAGCCTTGCCGATCATTTGCTCATGCGATTTTCTCATATCCGATACTGCTGAAAACTTATAAGATCTGAGTTGTTTACAGATCGAAATTACACTGGACAGAGTTTCATCGCATCCAATTGAAAGCTCCCAGATCAGCATGACTCTTAAATCATCTGAAACTAAATCCGGAATCACGGATGGAGCATCTTGATGGAGCTTTCTCCAATTTGGCATGCCATCAGACGCTGCGAGAGGGTCGAGTTGCTCAATCGGATTCCACACATTACCACTGCGATCCATTACTGGTTCGTCTAGTGCTGGATTGGCCAGCAGCCAATCAGCCGAAATGTTTGTCTTTTTTTCGATCTTTTTGGCCAAAGACACCCAATTTTCAGTCGCTCGGCACTCAACGTTCCGAATCCAACTCGTCGAGCATTCCATAAACTCTGCAAAACCTTCGGCTGTGCCGTATTGTTGTAATTGATATTCTTTAGGTGTATTTTTCAAAATATCCCGGACTCGACGGACCGGGTGGGGCTCACGATTTTTTTTCACAAGAAAGGTAGAATCAGAAATCATAATTTTGTAAAGAAGAATTTTAAACTCTATTTTCACAAGTGTGGATTTTAGAGATTGCTTTTTATTAAGCGTGGATCGAGCCTATGGGCATGATGAATCCGCACCCACGACCCTACTTCACACGCAAAGGCCTCAGCGCGGCACTCCTGATTTCGGAGAGCACCATTAAGCGCTGTGAGAAGGCTGGCGTCCTCAAAGCCACGCACTTAGGTCCTCGAATCATCCGCTACCGCGCTGAAGACGTGGAAGCATTCCTAGCACGCCATAAACAGCAAGAACCCCCAAATACTGGCAAATCCTAGAACAAGCTCACTGGTGAGGACAACAGTGGTGAGTATCCACTAATGTTCGAGCCGAAAACGAAACCAAACCAAAAAAACATGAAACCGCAAGTAATCATCACTGAAACTATCGACAAAATCACCATCAAGTGCCCTTACAGCCTGACCAACAACCGCATTTTCAAAGAAAAGGGCGGACGCTGGGATGCTGTTTGCAAACAATGGGTTTTTGATCGAACCACTACAACTATGGAAATGATCACCCAACTATTTGGTGACCCACGCCAACTCGTTATCGCAAAAGTACCTCTCGACCGTATCACGGAATACGGCAAACAGTGGCAAGTTGGCGGCTATGTCGTTGCTACACGGTACCGGCACAATTCTCCAGTTGAACTCCCAATCGGAGTACAAGTTGAAAAGGGCCACTGGAACGACACGGGCGGCAATACTGCCGATCCGCGTGTCACAGGCGACAAAGACTTGTCGATCACTGTTGTGATGTACGAATCCTATGCAATGAGGGAGAAACTTGAAATCATCGAACACGATACCCCCCCCACCAACCCCTTGGAATACTTTGGGGATAGCGACCTGATTGAGGAACTTCATCGCCGTGGTTGGCCCGAAAAAACATCTGCTGATAAACAAGCCTTCTGCTCCGTCTAATGACTCCTTCACCCTAGCAAGCCCCGTCTGATTTCCAGACGGGGCTTTTTTTGTATCCGCGCAATCAAATCTACGAACAATATTAAAGCGGCACGCCCATGAAATTCATCCTGCTCTCCTCCTACCTATCGAAAACCGCATCCTGATGCTCTGCACCGGGCATTCGATGTGGAAAAGCTCATCAACGAAATTCATGGAGCCGCTGGCGTATCTCCGTCACGCGCGGAAGTCATGAAACCCCTCGCCACTCTGGAGATCGGCGGCATGATCTCCAGCCTGCTCCACATTCTCATCGTAACACCGGCCATCTTCCTGTGGCTGTTCGAACGGCAGCTTCGGAAGTCCATTCACGACAAAGATGAGCAAGACAGGAGAAGCCTGGATCTATCGTCGACAGAAGCGTCTCGATCCTAAATCTATCGAACGGAGTCCATACTGAGAATCAAATGTTCATTTCTGGACCGTCTCTACGGGCACGGGCAGGAGGAGGATTCACACTGGGCACTTTCACGCCCATATCAGCTTCTTTGACGAGATGGGAGTTGTCTCGCAAGTTCTGCGTAACAATAGGCTGGTGGATTGATTCGAAATCAATTGTCGATCCACGAACATCTTGAGTAGGCGCGACACTGAATTGTTGGGGATTGAACGCGTCGACAACCTTGGTCTTCTTTTTCATCCACGAAGGCACGGAATATGTGATTACAATGCTGGGAATCGAGCGATTCACATTCTCAATAAATCTTCCAATCTTTTCACAGAAATCGCCAAGGAAACCTGCCAACTTACGGACACCCGAAATCCCCCGACGCAACGTAGACCGTTTCTTTTTCGAGTGACTCTTAGCGTTCTGTGACGATAAAGCAGCTTCGAGTTCCGCAATACGCTTGCGTGCTGCCAGCAATTCGGAGTGTTCCTTATCCACACCGGCTTTGGTGGTACGATACCGTTTAAGCCAGTCTTCAGCCGCCTCGCGCTGATATTCGTCCGCACGTGTGAGCAACTCCTGTCCATTCGGAAGCTTAGCCAGCTCTTCTTTCACAATACGGTCCATTTCATTCGAAATCGCCCAATCGAGAGGATTGCGCTCCTCCAGATTCTTCTTCGGCATGCGGGTCAACTCCGCCGGAAGTCCAATCGCGCGATCATGGCGAAGAATTGAGATAAAGCTGCTCCCAAGATTTTTGGGACCCTTCCTCCCCCGCTTGCCGGTAGCGGAAATCCCCAACAGCTTGCGTTGGTTGGGATCAACAGTCCACGATCCATAGTGGGTGGATAGCGTCCCCTCAGCATCAGGGTGAATTGACAGGTAACCTGGCTGATACCCTGTGCGATCTCGCACGACAGTCATCCCAGCCTCCGATGCCAATTGCACGGTATTGCGGACGTAATTCAATTGCCCCTCACGGACCAAACCCGCCAGCACCATCGAAAGTCCCGTCGACAATGCCGCGTTGGTTTCGAACATTCCGGAATCCTCGCGCCGAGGTTTCCTGTCGCCCCGTTTGTCGATGCGCAAATACCAAGCGTCCTCTGCATTGCGTTCAAAATCCCTGACAAACTCGTCGTCTCCCTGAACTTTAAATTTCCCGTTTTGGTAGTGCCCTGCGAATCCGACCTCCACATCCCGAGGAAACGAAGACTGCTTTTTGCGAGGAACGTGGGGATACTGTCTCAGCCTCTCTGCTGCCAGGCGATCATCGAAATGTTCAGGTCCAAGCAATAGATGCAAAGCCTTGGCCCTGAGTTTTTTCTTGGCCGTGCTTTTTCTTTGTTTATCTTTAGGAACCCGTTTCGACGTGGCCCTGACTCTCTTCTGCGTTTTAGAAACCCTTTTCATTTTAAGGTATTGGTTTAACCCAATCCCCAAATGCAAATAATTCACTCCGCATATCTTGCTTTTTTTACGACCATACATCGCCCTACTCTCGGTAGGGTTCGGAAAACATGAACTTTTTCCGCTCCGGAATTGTGACCCATGCTCAAATCCGGACTAGACCACATATTGCGCGACCACCTAACAGGTTGGTCTCTCAATATGATGGATCTAGCTCTCCGAGGGCTGCTCCGAAAGCGCAGGCTGAGACGTGCCGTCTCCCGCCCGGGTCGGCGGTTCCCTCTTGCTTTTTTCTCATATCCCGGCCGCCAAGCGAAGCTGAGGCCGTCGCTATGAGCGAATCACTTTGCGGAGCTCCTCCACACTGATGGAATTCCGCCGCCAGATCACCTCCCGCAGTCTGGCCGCCATCGGGGTGATCGCTCTGATGCAGGCTCCGAATTTATCATCCGGAACACCCACCAGAGCTTTGTGGTGACCCAACAGATATGCCAGAAAATAAATCTCAAGATCACATAAACTGCGAAAGCGCTTCAACGGCAACTCTGCCTCTTCAATGCGATCAACTGAGATTTCGATCCCGAACAGCTTGAGGCAGGAAAACAAAAGACCATCCATGGCCTCTGGCGATGCCTTTTCCGTAAAAATAAGGAATAATCCCGGGTAAATTTGTCCACGTGGCACCCAGTTGGGATTATCGGGAATGCATTCGAAAAGCTGTTGCTGCTTTACGGATTTCGGTTTGCCGCCACCACTCCGTAGCGGAGGCAACTCATCCGAGTGTTTTTTGAGCCAGCTTCTCACGCTTTCATAGCAGGTATTCACGCCTTCGATACCCAAGCGCTCAAACGTATCCTGAGCGTTCCCACACTCAAGGTAGAGTCGTTTGATCAAGTCTGCGTGCCTGTCCAGTTTCGCCATCCTCTTCAACGATAATAGGGTAATTTGGTAATTCAATCATAAATACCAGAAACTACCAAAGTGGAACATTCTAGTCCGTCCGGCCGATTAGGATTCTTAGCCAAATTACCAACCCCAGCCTCTCAAGCCCTGACCCTTGTGCTCCGCTCCCGAAGTCATCCCCATCCCCATCCCCCACCCCCACCCCCCACCCCCCCCCAACACCCCCACCCCCCCCCCCCCCCACCCCCCCCCCCACCCACCCACCAACCACCCCCACACCCACCCCCCCCCCCACCC
>Ga0315909_10000150_pt1 | contig 91886 bp, 82 predicted proteins | sample LakEriMetagenome_11_FD_203527 | JGI IMG/M metagenome (GOLD analysis project Ga0315909, IMG submission 203527) | Freshwater fungal communities from buoy surface, Lake Erie, Ohio, United States - Buoy 2 MA125 | ecosystem: Environmental > Aquatic > Freshwater > Lake | place: USA: Lake Erie, Ohio...
TACTTACATTTTCATAATCTGTTTTTTTTAAATTTTCATCTAATGAAATTAGAGCGTTATTAGTCATTAAAACATTTTCAATAAACTCTATTATACTTTTTGAATTACTATTAGAACTCGTTATTATTAAGTTAGCAGCATTAAATAAACAGTTCAGGTCATGATTTTCAATATTAAAGTCTAGTACTTTAATATTCGTATTATTGAGTGATTTAATCGAATTTTGAATTAATCTTTTTTTAAAACCATCCAAATCATCATCTAATCTGGTTAAAATATATGTAGCATTTAATTCTAAATTTAATTTTTCTCTACATACATTCATTGGTAAAAAATGATATTCACTTAATTGTTTTTGAATGGGAAGAATATAAAATTTAAAATCCTCTCCCAAATATTCCTGACATTTTAAATTTTCCAAAATAACTTGATCAGAAAAAATTTTATATTTCTTCTTAACTAATTTTTTGAATAAAACCGATGAACCATTTGGTATTTCACTTTCAAAAAAAGATAAAACAATTTTTTTTCGATTAATACCCAAAAAAGCTATAATATTTGAATAGAAATTAAAACAATGAATCAACTGAATTTGATTCTTCTTTACTTCGTTTCGTATTAAAAAGATATTTCTAAAAAAAGAATAAAAACCTTTTTGAATATCGATTTCAACGACCTCAATATTTGCCATTTTTAGTAAATCTTCAAAATAGATTGATTTTGAAACTTCTACTTCATTTGACTTATCTTTAATAAAAAGTATTTTCAAAATATATAATTTAATTCACAAAATATTTAAACCATAAGGCTCCAAAAAGAACAGAAACTAACGATGCAATAAGAACTGATATTTGAGAATATTGTACAGTCATTATATCATTAAAGGCTAAGCCTGAAACAAAAATTGACATTGTAAAACCAATACCTGCTAACAAACTAGCTCCAGTAATATGCGTCCATTTTAAGTCATTCGGTAATCTTGAAACTTTAAAATATACTGCAATTGATGTAAAGATGAGTATTCCAATGGGCTTACCTACAACTAATCCAAAAAAGACCCCTAAACTATTATTAGATAATAAATTACTTGCCCATTGATCACCAATTAATATACTAGTGTTTACCAAAGCAAATAATGGTAAAATATACATTGCTACAGGTTTATGAAGAGCGTGTTGTATTTTATATGAAATATTATTTTGTTTTGTAAAAGGGATTGCAAATGCCAACATAACACCAGAAATAGTAGCATGTATACCGGAATTCAACATAAAATACCACATAAAAACACCACCAATTATGTAGGTAATGATCGATTTTACCTTAAGTCTATTTAAAATTAGTAAACCACCAAAAAAAATTAGTGCGATAAATAAATTACTCCAATCTATCGTATCCGTATAAAAAATAGCGATTACAAATACAGCACCTAAATCATCTGCAATTGCTAGTGCTGTTAAGAATATTTTTAATGAATTAGGCACTTTTTTACTAAACAAAGAAAGTACTGCTAATGAAAAAGCTATATCCGTTGCAGTTGGTATCCCTGCTCCTGATTGAGTTATTGTTCCAGCATTAAAGATGTAATGAATTAATGCCGGTATCGCCATACCTCCTATAGCTGCAATTATTGGCAATAATGCTTTTTTAATATTAGATAATTCCCCAACATAGATTTCTCGCTCTAATTCAAGACCAACTAATAAAAAGAAAATAGTCATTAAACCATCATTTACAATATGTTGAATTGTAAAATGCCCAATAGATAGATGCCATAAATTTGGAAAGTCTTTTCCAATAATAACATTCGTTAATAATAATGAAATAATAGTGGCGATTAATAATAAAATACCACCAATTTTTTCTGATTCAAAAAATTCTTTAAATAAATTGATGCTTTTTCTTTTCGCCATTTTTAGTTTAATTATTCAATAATTGAAAAATTCATTTATATGTTCTCCGCAAACAATGCTAATAGAAGAAATAAGCCTACCAACATAAAAATGACGAAAAAAATACCTATAATTCTTTCGATTAATTTATCTGATTTCATACAATTTATTTGCTAAAAAATAGATCTTATAAAAGTTAAGAAATCATCTAAAAAGAAAAGCAGAAAAATAACAAAAGAAAGCATGAATAGGATTATTTTAAGACCTATATATTTATTACTATTTATCCTGTTTTTTTCTTCAGACGACATTTTAAAACTTGAAGTATTCCTATTAAAATTATTAGAATACAAAGAAACTAGTTATGAATTCTCAAATAGAATAAATTTCCTTAAAAAAACCTTAAAATAGAACTTTACTTAAAATGAAGATTGTTTAAAATAAATAGTAAAAACTGTTTTATTATTTGGTATAGATTCTACAGTTATTTCAAATTGATGTAAATCTAAAATACTTTTAACAATGGCTAATCCAATACCATAACCGTTAATATTTTTAGAATTACTACTTCTAAAAAAAGGGGTGAATAAATTTTCAAATTCATTTTCATCAATACCCGCACCATTATTTTCAAAAGAAATAACTATATCAAAATCATCATTTACGAATAGATTTAATTTCACTTCTTTATCAGTTGAGAACTTAATTGCATTATCCAATAAATTATTAAAGCAAGTTTTTAATAAAACATCATTTACTTTAAAAATCAAGGACTGCTCATTATCTGGTATATTTCCAATCGATAATTGAATTTTTGCATCAGGATTTTTAATTAAATAACTATTTTTAGTTTCCCACAATAATTCATCTATCCTTAAATTATTAAAACCTATTTTTTCTTGACTATCAGAATATTTTGAAAGCTTTATTAGTTGTTCAGAAATTTGATTTAATCTATTAATATCTTGTAATACCAATCTAAGAGTTTTTTTATAGTTATCTGTACTTCTATCTGATAATAATGCAATTTCAATTTGAGATGTTATAGAAGCCAAAGGATTTATTATTTCATGCGAAGCATTAGAGATAAAACTATTTTGTAGTTTAATTGTTTTTTCAACTCTGTCTAACATTTTATTGAATGCATCTGTTAATTTTGCTATTTCATCGTTTTGATTTTTAACAGTTAAACGAGTATTTAACTTTTTTAATTTTAAATAATTTACTTGATCAATCACAGTATTAATTGGTTTCAAAATTTGTCTGGAGAATATCCAACCAATAATTCCAATAAAAGATAAAATACATATAAATATATAGACCAGATTTCCTTTTAGTTGTTTTAGATTTTTAATGCCTGTAGTATCTCTCGCACTAGCAAGTAAAAAATAATTGTTGCCTTTAAATCTATAATTTTGACCAACAATTATCGTGGATTTTAATTCCGTATTAATTTCATTATTTAATTTAATTTGTAAAAAAACAGTATTTATATTTTTAAAAATCGTCTCAAAATGAATCTTGTCGTTATTCGTATAGATTTCATTTTTATTTTCATCATAAATAGAGATATTTTCAAAGTCATAAACATCTTTTTTATTTTTATCAATAACCTTTAAAAGAAGTGAATCAACATCTGAAATTTTGAGTAATAAATCAGCTGTTGTAATAGATTTATTTTTTAATTGTTCCACAAATTCACTTTTCCGTCCTTTCTTAGAAATTGAATAAATTAAGAAGAATGAAAACAATAATAAAGATGCTGTAAGGGCAATAAAATATAGCGTAATTCTAGTTCTAATTTGCATTCTATTTATCTTTAATCATGTAACCTCTTCCATGTATTGTTTGAATTAATTTTGTTTCAAAATCTTTATCTATTTTATTTCTAGTAAAATTCACATACACTTCAATTGAGTTTGTACCTGTTTCAAAATTGATTCCCCAAACCTTTTCGGCAATCTCCTTTTTTGAAATAATTTTATTTTTGTTCTGAATTAAGTATACTATTAAATCAAATTCCTTGGCTGTTAAATTAATTTGGATTCCATTTCGTTCTGCCGTTTTAGAATCCATATTTAAAATTAAATCATCCGCTTGGAGTAAGGTAGGAATATTGCTCTGTACATTATATCTTTTTGACATTACCTTAATTCTTGCAAGTAATTCATCAAATGAAAAAGGCTTGATTAAATAATCATCTGCTCCGACATCAAAACCTCTCAATTTATCTTCTGTTGTTCCTAATGCTGTTAGGAAAAGAATAGGTGTTTCAGAGTTATATTGTCTATACAAAGTACAAAACTCTAAACCAGTAATATCAGGCAATTTAATATCTGAAATAATTACTTGATATTTTTGAGATAATGCTTTTGTTAATCCATCATTTCCATTAAAAGCCAAATCAACGTCATAACCATTTTCTTCAAGTCCAAGTTTGAGTGAATTAGCCAAATTAACTTCATCTTCAATGATTAAAATATTCATTTTATATTTAGATTCTGATTTTTTGCTAATTTACTTAGAAACTCTCTTTAACCGATTGATTTTTATCTTAAAATAACCTTAAAAAAGGTAAGATAATTTTCTTTAGGCCAATTAATCACCCCTACAAAAAACAGATAAATATATAATAATAAAAAATTACCTCTTTTTTTTGACTGAAATTTCTTTCACAAAAAAGTAAAACCAAAACATTCCAAGTAAGGCCGCAACAGTTGAAGCGATCAATACTGATATTTGAGAAAACTGGATTGTTGTTGCATCTTCAAAAGCTAATCCTGAAACGAATATTGACATGGTAAAACCGATACCTGCTAATAAACTAGCCCCAATAATGTGAATCCATCTTATATCTGAAGGAAACTTTGCTATTTTAAAAGTAATCGCTAAAAAAGTAACGAATAAAATACCAATTGGTTTTCCCAATACTAAACCAAAAAACACCCCTAGACTATTGGCTGAGAATAAATTATTAGCCCAATCATTTCCAATGAAAATACTCGTATTTACCAATGCAAATAAAGGTAAAATAAATAATGCTACTGGTTTATGTAGTTTATGTTGAAGTGTAATCGAAATATTATTTTCCTTTGTAAACGGAATCGTAAACGCTAACATAACACCACTAATTGTCGCGTGAATTCCAGAATTCAACATAAAAAACCACATAACCAATCCGAATAATAAATAAAGAGAAAGTGATTTAACCTTAAACTTATTGAACAATAACAGAAGGAAAAAAATGGACAACGCAATCGCTAAATTTCCCCAAAAGATTGTTTTCGTGTAAAATATTCCAATCACAAATACAGCACCTAAATCATCCGCAATTGCTAATGCTGTTAAAAATATCTTTAAAGAATTAGGAACTTTTTTACTAAAAATCGATAATACAGCCAATGAAAAAGCGATGTCCGTTGCTGTTGGAATTCCTACTCCAGATTGAGTAATTGTTCCAGCGTTAAATACATAATGAATTAAAGCAGGGAAAATCATCCCTCCTATTGCAGCGATTATTGGTAAAAGTGCTTTTCGAATATTTGATAATTCACCAACGTAAATTTCCCGTTCTAATTCAAGTCCAACCAACAAAAAGAAAATGGTCATTAAACCATCATTTACAATGTGTTGAATAGAAAAATGACCGATAGAGATATTCCATAGTTTAGGAAAGTCTTCTCCAATAAAGACATTTGTCAATAACAACGAAAGAATTGTAGCGAACAGCAAAAGAACTCCACCTGTTTTCTCGGATTCGACAAACTCTTTAAAGAGATTCAATTTTCGTTTTTTCTTCAACTGATTCACTATTTTTTTTCGCAAGTTAATAGAATTTACGCCAATTATACTGAAAGCGAACGTTAAAAATTTATAAGATTATATTTTAAAAAATTAATTTCGTAAAATAAAGTACTTTTACATAAAACAAAAAACAATGTCTGATAAAATAAGCATAAGACCGATTATTGCGAAAGCTAAAGTTTCCGAAAGCACTTCAAACGAAGAAGTATTTCAAAACGAAGTCTTACGCCCTATTATCAAAATGCAACATGACTTATTAATACTTCTTTTCAAGGAATACATCAAAAATAAAAAAGTGTTATTTCATGAAATTTCAAATGCGAAAAGAAGAGTTTTCATTGAAAATAGTTTAGCAAAAGATATAGCGTTTAAAAGTGAAATTAAAGGAATGATCACTGGACATTTTACACCAGAAGAATTTACACAATATATCGCAATATCAAATGATGTCAATAAGCGAATCATGGGAATCATCAAAGAACGTTTGTTGAACAGTTTATCTGAATTAATTGGAGGATAGAAGTTAATGAATGAAGTTTTAAATAATATTCAAACTGCTATTTACGCAACAACCTTATGGGAATGGCTTGGTGTTCTTTCAGGTGTATTATATGTTGTTTTTATTTCTTTCAAACACATTGCTGCTTGGTATTTTGCTTTAGTAAGCTCATGCATTTACGTTTATCTATGTTTTATCAGTCAACTTTATCTCGAAACAGGTCTTCAGTTTTTCTATGTTGCGATGGCAATTTACGGTTGGCTTCAATGGAAAAAACAAACGACTACTGATGAACAATTGATCATCAAATGGGAATTTAAAAAACACCTCATCAACATTGTGATAAGTTCAAGTTTAGTTTTGATAACTGGATATTTATTTGACAATCACACCAAACAAGCAAATCCATATACCGATGCTTTTTCTACTATTTTTAGTTTAGCAGCGACTTACATGGTTACTAAAAAAGTACTTGAAAACTGGATTTATTGGATTGTCATTGATGCCGTTTGTATATACCTTTTTGCTTCTAGACATTTATATATGAGCTCACTCCTTTTTTTCATATACACGATCATAGCTATTTTAGGTTATTTCAAATGGCGTTCACTTTTTAATCAGCAACTTAGATGAAAAAGTTTGCGATTACTGGACCGGAATCTTCTGGAAAAACGACATTGTCAATTGAATTAGCCAATCAATTTAATGGTATTCATGTACCAGAATTTGCAAGAGAATTTTTAACCAATACAAATGGTATATATTCTGAATCAGATCTTGATACCATGGCACAAGCACAAGTTGAAAGTTGGAATCTACAAACAGATACTGAAATTGTATTCTGTGACACAGATATGTTAGTTTTTAAAGTTTGGTCTGAATATAAATTTGGTAGAATTAGCCCTTTCATATTAGAAGCTTTAGAACTTCAAAATTTTGATCATTACTTCCTTTGTCGACCAGACATTCCGTGGGAAGAAGATCCGCTTAGAGAACATCCTGAAGCAAGAAATGAATTGTTTGAGATTTATTTGAAAGAGATTAAAAAACGAAATTACCCTTATACAATTATCGAAGGAGATCTTGAAAATCGAATCAGGATTTGTGAGGAAATAATTAAAAAATAATCTCAAAACGAAAAAGAGCTGTTCAAAAAGATTTATTACAGTTTAAATTTAAACCATCCCGATTAAAATACGGGACAAGTTATAAGAAATTTAAGGCAATATAAGCTTATTTTCATCAGGCTGAATTATAGGTTTTTAATTAACTTTTTGAAAACTTATATGTTCTAATAATCCCTTAAATGGTTCATTTAAAACAAAGGGCGTCCATTTCGGACACCCTCATTTTATTAAATATTTTAAAGTTGCTATTTAACCCCTCCCATTAATTTTTTCAATAATGGTGAGATTGCAATCACAATAACACCTGCTATTGCAGCATATATTGCTAAATCTAAATAACCATTCGTATACGCTACTAATCGTTCTTGTTTAGTTGCATTTTCTGTTGCCATTTCTGCACCTAAAATTCCAGCTACATATTGCCCATAAGCAGAAGCTAAAAACCACATTCCCATCATTACACCTTGTAGAGATTTCGTAGAAAGTTTCGTCATAATTGATAAACCAATCGGTGACAAACACAACTCTCCAAATGTGATAATGAAATAAGCTAACGTAAACATATTTAATGACGTAATCCCATTTCCATCAGCGAAAAAACGAGTAGAATAGAACGTATAAAAAGCTAAACCTAAAAACAAAAATCCAAGACCAAATTTTACAATTGTATTAGGTTCTATTTTGCGTTTAGACATATAAATCCAAAGTATTCCTAAAATTGGAGCGAAAATGATCACAAAAAGAGAATTAGCAGAATTGTTCACTCCATTTGGATTTAATTTCATTCCTGCTAAATTATGATTTAAATTGTTTTCAGCAAATAAAGCTAATGATCCTCCACTCTGTTCAAAAAACGCCCAGAAAACGATTGAAAAGAATATAAATGCTAAAGCAGCAAACAATTTCTTTCGCTCTTCTCTTGTGCATTTGGACATCTCATAAAAAATGTAAATCAACGTTAATGGTCCGATCGTAAACATAAAATAATCGGTGTATTCCGTTTTAGAAACCATCATCATGATTAATGGAATAACAGCTAAAGAACCAATATAAACAGCATATTCTACCCAACTTTTTTGGGGCTTTTCTTCACCTTCTTTAGAAATCCTTGTAGGTTTTAAACCAATTGAACCTAAAGATCTTTGAGTAAAAACAAACGTTACCAAACTGATTAACATTACAATTGCAGCTAAACCAAAAGCTAAATTCCAAGAATAACTTTGAGCAATTGCGATACAAGCATAACCTCCCAATAAAGCACCGATGTTAATCCCAGAATAAAACAATGAAAAACCTGCATCTCTTCTTGTATCATCAGATTTATACAACGAACCAACCATTGTCGATATATTCGGTTTGAAGAAACCTGTTCCGATGATTGTAAAACTTATTCCGAAGAAAAATAGATTTTTAGGGTCATAGGCTAAAATACAACTTCCAATTATCATTAAAATTCCACCCCAAAAGAGCGAACGACGAAAACCAAGGATTTTATCAGCAAACAATCCACCAATGAATGTAAAGGCGTATACGAATGCTTGAGTTGCTCCATATTGTAAATTGGCAACATCCTCTTTCATTAAAAGTTGTGTCGTCATAAAAATGACTAACATTCCTCTCATTCCATAGAAACAAAAACGCTCCCACATTTCAGAGAAAAACAAATACCACAGCTGTTTAGGGTATTTACCTTTAAATGATTGAATGTCTTCTAAAGTTAAATTATTTTCCATTGTAAAACATTTAAATAAAAAAAGCAGTACCAAAGGCACTGCTTTCAAAAATAACAATTATATCTTTCTAATTGATACCATGCATCATTTTAGACAATCTTTTTGAAACGGCAATCATCAACACACCTAATACAATAACGAAAATTGCAATAGAACTGAAGATAGTTGCTGCACCTAATTTCTCAACATAAGCAGCGATAAATCCACCGATGATGTTTGCAACGAAAGTAGATAACATCCAAACTCCCATTAATAAAGAAGCTAATCTTACTGGAGCTAATTTTGTAATCATTGATAAACCTACTGGAGATAAACATAACTCACCAATTGTATGGAAGAAATATGTCATAATCAACCAAATTAAAGCTGCTTTTTGAGCAACATCTCCTGATGGATTAACTTTCACGCTGTAAGTAGCCATTAACATAAACAAGAATCCGATTCCTAAAAGAATCATCCCCATACTCATTTTGATAGGCGTAGATAATTTACTTCCAAATTTAGAACTCCAGAACCAAACAAAAATTGGCGCTAATAAAACAATTAAAATTGGATTTACAGATTGAAAGAATGTTGTTGGAATTTCCCATCCAAAAATAGTACGATCAATAAATTTATCTGTATAAAGTGTCATTGAAGAACCAGCTTGTTCGAAACCAGCCCAGAAGAAAATAACAAAGAATGTTAATATGAAAATAACGGTAATACGTTGTTTTTCTATTTTTTTATCTTCAGCAGAAACATTGTTATTAGCATCTAAAACTTCTTGTTTTGATCTAGTTTCTTTAACAGGTGTTTCACCAATTTCTAATAAATATTTCTTCGCTAATAAATTGAAGAATATTTGTCCAACTGCCATACCGATAGCTGCAGCTAAGAAACCGTATTTAAAACCATAACTCAAAACGATTGCTTTTCCATGCTCATCAATACCTTTAACTGCAAACCAGTTTTCAGCTAATAAACCAATTAACAAAGGTGCAATTAAAGCCCCAAGGTTAATTCCCATGTAAAAAATAGAGAAAGCAGAATCTCTTCTACTATCATTTGGTCTATACAATTTCCCTACAATTGTAGAAATATTTGGTTTAAAGAAACCATTTCCAATAATTAATAAGACTAATCCAATCGCTAAACCAACTTGTGTATTCATTGCAAATAAAGTCAATTGACCTACAAACATTGTAATACCACCAATTGTAATTGCTTTTCTTTGACCTAAGTACTTATCAGCTAACCATCCACCAATAATCGGTGTGAAATATACAAATCCTGTGAAGAAACCATAGATTAAAGATGCTTTGTCTTCAGCGATGTTTAATCCATTTTCTGCCCACATTTTTGTCATATACAAAATAAGAATACCTCTCATTCCGTAGTAACTGAAACGTTCCCACATCTCAGTAAAGAACAATAAAAACAATCCTTTTGGATGTCCTAAAATCGTTCCTTGTGCTTCAATTCTATCAACAATATTGTTTTCTGAACTCATTTTTTATAAATTTTAGAGTGCGTGAAAATAGAAAAATTATTTCACTTATTGTTACTTATGATATAAACCTAGGTTTATTTTTTTTAACAATTATTTAACGCCGTGCATAATTTTCTTCAGAGCTGGATATATTAAAATCGCAATAACACCAATAGAAGCTGGGATAATAGTGAAAATTAGAAAGAAATAACTGATCGAGTGATTTTCTTGAATTGCTTCAATTTGACCTCCCATTTTACCTGCTATTTTGTTTCCGATTGCTAATGCAATGTACCAAATACCAAACATCAATGCAATCATTCTTCCTGGCACTAGCTTACTTACATAAGACAAGGATACAGGTGATATACACAATTCTCCCAATGTATGAAATAAATAAGCAGCTACCAACCACAACATACTTACAGAAGCACTTGTAGCCCCTTTAATAATTCCCATTGATCCTAATGCCAAAGCTCCGAATCCAAGTCCGATAAAGATTAATCCAATACCATATTTTATAGAAGCACCTGGATTAAACTTACTTTCCCACCATTTAGAGAATAAAGGAGCTAGAATAATAATAAACAATGAATTCAAAATCCCGAACCAAGAAGCTTTTACTTCTATTCCTTTTTTGATTTCAGTTACTTTTCCTTTGATTAATCGTTCTGGTTCAATTTTTTGTGCACGTGTTTTTTCAATGTACATCAATTTCCCTTTCTTATCTGTATCTAACAAATAGACTTCTGAACCGATTTTGAATTGTTCAGCAACACTGATATCTGTTGATTCTGTATTTAATTTTTTAGACGTTAAATCTTTTGAAGCCATGTAAACCAATGTTTTCACTTCTTCTTTTTTCCCCGACTCTTCATTCAACTTCATTTCACTGAAAGATGAATATTCAATTTTAAACGATTTTGAATTAATATCTCTATTTAACTTCCAACCGATTAAGATCCAAACAAATGAAAAACTTAAAATCAAAACAATTGTTGAAACGACATACTTCTTGTAAATACGTTTAAACAACATGAATAACACCCACGTGATTACTAAAATCGGTACAACAGTAATAATAAAATCAATTGTTGTAAACAATGTTGCATAAGAGCCAACTAAACTTCTTGCTGTAAATTGTTTCGCGAAAATAGTCATCGACCCACCTGCTTGTTCAAACGATGCATTGTAAACAATCATGAATAATGCGAAAGTTACAATAGCAACCATACGATCTCTCGTAATTTTAGGGTATCTAATAATTCTTGAAAACAGTAAATAAAAGAATAAAATTACAGCTCCTAAAATGACATAGTTGGAAGCATCAAACGATCCGAATTTTAAAATATTCGAACCTGCAATTGTATTCATTGGATCATTGATAACCCAGATCAAACCAGCTAATGCACAGATAAAAACAATTATTTTATCTACTTGAGTAAATGGATTTAAACGATCCCCTTCAAATTCCAATTTTATCTCTTTCGGATTCTCATTAGACACTTTAACTGGTTTTTCACCAATGTTTCCAAATATTTTTTGAGAGAAATAAAACTGAATCATTCCTAAAATCATAAAAATTCCAGCCAAACCAAAACCGTACGACCAACCTAAAGTTTCTCCTAAATATCCACACAACATAATCCCTAAGAATGATCCTGCATTAACACCCATGTAAAAGATTGTATAAGCTCCATCTTTTTTCTCAGGTGCATCTTTGTACATTGTTGAAATAATTGATGTCATATTCGGTTTAAAGAAGCCATTTCCGACAATTAAACAACCAATACCTATGTACAAGAAAATGTGATGAAACTCTAAAGCCATCGAAACGTGACCTAATGTCATAATAATCGCTCCAATCAAAACAGCATTTCGATAACCTAAATAACGATCTGCTAAATAACCTCCTAGAATTGGAGTTAAATACACCATTGAAGTATACGTTCCATACAATGACATTGCTTGAGCACTTGTCCAGTCCCAACCACCTTCACCAATCGAACTCATTAAAAACAAGACCAATAAGGCACGCATCCCGTAATAAGAGAAACGTTCCCACATCTCAGTGAAAAACAGAATGAATAATCCTTGAGGATGTCCTAAAACCGGTTCGTCAAAAATGTTAAATGAATTTTTATTTAATGATTGCATTTATTAATTCTCAAATTAAAATGAATAAAAAATAGAATTTGCATCATTGAATAAGAAAAGAAATAGCGTCATTTCTTATTCAAGAACGGTTAAAAATATTAATTTTATTTTTAAAGATTTAACCCTTTTTACAATGTAGATTAGGTTTTAAACAATTTTCAATGCTTTAAAAGCAAATTTTAAAACATGTTATTTAATATTCATTCTCATTTTTCTTCAAAGAATCCAAACGTTATCTTCAATAAATCAGACGATAACGTAGATGAATATGATTATTTTTCGTCTGGAATTCATCCTTGGAATGCCTCTGAAAATGAAAAATTGATTTCCTCAATTTCGATTGATGCTGTTAATAAAAAATGCTTAGCAATCGGAGAAATTGGGCTAGATAAATTAAAAGGACCTGAATTTGAAATTCAAAAAAGTGTTTTACTGAAACAAATACAGATTTCTGAAGAAATGAATCTTCCTGTAATTCTCCATTGCGTAAAAGCTTGGAATGAATTGGAAATTATTAAAAAAGAAGTAAAACCGAAACAAACATGGATTTATCATGGCTTTAATAAATCCAACTTAGTGAAAAGTGTTTTGGATAATGGAGTTATGATCAGTATTGGAGCATCAATTTTAACGAATATAAAACTTCAAGAAATTATAACTGAAATCCCTAACTCATCCCTTTTTCTTGAAACGGATGATTCGAAAATCGACATTTTTGAGATTTATCAAAAAGTTTCCGAAATAAAAAAAATATCTTTGCAGGAATTAGAAAAAATCATAGAACAAAATTTTAAAAGAACTTTTACAAAATGGCACATTGGTTAGAACGAACTGAACTTTTGGTATCAGCTGAAAAAATGGAAAAATTAAAAAACGCTCACGTCTTAATAGTTGGACTAGGCGGAATTGGTTCATTTGCGGGTGAATTTATTGCAAGAGCAGGAGTTGGAACTATGACCATAATTGATGGAGACAGTTTTGATATTACCAATAAAAATCGCCAATTAACAGCTTTAGATTCAACGATTGGAAGAAATAAAGCGGTTGTTTTAGGTGAACGAATTAAGGATATTAATCCAGATATTAACTTAAACATCGTTCAAGAATTTGTTTTACCAGAAAGAGTTGAAGCACTTTTAAATGAATTTAAACCAGATTATGTAATGGATTGTATCGATTCTGTTACTCCAAAATTAGAATGGTTAAAAGTTTGTGTTAAAAACAGATACAAAATCATAACTCACTTAGGTGCTGGTGGAAAAATGGATCCTTCACGTGTGCAAGTGACAACATTAAAAAAGACGCATAACTGCAAGTTAGCAAGTCACTTAAAGAAAAGATTAAAAAGGGAAAATGTTCATTATGAAAAAATTAGAGCCGTTTTCTCTTCTGAATTACAGATAAGATCTTCATTGAAATTAACTGATGGAAGTAATTTTAAAAAGTCTTTTTACGGTACAGTAAGTTATATGCCTGGTCTTTTCGGATTGATTGGTGCTGCAGAAGTAATTCGATATTTAACGAATAAAGAAAACGATTAATTCTAAAAATCAATTATCTTTAACATTCAACAAAATTATTTAGATGCGAATTAAATTAAACTATATATATATACTAATAGCTTCAATTTTAGTTTTCAGCTGTGATTCTAGCAGTTCTGAAGAACATAAGAAAGCTATTCATATTGATTCGTCATCTAAAATTTCAACTCATAGTTTTTCGAATGTTGATAAAATACATACGAAACATTTGTCCTTAGAATTAGATGTCAATTTTAAAAACAAAACGTTATACGGTGTTGCACGACATGAAATGGATAATCATGGAAGTGATACTGCTATTTTTGACATTAAAGCGTTAGAAATACAAAAAGTGACAATTGGTCGTGGCGATGAGCATGAAACAGATTTCATTATCGGAAAAAACGATGAATTATTAGGTCAACCTTTATTTGTAAAAATTAAAAAAGACACAAAATTCATCAACATTTATTATAAAACTACTGAAGAAACCGAAGCATTAGATTGGTTAGATCCTAAATTAACGGCGGGTAGAAAGTTTCCTTTCATGTATTCGCAAGGGGAAGCAATTTTGACTCGTTCATGGATTCCAATTCAAGATGCGCCTTCAAATCGTATTACATATTCTGCAGATGTAAAAGTTCCGAAAGATCTTTTAGCCTTAATGAGTGCTGAAAATCCAACCAATTTGAATCCTGAAGGAAAGTATCATTTTGAAATGAAAAAACCGATTCCTTCTTATTTGATAGCAATAGCCGTAGGGAATTTAAGATATATTAAACTTGGAAAAGATTGTGGTGTTTATTCTGAACCAGAATTAACCGAAAAATGTCGATATGAATTTGTCGATATGCCAAAAATGATTGAAGCAGCGGAAAATATCTACGGGAAATACCAATGGGGAAAATATGACGTTCTTTTATTACCGTATTCCTTCCCTTTTGGGGGAATGGAAAACCCAAAATTAACCTTTGCTAACCCAACGCTTTTGGCTGGAGATAGAAGCCTTGTTTCAGTAATTGCACATGAATTAGCTCATTCTTGGTCAGGAAACCTTGTGACTAACGCAGCATGGGAAGACTTTTGGCTAAACGAAGGATTCACGGTATATTTTGAAAATAGAATCATGGAAGAACTTTATGGTAAAGAAGTAGCTGATATGTTAGCTATTATCGAATTCCAAGAGTTAGAAAGTGAAATGAATGACATCAGCCATAGCGATCACCCGGAAGACACACAATTGAAATTAAAACTTGAAAGTCGTAATCCTGATGATGGAATGACATCAATTGCCTATGTTAAAGGTGCATTTTTCTTAAAAACATTAGAACAAAAAGTTGGAAGAGAATTGTTTGACAAATTTCTAAAAAGCTATTTTAAGAAATTCTCATTTAAAACCATTACAACTGAAGATTTTATAAATTATTTAAATGCTGAATTATTAAATCCTAATAAAATCGAATTCAATACAAAAGAATGGATTTACGAAGAAGGTATTCCAGACAACTGTATCAAGTTAAGCTCTAAACGATTTGATGTTGTCAATAAATTAGCTGATCGTTTTGCAAATGGAGAGGACATTTTCAAAACAAAAAGAAAGAAAGATAAAATCACGCGAGATAAATTTAACACCCAAGAATGGTTAACATTTATTCGTCGTTTACCTAAGAAAATGGATCCTGCTCAATTGAAGAAATTAGATGATAAATTAAACTTCAAAGGTTGGGGCAATTCTGAAATCATGACAGAATGGTATATTCTTGGAATTGAGAGTGGCTATAAAGGAATTAGACCACAAATGAAACGTTTCTTATACAAAGTCGGACGAAGAAAATACATCGCCCCTATTTACAGTGCTTTGATTAAAACTCCAGAAAATCTATTATGGGCTAAAAAAGTATTTTTAAGAGCGAATGTTAGTTATCATTTTGTGACATTTAGTACCGTTAATGAAATGCTTTATCCAAAAGGAAATGGAAATATTCACCATCACTAATGATTATTTAACCGTTCAAATTCAAAAAAAGGGAGCGGAAATTTGTAGTATTCAATCTAAAAAAAGTGGAATTGAATATATGTGGAATGGTGATTCTACAATATGGGGAAGTACTGCCCCCGTATTATTCCCGATCATTGGCTGCTTAAAAGACAATCACTTCATATACACGAATAAATCATATAGTGTCACTAAACATGGATTTATTCGAAATAACGAGAATTTAATTGTCAATCAACTAAATGATCGAACGGTTGAATTCCGTTTAAAATATGACGAAAAATCATTGATTGATTTCCCTTTCAAATTTGAATTTATTCTTCAATATAAATTAGTTGAAAATAAAATCATTGTAAAACATGAAGTAATCAATCACGATCAAGTAAATCCAATTTATTTTTCTTTGGGTGGACATCCGGCTTTTAAATGTCCGTTTAATGAAAATGAAAATTATGATGATTATTATTTAGAATTTGAAAAGGACGAAAATTTATCGAAATGGGATGTTTGTGAAAACGGATTAATTGATACAAATTCAACTCCTTTCTTAATCAATCAAAATACCATTAATCTATCTCACGATTTATTTCAAAAAGATGCATTGATTTTTAAAAATCCTGTTTCTAATACCATAAATTTAAAATCACGTAAAAGCTCAAATTACATACAAGTAGAATTTACAGATTTTCCTTATTTAGGTATTTGGGCTAAACCAAATGGTGATTTCGTTTGTATTGAACCATGGCAAGGAATTTCAGATTCTGTTGATACCAATCAACTTATTTCAAAAAAAGAAGGAATTGTTACCCTGAAACAAAAATGCAGCTACCACGCAAAATACAGTATAGCTATTATAGGTTAATTATGGCTAAAAACCTGTTCTAATTTTTCTACTACAATTTGCTGTCTTTTATTTGATTTGTAGATTTGATAAACTACAAATAAAGAAATTGCAGAAGCGAAAGCTGTGTAAACATTAAATACAAATTGATTTCCTTTACTCAAAATAAACAAATCAATCGACCACAATAAAATCAATATTAAAGAAGAAATAGAAAGTGAAACCATAAAGGTCTTTAATTTCATTTCGATTAAAGTTCCTTTCGTTTTCTGATTTAGACGAATTTCAATATTAAAAAAATCAAAAAGCTTTTTACGATTGAATTTGACCAATGGATCATCCCATTGCTTCGTGCGCAATTCAAAACTCTTACTGTACTTAATAAACATCACATCCTCAAACTCAATTTCATTATTGAAAACGGATTCCAACTTTGTTTGAGCTTGTTGATCAGTGAGTTCAGTATCGAAACATACTTTTCTCATAGTCTTAATTTTATTCCTGTATAATTTGCAAGCCTTCAGAAATAATGTAATAGTATAACGTTAGATAATAACTAATGTTGTTTAAGTTTTAAACAAAAAAAACGCTTAGTTATTACACTAAGCGTAAATTTAAAGTATATTTTATTAAAAAGAAATAAAAATCTAATTAATTAGACAAACTATGTAGTTTTGCTGATTAACTTATAAATTATACCATTTCAGCTAACTTTTCTTCTAAAATTGCTATTTTGTTTAAAGCATCTGACTCTTTTTTACGTTCACTCAAAACAACTTGTTCTGGAGCACCAGCCATAAACTTTTCATTTTGCAATTTCTTTTGAATACTTTGTAAGAAACCTTTTGTATAATTCAATTCTTCTTGCATTTTTGCTTTTTCAGCAACTAAATCAATTGTATCTCCGAAAGGAATGTAATATTCGTTCGAATCAACAATAAATGAATTTGAATTCGCAACTTTTTCTTTCACGTATTCCAATTGAGTTAAATTACCCATTTTAGAAATAACACTATCAAAAGAAAGATCTATTTCATTATTCTTTTTAACGAATAAATCCATCTTCACTTTGTTTGCGATATTGTTGTTTTTACGAATGTTACGAATATTAATAATTACTTCTTCCGCAAACTTGAAATTAGCTAATACCGTTTCGTTAACAGTATCAACAACTGGCCAAGGAGCTAAAATAATATCATCTCCTTCTGCTCTTTCACGAATCAAATGCCAAATTTCTTCAGCAATAAACGGTGTAAAAGGTTGCATCAATTTCAATAACTTCTCAAAAAACACTTTCGTAGTTTCCAATGTTTTTGAATCGATTGGTTGCTCATACCCTGGCTTAATCATTTCTAAATACCAAGAACAGAAATCATCCCAAACCAATTTATATATGGACATTAACGCTTCAGAAATTCTGAATTTATCAAATTGATCATTGATTTCAGTTAATGTTTTATTGAATTTCGCTTCAAACCATTCAATTGCTTTCGCAGAAGATTTTGGTTGTTCGATATCTCTAACTTCCCACGCATCAATTAAACGGAAAGCATTCCATACTTTATTCGTGAAATTTCGACCTTGCTCACATTGTGAAGTATCAAAAGGCAAATCATTTCCAGCTGGAGAAGAAATCAAAATTCCAACACGAACTCCGTCAGCACCATATTTCTCAATCAACTCAATTGGATCAGGAGAATTCCCAAGAGATTTAGACATTTTACGTCCTAATTTATCTCTAACGATACCAGTATAATAAACATTTTTGAAAGGAATCTCACCTAAATATTCATAACCAGCAATAATCATTCTCGCCACCCAGAAGAACATGATTTCTGGAGCTGTTACCAAGTCATTTGTTGGATAGTAATATTTAATTTCTTCGTTTCCTGGTCTTGTTAAACCATTAAACATAGAGATTGGCCATAACCAACTAGAGAACCAAGTATCTAAAACATCTTCATCTTGTTTTAAATCTACAGCTGAAACAGTTAATCCTGCTTTTTCTTTTACTAAAACAATTGCTTCTTCTACTGTTTTTGCAACAACATAATCATTCGCACCTGTTCCAAAATACCATGCTGGAATTCTATGTCCCCACCATAATTGACGAGAAATACACCAATCCTTCACATTTTCCATCCAGTGACGGTAAGTGTTTTTGAATTTATCAGGATGAAATTGAATATCTCCATTCATTACAGCATCTAAAGCTGGTTGCGCCAATTCTTTCATTGAAACGAACCATTGTAATGATAATTTCGGTTCGATAACAGCATCTGTTCTTTCAGAAAAACCAACTTTATTAATATGATCTTCTGTTTTAACTAAATATCCTTTATCGTATAATTCTTTTTCAATTGCTTTTCTAACTTCAAAACGATCTTTTCCCTCATAATGCAATCCATTCGTGTTTAAAGTTCCGTTATCATTTAAGATATCAATTGTTTCTAAATCAAATTTCTTTCCTAATTCGTAATCGTTTACATCGTGAGCAGGAGTCACTTTTAAACAACCTGTTCCAAATTCCATGTCAACATATTCATCCAAAATAATTGGAATAGTTCTGTTAGCGATTGGAACGATTGCTTGTTTCCCATGTAAATGTTTGAAACGAGCATCATTTGGATTGATACAAATTGCAGAATCTCCTAAAATAGTTTCCGGACGCGTAGTAGCAATTGTCAACCATTGGTCATCACTTCCTGCAACTTTATAACGAACGTAAAATAATTTAGAATTTACTTCTTTATGATTTACCTCTTCATCAGAAACAGCTGTTAACGCTTCTGGATCCCAGTTAACCATACGAACGCTTCTATAAATCTTTCCTTTTTTGTAAAGATCCATGAAAACATCAATAACTGACTCAGAATACTCTGGATCCATGGTAAAACCAGTTCTTTCCCAATCACAAGAACAACCTAATTTTTTCAATTGTTCTAAGATAATTCCACCATGTTTGTCTTTCCAAACAAATGCATGTTTTAAGAACTCTTCACGAGATAAATCAGATTTTTTAATTCCTTCTGTACGTAATTTCTGAACCACTTTTGCTTCAGTAGCAATCGATGCATGATCCGTACCCGGAACCCAACAAGCATTTTTCCCTAACATTCTCGCACGACGAACCAATACATCTTGAATTGTATTGTTCAACATATGTCCCATGTGTAAAACACCTGTAACATTTGGAGGAGGAATGACGACAGTATAAGCTTCACGTTCATCAGGTTCTGAATGAAAGTACCCTTTGTTCATCCAGTAAGAATACCATTTTTCTTCTGCCTTTATCGGCTCATACGTCTTTGGAATTTCCATATCTCATTGTAATTTGAGTGCAAATTTAGTCTTATTTCTAGAAACAGCAAAGAAAGTAGCTGTTCTTTACGTTAGTTTTTAAACAGATTTTCAACTAAAGGCGATGTTTAATCAAGAACAAAACTTTAATCATATTTTAACTCTAGAAATAGAATTAATTTAGAAAAAAAATATGAACTTTAATCGTCAATAAATGAATACTCACATGAAAAATAGTAAAGTATCAATTCAATTTTTAGGAGCAACACAAACGGTTACAGGATCTAAACATTTATTAAAAACACCTGAATTAAATATTCTTGTTGACTGTGGCCTTTTTCAAGGAATAAAATCTTTAAGGCTAAAAAACAGAGAAGATTTACCTGTAAACGTTAAAGAAATTGATGTAGTCATTATAACTCATGCCCATTTAGATCATTGTGGCTACATTCCAGTTTTAGTTAAAAATGGATTTAAAGGTCAATTTTTGATGACATCTCCTACTCGTGATTTGGTTGAAATCATATTAAGAGATAGTGCCAAAATTCAAGAAGAAGATGCTCGAAAAGCAACAGACGAAGGATACACAAAACATACACCAGCTAAACCTTTATATACAGAAGATGATGTCGAAAAAGCGTTGAATCAATTTGAAATCAGACACGACGAAATTTGGGTTCATCTCTCCGAAAATATTTCTTTTCAATTTTTGAAAAATGGCCATATTTTAGGTTCCGCTTTTATTGAGATGAAATGTTTTGGAAAGAAAATTGTCTTTTCAGGAGATATTGGACGAAAAAATAGTGATTTATTAGCACCCCCAACCATCATTGAAGATGCTGACTATTTAATCATGGAAAGCACTTATGGAGATCGTTTACACCCTGAAAATAATCCAATTGATGATTTAGAAGAAACAATACTTTCAACGATTGAAAAAGGTGGAAATTTAGTGATCCCAAGTTTTGCCGTTGGCCGAGCACAAGAGATTATGTACTTAGTCAATCAATTGAAAGAACAAAAACGAATTCCAAATATTCCTGTTTATTTAGACAGTCCAATGGGAGCTGATGCTACAGAAATATTTTTGAATCATCCAAACTGGCATAAACTTTCTTCTCAAGAAACTTATTTGGTAAGCAAACACATTACAATTATTCGTGATTTTCATGATACTTTCAAAGTTTTGAAAACGAAAGAAAGTAAAATCATTATTGCTGCAAGCGGAATGTTAACTGGGGGTAGAGTATTAACTTATTTGAAAGAATACGGACCTTTGCACGACAACACCATCTTATTGGTAGGTTATCAAGGTGAAGGCACAAGAGGTAGAGCTTTAAAAGAAGGTTTGAAAGAAGTGAAATTACATGGTAAATACGTCGATATTTTTGCTGAAATTAAAAACATCGATTCCATGTCAGGTCATGCTGATCAAAAAGAAATGTTGGATTGGATAAAAGCATTTAGAAAAAATCCGAAGAAAATTTTCCTTGTTCACGGAGAACCTCAAGCGCAAGATGTATTTCGCGTTAAAATTCAAGATGAAATCGGTTCAGAAGTAATTATTCCAGAATTAAACCAAGAATTTATTTTAGACTAAATGGGAAATCACGAAGATATATTAATCAAAAAAGCTTCCGGGAAAGAAGAGTATTTTTCTTTTCAAAAACTTAGAAATTCATTAATAAAATCGAATGCAACATTTGATGAAGCAGAAGATATTGTTCAAAGTTTAAAAGGTCAAATTCATCAAGGAATTAGCACCAAGAAAATTTACAGTATGGCTTTTCGATTACTGAAAAAGCAATCAACTGACAATGCTTCTCGCTACTATTTGAAACAAGGAATCATGGAACTTGGACCATCCGGCTTTCCGTTCGAAAAATACATTGCTGAGTTATTCAAGGCTGAAGGACATGCAACTGAAAATGGAGTCATTCTTCAAGGGAATTGTGTAACACATGAAATTGATGTCATTTGTCGAAAAGACGATACAATCATGTTGATGGAATGTAAATACAAAAACATTGGAGGCATTTCTGTTGATGTAAAAGTTCCACTATACATTCATTCACGCTTTCAAGATATTATTGAACATGGAAAGATCTTCGAATTTCACAAGAATTTCAAAGGATGGATTGTCACTAATTCCCGTTTCACTGATGACGCTCTAAAATTCGGAAAATGTAGAGGAATTAATCTATTAGGTTGGGATTACCCGAAAACAAAATCACTTAAAGACATCATAGATGAAACAGGACTTTATCCGATAACTTGCTTATCGACTTTAACACAAGTAGAAAAAAATGCATTTCTTGAAAGGGGCGTTGTTTTAGCAAGAGACATTTGTAAAAATCGAAGAATTTTTGAAAGATTAGGAACAAAAAACACACGTATTGAAGCGATCATGAAGGAAAGCGAAAAATTGTGTGGGAAATAATTTTTTTCCTCCCTTGAGGGTGGACTAAGGAGGGTGACAGTGAGAATTCTAATGCGAAGAGATTATTGTTTTTTAATAAAATTAACTTTGTCACCTCCCCTGCCCCTTACCGATAAAAATCGGCACAAGCTCTCATGGAGGGAAATGTAATTAAAAAGATTAATTTTGAGTAAAAATTAAAAGATGCTACAAAAGTTCCCTTACATATTTATTTTATTACTTGGCTTAACTTCTTGTTTCAAAGGAAAACATGTTGATTTGATTATTCACAATGCTCAAGTTCATACGCTGAACGAACAAAATTCAATTCAAGATGCTATTGCGATCAAGGATGGTAAAATTGTAGAGGTTGGACCTGAACGTCAAATATTAAATAAATATACTTCGGATGAAGATATTGATGCCGGCGGAAAAGATATTTATCCTGGATTTACAGATGCACATGGGCACATTTTATCGTTGGTGCAACAAAAATTAAATTTAGACTTAACTAACTCACAATCATTTGATGAAGTTTTGGTTCGTTTAGAGAAATACGAACAGCGAACGCATCGCAAATTCATTATTGGAAGAGGCTGGGATCAATCACTTTGGGCAAATAAAGAATTTCCGACAAATGAGCAATTAAATAAAATGTATCCGAACACACCGATCTGTTTGTATCGTGTGGATGGACATGCTATTTTAGTGAATGAGGCGTTATTGAAAAAAGCAAATATTACTGCTTCCACGATAATTGAAGGCGGACAAATCGAAGTCAAAGATGGAAAATGTACCGGCATTTTAACTGATAATGCGGTATTACCAATTCTGAAATTCATCCCAAAATACTCTAAAAAAGAAATCAAAGAAACGATTTTAGAAATTCAAGAAGAATTGTTTCAATATGGTATAACAGGTGTTCATGAAGCTGGAATTGAAAATTCGGATATTCAATTATTTGAAGAATTAATTAATTCAAACCAACTTTCTTTAAATCTCTATGCCATGTTAACTCCATCCGAAGAAAACATTGCATTCTCCAAAAAGAAAGGAATTTATAAACATAAAAACTTATCAATCAGAAGTTTTAAAATCATGGGAGATGGCGCTTTAGGTTCTCATGGTGCTTGGTTGAAAAAAGAATACGCTGATAAAAAAGGTTATTTTGGTGCTTTAGCAACACCTGAATCTGAACTGAAACGCATCGCTACCATTTGTGAATTAACAGGTTACCAAATGAATACCCATGCAATTGGTGATGCAACAAACAGTTTGATATTTCAAATTTACAAAAGCTTGAATGAAGTAAATAAAGACCATAGAAGTCGAATTGAGCATGCACAAGTGATCGATCCAAACGAGATTAAATTATTCTCAGAGTTTGGAGTCTTTCCATCTGTTCAACCAACTCACGCAGTTAGTGATCAACGTTGGGCTGAACAACGAATTGGCAAAGAACGATTAAAAGGTGCTTATGCTTACCGTTCTATTTTAGCGAATTACGGAATGATCGCCATTGGAACAGATTTCCCAATTGAAAACATCGATCCTTTCTTAACAATTCACGCAGCAGTTCAACGAAAAAATGCAGAAAACGAACCTTTACAAGGTTTTCTAACTCAAGAAGCTATTTCAATTGAAGATTGTATCAAAGGAATGACAATTTGGGCTGCTTTTGCCTCATTTGAAGAAGCTCGTTTAGGAACGTTAGAAAAAGGCAAAGATGCTACATTTGCAATCTTTGAAAACAAAGTAATTTCAACACCAAACTTTCAACCGAATTTCGCTTATATGACTTTTATTAAGGGAAAGAAGGTTTATTCGGTGGAATGAGATTGAAATTTTGGATTTTGGATTTTGGATTTAAGAAGTATTACGAATCCAGCTCTGCAGAGAATAATTCTTTAATTTGAATCACAATCAATAATTTCTGCAATTTGTGGATTACTTAAAGAATAATTTATCAATACTTTATCTCCTATTTTTAAATCATAAAAACATTTTACATTTAGTATTTCATCAGAAAATATTATTTTCCCATTAATTTTAAACTTCACGTATATTTCGTTTTTTAACTTAACTCCGAATACTTTATCACTTACAATCGCTGTAACTGTTTTATGTTCTTTTAAAAAATATGATTTTCGATTTTGAAAATAAAAAGCTAATACTAACAAAATAAAAAACACAATTAGTGAGTAAAACAATTCTTTATTTGAATTAACTTTAGAATTTAATTGTTTATAATTAAAAATTGTCATTTATAACTTTTTTTAAATCGTTTTAATTATTAAATCTCCCACTCCACTGGATTTGCACCGCGTAGCAGCTACGAAGTAAATCCTGCGGTAACTATAATCCAAAGCTAGAAAATATAATCAAAAAGAAAACTCTATAATCGGAAAAAAGGCTTATTCAATTAGAATAAACCTTTTAACCAACAAACAAATTTCACCTTAAACCACTAGAGTGAAAAAGTCTTAGAAAGATGGACAAGCAATCGTTCTGAATTTTTGAGGTTTGCTTTTACAATTTAAGTTCAAACCTAAAGAAATCTCATGTGCTCCACCTGAAATACCGTTATTTAATCTAGATACAGTTACATCATAACTATATCCAATTTTGAATTTTCCTGTATTAATACCCATTGTTAAAATAAATGCATCTCTAGATCTGAACCAAGCCCCAACATTGAAATTACCATATTTAACATATGTTCCAATATTCATTTGATAAAAACCATTTTGATAAGAATAAATGATTGATGGCATTATCATAGTTGAATTTGAATATTTTGATCCTTTTTGTAAAGAAATGTTAGCTGATGCATGAACGGTGAATCTCATAGGTAATTTAGAATTCTCTCCTAAAATCATTGATTCGTTTGGTTGTGATAAGTGATTTGCCGCTACACCAAGGTTGAAATGCTTATTAAAAACTACTAAACCTGAAGACACATCGAAAAAACCTCGGCTTCCACCTCTCTTTTTATCTCCTGTAGCATATATAAATCCTTTGAATGGATCAATCTGATCGCCAAATGTTAATTTATCCCAAGCTAAATATTTTTGTTGCCACGTTGCTTTCGCTCCAAACATCAAAGTCCATTTTCTATTTAAATTAACGTGGTATGAATAAATAAAACTTCCTGAAGATGTGCTAATTGTTTTAGCTTGAATATCATTTGTAAAAATGATGCCTATTCCACCTGAAACACTTTTGAGATATTGATCATATGAAGCTGAAGTACTAATATATGATCCAGAAATATTTGTCCATTGATCTCTATGTAGTAAAGCAAACCTAGGGCAACCGTGAGATCCAGCAAAAGCAGGGTTTAAGTAAATCGGATTAGCATAAAATTGAGTAAACTCCAAATCTTGACTATACAGACTCTTCCCAACTGTTAAGAACAATACAAGTACTAAAAGGAAGTGTTTCATATGCTGTTTAGTTTTAAATTCCATATTATTTAGCAATGTGAAAGTAAATATCTTTATCTAATAAAATCTTCATTTTTATCAAAACGGACTTCTGAATGAATATTTAGTAGCTTTCTTCTATTATTTTTTTTATATATTCGTCAAATGTAACTAAAATAATTCACTATGTTAACTGTAAAAAGACTTTTTGATATTCCATATCATCAATTGAATAAATATCCTGTAGACAATATGTTTGTCACTAAAAAGAACGGAATATGGACAGGAATATCCACTCAAAAGTTTATTGACATTGTAAATGAGACCTCTAGAGGATTAATTTCACTTGGAATTCAACCTAAAGATAAGATTGCGGTAGTTTCAAACAACAGAGTTGAATGGAATATAATGGATATTGCAATTCAACAAGTGGGTGCGATTGTGGTTCCTGTTTATCCCAATATCTCGGCAAATGATTACAAATATATATTTAACGACGCTGAAATTCGCTTATGTACTGTTGGTTCGAAAGAATTATATGATACTATCAATTCACTTAAAGCTGAAATACCTTCGTTAAAAAATCTCTATTCTTTTGATGAAATAGATGGCTATTCAAATTGGAAATTAATTCAAGATGAAGCTTCAAAAGTTGAATTATCAGAAGTAGAAGATCGAAAAAGAGTTATTGAAAATTTAGATTTAGCAACTATTATCTACACTTCAGGAACTACCGGAAATCCTAAAGGTGTAATGTTATCACACAACAATCTACTTTCTAATGTTGAAGGCTGTATCTCAAGAATTCCAGCAGATAACAATTCAAATGTATTAACATTCTTACCTGCATGTCATGTCTACGAACGTATGTTACATTACCTTTACATGTACCTAGGATGTAGAATTCATTATGCTGAGTCTTTAGAAACGATAGGTGAGAATATTAAAGAAGTTCACCCTGAAATATTTACTGCTGTTCCTCGATTGATCGAGAAAGTTTTCGAGAAAATTATTGCAAAAGGTGATGAATTAACTGGAATAAAAAGAAAATTATTTTTCTGGGCAGTTAAATTAGGTGAAGAATTTGAAGTAGAAGGTAAATCTGTATGGTATAAAATAAAGTTAGCGATAGCTAATAAAATTATTTTCTCAAAATGGAGAGAAGCGTTAGGTGGAAAAGTTAGAGCTATTGCATCTGGAAGTGCTGCATTACAACCTAGATTAGCGAGAATTTTCTTGGCTGCTCAAATTCCAATTTTAGAAGGATATGGTTTAACTGAAACTTCACCAGTTGTGGCTGTAAACTGTTTCAAAAAAGGAATGCGAATTGGAACGGTAGGACCTTTATTAGACAATGTACAGGTTCGATTTGGTGATGATGGTGAAATTTTAGTAAAAGGTCCAAATGTCATGATGGGTTATTACAAACTACCGGAGAAAACAAAAGAAGACATTGATGAAAATGGTTGGTTTCACACAGGTGATATAGGAGTTTTAGAAGATAATAAATTTCTAAAGATAACAGATCGTAAAAAGGAAATATTTAAAACTTCAGGAGGAAAATATATCGCTCCTCAAGCAATGGAAAATAAATTTAAAGAATCTAGATTTATTGAACAAATCATCGTTATTGGTGAAAATGAGAAATTCCCTTCTGCCTTTATTGTTCCAAACTTTGCGTTTATTAGAGATTGGGCACCTAAAAACAACTTATCAATTGGAAGCGGTACAAATAAAGATATTATTGAAAGTGAAGATATTAAAAATTTAATAAATACAGAAGTTGAGACTTTCAATAAATTTTATGGACATTGGGAACAATTAAAACGTTTCGAATTATTAGATCATGAACTTTCAATTGATACTGGCGAATTGACTCCAACCTTAAAACCAAAAAGAAAAATTATTCTTGAAAAGTATAAAGAATTGTACAATAAGATTTATTGTGATTGATTTCTCTACGACCAAGTTCAGTCAAGACAATTTATATTCGCTTCGATACTCCGCAAAGTTAACTGAGCGGAGTCGAAGTCAACTTTGAACTACTCTTTAACAAAAGTAATTTTGATTAATGCACGCTGGAATTGCGGATAACGTGTATTCGCTTCAAACTTCAAAGATCTCAAATAATTGTTAGCTTCAACTTTTAAAGGAGTTGATTTAATTGTAGATTGTTCCGCTTTAAATAAAGTAGATGTAATAACACCTTCCCTATTTACCGTTACGTCATAAACAATTACACCTTCAGTAGTGCTTTTTATTTTGAAATCAGGTTTAGTGGTTAAACTTCTGCCCTCGTTTACTACATCTCCTGATAAAATTTGAGAAAAAGAATTAAAAGCAATTAATCCAAATGAAATAAATAATAACGTTTTCATAAATTGTTGTTTGTTGTTATTTCGGAATACGACTGTATATCAAAAATGTTACCATAAAAAAAGCCTGTTATTTCTAACAGGCTTTTTTCAATATATTTTCACAAATTAATTCTTAGCAATTTCTACGAATTCATCATAAGAAACTTCTTTCTCATTTAATTTCACAGTGCTTTTGAAAAATTGAATCAACTTTTGATCCGCTAACATTTCCATTACACGGTTTGCTTCTTCTTTTTTAGATAAAACTTGCATTGCATTTTCTGTCAACTCTTTATCTTCCGGAGCTGGCATTCCATATTGAGCGTAATTGCTAACCAATAAACCTTTTGTGAATTCAATTAATTCTTGGTTGTCCAATTTAATATCATTTGACTTAAAGATATTTCCTTGGATCAATTGCCATTTCAAGCTTTTCGCATAACCATCGTATTCTGCTTCAATTTGCTCTGGTAAAATCGGTTTTTCGTTTGATAAACGAATCCATCTTTTCAAGAAAGTATCTGGTAACTCAACTTTCGTTTTAGCAATTAAATCATCATAGATATAACGTGTTAAAATACGATCAGAATCATTGATGAACATTCCTTTCAAATCTTCAGCAATTTTTGTTTTCAATTCATCTTCAGAATTAATCACTCCTGGACCAAATAAACGATCAAACAATTCTTGACTTAAATCAGCCATTTCCATGTGTTTGATTTCGTTAATTATCATTTGAAATTTAGATGAAATTGAAGAAAGTTGATCTTCAGTAATTCCTAACATCGCAGCAGTATCTTTTTCACCTCTAGAAACTTTTGAAGGTTCGATTTCAACTTTATCTCCTTGTTTTTTACCTGTCAATGCTTTTTTAGTAGCCGCATCTTCAACAAATTCCATTGAAATCGTTGATGAATTTAAAATTCCACCTTCTAAAACAGAACCATCTTCTTTTAATTCAACAAATTGAGCTAAAATCAAATCTTTCTCACCTACTTTTTCAGAACTAACTAATTTCCCATAACGACGACGTAAATCATCGATTTGTTTGTTAACTAATTCAGCATCAACTTTAACTTTAACGTAATCGTATTTATTTTTAGCAGATAATTCAACTTCTACTTTTGGAGTTAAACCAATTTCGTACGCGAATTCAAATTCAGTTGGATTGTTAAAATCACCTTTTACGCTATCAGCTCCTTCTTTCGGAATTGGATTACCTAAAATTTCGATTTTATTTTCATTAATAAATCCGTACAAAGAATCATTTACAACTTTATTCAACGTGTCAGCTAAAACTGAATTCCCGTATTGTTTTTGAATCATTGACATCGGAACGTGTCCTGGTCTAAATCCTGGTATTTTTGCTGTTTTACGGTATTTCTCTAAAGAAGCTTTTACTTTTGATTGGTAATCTTCTTGAGCAACTTGAACTTTAAGAATTGCATTCAATGCATCTACATCTTCGCGAATTACATTCATCTTGTCTATATTTATTAAAACTACTTTATACAAAAAATGGTATTAGCGAGCTAATACCATTATAAGTGCGGATAGAGGGAGTCGAACCCACACGCCTCACGGCACCAGATCCTAAGTCTGGCATGTCTACCAATTTCACCATATCCGCTTTTAATATTTCCTTAGTTCGTTAACTAATTTATCGGATCTATTTCAATTTCCCATTTGATAATGGAGTGCAAAGATATTTATATATTTTGAATTCTAAAATATTTTGATACTTTTTTTGAAAAAAGAATCTACTAACTTTTAGTTTGTATTAAATAGGATTAGTAAAATCAAAAATTGTGGATAAAATAGGATATCTTCTCGCAAAATTGATTGAATTTCACCTTAAATTTGTTCTTTAAAACAAGAATAATATGTTAAGCATTGATCCAAAGTCGCTTCCAATTCCAAAGCTTCATCAATATTTATTAGGTGCTATAGGTCCAAGACCAATTGCTTTTGCTTCAACTGTTGACGCAGATGGAAATGATAATTTAGCTCCATTCAGTTTCTTCAATGTATTTAGTGCAAATCCTCCTATATTAATTTTTTCTCCTGCAAGAAGCGGAAGAACGAACGAAACAAAGGATACCTATAAAAATGTTAAAGTTGTTCCTGAAGTGGTTATCAATGTTGTAAATTATGACATTGTTCATCAAATGAGTTTAGCTAGTTCACCATATGCTCCAGGTGTAAGTGAATTTGAAAAAGCTGGTTTCACAGCGTTAGATTCAGAGTTAATCAAACCGAAAAGAGTTGGTGAATCACCTGTTCAATTCGAATGTAAAGTAAACGAAGTAGTTGAATTAGGTCAAGAAGGCGGTGCTGGAAACCTCATCATTTGTGAGGTAGTTAAAATTCATATCAATGAAGCTGTTTTAGATGAAAATGGTTCTATCGATCAACATAAAATAGACTTAGTTTCTCGTATGGGAGGAAATTGGTATTGCAGAGCTGACCAAAACTCAATGTTCGAAATTTCAAAACCAATTACTACTTGTGGAATTGGATTTGATCATTTACCTGCTGACATTAAATCTAGTAAGATACTTACAGGTAATGATTTAGGACATTTGGCAGGTATTGAAGAATTACCGAATGAAACAGATGTAAACGAATTCAAACTTTTGGAATTAAGTGAATTATTTGTATCTTTAGAAGATGAACCTGAAAAGTTAGAGCAATCTCTACACCTAAAGGCACAAGAATTATTAGCAAACAATCAATTAAAAGAAGCTTGGTTAACCCTTCTTGCTTTTAATAATTAATACAAAACAACAAAAACAAATTATTATGTTCAAATTAAATGGTATTGTAAAAGTGGTTAATCCTACTGTTCAAGTAAGTGAGAAATTTTCTAAAAGAGAATTTGTAGTTACTGACGCTTCTAGTATGTACCCTCAAGATATCCTTTTTCAAGCTACACAAGACAAATGTTCTTTACTTGACGGATTCCAACCAAACGAACAAGTGGAAGTTTCTTTCAACTTAAGAGGTCGTGAATGGACAAGTCCACAAGGAGAAGTTAAATATTTCAATACGTTAGAAGCTTGGAGAATTGAAAAAGTTGGTGCTGCTGCTCCAATGGCAGGAATGCCTCAAGGTGGTCCATCTGCGATGACGTTAGATCCTGTAAGCGTTTCTTCATCTCAAGCAAATACAGCTGCAGAAGATGATGATTTACCTTTTTAATTTCTAAAGGAAATATATTAAAACGAGGCTATTCTTTAATGAATGGCCTTTTTTTATGCTCATTAAACTCTAAAAAAGAAATGATGAACCAATATATAAAGCTCCTCTAAAAGTATTATAACCAAGTGGAACACCATAATTAATACTTACAACACTATTTTTATTCAAAATCAAATATCCTCCTATACCAATTGAGGAATAATAATAAGGATGATTCTCATGGAAATAATGATTAGAAATCGTCATTGGAAGATGAGATTTATTTAAATTAAATTTCTGTAAAATAATCGATTGATCCGAAAATAGTGATAAATCCACATCTATAAGAGTCCGTTTATATTTCAAAGAAATAAAATTACGACGCATTTCTAAATTGACCAGACCAAAGCCACTAGTAGCAATTGAATTTCGTGTAAAACCTCTTAAATTAAAAGCCCCTCCTACCCCATCTTGATTTAATCTTGTATCGACAAATGAACTATTAAAATAACTAGGGACTTCTCCTGTCATTTTAGTTTGAATTGAAGTACGAAACATCAAAATGTTTTTTGTTTTGAAAAACGGTCTATATATTCTCCAATTTAAAATGAATTTTGAAAAAGAACTTTCACTTATTAATTTAGGTGAGACAATTACAAAAGACTCAAACCAATTACCGTTTGAACAATACATTTGATTGTCTCTTTTTTCATAAACCAATCCTAGAGAAATATAATTTAAATAACCTCCATTTTCTTCTTCATTATCAATGAGCTTATGTTGAAGATAATCATCATATAATGACTTCAAGCTATCATTCAAATTGATAATATATCGATTCATTGTAATACCGCTTAAGAGCCTAAATCTACTTGAAGAAATATATCTTTGATAATCAAATCTAAATCTTAATAATTCACGATGAATTTTATAATAATTATGATGGATAAAATCGGGATGGCTTTCATCAATATGACTTTGATTCACTCTTGATTCTCCGCCATTGAAGCCTAAAAAATCATAAGAACGATCATTTAAATAACTCCCTTCAATAAATACTTTAGATTTTTTTATTAAATGATCCGTTTCATAGACCGATTGAATTTGAAAACTATTATTTGTCGTATTAAATGCTCTTAAAAAGAGATTTTCTGAATAATGAAACGTTGAATCATCATATTTAAAATAATTGATAACTCCTCCATATCTAAAACCCAAATCATTATCATATGAAAGTATTGGAACTCCGCCAAATGAAGTCCTTTCTTGTAAAATGGAATCTTGTGAATAGACATTATTAAAAAGCACCAAATGAAAGAATAAGACAAATAATCTTATTACCCTTTGTATCCAATTTTCTTGAAATCGATAATTTTCTTTTATCTTCAATTTAAATACAATCATTTCATTACTTTTATAACTAAATAGATTAAATTCAAAAATAATAGAAATGAAAATAACTGATATTACCTTTACCCTTTTATTTTTAATCAGTACAACTTTTATTTTATTTGTAGGAAAATCCATTTTACTTCCTATTATTTTCGCTATTCTATTTTATTTTTTGGTTCGCTCGTTCAAACGTTTTTTTGATCGAATTCCATTTGTTAAACATCAAATTCCCAATTGGATTAAAAGTACTTTTGCTACCGTTTTTTTAATTTACATATTATATTTTATTGTCAACTTATTCATAAATAACTCATTAAAACTCCCGGTTTTTATTCAGAACAATGAAGCAAAAATTGATAAAACAATTCTTTATTTCAATCAAAACTTTAATAACCAACTAATTGAGAAATTCATTAATACACTTGAAAATTTCAATTTCTCTTCGTTAATCAATCCAATCATCAATTCAACAACCTCATTTTTAGGGAATTTAGTTCTTGTGGTTTTTTATTTACTTTTCTTATTGCTAGAGGAAAATAGTTTTAAATCAAAGCTTAAATCGATATTTACATTAGAAGAAAAATTCAATCAAGCCGTTCAAATCTTGCAAAAAATAGAAAGATCTATTACTGATTACATAGGCTTCAAAAGCTTAATTAGTTTGATATCAGCAATCGTTAGTTTTTTCATTATTTACAGTTCAGGATTGGCATTTCCATTTCTATGGGCCTCTTTTATTTTTGTATTTAATTTCATTCCTGTTATCGGTATATTTTTGTCAATTCTTATTCCATCTCTTTTTTCATATCTTCAATTCGACAGTATCAATTCTACACTTATTCTTTTAAGTGTTTTAAGCGTAGTTCAATTATTAATTAGCAATATTCTTGAACCGAAATTATTAGGAAAATCACTAAATATCAGTCCTCTTGTCAGCATGATTGCCTTAACATTTTGGGGAGCTATTTGGGGAATACCAGGTATGATTATCAGTACCCCTATAACTGTTATAATCATTGTGCTTCTTGCAAACATTCCTAGAACTCATAGCATAGCAATACTTCTTTCTAATAATGGAGATGTGTAAATAACAATTTATGTCCACTCAGTATTAAACCATCTAATATTTTTAAATTAACTTTACCGAAAAATTATAAAAAATGATTTCAATTGACGGTTTAGGTGTAGAATTTAGTGGTAAAACATTATTCAGCGATGTTTCATTCGTAATAAATGAAAATGACAAAGTTGCCTTAATGGGTAAAAATGGTGCTGGAAAATCTACTTTATTAAAAATTTTAGCTGGAATAAATAAACCGACAAAAGGAAATGTTTCTGCTCCGAAAGAATATGTCATTGCTTATTTGCCGCAGCATTTATTAACGGAGGATAACGCAACTGTTTTTGATGAAACAGCGAAAGCATTTTCAGAAATATCTGGAATGAAAGCGGAAATCGAGGAATTAAATCACCAATTGACAATTCGAACAGATTACGAATCAGACGAATATTATAAAATCATCGAACGTGTATCAGAATTAAGCGAAAAATTCTATTCAATTGAAGAAACAAACATTGATGCTGAAGTTGAAAAGGTATTGCTTGGTTTAGGTTTCTTAAGAGAAGACTTCACTCGTCCAACTTCTGAATTTAGTGGTGGATGGAGAATGCGTATCGAATTAGCTAAAATCTTATTAAGAAAACCTGATTTAATTTTATTAGATGAGCCTACCAATCACATGGACATCGAATCAATACAATGGTTGGAAGATTTCTTAATCAATAATGCAAAAGCGGTTGTTGTAATTTCTCACGATAGAGCTTTTGTTGACAATATTACGAATCGTACGATTGAAGTAACGATGGGAAGAATTTACGATTACAAAGCGAAATATTCTCATTACTTAGAACTTCGTAAAGAACGAAGAGCACAACAACAAAAACAATTTGACGAACAACAAAAATTTATAGCTGAACAAACGGAATTTATTGAGCGATTCAAAGGAACTTTTTCAAAAACTTTAGTTGTTCAATCTCGTGTGAAAATGTTGGAGAAATTAGAAATCATCGAAGTAGATGAAGTAGATACTTCTGCATTAAAATTAAAGTTCCCTCCTGCCCCACGTTCTGGAAGTTATCCAGTTGTTGTAAATGAATTAACAAAAAAATATGGTGATCATACCGTTTTTGAGAAAGCTTCATTAACAATCGAACGTGGTCAAAAAGTCGCTTTCGTAGGTAAAAATGGGGAAGGTAAATCAACCATGATTAAAGCCATCATGAAAGAAATCGACTTTGAAGGTTCATTAGAATTGGGTCACAATGTTCAAGTTGGATACTTTGCTCAAAATCAAGCAGCTTTATTGGATGAAAATTTAACTATTTTCGAAACGATTGATCATATTGCTGTAGGTGACATCCGAACAAAAATCAAAGATATATTAGGTGCTTTTATGTTTGGTGGAGAAAATTCTACAAAGAAAGTAAAAGTATTATCAGGTGGTGAAAAAACGCGTTTGGCAATGATCAAATTATTGTTAGAGCCTGTGAATTTATTAATTCTCGATGAGCCTACAAACCATTTAGATATCAAAACAAAAGACATTATCAAAGACGCATTAAAAGCGTTTGATGGTACGTTAATTCTTGTTTCTCATGACCGTGATTTCTTAGATGGTTTAGCCACTAAAGTTTTCGAATTTGGTAACAAACGTGTGAAAGAACATTTCGAAGACGTAAAAGGTTTCCTTGCAAAGAAAAAAATGGAAAGTTTACGAGAGATTGAGAAGAAGGCTTTATAGTTGATAGTTGAAAGTGGATAATTAATATTTGGTAATATCAACTTTTAACTTTTAACTTTTAACTTTTAACTTTTAACTTTTAACTTTTAACAATATTTAATTTATTTACCACGGTATATTTATTTTAATTATCTTTACTTAAAATATTAAGAAATGGAAAAAATCTTATACCCTGAAAAAGAACGTGGACATGCGAATCATGGCTGGTTAAACGCAAAACATTCGTTCAGTTTTGCGAACTGGTATAATCCTGATAAAATTAATTTTGGCGCTTTACGTGTATTAAATGATGATATCGTTGCACCTAAAATGGGATTTGGAACGCATCCTCATGACAATATGGAAATCATAACGATTCCATTGAGAGGTAAATTGGAACATAAAGATTCAATGGGGCATACATCTGTAATTACTACTGGAGAAATTCAAGTAATGAGTGCTGGCACAGGTATTCTTCACAGCGAATTCAATGCTAGTCAAACAGAAGAAATTAATTTATTTCAAATCTGGATTTTTCCGAATAAACGAAATGTTACTCCACGTTACGATCAAATTGATATTAATTACACAAAAGCTGAAAACAATTTTTTGCAATTGATTTCTCCAAATGCTGATGATGAAGGCTCTTGGATTCATCAAGACGCGTGGATTTTCATCAACAAACCATCAAAAGGCAAAGAAATTGTATATCCAATTAAAAAAGATGGAAATGGTGTTTATATCATGGTGATAAATGGATCAATTACCGTTGATGGAAATAAATTAACAAACAGAGATGCGATAGGTGTTTATAATACAAAAGATGTAAGTATTTTTGTAAATGAAGATAGTGAAATTCTTTTCTTAGATGTTCCTATGATTTTTTAACACACAAATATTCAAAAAATGAGCAGAATAATAGAAGATTTAAACTGGAGATACGCAACAAAAAAATTCGATTCTACAAAAAAAGTTAGTGCAGAAAATTTAAACATTATAAAAGAAGCACTGCGCCTTACACCTACTTCTCTTGGTTTAATGCCTTTGAAATTTTTAATTATTGAAAATCCAGAATTAAGAGAAAAATTAAAAGGTGCTTCAAATGGACAAACTCAAGTAACTGATGCTTCACATTTAATTGTTTTATGTTCAATCATTGATACAAATGAAACACATGTAGATGATCATGTTACATTGATGTCGAGTGTAAGAAATGTCGACAAATCAACATATGATGGTTTTGGAAAATATGCAAAAAGTTACTTGACTACATACACAGTAGAAAAGAAACAAAACTGGAATTCAAAACAAGCATATATTGCTCTAGGAGTATTAATGAGTACTTGTGCTCAATTAAGAATTGATGCCACTCCTATGGAAGGATTTAGCCCTGAAGGTTATGATGAAATTTTAAATTTAAAAGCACAAAATCTTCACGCTGCTTTAGTTTGTCCGATTGGTTACCGCCATGAAGATGATAAATACCAATACTTGCAAAAAGTAAGAAAACATCACGACGATTTATTTGAAACATTATAAAAATTTTGGATTTTGAATTTTGGATTATATTCATCCAAAATTCAAAATCTAAAATCTAAAATTCGATTACTACCAGATCAATACTCTTTTCTCTGGAGCTAAATACATTTTATCTCCTTTCTTCACTTTGAAAGCAGTATAAAACTCTTGAATATTACTTAAAGGTCCATTAATTCTAAATTGTGCTGGAGCATGAACATCCGTCATAATTTGATTTCCTAATGCTTCATCATTAATATTTACCATCCAAGCATAACCATACGCTAAGAAATAACGTTGAATTGGCGAAAATCCACTAATTTTAACATTGTTCTTGTATTGAGGCGTTCTTTTAAATGCCTCTAATCCCATTACAACACCTCCTAAATCAGCGATGTTTTCACCTTGAGTAGCTTCTCCGTTCACATGCTTATTTCCTAAAACTTTGAAATTATTGAATTGCTCGACAATCAACTTAGTTTTCACCTGAAACTTAGCTAAATCTTCTGGTGTCCACCAATTATTTAAATTTCCATTTTCATCGTATTGACTTCCTTGATCATCAAATCCATGTGTGATTTCATGTCCAAATGTAGAACCACCAATAATTCCATATAAAATAGCATCATCTGGCATTCTTCCTTCGAAACCTGGAACGATAATATTACAAGCAGGTACAACAATCTCATTATTACTTGGATCATAATAAGCATTATATGTTTGAGGATACATAGCCCACTCAGACTTATCTACTTTCTTACCATATTTAGAAGCCATAAAATTATAATCCCAAGTATTAGAATTCATTACATTTTGACAATAAGACTCTCTAGTGATCTTTAGTTTACTCATGTCTTTCCATTTATCAGGATAACCAACTTTCATTACAATTTTACTTAATTTATGTAATGCTTTTTTCTTTGTTGGTTCACTCATCCAATCTAATTTCTTGATATGTTGAGCGTAAACATCTCTAATAGAATTCCCGATTTCTAACAACTTCTCTTTTGAACCTGCAGGTAAATATTCTTTCACGTAAATTTGACCAATCAATTCACCTAAAGAACCATTTGTTTGATTAACAATATTTTCCCATCTAGGTTTTTGTTCTTTTACACCATTCATAATGGTAGCGTAAAATTTAAAGTTTTGCTTTCTTATTTTACTCGTTAAATAATTAGAGTAAGAATCAATTAAATTCCACTTTAAATAAACTTTCCAATCTTCTATAGAAACAGTTTTAACCATTCCGTTTAAAGCTTGAAAAAATTCTGGTTGACGAACAATCACTGAATCAGCTTTTTTAACACCTAACTCTACTAAAACATTCGCCCAAGATATATTAGAAGTCAATTCATTAAATTTTGAAAGTGACATTTTATTGTAATTTTTCACTGGATCTCTTTGTTCCTCTAATTTTCGAGAAACCTTTGCTAAGTCACTTTCTAATTTATAAATAATTGAAGCATTCTTATTTGCAATCTCTTTTGATTCGCCCATCAACAACTGCATTGCTTGAAGGTGTTTTTTATACTCTGAACGAATTTCTGTTGTTCGTTCATCAGTATTAAAATAATAATCACGATCTCCTAATCCTAATCCACCTTGCATAAAGAACAAAGCGTATTTTAAACTCATTTTATCATCTTGACCAATATAAAAAGAGAATGCAGGACTTGAGCCAATTGTATGAAGATGAGCTATTTCTTTCATTAAAGTTACTACATCCTTAACCGAAGCAATTTTTGCCAATTCTGATTTTAAAGGAGTCAATCCAGCTTTTTCAATTGCAATTGTATCCATACCAGAAGCATAGAAATCACCAATTTTTTGTTCGTTACTCCCCTGTTTTGCATCCGTCAATGCTGCAGACTTTTCACAAATCTGTCTGATTTGACTATTAATAGTATCTCCAATTGTATTAAAAATACCATTACTTTGATCAGATGCAGCAATTGGATTCTTTTTAAACCAACTACCATTGGCATGATAAAAGAAATTTGAAGTTGGACTTACAGTGGTATCTCTATTTGTTAATAAAGGATCTACAAATGATTCATTTTTATTTGAATTACAAGCAAATAAAAACAACGAACCAAATGAAAAGAATAAAAATTTTGAAGTAAAATTCATAGTTTAACGTTTGTTTTATGTCTCTGATTAAAAATTTCAATCAATAATATCTTCAAAGTTAAACATCCATTTATTTAGAAACAATCAATTTCAAAAATAAACTATGAATTCAGATTCAATCCTTACATTTGACCAAACAATAAAACATGAAGATTAATTACAACTTTGAACTTAACGATTGGATGGCATTTCAAGAATTCCATTTGAGCGAATCTAAACAATTTAAGAAAACTAAATTAATCACCACTTTAACTGTGCCAATTGTATATGGTCTCTTCATTTTAAACGATGCAATGAAAGGTGAATTAGATATAATTCCAACAAGTATTTTCACTGTTATTTCAATTCTATGGATGATTTACTATCCAAAAAGATTAACCATCCGTACATTGAAAAAAGTAAAGAAAATTTTAGAAGATCCTGCAAATTCTAAAATATTTGGCATTCATACAATTGAACTTTCGGAACAAGGACTAAAAATCACAAAACCTGAAAGCGAAAATTTTATTAATTGGAGTGGATTAATTCGAATTGCAGAGACAAAAAACTATTACTTTATTTACAATACAACTATAAGCGCTATTGTCATTCCTAAAGTAAAAATTGAAGAAAATTTAAGTGAATTTGATTCTTATTTAAAAAAATATTTTCAAAATTAAATCCTGAAAATTAGTAGGTAAAATCAGAATTACATGATTTATGTCAGTTAAAAAATCCATTTATATTTCTAACTTCGCACTCGTAAATCCTTGTTTTTGGATGCTGATTATTAACAAAAAACGAAATTTAAATGAGTATTGAAAAAGAATTAAATGCACGTAGTGGTTCAAAATGTGAACTTTGTGGAGCAGATCATGAAATATCAGCATTTGAGGTTGCGCCTCTACAAAACAATGGAAGAGTTGATGATTACATTTCAGTTTGTGGAACTTGTAAAGATCAAATAGAAAATCCTGAAAAAGCAGATACTAATCATTGGAGATGCTTGAATGATAGTATGTGGAGCGAAGTTCAAGCCGTTCAAGTAATGGCTTGGAGAATGTTGCAAAGACTTAAATCAGAAGGATGGCCACAAGATTTATTAGATATGCTTTATTTAGATGATGAAACATTAGCTTGGGCCAAAGCAACTGGAGAAGGAGAAGATAAAGAAGCTGAAGATTTTCATAAAGATGTTAATGGTGTTCGTATCGAAGCTGGTGACACAGTTGTGTTAATCAAAGATTTAAATGTTAAAGGTGGTGGTTTTACGGCAAAAAGAGGAACTGCAGTTAGAAACGTATCTTTAGATCATAACAATACAAATTATATTGAAGGAAAAGTAAATGGTCAAACAATTGTGATTATTACTGAGTACGTTAAGAAATCGTAACTTCGACTCCGCTCAGTTTACGATTAAAGATTTTGAATTTTGGATTATGAATTGTAATCCAAAATTTAAAATCCAACATTCAAAATTATTTGCGGTTTTTCCATTTAGGTTTCAAAATTGGCAATAAAACCATCAAAACCACAATATAAATCGGATAGATAAAAGTACTTAATGGTAACATGGCCCATGTTTTCAAACGATTTATTTTATTAAAATAAGGAAAGTATACAACCAATTCCAACATCATTTTCAAACCAACAACAAAAATTAATTCAATCCATTTGTGATGAATAATCTCAAGAACCAACAGAATTGAAAATCCAATATGAATCATGGCTGCAATTACAGCCAATCCATTACTCAATTGATCCCCTACTTTATTCCCTTTTGATATCCAACGTAATCTCTGAGAAATAAAATCCTTTACTGATAAAGGTGTAGCTGTTGAAACCGAACAAGACACATCAGTTACTAGCTCAATTGAACAATTATTTTTTCTAAAATCACTAAGTAAAAATATATCATCCCCTGAAGCAATTGTTCGATGATTTTCGAATGAATCGAATTTCAAAAATGAACTTCTTTTAAATAACAAGTTTGCACCACTTGCTAAAAAAGGACGAAACAATCCTGAAACAGAAGTGTTCATTGCATTCGACAAAGCAAAATCCAATTCAAAGAGTTTTTGTACAAAATTCTTTCCTTTCATTACTACAGGAAGTATCAAAAGGTCTTTAATGTATAATTTTTCTAATGATTCAAAATAAATTTCATTTAGCTCTATATCAGAATCTAAAGTCAATAAATAATCAGTTTTTATATTTGAAACCGCTAAACGAATCGCTTGTTTTTTACCAAAACGATTTTCAGGCATTTCTAAGATCGTAAAATCGCATTTTAAATCATGAATTAGACTTAATCCATCATCTTCTGAATGATCATTCACAAAGTAAATGTGTTTTGGAAATCTGGATTGTCGATTAATACTATCAATCAATTTTGTTAAATTTTCAGCTTCATTTCTAAAAGGAATGACGACCGAAATTTGATCCAATGAAATAAAAACAATTCCTGTATTTGATTTTGAAAATTGTTTTTTAAATCCAATTAGAACCAAAACTCCTAGAAAAGTATAAATCGATATGTAAATTATTTCAAGCACGTTCTACTTTTCTTTTACAAATAAAAACACTCAAAATAGACGGAAATGCTAAATTCACAATCCATAATAAAACAGAAGAAATTATTATTTCTAATTCGGCATATCCAAGTGCTGACAAAACAATTAAGGCGACTGATTCACGAATTAACAATTTTCCGAACCATAATGAGGGAATCAATGTAGTCCAAAGAAATATTTGCCAAATCCAAAAAAAGACTGAAAAATTTAAACCATCTTGGAAAGAATTAAAAATCAACCAAAACTGTAATGTAAAAACAAAATGCCTGATCAAACTTAAAGTTAAGAATTGCCATCGAAAACCTTTATTTTCATCAATAAACCTCAACATCTTTTGATAAATTTTCATTTTCGAAATAAATCCTATTGTAATAAATTCAAAGAAGAAATAAAACATCAATGAAATAATCACAATCAATGAAATTAGAATCAATGACATAATAAACGAAAATTCAAAAGGCAATTTTTGAAGAAATAACAATGACAAAAAACCAAAGAATATACTCGCAAAAAACTGAGCAAAATTCGAAAGCAGTGTCATCAAAATAATTGAAACTCGAAAACGTCTTTGAAAATAATATATTCGACCAATAAAATTCCCTAACATATTCGGAGTCAATAAACCAGTTGCTATCCCAGCCATAAAAGATTTAAAAACAACCTTTTGACCTTCATTTACACTTATTACTTTTAATGTAATCAACCATTTTCTCCATTCGAAAAACCAATTAGCAACGACTAAAACAAATCCTAAAATTAAGAACAAAGGCCTTTTAATTGAAACGTCATCCCAATCAGAACTTTCAACTTTAGACAATTGATTTCCTATCAGCCATATTAAAGCCAGCAAGAGAATCATTTTCAAAAAAATGAACGAATATCCTTGTTTTTTTATAGTTTTAACCAACGAAGTATAAAATAATGGTTGAAGATAAAATAATTCTTGGAATTGACCCTGGTACAACCGTATTAGGGTATGGATTAATTCATGTGAAAGATAACAAAATCAAATTAATTAACTTCGGAATTATTCAATTAAACAAGATTACCAACCATCCAGACAAGTTAAAAAAGATTTTCGATCGATTAACGGCAATCATCAAAGAATACAAACCAGATGAAATGGCAATCGAAGCGCCTTTCTTTGGCAAAAACGTTCAATCCATGCTTAAACTAGGTAGAGCTCAAGGTGTTGCCATAGCTGCCTCGTTGAGTTTTAATGTTCCTTTTGAAGAATATACACCTAGAAGAATTAAACAATCTGTAACAGGAAATGGAAATGCTTCAAAAGAACAAGTTGCAGCAATGCTCCAAACATTATTAAACTTTCCTGAAATGCCCAAATATTTAGATGCTACTGATGGTTTAGCCGTTGCTGTTTGTCATCATTTTTCTGGAGGAACTGGAGAACATAATAAATCAAAAGTTTCAGGTTGGGATTCTTTTCTTAAACAAAATCCGGATAGAAAAGCTTAGAGGGATTTTGAATGTTGGATGTTGAATTTTTAATTGTAAATTTTGCTACAAATCACAATTTTCTGATAATACTGCTTTGTAAATGCAGATGAGCATGTGATTCAATATTAAATTACTTATTTTCAACCATTAACCATAAACGAAACCTTATCTCCCAGCTTGTTCTTTAGCAAGATCTAAATTTACTTGATCCAATACTTTAGAATAAATCTCTTGCATTTTCTCTTGCCTTGAACCGTAATAATCCATTGATGATGAATAAGCAGCTGAATCAATTTGATGTTTCGCTAAAATCGCCAAACCTGTCTCACTCATCACTTTGTGATTTTGTTCCAATGATGGCATTTTTTGCAATACATAACATTCCATAACTGTCATATCCTTCAAAATAGAAACCAATTTCTTTTCAGAAATTAAATTATCTGGAGCAGGAAGTCTTTTTATTTTAGCTGTAGTACAACTGAAAAATAGAAAAAGAAAAAATATAGGGATAATTCGAATCATCTATTAAATAATAATCGATCACCAACAGTACCTTCAATTACTTTACCATCTGAATACACCAAATTACCATTCACAAACGTCTTATCGATTGCATGATCAAATCGAACGCCTTCGAAAGGAGACCATCCGCATTGATATAAAACATTATCTCTAGAAACAGTTACCGTTTGTTTAGGATCTACAATCACTAAATCTGCGAAAAAGCCTTCTTTCACATATCCTCTATCTTCAATTTGAAATAATATAGCTGGATTATGCGCCATTTTCTCAACCACTTTTTCAATCGTGATTTTTCCTTCTTTTACTTTTTGAAGCATTGCTAAAAGTGCATGCTGAACTAATGGTCCTCCAGATGGAGCTTTTGAATATGATTGAGTTTTCTCTTCAATTGTATGAGGAGCGTGATCCGTAGCAATTACATCAATTCGATCATCTAAAACTGCTTGAAAAATAGCATCTCTATCAGATGCTTCTTTTACAGCTGGATTCCATTTAATCCAATTTCCTTTTGTTTTATAATCTTCAGAAGAAAACCATAAATGATGAACACATGCTTCAGCAGTAATCATTTTATTCTCTAAAGGAATCGAATTATCAAATAAAGCTAATTCTTTAGCAGTAGAAATATGTAAAATATGTAATCTTGTATTGTATTTCTTAGCTAAACCAACAGCCATTGAAGAAGATAAGTAACATGCTTCTGCACTTCTAATTAACGGATGACATTCAACAGGAATATCTTCGCCATATTTTGCTTTATATTCTTCAAGATTTCTTCGAACAGTTGCTTCATCTTCACAATGAGTAGCAATTAACGTTGGAGGAACTTTAGAGAATAAATTGGTCAATGTTTCTTCATTATCCACCAACATATTTCCAGTTGAAGAACCCATAAAGATTTTCACACCACAAACTGTTCTACGATCTGTTTTTAAAACTTCATCTATATTATCATTAGAAGCTCCCATAAAGAATGAATAATTCGCCAAAGAACTATTCGCTGCTATTTGGTATTTATCTTCTAATAAAGATTGAGTCAACGTATTTGGAACCGTATTAGGCATTTCCATAAAAGAGGTAATCCCTCCAGCTACAGCTGCTCTAGACTCAGATCGAATAGTTGCTTTATGAATTAAACCTGGTTCTCTAAAATGCACTTGATCATCGATACAACCTGGTAAAATATATTTTCCTTCAACGTTTATCTCTTCAATATTCGATTCGTTCGAAATAGAAGGGTAAATTTTTTGAATTCGATTATTACTAATTAAGATATCTGCTACAAATTGCTTTCCTTCATTAACAATTGTACCTCCTTTTAAGATGATTGATTTACTCATAATTTCATTCCACGCATTTTCCAAACTCCAAAAAATGCTTCTTTAAAAATACTTGAACTCATTTTAGATGTTCCATATAAACGATCAATAAATGTAATAGGAACTTCTTTCGCTTTAAATCCATGTTTTAAAGCAGCATATTTCATACAGATTTGAAAAGCATATCCCTTAAATGTATTCCCATCTAAATTTATTTTCTCCAAAACTTTTCTTTTGTAACATTTAAATCCAGCAGTAGTATCGTGAATACCTATAAACAAAATAGTTCTCACATATACACTCGCAAAATAAGACATCAAAACACGTTTCAATGGCCAATCTTTCACTTTGCCTCCTTTACAATATCTAGAGCCTATACTGAAATCTGCTCCATCTATTGCACAAGCGTTGTATAATCGTATTAAATCTTCTGGATTATGAGAGAAATCACAATCCATTTCAAAAATGTAATCGTATTTTTTTTCAATAGCCCATTTAAACCCATGTATATAAGCCGTTCCTAAACCTAATTTTCCTTGACGAACCTCAATGTGAATTCTTCCCTCAAATTCGCCTTGAAGTTTTCTAACAATATCAGCAGTTCCATCTGGTGAAGAATCATCCACAATAAGTATATGAAAATCTTTTTCGAAAGACATTACCTTACGAATCATGTTTTCAACGTTTTCTTTTTCGTTATAAGTCGGTATTACTACTATTGAATCTGACATTCTCACAAATTATAAACCACTAAATTAATGATTATAAAATTATCACAACCGATTTTGTTGATTGATTTTTTGGTTTTTTAACATTACTTATGCAAGTAAATCAGTATAGGTTTAAATTAATCTTTTTCACACCTATTGTGCACCCAGCAAATATTTCATTATTCTAATTCTTCCAATGCACTATAAATCAAATCTGACTCAAAACCTTTAGAAGAAACATAATTCAATAATTTACTCTTTAATTGCCATTCTGTATAAGATTTACCTTTTAATTCTTTTTTCTTTTTTATTAAAAGTGCTTGAATAGTTTTAAAATAATCATCTAAATCTATTTCTTTCAACCCTTTATCTATCGAATAATTTGAAATTTTTTTAGCTTTTAGATGTGCTTTTATTTTAATCCTACCCCATCTTTTAATTCTATATTTCCCAGAAACAAACGCTGAAGCAAATCGTTCTTCATCTAAAAATCGATTTGTAATTAGATCTGCTATTAATTGAGAAATTTGTTCATCTGAAAATTTCCAGGAATACAACTTCTGTTCAATCTCCATCTGACAACGTTCTTGATAGGCACAAAACTCTTCCAATTTGGCCTTCGCTTCTAAAAATGAAATTCCTTTTGATTCTTCCATAGCTCAAAAATAAAAAAAGTCAGTCTAAACAGACTGACTTTCAAAATATCTTTAGAGATTTTATAACGTAATCTCAACGTTTTTATCATTTACAAATTTGTATTCTAACAAATGATTTTCGGTAACTCCTCGAACGGAAACCCATTTTTTATATTTGAACAACCATTTTACTTGTCTAGAAATAATTCCATTTTTGAAATACGCTTCTAAATAAGGATGAACTAAAAGTGAAACATTTTTCTCTTTTCGATCAGTCATCAAATAATTCAAGTTATTCTCAATTTCTTCTGCATACAAAATAGACGCTTGCACCTCTCCTGAACCATTACAAGTTGGACATGCTTCTGATGTATTGATATCCGTTTCCGGACGAACTCTTTGACGAGTAATTTCAATCACACCAAATTTTGAAGGAGGAAGTACATTGTGTTTTGCTCTGTCAGATTGCATATGTTCTTTTAATTTTTCAAAAAGAAACTTATTATTTTCTCTGTCATGCATATCGATAAAATCGACACAAATAATCCCACCCATATCACGCAATTGCAATACACGAGCGATTTCTTCTGCAGCTTCTAAATTAGTAGCTAACGCATTACTTTCTTGACCATCAGCTCCTTTTCTATTTCCAGAGTTAACATCAATAACATGCATCGCCTCAGTATGTTCGATAATTAAGTAACCACCACTTGGCATTGGTACTTTTTTACCAAACAACGTCTTAATTTGTTTTGTTACACCAAATTTTTCAAAAATAGGAATTCTGTTATCATGTAACTTCACTATTTTCTCTCTTCCTGGCGCAATATCAGCAACGTATTCAGACATTTCTGTCATCAAGATTACATCATTTACATGAATATTTGAAAAATCTGCATTTAACAAATCACGTAAAATAGAAGAAGTTTTATCTAATTCGCCTAATACTCTTTTCGGCGGTGTAGCCGTTTTAAGATTAGCAAACATAAATTTCCACTTCTCTAACAGGTTTTTCAAATCCTGTTCTAATAGCTCAATTTTCTTATTTTCCGCAACGGTACGAATAATAACACCAAAGTTTTTAGGCTTAATACTATCCATTAAATTTTTCAAACGAGATCTCTCTGCAGGATCTTTTATCTTTTGAGATATTGAAATTTTTTCTGAAAATGGCACTAAAACCAAGTATCTTCCAGCTAATGTGATTTCTGCACACAAACGTGGACCTTTACTTGAAATTGGTTCTTTAGCAACTTGTACCAAAATAGGAGAAGCACTAGAAACAATTTCATTTATTTTTCCATCTTTGGGAATATCCTTTTCCGTCTTGAAGTAAAGTAAATCAGCTACGTTTTGCTTACCATGCAACGTATCTTTGGTAAACTTGTTAAGTGAATTGAATTGAGGCCCTAAATCCAAATAATGTAAAAAAGCATCTTTTTCAAAACCTACATCCACAAAAGCAGCATTTAAACTTGGGACAACTTTACGAACTCTACCTAGATATATATCACCTACAGCAAACTCTGTATTCCCCTGTTCTTCATGCAACTCAATCAGTTTACCATCACGCAACAAAGCAAGCCAAATACCCCCTGGTCGGGAATCGACTACTAGTTCTAAACTCACGAAAGCAATGATTTAAAATGTAAAAAAACAGAAAAACTTAGTGAACAAATGCCCACTAAGTTTAACATTATAAATAACCTATTGATTACTTTTTCTTTTTGTGACGATTTTTTCTTAGACGTTTTTTACGTTTGTGAGTCGCCATTTTGTGACCTTTTCTTTTTTTACCGCTTGGCATAATTATATATTTTTTATGATTAACTCTATTCTTTCACGATTTTCAAATAACTTATGTTACTTGTTGTTTGAGAATCGGGAGCACAAAAATAGAAAATTTAATCGGATAATTCACATTTGAATAAAAAAACCGCGATTATTTTACTTTTACGCTGTTTTTAACTTCGTCAACAAACGTTTTTGCTGGTTTAAATGAAGGAATGTTGTGAGCAGGAATAATGATTGTAGTATTTTTAGAAATATTTCTACCTGTTTTTTCAGCTCTTTCTTTCACGATGAAACTACCAAAACCTCTTAAGTAAACATTTTCACCTTTTGATAAAGATGATTTTATTGATGTCATAAAAGATTCAACTGCTTTTAATGCTTCTGCTCTTTCTAATCCTGTCTCTACTGCTATGTCAGCAACGATGTCCGCTTTTGTCATTTTTTTTATGATTTTTTTGTTTATTCCTTAATTTTCAGGATGCAAAAGTACGTCAAGATTCCTTATATTTGAACAATTAATGTAAAATATTTTATTTTTTTTCGTCTTAATGGCTGATTTTCATAGATTAACAATTGATTGGTATAGACAAAACAAGCGAGATTTACCTTGGAGAAACACTAAAAACCCCTATAAAATCTGGCTTTCTGAAATCATCCTTCAGCAAACAAGAGTCGATCAAGGAATGAATTATTATTTGAAATTTATTCGTAATTATCCAACGATTTTTGACCTTGCAAATGCAAATGAACAAGATATTTTAAATGATTGGCAAGGTTTAGGCTACTACAGTCGAGCTCGAAATTTACATTTTACTGCTAAATATATTTCCACTGAATTAAATGGAATCTTCCCAAATCAATTTACTGAAATCATTAAACTAAAAGGAATTGGTGAATACACCGCATCAGCAATCGCTTCTTTTTCTTTTGACTTACCTTATGCTGTTTTAGATGGAAATGTATATCGTGTATTAAGTCGCGTTTTTGATATTTCAACCCCGATTGATTCAACAGAAGGAAAAAAAGAATTTCAAAATTTAGCGAATGAATTAATTGATCGAGAAAATCCAGCTGAATACAATCAATCAATAATGGAATTTGGAGCAATGCTTTGCACACCGGCAAATCCAAATTGTGAAACATGCCCTCTCTCTTCAAAATGTCTTTCTTTTGCAAACAACACAATAAAGGATAGACCATTAAAGGAGAAAAAGACAAAAGTGAGTAATCGATATTTCAACTTTGCCATATTTAAAGACAATGATCAAATTTTAATTGAAAAGCGAATAGCAAAGGATATTTGGCAACATTTATATCAATTCCCTTTGTTTGAAACTGAAAAAGAAATGAATAATCAAGAAGCTATTTCATTTTTTGAAGAAAAATTAGGGCTAACCCCTTCAGATTATAGTAAACCTATTAAACACATTCTATCTCATCAACGAATATTTACTATTTTTTACGAGTTCAATAAATTACCAAAAAAAATAGATCTTAATTGGACTAAGATTGATAAATCATTAATTGATAATTACCCCCTTCCTCGAGTTATTGATCGCTACCTTGAAGACCATTCACTTTAATTCAACCCATTTAATTTTTCACCTTTTATGGAATACAACTTTTACATATCTTTGTTTTATAAAAATCTAAAAAAATGGCAGGAAGCGTTAATAAAGTGATTCTTTTAGGCAATCTTGGAAAAGACCCTGAAGTTAGAAGATTGGAAAATGGAGCAGTTGTTGCTAGCTTTTCTTTAGCTACTTCAGAAGTATATACAGATAAAGCATCAGGAGAAAAAAAAGAGTTAACCGATTGGCACGACATTGTTGTTTGGAGAGGATTAGCGGAAGTTGCTGAAAAATATCTTAAGAAAGGTTATAAAGTTTACATTGAAGGTAAAATCAAAAAAAGATCTTGGCAAGACAAAGAAGGCATCACACGTTATACAACTGAAATAATTGCTGATGAACTTAACATTATTTCAAGACCTGATTCAGGGGAAAGAACAACAACAAATCAGACTCCTCAATACACATCTCAAGGAACTCCTCCTGCTCCATCAAAAATGGATGAATTGTTAAATGATGATGTTGATGATTTACCTTTTTAATTATTTTTCATCTAAAATTCACTAATTAATTTTATATTCACATTAATTTTCGAATAAAAATCAATGAATACATTAGAACCTTCGAGTACCGAGCCCTTAGCCAGGGCATTTGAATACAACCATTTAGTTTTAATCTTATTATTGATAATATTGTTGCTTATCACAGCAATGATGTCTGCAGCTGAGTCAGCATTTTTTTCATTAAAACCATTAGAAAAAGATACTCTAAAAAAAGACGACAGTAAATCTGCATTAATTGCAAAAAAATTAATTGATACACCTAAGCATCTTCTAGCAACTATTTTAATAACAAATAATTTTGCAAATATTGCTATTGTTATTATTTCGTCAGCTTTATTAGACGTTTTGATACCATCTGCAGGAAAAGAAAATGAAACGTTGAAGTTTTTAATTGATGTATTTGTCATAACATTCATAATTTTATTAATTGGTGAAGTTATCCCTAAAATCTACGCAACTAAAAACGCATTAAAAACAGTCAAATTCACCGCTCTACCTCTAAGTGTGATGAATATAGTCCCTCCCTTTTCTTGGATAAGAATGGGATTAGTTTCAGGATCGAAATTTATTCATCGTTATGCAAAAAAGAAAGGTGTTAAAATATCCAGTGATGAATTAGAGCATGCTATCGCATTAACAAAAGAAGACAATGCTTCTTATGATGACCATAAAATCCTAGAGGGAATTGTAAAATTCGGAAACACAGATGTAAAACAAATTATGTGTCAACGCTTAAATGTTGCCGCAATCGATATTGAATCAAATTTCAAAGAAGTAGTAGATGAAATATTGGAATGTGGATATTCAAGAATTCCTGTTTACAAAGAATCGTTAGACAATGTCGTTGGAATATTATTCATTAAAGATTTACTTCAACATTTAAATAATCAAGATTCATTTAACTGGCAAGCACTTTTACGTAAACCTTTTTTCGTTCCAGAAAATAAAAAAATTGATGATTTATTAAAGGAATTTCAAAGCAAAAAAGTCCACATGGCTATTGTTGTAGATGAATATGGTGGCGCTTCAGGAATTGTAACATTGGAAGATGTTTTAGAAGAAATTGTTGGTGATATTACTGACGAATTTGACGAAGAAGAAATCGACTTTAAAAAAATTGATGAAAACACTTATATCTTTGAAGGTCGAACAGCATTAATTGATTTCTATAAAATTCTAGAAATTGATGGTAAAGAATTTGAAAATTTAAAGGGCGAATCAGATTCACTTGGTGGATTTATGATTGAAAATGCTGGACGAATATTGAAAAACAAAGAAACAATCACTTGTAACGACATTAAATTAATTGTTGAAACATCTGATAAAAGAAGAATTAAAACAATTAAAGTTATTTTACCCAAAATAAAAGATGATCTATGAGAAATTATAAATTCTATTTAACAATTTCTATTGGAATAATATTGACGGCATGCTCATCTAATGAACTTCCTGTTCCAAAACCTCCTACATATTTACGTCTAGATTTACCAGAACATAAATACATACATTTCAATGATGGTTGTAATTATACATTTGATGTTTCTACATTATTTAAAGTAAAATCTGTAACAGATAATACTGGACCAACTTGCCATAAAGACATTGATTTAGGACCTTTAAATGGAGTTATACATTTTTCATATATAGATATGGTCGAACCGTTAGCTAAATATGTGAATTATTCAATTGATAAAGTTGATGAACATAAGATTAAAGCAACTGCTATTGAAGATTCGAAAATTATCCGAGCAAAAGACAAAGTATATGGAACTATATTTGAATTGCAAGGAGATGTTGCTTCACCATTTCAATTTTATCTAACCGACTCCTCTACAAAATTTGTTAGTGGTGTTGTTTATTTTAATTCAGTCCCAAATTATGATTCATTAAAACCTTCTTTAGTATATTTAAAAGAAGATTTAATGAAAATGATTAACACTTTTAAATGGAAGAATTAAATAAAGATTCTACTGTATTCCTAAGTATTGGAAGTAATCTTGGTAATCGATTTTTAAACATTCAAAATGCAATCGAACAAATTGAAGAAACAATTGGGAAAGTAACTATTTGTTCTTCAATTTATGAAAACCCTCCTCTTGATTTTGAAGCTGAAGAACTTTTTTACAATTGTTGCTTAGAATTACAAACGTCATTAACAATAGAAGAGGTTTTATTCAAAACACAGCAGATTGAAAATAAAATAGGTCGTAAAAATAAAACTGCTTTAGCATACGAATCACGACTTATTGACATTGACATTCTTTATTTTGAAAAAATAATTTACACATCAGATAAAATAATTATTCCTCATTTGAAACTATCTGAACGTAAATTCGTACTAGTTCCAATGAAAGAGATTGCAGCGGATTTTATTGATCCGAAATTAAATCTTTCGATAACGGAATTAGTAGAGAAATGTATAGATAATTCAGTTTTAGTTAAAACTACAAAAAGCTTAAAACTAAAAATAACTCAATAAAACTGAATAAAATTCTTCTATTTTTTTCATTAGAAGAAATATTTGATTAATATTGCACTTAAAATTGGTAAGAATTACAACTAGTTAATATGAAAAAACAAACGATCAAAGGCTTTGCGTTTATTGCTCTAGCTGGAACAATGGTTACAAGTTGCGACCTTCTAAAAGATTTAGAATACACTGTAACACCTAATCCATTAGAGATGCACGGAGATTCAGTTCGTGTAAAAGTGGATATTAAATTCCCGGAAAAAGGAATTAGAAAAAAAGCTTCAGCTGAAATTACTCCTATGTTAGGAAGTACTGCTTTAAAATCTGTAACAGTTCAAGGTGAAAAAGCTACAGGAAACGGAAACGTTATTCAATTTAAACCAGGTGGTAATGTTTCATATAACGATGTTGTAGTTTACAAATCTGAGTATGAAAATACTGATTTAAAAGTTTCAGCAACTGTTTCTAAAGGAGGTAAAGTTAAAAAGCAAGTTGGTGAAATTAAAATCGCTGACGCAACAATCGTTACACCTTTTATGGTAAACAAAGATTACAAAGTAATTTTTGAAAAAGATGCATTCAACAGAATTACTGAAGAATCTACATCTGCTCAAGTTAATTATGAGAAATCTAAATCAGTTGTTAGACCAACAGAATTAAAAGAAAAAGATATCGCTGAATTACAAGCTTGGTTAACTAAAGCTCAAGCAGATCCAAAAATTTCTTTAAAAACTATTTCTGTTACAGGTTACGCTTCACCTGAAGGTGAAACTGGTAAAAACTCTTCATTATCTACTGATAGAGCTGCTGCTGGTAAAACTGCTGTAATTGATTTAGCTAAAGCTGCTAAAAATGAGAAAGCTCAAACTGAGATTTTCACATTGAATGGTAGAGGTGAAGATTACGATGGTTTCAAAAGAGAATTAGAAAAATCTACAATGAATAATGACGAAAAACAATTAGTTATTCGTGTATTAGAAATGCATAAAGATCCTGAAACTCGTGAAACAGAAATGCGTAACATGGGTAAAACATTTAAATATTTAGATGATAATATTTTCCCAAAATTACGTCGTGCTGAAATCACAGTAACTTATGATAAAACTGGTTACACTGACGAAGAGTTAAAAACAATTTCTTTATCTAAACCAGAAACATTAAAATTAGAAGAGTTATTATTCGCTGCTACATTAACAAATGACTTAAATGAAAAATTAAGCATTTTTAATGCAGCAATTAAAGTTGCTCCAGAAGATATTAGATCTTACAATAATGCTGGTGCTATTTTATTCTTACAAAACAAAATGCCTGAGGCTAAAGCTCAATTCGAAAAAGCAAATTCTATTAAAGAAAATGCAGTTTCTAAAAATAACTTAGCTGCAGTTGCTGGTGTTAGTGGAGATAAAGAAAAAGCTAAACAATTATTAGCTCAAGCTAAAGGAGCTGGTTCTGAAGTTAACTATAACATGGGAATCATTAACATTATTGAAGGTAACTACAATGATGCATTATCTAACTTAGGTTCTGAAAACACTTTCAATAAAGCATTAGCTTTAGTATTAAGTGGATCATTTGATCAAGCTACATCTACAATCGATGGATCTAAGGATAAAGAATCTGCTCAAGGATATTACATCAAAGCAATCGTTGGTGCAAGAACTAAAAAAGCAGATGTTGCAGTTAGTAACTTGAAAAATGCAATTGCTAAAGATGCTTCTTTAAAAGCTAAAGCTGCTAAAGATAGAGAATTTATTAAATTATTTGAAGATGCTAATTTCTCTTCAATCGTTAAATAATAAGCATTAAATATTTTAAAAGCCGTTTCTAAAGAAACGGCTTTTTTTTTCGTCAAAAAATAGAATAATAATAACTATTATTTATTTTAAAACTGGAAAACGACATGAACAAAACCTTCAAAACTATCGAAGAATACATTTATTCATTTCCGATTGAAACACAAGAAATTCTTTTAAAAATTCAAAACATTATTAAAGAATTAGAAAATAACATTGAAGAATCAATTAGCTATGGAATGCCTGCGTTTAAATTAAAAAAACAACCCGTAATTTACTTTGCCGCTTATCAAAAGCATATCGGAATTTATGCTACACCTTCAGCACATAATTACTTTTCCTCAAAACTAAAAGATTATAAACAAGGTAAAGGTTCGGTTCAATTCCCATTAAATAATGAAATACCCTATGAATTAATCCGGGAAATTATTCTTTTCAAATTAAGTGAAATAAAATAATGGCCGAATTATTGTTAGACTATTACAAAAAAACAAAATGAAAAATATATTAAACTTCATCATATTCATTATCTTATCAATAAACACTGTTTATGCAGCTAAAATTGAAAAGGTAACCGTATACAGTAAAGCAATGCAAAAAAACACTTCTGCATATGTTGTATTACCAGAAAAATATCATAAAGATTCAACGAAAGAATATCCTGTACTTTATTTACTTCATGGTTTTGGTGGTGATTATTCTTCATATCCAAATGATTTCCCTGCTGTAAAAAAGCAAGCAGATGAATACAATATGGTTATTGTAAGTGCTGACGGAGGATATTCAAGTTGGTATTTTGATAGTCCAATTGACCCTAAAATGAAATATGAAACATATATCACGAAAGAATTAATAACATTCATAGATAGTAATTACTCTACAATTAATAACAGAAAAGGCCGAGCTATTTGTGGATTAAGCATGGGGGGACATGGAGCATTATATTTATCAATGAGACATTCTGATTTGTTTGGAGCTGCTGGAAGTATGAGTGGTGGTGTAGATATTAGACCTTTTCCTAAAAATTGGGAAATTGCTTCTAGATTAGGCGGTAAAGATAAGTTTCCATTAAACTGGGAAAAGAATACAGTTATGAATCAATTAGATTCTATTAAAGATACTATCTCATTTATGATAGATTGTGGAACTGAAGATTTTTTCTTAGAAGTAAACAGACAATTACACGCAAAAATGTTAACTCAAAAAATAAAGCACGATTATGTTGAAAGACCAGGTGGACATGAAATGGGATATTGGAAAAATTCAATTAAATACCAATTATTGTTTTTTGATAACTATTTTAAAGAAGCGAAATTAAAACAATGAAATCTTCTATCATTTTTGAGACTGAAAGACTGTATGTAAGAAGTTTAGATTTAAATGACAACGATGCATTTTTCGACCTAAAAAACAATCCAAAAGTGATGAATCCACTTCCTCGAAAAGTTTTAAATAAAATTGAAAACGATCAGGAATTAATTATGTTAATTGAATCAACGAAATCAACTAATAAAAAAGTCTGGTCAATTTGTGTAAAACATAATAATGAATTAATTGGTTGCTGTGGATTCATGAAAAATGATCAAAATAATGATGAAATAGGTTACCAATTAAGAGAATTATACTGGGGAAAAGGCTTCGGAACTGAAATTGCTAGAGGACTAATTGAATATGGTTTTACGAATATGAACTCTACCATAATTACAGCTGACGTTAATTCAGAAAATAAAGCCTCAATAAAAATCCTCAATCAATTAATGACTTTTGAAAAAGAGTTTTACAATCACAATGACAAATGTTTTGATCAACGTTATTTCGTTCAAAAAAACTTATTTCAATAGCGAAACATGGCCTTCTTTTCGATGTTTTTCACCTGTAACATCTTCAAAAAATGCAACCCAAATATAAACACCATCTTGACATAGTTTTATTCCATCTCCACCATCTCTAGTTCCATCCCAAGGCTCGTATATCGATTTTGACTCATGAATAACTTCACCCCAACGATTATAAATTAAAAGACTGAAATTTCGATCTTTTATTCCATACCCCTTTAATAAAAATACTTCATTAATTTTGTCATCATTTAATGTAAAAGCATTAGGAGCATATAATGCATAAGAAGCCGTTACAGTTACAAATTGTTTTGCAGTATCAATACATCCAAAAGCATTATTTGCCTCTAAAATAATTTCATAAATACCATATTTTGAATACTCATGTGTAGGATTGAAATCTTGACTTGTTAATCCATCTCCGAAAATCCAATTGTAAGAATTTGCATCAACTGAAAGATTTTCAAAGGTAAAGACAGGATTTATTAAATCTTCTGAATAAGATGAAATTAAAAAGTCTGCATTAGCTTTAGGATAAACAACTACAGTGCTCTGATCATGATTTGTAGCATGACAACCGTTTCCGTCTATTATTGTTAAAAAGACAGGATAAGTTCCACTTTCATAATAAATATGAGAAGGATTCAAACCACTTGCATAAGTGCTATCTCCAAAATCCCAAGTATAAGCCCAATTTTGGGAATTATCGCCAACACTTTGGAAAGATACCATCTGTCCTGGACAGATACTATCATATAAGGGTGAAATTAAAACATTCGGTAACGGTAAAACAGTTACAAGAACTGAATCTCTAATTACAATTCCACAGTTATCTATTCCTTCCAAAACATAATAAGTATCAGAAGTGGGTGCTTGTGGTAGAGGGTTATCGGTTGTGCAAGTTGGACAAAACACCCAATTAATGTTAACCGTTGGATCTGAACCTAAATATTGAGCTGATAAATAAACAGTATCCTCAGCACATACCTCGTTTGAGTTAACTGAAGCAATTACATCAAGATTATCAAATGTTTTAATATCTACATGAGTTGATAAATTTACAGAACAGTTATTTGCATCACGAACGATACAAGAATAAATTTGATTCGATAAAGGAGATACATTTACACTTTGTGTTTGCATACCGCCAGGATTCCATATATAAGAATAAAGACCTGTCCCTCCTATTGCAGTAACACTAAGTTGTAATGATGAATTTGGACAAATAATAGTATCATTTGTAATATTCGCTACTAATTGTGGTGGATCTATTACTGACATAGTACTCTGAGCGATACATCCTTGAGCATCTTGAACAGTTAAAGAATAATTCCCATGAACTAAATTAATTATCGAAGATGAAGTTGCTCCATTCGACCATAAATATTGATATGGTAATGTTCCTCCACTTGTAATACTAGCCAATGCGCCATTTGAAAACCCTTTACAACTTGGATTAATAGAATTTAAAGACAATTGAATAACTGGAGGTTCAGTAATTACTACGGCAATATTTGTCTGACAATTATATACGTCTAAAACTGAACAAATATAACTTCCACCAGCAAGACCAACAGCTGTATCATTTGTTTGGATAGGATTAGTATTCCATGAAAATGAATAGGGAGCAACTCCTCCATTAACAGAAATTGCTGCTGTACCTATTTGATTACCAAAACATAAGTTATCTGTTGTATTAACAACAGTAGCAACCAATTGATTTGGCTCTGTAATTGTAAAAAACAATGTGGTATCACAACCCATAGAATTAATAATTCTAACTTGATGTAATCCTGGAGATAAACTCAATTGTGAACTATTTGATGTGGGAACTGTATTATCCCAAGAAAATGTAGATGGGCTATAAACACCACTAGTAGTTACGGTAGCATGTCCATTACTAAATCCTTTACAAGTGATATTTGTAGTATTTAATACTATGTTTTCTTCAAAACTTAAAAAATTAATTCTTACAATATCTGTATCTGCCAAACAATTATTATTTCCCGTTGTTACAAATGTTAAATCGATAAATCCTTGTCCTACTTCTGCTGGAGTTGGTGTGTAATTTAAATTCAAAGAAGTATTAGAAGGATTATAAGTACCATTTCCTCCAGACCAAATCCCTCCCGTTGCTGTTTGAACAACCCCTTGAAGTGCAATAGTTCCTGGATTTTGACGACATACATTCTTATCGAAACCTGCGTTACACATTATTGGAAGAGCATCTTGAGTAATAATAGATGACATCGAAATAGGACCACAATTATTATGATCTCTAACAGTTAAAATATATGTTCCTGGACCAGCTGTTATATCACTTGTAGTAGCGCCTGTGTTCCATGAATAAGAATATGGTGCCACACCTCCCGTTACAGTTGAAGTTATAGGGATTGGCCCATCTCCAAAACATAAATGTGCTGAAATTGGAGAAATATTCATTGTTAATTGAGGTGGTTCAATAATCGAGAAATTAATTGTTGTATCGCATCCCATTGAATTAATTATTCGAACTTGATGAGCACCAGGTGTAAGATTGTTTTTTATTCCACTAACGACAACCGCCCCATTATCCCACGAATAGGTAGCTGGACTAAAAGAGCCAGAAGTTGATACATTGGCAATACCATTATTTGCTCCAAAACAAGTTATAGACGTAGTATTAATTGTAATGCTTTCAGAAAAACTTAAAAATGAAATTCGAACTATATCCGAATTTGCCAAACAATTATTATTACCTGTTGTTGTAAGTGTTAAATCTACAAAACCTTGAGAAACTTCAGTAATTGTTGGAGTATAAAATAAATTTAGTGATGAATTAGATGGTGTATAAGTTCCATTTCCACCAGACCAAACCCCTCCTGTCGCTGTTTGAACCGTCCCAACTAAATGAATTATTCCAGGATTTTGACGGCAAACCCTTACATCGCTTCCAGCATTTGCTAATATTGGTAACGCATCTTGATTAATAATCGCTGATTGTGATACAGATGGGCAATTATATTGATCCGTGACTGTTAAAGTATAAATTCCTGCTCCTACTAACACATTAGGTGTATGTTGACCATTACTCCATGTGTAAGAGTATGGTAAAGATCCTCCTGAAACTGAAGAAGAAAGTGTAATTGGTCCATCTCCAAAACATAAATGAGTTAATGGTGGAGTTACAGATAAACTTAATGCTACTGGTTGAGTTATAGTATAAGTTAGAGTCGTATCACATCCCATTGAATTTATTATTTTCACGGAATGTATACCTGGAGCTAAATTTGAAATTGAATTTGTTGCTGAAACGGGACCATTATCCCAAGAAAAAGTTGCGGGACTGTATGTGCCTGTAGTAACAACATTTGCCTGCCCATTATTATAACCAAAGCAAGTAACATTAGTAGGGCTTAATGTAATATTTTCTGCAAAACTCAAAAAGTTAATACGTTTTATATCTGAAACCGCTGGACAGTTATTGTTACCCGTTGAAGTTAATGTCAAATCGAGATACCCTTGTGCGACTTCGGCTGTTGTTGGTGTGTAATTTACATTCAATGTATTATTCGATGGAGAGAAGATTCCAACTCCACCTGTCCAGGTACCTCCTGTTGCCGTTTGAACAGATCCTGCTAATTGAATAATTCCAGGACTTTGTCTACAAACATTTACATCAAGTCCAGCGTTTACGGCAATTGGTAAAGCATCTTGAGTGAAAATTGAAGTTTGAACAACGGGACCACAACCATTTTGATCTGTCACAGTTAAAGTATGTGTTCCTACACCTGCAGATAAACTTGCGGTAGTTTGACCTGTGTTCCAATTATAGATATAGGGAGCGGTTCCTCCAGCCACTGAAGATGTTATAATTAAATTAGGATCTCCAAAGCATAAATGTGCATTTAATGGAGTCATTGACATTGTAAGTAAAGCTGGTTCTGTTATAGTAAAGTTTAATGTTGTATCACACCCCATAGAATTAATAATTCTCACAGTATGATTGCCAGGGGATAAATTATTTCTTGTATTTAATCCTGAAGCTGCTGCATTATCCCAAGAATAAGTAGATGGACTAAAAGCCCCAACCGAAGTCACTATTGCTGAACCATTATTTGCTCCCGAACATAAACTATTAACTTTCGTTAAGGTGATTGTTTCAGCAAATGTAAAAAAGGTAATTCGCATTGTATCAGCATCAGGGGGACAATTATGATTCCCTGTAGAAGATAAAATTAAATCCACAAACCCTTGATTACGTTCTGCAGCAGTAGGTGTATAATTAAGATTTAACGACGTATTTGAGGGAGAATAATTTCCATTACCACCTGTCCAAATTCCTCCCGAAGCAATTTGAATCGAACCTAATACATTTACAGGACCATTATTCATTTTACAAAAACTCAAATCAGGACCTGCATTTGCATTTATTGGGGACATATCTTGAAGTACAACTGCCGTTTGAACAGGTCCACTACAACCTCTTTGATCTGTAACTGTTAAAGAATAATTTCCTGCTCCAACTGTGATTTGCGTTGTTGTATCGCCATTACTCCAACTATAAGAATATCCTGGTAATCCATCTGTTACATTCGAAGTAATTGTTATTGGTCCATCACCAAAGCACAAGTGTGTCGAGAGTGGACCTATGGTAACATTAGGTATAGGAAATCCTTCTTGAATAGAAAACGTATCTACAATAGAGCAAATATTTGCAGTTGAAGTAGTTAAAGTAAAATTACCTGCTGGAAGATTAGTTGCTGTAACCATAGAATCTACAACATATACTTGATGAAAACCGTTTGGCCCATCTAGTGTAAATGTGTAAGGTCCATTACTTCCTTGCCCTTTAAAAGTTGCAGTTCCATCAGTGTAGGTCATACAAGACTCTTTTACTGTTGTAATTATCGAATTAAAAATAGTATCAACTACTACTGTTATTTGAGAAGCAATTGTATCATTTATTCCATTTGTATAAATTACATCAAAGGTCGTAGTTTGAGTAATATTTGCTGAAACATTTGCAGAATCAGGAAATCCTGGTATGTGTGCCCAATCAAAATAATAAGGAGTACAATTTGTAGCAGTAATATTAATTTCATCCAAACCCCAGTGATCAAAACCAGCACCTGATGTTTCTTCCTGATGCCATCTAATTATTGTATGGTCAGAAAAAGCTTCTACAGGCAAATCAAAACAGTAGTTGTGCCAATCAGTAAAAGCAGTTGGTCCAAAAACAGAATTACCAGGAGTCATTGTATTAAATGGCTGAATAGTTCCATCAGATTTAAAATATGCAATTGGAGCAAATGTAGCGCCACAATCAACAGAGTACATTAATGCCACACCTTCGTTATCTAAATCAGGTCCTTCACATGATCCTGCTCCTCCTTGTTCTGAGAATTTCAAATCGAAACAAATTCTCCCTCCGCAGGGCAAATTCATTTCATTTGTTGTTAAGTTTCTTGGATGAGGAGATGTATTTCCAAACCAAATATGTGGTGTCCCATTTGGAGAAGGTCCACATGGATTATCAAACATACCAGAACCAACAAAATTCCAACCTAAACCAGGTGTAGAATCGTTAAAAGTAGTTGAAAGTAAAGGAATCGAGTTTTGCCCAACTGCGGTTAGATTTACGGTCCCTCCAACACAAGGTAATAAATAATCATCTGCACTTGCGCTAGATGTTGCATCAGCAACTTGAGGAATACTAACGCATGGAGGACATGAAGTACAACCGCCGCAATCAATTCCTGTTTCAGCACCATTTTGAATGCCATCATTACACAAAGGAATAGTGTCACACGATATTGTTGCCTCAAAACCAGGTCGAGTTACCGAATTACTAGAAACAAAATACAGCGTTAAAGTCGAATTTGTAGAAGTATATGTTGCAGGTGTTGGAATTCCGTTACCGGTCAAAGTAGCTAAAAGTGCTCCCGTATTTCCAGAACCAGCATATATGTATAAAAAATCAAAATTTGCTTGAAGATTAAAACTCGTAAATGTTACAGATGCCCCTAAAGATGGATCGCCAGAATTTAAAATTACAGTAGAAACTTCACTATTTGAATAATTACCTGCAACACCTCCTGCATCATAAATAGTTCCTGAACAAGAATTTATTGTTATAGATTGATTCGCTGTCATATCCCATGATTGCCCGAATGTATATACGGTTGCAAACAATATGAATAATATCGTGAATAGCCTTTTCATGTGAAAAAATGATTTAACAACTATAAATATAACGAAATCATTCAAATGAGGTTGTCTTCAAAAAAAATAATCAGCGTAAAATACGTAATTATACACATCACCTATCTAACTAATAATCAATTATTAACAATCAACATTATTTTTCCTTCTCTTTAAAAACATATAGAAATAACAATATGAACTAAAATTCTTCATATTTCACCGAATATTCTCTATAAATCAATGAATAATCGAGATTTAGAATAATAAATTCACAAACTAAAAAACAAAGTTATCAACATATTTCGTAAATTACATTTGATGTAGCTTACTCAAATAAATTTGCTCAGATTGACCATTTGTAGGAAAATACTCAAAATCAGATTTCAACTCTAGAATATCCATTATAGTAGAATATCCAGATCTTGACGTTATCTTTTTTGCCCTCAAAATAACCTCATCTTTTTCAATCCAATTTTCTGAACATAAAACTCTTATTTTTGAGTCTTCAATCGCTGAGCTATACAATTTTGGAGAAATGATGATGGTTTCAATGGTTAACTCTTTTGCAATTCTTAATTGCTCTAAATAAAATTGTTCTGCATAAGGTTCTGGTCCACTCACAATAACAACATTAGGAAAAACTTTTTCTGTTTTGTCGTATAATGAAAATCTAGATAACAGACCTATATAATGAACTTCAAACTTGCCATAATTGCGTGAAAGCTTTCCTGCAACTGTTGACTTCTCATCATCTAACACCCAAATATAGTGAAACTTACTAATTTCATTTTCATGAAGTTTTTGAACTATCTTAAACACACCTTTCACAGGTAAGTTCAATTGATGAGTCATGAAAATAGATTTACATTTTTTAGAAAAAAATCCATATCGATGATCTGATATAATTATGTCAATTTTATATATATCAATCAAAGAATCAACTTCTAATAATTCATTTGATTTCCTTTTCGACAAACGAACAGAATCAATCAACATATCCAACCAAAACTTACCTTTTCCTTTAAATCTAAATGGATAACCTTCATGTACAATATAGGTAACATTTTTATTTATAAAATAAAACTCAAATATTTCTCGTTGAGATTCATTACATGCTATATAAATTAAATTGCTTTGTTCTAATAATTGAGCAATCAATGGAATACATCTTGCAACATGACCCATCCCCCAATTTAAAGGAGAAATCAAAACATTTTTGGCAAAAACTTCAGAAGGTAACATTCCTATTTGTTGGAATATAAAAGTTTAGTTTTTTAATAATTGAGCAAACACTTTTTTAAATTTTTCAACTTTAGGCCTCACTACGAATGTGCAATATTGATTTTGAGGATTTCTATTAAAGTAATCTTTATGATATTCTTCAGCTGAATAAAATACACTAACAGGACTTATCTCAGTTACAATTTTATTTTCCCAAACTTTTTCCTCTTCTAGTTTATTTTTAAACTTTTCTGATATTGCTTTTTGTAGTTCGTCATGATAAAATATAACGGATCTATATTGAGTTCCAACATCTTCGCCTTGTCTATTTAGCTGAGTCGGATCATGTAAAAACCAAAATAATTCTAACAATTCTTCAAATGAAATAATTTCATCATCAAAGACAATTCTCGCTACTTCAGCATGTCCTGTATTACCTTGACAAACTTCTTCATAAGTTGGATTTTCTTTCAAACCACCCGTATAACCTGGAGTAACAGAAACAATTCCTTTAACTTCCTTATAACATGCTTCAATACACCAAAAACATCCTGCACCAAACGTAGCTTCTTTTACCATTTTATAATTATTATTATCTCTAAATTAACTCTTTTTTTAGAATGACTCCTATTTTCAGTAAAAGTTTTAAGTTGAATCAAATCGAACCTTCGAAATAAAATTACCTTTGTAACACTTATGTTTAATTACAGTAAAAATTTCTGGATAATTTGTTGGTCAATGTTTTTGTTCATGACTAGCTTTAATTTAATTATTCCTGAATTAAATGATTTTATCACAGAACTTGGCGGCGCAGACAAAAAAGGGTTGATTTTTGTTTTATTCACTCTTTCATCAGCAATAGCTAGACCATTCTCAGGCAGATTATCTGATTTAATTGGTAGAAAAAAAGTAATGTATATAGGCGTTACTTTCTCTATCATTGTAAGTTTATTTTACCCTCTTTCTATTTCTGTTGCATTCTTTTTACTCTTGCGTTTTCTACATGGTTTAAGTGCTGGTTTTTTACCTACTGGCTCTACAGCTTTAATGACTGATATTTTACCATCTGATAAAAGAGGCATTGGAATGGGAATTTGGGGGACATTCACTTCACTTGGAATTGGTGTGGGGCAAGGATTAGGTTCAACAGTTTGTGATTTGGTTGGTATAAATAACTTATTTGTTATCGCTAGTGCGCTTTCTATTTTCTCTTCTATTTTAATCTTTTTTGTTCAGGAATCTCTTGAAAAACCAATAAAATTTAAATTTAATCTACTAAAAGTTCCATCAAAAGATATACTTGAAAAAAATGTTTTTCCAGCAGCAATTGTTATGTTTTTATCAGCTTTTTGTTCTGGAGTCATTTTCGTATTAAGTCCTGACATTTCAAAATATGTAGGAATCCAAAATAAAGGTTGGTTTTTTATATTTTATGTCGTTTGTACGATATTTGTCCGTTTATTTTTCGGTTCTCTTTCAGATAAAATCGGAAGAAGAAAAACACTTTCAATCGGGATGTTTATTCTTGTAATAAGTATGATTTTAATTGGTTACGCAAAAACTCCATTCGCTTATTCAATTGCATCAATCGTTTTTGGATTAGCTACAGGAATCACAAGCCCTACTCTTTTTGCATGGACTGCAGACTTATCCGCAATTCATAGAAGAGGGATTGGAGCGGGAACAATGTTTATTGCTTTGGAATTAGGAATAATGGCCGGTTCATTTTCTACGATGTTAACTTACGACAACACTTTTAAAACAGTTCCTTTTACATTTATTATTGGTGGCTTTTCTGCGTTTTTAGGGTTTGTATACCTCATCTGGCATCAATTGAATCGCAAATCAGATTTTTAATTATTTCGATTCTTCAACACCAAAATCTAATCGTTTTGCTTTGATAAATCTTGGAATAAAATAACGACTAGTCTTGAAATTCTCTATAACAACTCCTCTAGAGGTCGATGAATGAATAAACATTATCGCATCTGGTGTAACTTCTATCACTAAAGAAACATGCCCAACTTGAGTTGCATTCACGTTCCTTCCCTTAAAAAACATTAAGTCACCTGGTCGAAGCTCTGAAAGCTTTACAGTTTCGCCAAACTCAGCCATTCCATAGCTAGAATGCGTTAAAGTCATACCGAAGTTTCCCATTACATAATAAATGAATCCTGAGCAATCAAAACCTGAAGGAGAAGAACCCGCATAATGATAAGGTGTTCCTAGAAATGTTTTTGCAAATGAAATAATCTCATCTACTTGTTTACTGTTTTTTACTTTAACAGTGTCATCCAGAGAAATAATACTTTGTATCGGAGAATTAGCAAGCGAATCTTTTGTTGCAGGAGATTGAGCTATACTTGTCAGAGTTAACAAATAACAACTTAATCCTATAAATATTTTTTTCAATTTGACGTCTTGCATTGCGATTACAAAATTAATAACTATTTTCGGGATATTAACATGTTTGTATTGTGATTGAAATTCAAGAAAAAGATCTTAAAAAACTGTATTATTCTATCGGTGAAGTAGCTGAAATGTTTCAGGTAAACACTTCTTTAATAAGGTTTTGGGAGAAAGAATTCTCTATTTTTCAACCGAAGAAAAACAAGAAAGGAAACCGTCTTTTCACAATAAAAGACATTAGAAATTTTAACAAGATTTATCATTTGGTAAAAATAAAAGGATTTACACTTGAAGGTGCAAAAAACTTTATTAAATCAAAAGAAGAGATCCAAATAGATAACAATCAGCCTGTTGAAACAACTGAAAGTTCGGAAATAATCACAAAACTTGAAACAATTAAAGCTAAATTAATTCAGCTAAAAAAATAATTACTACAACTATAATTCTATTAAATAACGAATTGCCTCTTCGATTTCTTTTTTTCCATACGATTGATCAAAGTCACATTTACCAATATCAGTTAACATACAACCTTTAATTTCACTATTGAAATTCTTTTTATCGTTTTTCATCAACTCAATTATTTCTGGAATTTCAGCTTCTTTAATTTCAATTTTTGGAAACACAGAAGTTAAAACTCGTTCAATATCCAACCATTTTTCTTCTTCTAAAATAGTTCTCTTATAGGCAATGTAACTTTCTGCTAACATTCCTAATCCTACTGCATAACCATGAGAAATTGGTTCTTTATCTAAGAAATAACCTTCCAATCCATGTCCAATTGTATGACCAAAATTTAATTTCTTTCGATCACTCGCTTCTTTTGGATCATTTAGTACAATATGGTTTTTAATGTCTATCGACGTTTTTATTAAATCATTATTAACCAAATCATCTAAAGTCGTTATTGATGTTAATTCCTCCCAGTAATTTGAATCTGCAATTAATGCATGTTTTAACATTTCTGCATATCCATTCATTAACTCTTCCGCGGGTAATGTCTGCAAAAACAAAATATCTATAAACAGCGCTTTAGGATTGGTGAATGTACCCAATTGATTTTTATATGGTCCTAAATCAATTCCAGTTTTACCCCCAATTGATGCATCAACCATAGACAATAAAGTAGTTGGAATATTTATGAAATCAATCCCTCTTTTGAAAATTGAAGCAATAAATCCACCCATATCTGTCACTACTCCTCCACCAAGATTAATGACCAAATCTTTTCTTCCAATCTGATATTCAGATAAGGCTTCGAAAACTTGAAAACAAACCTCCATCACCTTGTTTTCTTCCCCGTTTGGAAGTAACATAACTTCAGCTTCTTTTAATTCTTCAAAATTGGTCAATAAATATTCTAAACAATTGTCATGAGTATTTTCATCTACCATTATCACAACTTTTGAATGAGAATATCTCTCTTTCAACAAATTAGAAAATGACGATTGAACTAAATTCCCTAATTCAATCTGATAATCTGAAGCATTAATTTTTACCATGTCTATAAGTGTGAAGCGAATATAAAAACAAATGTAAATAAACCCTTTTAGAATACGTACAACTTATCAAAAAAGGAATTACTTTTGTCCTATAAATTTGCGCTATGATATCGTTTGACAACACAGAAATTGCTTTTAAAAGTAAATCTGATAAAGATCTAAGAAAAGCTTATTGGTTATTTAAAATTGTAGGTAATCCTTCAATGGTCAAAATGGGAAAAACAATGACTAATTTCTCATTAAAAGCAAAGTTACCAATCAAAGGAATTATAAAAAATACCATTTTTCATCAGTTTTGTGGTGGTGAAACAATACCTGATTGCGCAAATACAATCAAACAACTTGGTGATTTTGGCATCGGAACAATCTTAGATTATTCGATTGAAGGTAAAACAAGTGAAGATGATTTTGATGCAACCGTTAAAGAAATAGTAGCAACGATTCAAGAAGCAAAAAACAGTAAGCATATACCTTTTGGCGTTTTTAAAGTGACTGGTATTTCTCGATTCGAAATATTAGAAAAAGCAAATCCTGAAAATGCGAATTTGTCTGATTCTGAACAAAAAGAATTACAAGCTGTTATCAATCGAGTAGATATCATTTGCAAAGCAGGTTTTGATGCAGGAATTCCCGTTTTCATTGATGCTGAAGAAACATGGATTCAGGATACAATTGACCGTATCTGTATTCAAATGATGAAGAAATACAATCTTGAAAAAGCGATCGTTTACAATACAGCTCAAATGTACCGTCACGATCGTTTAGCATTTTTGGAAAAAGAAATCAAAGAAGCAAGAGAAGGTAATTATTTCTATGGAATTAAATTAGTACGTGGTGCATACATGGAAAAAGAAAGAGAAAGAGCAGCTCAAAAAGGTTATCCTTCTCCGATCCAACCAACTAAAGATGCTTCTGATAGAGACTTCAATAAAGCTCTTGAATTAATTATTGATAACATTGATGTAATTTCACTTTGTGCTGGAACTCATAATGAAGACAGTTCAAATTATTTAGCAGATTTAATCACAAAAAAAGGTCTAGCAAAAGATGATTCACGCATCTACTTCGCTCAGCTTTTAGGTATGAGTGATCATATTTCTTACAATTTAGCTTTCAATAATTATAGAGTAGCTAAATATGTTCCTTTTGGACCAATTGAAGAAGTAATGCCTTATCTTCTAAGACGAGCTGATGAAAACACATCTGTTGCCGGACAAACAAGTAGAGAATTACGCTTGATAATGAGCGAGAGAAATAGAAGAAAAAAATAGAATTTTTGTTTCAACAAATTTAGAAAGCGACTGGTAAAAATACTAGTCGCTTTTTTATTCCTCAAAATTGACCTTTCATCATTTTTTAAAATCGATTCTTTTTATTCTTTTTAATTTCACTTCATAAATAACGATCAAATGATTGAAGTAACTAATCTTTACAAAGAATTTATTCTATCTAAACAACAACAGAAAGAATTAAATACAACCGATAAAAAATCAATTGCGGTTAATTCTATTTCATTTAAATGTGAACCAGGTAAAGTTTTTTCTTTACTTGGTCCGAATGGAGCGGGAAAAACAACAACTTTAAGAATGCTTTCTACAATTTTTCAACCGACTTCAGGTTCAATAAAAATTGATGGGATTGACGCTGTTCAACATCCACAAGAAGCTCGAAAAAAAATAGGATTTCTTACTGGGTCTACAGGTCTATACGCACGTTTGACCCCAAATGAATTGATCGATTATTTTGCTGCACTTTATAGTGTTTCTTCTTCTGATTTAAAAGAACGTAAAGATAAATTATTCACTCTTTTAGACATGCACGATTTCCAAAATAAACGCATTGGGAAATTAAGTACTGGTATGAAACAAAAAGTTTCTATTTGTAGAACAATGATTCACGACCCTCAAGTAATTGTTTTCGATGAGCCAACAAGTGGTTTAGATGTAATAACTGCTGAAAATATTATTACATTAATTCGTGATTGTAAGCAAGAAGGAAAAACCGTTATTTTCTCCAGCCATATTATGAGTGAAGTTGATTTATTATGTGACGATATTGCTATCATTCATAAAGGAAATTTACTTTACAATGCATCATTAGAAGAATTCAAAAATCAAATGACGACTGAGAATTTGACAACAGAATTTATTAAAATCGTAAAAGAATCATCAAATAATTAGAACCTATGATTTTTACTATATTCAAAAAAGAATTAAAAGATACTTTAAGAGATCGCAGAACATTTATGACGATGATTGTGATTCCAGTGTTAATTTTCCCTGTAATACTAAATCTTTTTGTTGGTGTTTCTGAAAGTTATTCAAAAGAATCAGCAACAAAAAAAGTTAAAATTGGAATTGTTTCTGAAGGAGAAAATTCCATTTCAAAAGAGCTAAAAGAAATTCCTAAAATAATTGGAGACAAGGAAATCATATCTTATAAAGATACTTTATCATTGATTCAAGACATCAGAAAAGATAGTCTACAGATTGGTCTTTTTGTAAACGGCAATTTCAACTTACATCTGCAAGAAAAAACTGCAGCTCCAATTAGTGTCTATTTTAACGCAACAGAAATGGGGATGCAAGACAGAGCGGAACAATACTTGACGATAATTCAAAATAATGCAAAACGAAAAAGATGTCAAGAATTACAAATAAATGAAGCACAACTCAACCCAATTATTCCTTCGTATATCAATGTTGCTTCTGACAAAGAAATGATTGGAAAATTAGCTGGAGGAATTTTACCATATATCTTCATAGCTTTTGGATTTATCGGCTGCATGTATCCTGCAATTGACTTATTTACTGGCGAAAAAGAAAGAGGTACGATAGAAACATTACTTACAACTCCTGTAAAACGTTGGCAAATTTTATTTGGTAAAATGGGGGTAGTTGTATTATCAGGTTTACTTGCGGCAACTTGTGCATTAGTAGGACTTTTCTTATCAATAGAAGTTTTTAAATTAGTTGAAGATCAAGCTTTGTTAGCTATCATTCATAGTATTTTAAGTCCGAGTTTTATAATTGCATTATTTGCATTACTTTTCCCTTTAACGATCTTTTTTGCAGGTATAATGATTCCTATTGCAATTTATGCGAAAACATTTAAGGAAGCACAAAGTATCATCACTCCATTAAACATTGTAATCGTACTACCAGCTATGATTGGTTTTTTTCCTGGAATTAAATTAGATATAGTTACAGCTTGCATTCCAGTTGTAAATGTGGTTTTATCTACTAAAGAATTAATTGCTGGGACATTAGAAACGAAATTTTTAATTCTTTCTTTTTTCATTATGATTATATTAGCAATCAGCGCTATATTCTTCTCCTACAAGCGCTTTGATAAAGAAACAAACGTTATTCAATAATTTAACAGAATTATAAAATACAAAACGAACTTGAAGTAAAACTTTCTTATTAATTTAGATTCTCTAAACTTTTGGCTAACGAATGAGTATAAATAATTTTATTCAGAAAATAATTCAACCACCTGTAAGAACGTTTGATGATTATTTTGAAGAAGCAAGATATTTGTTATCATACAGAATGTGCTTGTTTTTGTCCATTTCACTTGGATTACTTTCAATCATTTTATTTTTATTTTACAATCAATTTTATTCAATTTTAACTTTTACAGGTTTTGCGAGTGTTTTTATCTCGTTCTTTTTCATTCGAATAACAGGTAAATATCAAACATTTGCTCTTTCATTCAATCTATTTGCTGCTTTTTTGTGTCAATTTACTTTATACGCCATCAAAGATCACCCTCACATTATTGATGGACTGTGGATGATCATCAATGTTTTGTTTGCTTTTTTAACCGTTTCAAAACGTTGGGCGATAGCGATAACTGTAATTCACACAATTAGCTTAAGTTACTTCTATTTAAATTTTTACAATGAACAAATTGTACTAATTAAATTACTTACTCAAGATCAAGTTATTGGAAATGGTTTGAATATTATTATCTGCTTTTCTGTTATTTTATTTTTATGTTGGCAAAGTCTGAACACTTCTAATTATGCGCAAGTTCAATTAAAAAGGGCTAAAGAAACACTTCAGAATCAATACAATATAATAAACAAACAAAACATTGAAAAAACAGCTATGGTGAAAGAAATTCATCATCGTGTAAAAAATAACCTTCAAGTAATTGTCAGTTTATTAAGACTTCAATCGCACGAATTAGAAAATGAAGAGGCGATTGAAAAGTTCAGAGACACTACAAGTCGCGTTTTAACGATGTCTTTGATACACGAAAAAATGTATCAAACTGAAGAACTATCTAAAATTAATATTGAAGAATATTTTAGAAGTTTAGCTAGAGATTTAATTCATTCATATCAAATACAATTTGAAGTTAAAACAAACATTGAATGTTCAATTGAAAAACTTGGATTAAAACCAATTGTTCCATTAGCTTTAATCATTAATGAATTATTCTCAAACTCACTAAAATATGCCTTCAATGATATAACTGATGCAAAAATTGACATGAAATTAAATCAAATAGATGAAGATACATTCTCATTAGAATATTCTGATAATGGTCAATGGAAAAAACCTACTAAAGAACACTCATTTGGTTTGAGTCTAATTGAGAGTTTAACGGATCAATTGGATGGGACAATTTCATTTTCACACACACCTAAAACAACCTATAAATTTACCTTTAAAAATTCAGAAGATTAATTTCATGATTTAAATCATGTTTTTAAGTTGATTTAATCACTTTTCCGTTTGATTACAATCATTCAGATTTCCTTCGTTACTTCGTTATTTTGCAAGGATAATGTTTAATTATTTTGTTCTAAAAACTAAAATGGTTAAACAGAATTGTTAAAGCAAAATACAAAACCATGAAAACTAGTTTGATTTCACAAGAAGAATTACTCCTTGAATTCGAAAATAAAATAAATGCCGAACAAAAAATCGAACCATTAGACTGGATGCCAGATGAATATAGAAACCATCTTATTCGTCAAATGTCTCAACATGCACATTCAGAGGTAATCGGTATGCAGCCTGAAGGTAATTGGATTACAAGAGCCCCATCGTTGAGAAGTAAAAAAATTCTTTTAGCTAAAATTCAAGATGAAGGCGGACATGGCTTGTATTTGTATAGCGCTGCTGAAACATTGGGGGTTAGCCGTGATCAATACATTCAATGGCTTCATGAAGGAAAAGCAAAATATGCATCTGTTTTCAATTATCCAGCGTTAACTTGGGCTGATATGGGTGCAATTGGATGGTTAGTTGATGGAGCTGCGATCACAAATCAAGTTTCATTACAAAGAACATCATACGGACCATATTCTAGAGCTATGGTAAGAATCTGTAAAGAAGAATCTTTTCACCAACGTCAAGGATATGAAATCATGTGGAAAATGATGGAAGGAACGAAAGATCAACAAGAAATGGCTCAAGATGCATTAAATCGTTGGTGGTGGCCAGCATTAATGATGTTTGGACCTCACGATTCTGATTCTCCTAGAACAAGCAATGCTATGAAATGGAAAATCAAACGTGAAACAAATGATCATTTGAGACAAAAATTCATTAATAAAACAATTCCTCAAGCTGAATTAATTGGATTAAAAATTCCAGATTCTAACGTGGTTAAATTAAGTGACGAAAATTACCAAACAAGCGATATCAATTGGGAAGAATTTTGGAAAGTTGTAAATGGAAATGGTCCATGCAACGAACAACGTTTAGCTCATCATATAAAATATCACAATGAGGGTGCATGGGTAAGAGAAAGTGCATCAATAAGTAATCCTAAATAATAATATCTTATGAACAAAGAAAAAATCAAAGAAACTTTATTTTCGATTAACAATCAGATTATAAACGATTTAAAAGAACGAATTACTTCTAACAAAGAACAAGTTGCTTTAGATCATAACGATACAATTGATCCAGAAGATTATTCGCATCAAAATGAATCATCAGAAATGGACGAACTTTTATTAATTCAATTAGAAAAAGCATTAGCCGAAAAATCAAAATTAGAAACAATTGATTTTAAGCAAAAAAACAAAATAGAAGTAGGTGCTGTTGTATCAACAGATCAATTCGCATTTGTCATTGGAGTAGCTACTACACCTTTTCATGTTGAAGAGAAACAATATGTTGGTATTTCAACAGATGCTCCAATATACTCAATGATGAAAGATAAAGTTGAAGGAGAGAGTTTTCATTATGGAAATAACCATTATCAGATAGTTTCAATTAACTAAAACATTAATAATATGAGCAATACAGATACACAAGGAGAACTTTGGGAAGTATTTATTCAAAGTAAACCAGGTCAATCATTTAAACACGTAGGAGCTATTCATGCTTTTGATCGCGAAATGGCAATTGAAAATGCACGTGACACTTACACAAGAAGAGGTGAAGGAAGTGGATTATGGGTTGTTAGAAGCAAAGATATCGTTTCTGTTACACCAAATGAAGAAGGTTATTTTTTCGATCCATCGAATGATAAAGTATACCGTCATCCAACTTTCTACGAAATGCCAGAAGGAGTTAAACACATGTAATTTGAAAAGATGGAAACGAAACTAAAATATTATCTACAAATCGCTGATAATGCGCTGATTTTAAGTCATCGCTTAAGTGAATATTGCAGTAGAGCTCCATTTTTGGAAGAAGATTTGGCAAATACAAATGTTGCGCTAGATTTAATTGGTTTAGCAGAATCAGTATTAGAGGAAGTTGCAAAACAAGAAGGTAAAGGAGAATGCGGTGATGATTTAGCATACAGAAGAAAAGAAAGTGAATTTTTAAATGTAATCTTAGTTGAGCAACCAAATGAGGATTTTGCTCACATTATGGTTCGTCAATTTTTCACAGATGCCTTCAACTATTACTTCTTTTCAGAACTTTGCACTAGTAAAGATCAATTTTTATCTGCTTTAGCAAAAAAATCAATTAAAGAAATAACATATCATTTGAGAAGAAGTTCTGAATGGATGATTCGATTAGGAAAAGGTACACCTGAAGCAAGTCAGAAAACACAATTTGCTATTGACAAATTATGGAAGTATACGCATGAATTTTTTATTGAAAATAAAATCGATACTGAAATGATTAGCAAAGGAATTGGTGCAAATTTAGCATCTGTTCATTTGAATTGGAAACAAAAAATTAGTGAAATATTCTACATGGCACACTTCGCTATTCCAACAAATGATTTTGTAATCAAAGGAGGAAAAGAAGGCGTTCATTCAGAAAACTTAGGATATATTTTATGCGACATGCAATATTTACCAAGTAAATATCCAGATGCTAAGTGGTAAATAAAAAATAGTAAATCATTGAGGAACTTCTAAAAACTTCTTTTCTTCGCTCAAATTTTAAGAAGTAAATAATTGGAGTTCCTCTTTTTTTCACAAATAATTAAGCTAAAAATAGTCTATTGAAAAATCATCAATTATGATATTTAAAATCAATCAGATAGATTATTTAGCAAGATGTTTTATAAGAATTGGAATTCTAACGACAGATTCTACTGGTCGCATATGATCTAAAGCAGGATACCATTTTGGCATTAAATTAAAGACTCTGATTACCTCTTTAACAATCCAATCTTCCTTTGTCCCTGTTACTCTTACATTTGAAATTTTTCCTTCTTTCGAAACTATAAAAGAAGCTTCAACTTCTACAGTAAATGTTTTTGATTGTACATCATTTGGATATGAAAAATTCTCTTCGATTAAGAAATAAAGTGATCTTGAACCTCCTGCAATAAAAGCATCCACATTTGAAGGGAATTCAGGATCTAATTCTTGTCCTCTTTCATTCCAACATTCTCTAACAACAATTGAATCATTATTTAATTGTTCATACCAACTTACAGTACCTGTTTGATAATAATATTTAAATAAACCATTCTTTTTGCCATGCTTATATTCCCCTTCCTCGCTTACACTTCCATTTTCAAAATAACCATATTTAGTACCTTCTAGCAAATTATTATGATAATTCACTTTTTGTTCTAATTGACCATTTTTATAATAATAATAAAAATCGCCTTCTTTATAAGTACATTTTTTATCTTTATAAAAACCTATCATTTGAATTTCTCCTGAGATATAATAATCTTTAATCATCCATTCTGATTTTGAAACTTTATGTTTCACTCTAAAGAAAAAGGCATCATCTTTTTTACATTCTTTCCAATCATAATCATAAAATACAGAAATACTGTCCTGAGAAAAAGAAGAAAATTGAATAAATAAAAACGATAAAATGAATAACAGTTTGGGCATTATTGTTTTTTTTTAGGTGAATTTAATAATTTATTATAATAAAAAAAATATTCTTAAAAATAATATCTCTTCCAAATCAATTATACTTATTTTTGATTCGAAATGGAAAACAAAAAAAGATATTTTAGACTCCCAAAACATGTTAAAGCATTACTCCTTCAGCTAGGTTTAGTGCTTCTTTTTTTGATGCTTACTAGAGTTGTTTTTTATCTTGCAAATAAAGACTCTTTTACTGAAGTAACTGTTAAAGATTTTTTTATTTCTTTATGGATAGACTCAATTACAATTGCACTTCTTTTTTTACCTTATTACACGCTCTTTTTAATCCCATTTTATAATCGAAACAATCGTTTTTACAAGTTGTTTTTCCGAATTCTATTTCACATTTCAAACTCTACTCTAATAATATTCAATTTAATCGATGTAGAATATTATCAATTTACAAATAAACGTTCCACATTCGATTTATTTACCATCGTTGGCGCAGGAAATGATATCACTCAACTCCTTTCAACTTTTATAAAAGATTTTTGGTGGTTAATTTTAATTTTTATTGTTTTCTTATATTTTGTTAATTATTTATATAAAAAAACAGAAACATATATTATTGAATATGAGTCAAAAAAGTCATTTTACTCAACAAACATTTCTGCTTTTTTAATCTGCATTCCAATTTTTCTTTTTATTGCTAGAGGTACCACAGGACTTAGACCGGTAAGTGTTATCGATGTCGCTAGATTTACAGAAGTCGAGAATACAGCTTTAGTATTAAACACACCTTTTACCATGATTAAATCATACGGTAAAGAAAGATTAGAAGAAAAACAATATTTCTCTGAAAAGATTGAAAATAGTTTATTCAATCCAATTCAAACATCTGTTCCTCAAAACATTCTACCTGATGGAACGAATGTTATGGTTATCATACTTGAAAGCTTTGGTAATGAATTTATAGGAACTTATAATCATGGAGAATCTTATACTCCATTTTTAGACTCTCTCTTGAAAGAATCTCTTCATTTTGAATACGGAATAGCAAATGGTAAAAAATCGATTGAAGCTGTACCTTCGATTATCGCATCTATTCCAACATTAATGGATAATCCATACATCTCATCTACTTACAGTGGCAATAAGATTAACACATTACCTTCAATACTTTCAAAAAACGGTTATTCTACCGCATTTTTTCATGGCGCAACCAATGGTTCTATGCGATTCAATAGCTTTGCTAGTCAATCAGGATTTCAAAAATATTACGGTCGTTTTGAATACAAAAACGACAAGCATTTTGATAAAACATGGGGTATTTTAGACGAATACTTTAATCCATGGACGGCTAAACAATTGACCAAAATGAAAGCACCATTTTTTGCAACGTTGTTTACACTTTCTTCTCATCATCCTTATTACATTCCGCCTCACATGCGAGAAAAAGTAAAAAAAGGACCACAACAAATTTGTGCATCAATCAATTACGGCGATTATTCATTAAAAAAGTTTTTCGAAGAAGCGAAAAAACAACCTTGGTTTGAAAATACATTATTTGTACTTTGTGCAGACCATACACCTGCAACTAATAGCAAATTCTATAGTCATAGAACTCAAATGTATCGTATTCCAATAGTTTTTTACCATCCTAAAAAATTAATTCAACCCAAGTTTGAAAAGAAAATATTTCAACAAATCGATATTTTACCTACTATTATAGACTTGTTAAATATAAAAACTTCCTATTATTCTTTTGGGAATTCCTATTTTAAAAACATTGAAAAAGAAGGTCTTACCTATCTTGAAGGGAACTTTCAATACTTCACAAAAAATTATATGTTAACCTTCTCTAATGATAAGGCACGAAATTTGTATGATTTCACTGTTCGAGGAGAAATCACGAAAGATTATCTTTCAATAAAAAAGAAAGAGAGTTTAATAGCCGAAAAAAGATTGAAAGCTATTATTCAACGTTATAATCGTGATTTGATTCAGAATAAAACAACAGTTGAATGATGAACAATGAAACAAAAAATACGCTTTATAATAAATCCAATTTCTGGAGTTAAAAGAAAAACGGATATTCCAACGTTAATAGAACAGTATTTGGATCATTCAAAATTCGAATACGATATCTCTTTTACGGAATACAGAAAACATGCCAAAAGTTTAGCTTATAAATCTTCTTTAGAAGGAATTGATATAGTTTGCGCTGTTGGTGGAGATGGATCAGTTCATGAGGTTGGAACAGCTCTCATTGGAACTCCAACAAAATTAGCCATTCTTCCTGCCGGTTCTGGAAATGGATTGGCAAGACATTTAAACATTTCTCTTGACATCATAAAAGCGATTGAATGCATCAATGATAATAAGTCTATTAAAATGGATACAGTTATCGTAAATGACAAACCATTTTTAGGCGTTGGTGGTTATGGATTTGATGCTTTAATAGCTAAAAAATTTAGTGAGTACCATACTAGAGGATTTGCTAGTTACATTAAATTAGTGATGAAAGAATATTTCAACTTTTCTCCTAAAAACATATCTATCAACATGAATGGTGTTGTTCGAAATGAATCTGTAGTATTATGTACAATTGCTAATGCTTCTGAATTCGGAAATGGTTTTGTTGTTTCTCCTAATTCTGATGTAACAGATGGAAAAATAGAATTGTGTATATTAAAACCATTTTCAATTTGGGCTGCGCCTTCAATCGCATATCGTTTCTTTAAAAGAACAGCTGATAAATCTCGTTTTTCTGAAATCATTTCGTTTGAGAAAGCACGTATTAGATTGACAGATAAAATTGCTCATTATGATGGAGAACCTTTTGATGTGAGAGATGAATTAAATATTCAAGTTGTTCCAAAAAGTTTAAATATCTTAGTCGGATAAAATAATTAATATGTTTATAGAACCAAATATTGAATCAATTTTAGAGAAGCTTTCAAAATTAGATAGCAACTCAAAACCATTATGGGGTGCTATGAGTGCTCAACGTATGGTGGAACATTTAACAGAAATGGTAAATGTCTCTAATGGTAAAATAGAATTGACATTAGAAATACCAGAGGATCGAATCGAAAAAATGCAACAATTTTTAGATTCTGATAAACCAATGGCTAAAAATATTGAAGTTACGTTTGCTCCAAAAGATGCTCCATTGAAAAATGAAGAATTGGAATTAGCAATAGATGAACTTGTTGAAGAATGGCTGAATTTTGAAGAGTACTTCGAAGAGAATCCTGAAAGAACTGTTTTACATGCATTTTATGGTCAACTAAACTATGAACAATGGTTGAAATTACATTCAAAGCATTTTACACATCATTTTGAACAGTTTGGAATAAATTAAATCCATATAAAAAAGGTCAGATTAATCTGACCTTTTTTTGAATTATATTTTTTGTGATTTTATAATCTTTATTGAATTACTACTTTTCACCTTTAAGAAATAATAACCTCTTTCTACTTTACGAGCATCTATTCTTATCTCATTATGGGAAATTGTTTTCTCAAAATTGACATTAACTTTTTGACCACTTATTGAACTCATTTCAATCAATTCAAAATCGCTTTCATCAACTGATTGAATCAACCATTCGTCAAGTGTCGGATTCGGGTAGATTGAAAACAGATTACTTTTTAATTGATTAACAGAGCTTGTTGAATCATAAACTATAAAAGTCCCCATCATCCCGTCATCTTCATGATGTAAAATGTGGCAATGATACATATATGGCGTCATATCATCTGCAAAATCAGTAAATTTAGTAATGAATTTAACACTGTCATGCGGCATTACTAAAACAACATCTTTCCAACCTGTTTCAGAAACATCTGGGATAGTCCCATTTTTTTCAATCACATTAAATTGAATATCATGAATGTGAAATGGATGGGCTATATGCGTTTTATTAATTAATGTCCAGATTTCTGTAGAATTTAATGGTATTCTAACATTTATTGAATCCATGTCCATTACCTGTCTATTTATACCAAACTGACCTTCCGCTAAATTTGGCATCATAGCTGCTGAGGTTGTAATAGTATCAAATTCAAAAACTCTATTTTCGTTAACATCCTGGATAGAATATTGCGTAAATGGCACTAATGAAGTTGGAATTGAACTAATAGGATTAGATGATTGATTTACCACATTAAAATGCAATATTGGAAAATCTGAACCATTCAAATGATTTTCGGAATACCCCATAATTGTATCTGGTGCAACTCCAACCATAGCTGCTCCAAATATTCCATTAGGCATTTCAGAAGCAAAACTATTCAAATCAAAAGACTGACCATTTAAGGACGATAAATTAATTAAAATATCAGCTCTCTCTCCTGGTGATAATAAAATCCTATTCATTTGAGCAGGAATATCTTTATAACCACCATCCGTTGTTATTTGATAAAAATCCATCCCATTAGAGAAACCAAAATAATAAGAACGCATACTACTTCCATTTAACAATCTCAAACGCACCACTTGAGCAGGAACATTCAAATTTGGTTTGTATGTTCCGTTTACAAATATTGCCGTATCCATTTCTGAAGAAATTGCAATTTGAGTTAAAACATCAAATGCTTTTGTTTGAACTACTAATGGGAAATCATCAACTCCATAGGTTAAAGGAACCCCTAAACTAGTTTCAAATGGTTCGTGTACAATAATAAATCCTGCTATTCCTTTTGAAACATGCAAATCTGTTTTACCTAATCCATGAGGATGATACCAAAATGTACCAGCATTATTTAGCATCTTAAAAGATGGACTCCACGTGTTATTTGGAGTGATAATTTGGTGAGGACCTCCATCCATCATAGCTGGTAAATGCAACCCATGCCAATGCATAGTGGTATTAACTGGTAAGTTATTAGTTACGTTTAAGGTAATGTCATCATTTTTATTAACAATTAAAGTTGGACCTAAAATAGCTCCATTCACACCATAAGTTGGAGTATTTGTTCCATTAAAAAAAGACACATTACCAGTCTGAATAGACAAATTAAATGTCGTGCCTGACAGCACAGGTGGAATAACTAATTGGTTTTGTGCAATTGAGTTAAATACTTGAAATAATACAACAAGTACAAATATTTGTTTAGATAAATTCATAATTCCAAAAACGTTGGTACATTAAATTAATGCACTAACTAAAAAAATATTAATGAATGATATTTAGTTTTTCAGATGTAGACAATTTGCCATCTAATTTTAAGTTAACAATATAACTTCCAGAAGAAATACTAGATATATTTATCGCCTTCTTGTTTTTTCCAGCTTCAAAATTTTCTTTATCCAAAATTAATACTTGTTTACCTGAAAGATCAACTATTTCAACTTGTGTTTCTGCATTATTCATCAATTCAAATTCTAAAGAGATTAAATTTGATGCAGGATTTGGATAGATATTAACTTTTAAATCTGATTTTAATTCTTCTGTTTTAGCATTCAACATCCCTAAAATTAGATTATGCATTGTTGTAGTGTCTGAAGTCACAAAGTTCTGTGAATTAAATAAAACTTCATGATTTTCACCACCTAGCAACACAACAGTTGGCATCCCAAAACCACCATAATAAGCAACTTGAACTACTCCACTATCCATTGGAGCAAAAAGAGGTAAATTATTAGATGTTACCCACGAAGCAGATGTTGAACATGTTGTAGTATTATTGTATGGAAATGCATAACCTTTCACTAATCCAGGATGAGATAAATTAATATTCTCAGCCATCGCTTCCATTTTTTGAGCAACCGGAGGACAAGAACCGCAGTTTGCCATATAATAAATGATCATTACTGCTTTGCCAGCATCTAAATCTGAAAATAAATGAACTGGATTGTTATTACAATCAACTCCTTGGAAGTCCATTGCTGTAGTTTGAGCTTTACAATTTATGGATATTAAGAACAAAAATGTTAAGCTTAAAAATTTTAATGTTTGTTTCATGGTATTTATATTTATTTACGTAATTGAATAGATTATTTGAATGTGAGGCTATCACATTCTAAATTAAAAAGGAACAATTTGTAATAAATATTTTTGAATGAACATTTGGAGGAGGAGCTTTGTAATAAAATGTAATCTCCTTATTAAAAGCAATGTCATGTTTATCGTATGATAAAATAGTTGGATTTGTAAAGATTAATTGATGAAAAAGTACTGAAACAGTATTAAACTTTTCCTCTTGACTCGTTTTTTTAAATTCTAAACTATATTTTTTACAGCATTTCTTTGACTGCTTAATAGAATTGCAACAACTCTTCTGAGAGGATTGAAAGGAAAGTGAAATAAAATTTCCTTTACAGAAATGTAGCTCAGTAGAAAATTGAATACTCATTAAAAAATAAGTACAAATAAAGAAATATAACATCCATTTATTCATCGTTTAAATTTAAAAAATAAACGTTAGTAAATGATGAAAAAATTAATCTAATATTGAATTCTCAATTTAAGTTAATCTCGAAATAATCTCTTTATCATCAGGATACAAAACTTCTAACTGCTCACTCGAAAACAATTCAAAATCTTGAAAATCGAATCCAGGAGCAACAACACATGAAACAAGTGAATAACTATCTTCTTCTGCTACTGTAGAACCGAAAATAGTTTCTTTTTCGACTAAAAACTGAGGGGTTTCTCCCTGTAATAAATTCAAACCAACTCGGTTTTCTTTATACCCTTCTTCAGATAAAGTATGAACAATTAAAGAGCTGCCTTCGTGAAAAAACCAAATTTCATCACTTTTAATTCTATGAAATTTAGAAACATTATCAGATGTTAAAAGAAAATAAATTGATGTCATTAATTGACGATTTAAATCTGGAATTTGAATGTCAGATCTATATGTTTCAGAATAAAATCCACCTTCAGGATGTGGCTGAAGTCTTAATTTATCAATCAATTCATTAACTCTTGCTTTCATATTATTCTATTGGTCCTTTTGTGAATTGTGTTCCTTTATTTTTGACATTTGGCAGAAAGAATTTTAAATCTAAAGAAACATAACTACCATTAACTAAATGATTATTAAATGTTAATAATGATTCAGAGTATCTATAATAATTATATTGATTAAAAAGTGGCATCAGAGGAACAACAGCTGACCCTCCTACATAAACAATTCCTTTCTCTTCTGTTCTGAATTCAAAACCGATACTTGCGTTAACTGAAAAATTCAATTTATGATCCAATTCTCCGGTATGAATAAAATTATTTTTACCTGTGAAATACTGAATTTTTTTAACCTCAGTAGGATTAAAAATCAACATACCCCCCATTGTAACGTTTGCATATATTTTATCACTTAATTGAATATATACCAATCCATTTAAAGGTATTTCATAATTTATAAATGATAATGTATTTTGCTCAACAAAACCAGAATCTAGATAGGTTGAATTAATAGAAAAATGCCTTTGATTATAATTAATCCCTGTCTCAAACGCTATTAATTTTGTAATTCCAACACGAACTGTACCACCAAAAGAATAACCATATTTTTGAGCAAAAGTAGTTGTGAAAGGCTTTCCTAAATAATCAGAAGAAATTGTATGTGATTGTTTACCTGTAAATGAACTAGGTATAATAGATCTAACACTAAATCCGAAATAAGATGGAAACTTTGGTTCTTCTGATTTCTTTTTAGTAGTTTTTTTATTATTCTTGGTTGATTTTGAATTAGTTTGAGCATGAAAACTTGAAACACTAAATAAAAACATCAGTACCAATAAAACAATATAACTTTTCTTTTTTTTCATCATTTCAATTTTATCTTCAAGTACAAATAAAGTAGTATTTTAATTACGTTTTTTATTTAAATTTTAAATTGTCACAACTTTTGATTATAATGTAATTAATAACTATTCTGAAATCCATTCAGTTGTATATTCTAATGGTTTACGATGTGCTTTAGGCCATTCAATTGCAGAATATCCAATATAAAACAAACCTAAACATTTGTCTTTCTCCCCTATATTTAGAAATTCATTCATTTGAGTTGAATAGATTATTTTTGGTGTAGCCCAGAAACCTCCTAGTCCATATGCCGTACATGATAAATGTAAATTTTGAATAGCACAAGCAACAGCTTCTATTTCCTCTATTTCTAAAATCTTTTCTTCTTTCTGACGTTCCATACAAATTGCAATAACAACCGAAGACTTTAATGGTCTAGTAATCATTTTTGCTAACTTCATATCATTTTGATCTTCTTTAGGGGTTAATTCTAAATAAGTTTTCCCTAAAAAATCGCTTAATTTCTGCAAGCCATAATCGGTAAACACTTTAAACCTCCATGGTTGCGTATTTCCATGGGTAGGAGCCCATTGAGCATTATTTAGTAATAACTCTATTTGCTCTTTATGAACTTTTCTATCACTAAATTGTTCTGGATATATAGTCCTTCTATTTTTTATCAAATCTGTAATTTCAGAAAGATTGTAACGCATGTTTTTCAATTTTATAAAACAAAAGTAATGATTCAACTTCTACAAAAAACAAAAGGGACAAAAATTGCCCCTTTCTATTAACTAATTATTCCCCTAAATTTATTTGAACATAATACTTTTACTGCTAATTGAATGATTTCCTCTGGCGTACTTTATTGAGAATTCAAACCCTCCCATTCTTGAGTTTGCTAATTTTGAAGTCCTCAAATCTGTTGAGGCCAAAAACACAAATTCGTTCCACTCTAACATAAAAGTTGGAATGATTGCATCCATTAAACGATATGTTAACCCTCCACCAATTCTCATCGGTTTATTATTTGTTGTAACCAAACTATGATTATTCACCTGAACCGATAATATTGCTGATAATATTGTTTGATATTGTTTTTGTTGAATATATTGATTTAACTTGACATTTAACAACAAACCTTTTGATATCATATTCTCCATTTCAGTGTGAAAAACATATTTTCTAGGCATCATTAAATCATATTGTTTCATTGTTCTTGCCGAATTTAACAAATGGTATGCTGAGATTCCAGTTTGAAGCCAAAAATTAGATTTAGCATTCAAAACTCGAGAATAATTTTTGTAACGATACATAAAACCACCTGCCAATTCAGGAGAAACTACATTTGATTGAAAAACTAAACCTTCATTACTTGCAATAGATTTATTAAAATCATTTCCTTGAAATTGATTTCCAAAATTTAAACGACTAAAATCAACTGATTGCTGAGCCATTCCCCCTTCAACTCCAAATGAAATAACACTTGATTTGCTTACTGGGATAATAGACGATAATCCCATTTTAGCTCCTCGATTTGCAACAATTCCATTTCCAGACATGTCATTATACAGTTGGATTCCGAACCCAAAATGAGCCTTTGCTGTAGGATTTTTGTGACTTTTAAATAAAGGTCCATCAAAATAAGCCAATGAAGTAGAATACTTTCCTGAACTTAAATATTGATTCTTTTGATGAATACCAAATCGCTCCCAACCATCATGATTTCCATAAGCTGCAGGATTGATTAATTGAGTTGAGAAAGCAATTTGAGAAAAGTGAATATCTTGAGCTAAAATTGAATTAGAAATAACTAATCCCAAAAATAAAATGATTTTTTTCATAATTTTTTAATTTGAATAATTAGTTAATAATTTCAACATAACCAGCCTGATGACCTGTTTTACCATTTATGTATTTATAAGTAACATCATATGTATAAATACCAGTTATTACTTTTTCACCTTTATAGGTTCCGTTCCATTTATCTGCAGGATTTGATGTTTTATAAATTATTTCTCCCCAACGATCAAACAATACAAAGTTTAAATCTTCTAAACCAATCGTATTAAAGAACTCAAAATGTTCATTTATTCCATCGCCATTAGGACTAAATGCAGTTGGAAATTTTAAATCATGTATTAAACTATCTACAACAAACAAAATCGTAGAATCTGTATTAGTACATCCATTATCATCTACTATTGTTACATATACATATTGAGAAGTTGGAACTGTAACAGTTGTTGATAGTGAAGATTCATTACTAAAATAATTAGCAGGAGACCAATTATAAGTTCCATTTGTTGCTGTAGCAGAAATATCTGCTGGCTGACCGGAAATCACTTCAATTAATAAAGGAGAATCAATAGACGGCTGAGTAAAAGTATTTATCCTAACTATATTTGAAGTGTCAGGAGGGCACGAACCATTTTGTGTAACAACATAAAATGATGTATTTGTTGATGTTACATGATATACATATGTAGAATCCGTATTCGCTAACGAAATGTAATTCACATTATCCGTAGATTCATACCAATTCAAAATTGTCCCATGAAAACCATTTAAATTTAAAGTGTAATCTGAATTTAAACAAACCCATTGATTACTTCTTAAGATTCCTGCATTCGAAGCTGTATTTAATAAAACTGTATCTTGATTAAATGAACATCCATCAACAGTAATCATGACTGAATAATTCCCTGGTATTAAATTCGAAATAGTGTTTGTAGTTAATCCATTTGACCAAGCATAAGTTGCTACCCCAGTGTTTCCTGAGACACTTGCACTGATTGAGCCATCTGCTCCTCCACATACTGGATCTGTAGTTACTAAACTAATTGCTAATTGACTCGCCAAAAGTGTAGCATTTCCTGTCAGAGTACAACCATCCACCAAAGCTGTAACGGAATAAGTACCTGCACCTAAATTAGTTAATAAAGGTGTAGTCCCACCATTATTCCATGAGTAGGTTGGTGTTCCAGTATTTCCTGTTACACTAGCAGTAACAGTTCCATTTAATAATCCACAAGAAGGTTGAATTGGTGTTACTGCTAATATTGGTGATGTTGATGATAAAGTCGAACTTCCTGAAAGAGTACAACCATCGACAGTAATTGTTACTGAATATATACCTGCACCAAGATTTGAAATTGAAGATGTTGTTGCACCATGATTCCATACATAAGACGGAGTTCCTGTATTACCAGTAACTGTTGAAACTATACTTCCATTTGATAAACCACATGTTGGTTGTGTTGTTGTTAGAACAACGTTTGCAGTTCCAGAAGGAGATAAAGTTGTTGATCCATTTAATGTACATCCATCAACTGATACCGTTACTGAATAAGTACCTGAACCAATAGATGAAATAGTAGCTGTCGTTAATGTATTATTCCAAACAAAAGTTGGAATACCTGTATTACCAGAAACAACAACAGTTGCAGAACCATTTGATAATCCACAAGTTGGTTGAGTATTTGTAACATTTAAAGTAGGATTCAATGATGAAATAGTTATTTGATTTGTTAATGTACAACCATCAACTGTCACATTGATTGTATAAGTAGCTGGAGGTAAATTTGAAATTGTAGCAGTGGAACCTCCATTACTCCATGAATAAACAGGTGTACCAGAATTACCTGTAATTATTGCTGTAGCTGTTCCTGAAGTATTTCCACAACTTGCATTCGTAGAACTCACTGTTAACTGTGGTCCTGAACCAGCATTAATTGTTAAATTCAAATTAAAAGTACAACCATCTACAACAACAGTTGCTGTGTAATTTCCAGCTGCTAAATTATTCTCAACTAAAGATGTACCTCCACTTGACCAAGTGATAATTGGTACACCTGTATTGCCTGAAATTGAAACAGTTCCAGTTCCATTACTTAATCCACAAGTAGCATTTGTACCAGCAATTGTAACATTTGGACCACCCGCACTAGATAAACTAGAAACCCCGACAGCCGTACATGTATTTCCATCTGTAATTGAATAATTATAGCTTCCAGCAGCTAAATTAGAAACAGTTAAACTTGGCTGAACTACTGAATTAAAAGTCAATGTATAAGGAACTAATCCATTTGAAGCATTATAGATTATTGAACCATTTGTACCACAAGTTGGATTAGTTATAGTTTCAGCTATTGTTGGTAAACTATTTATAGTAATATAGCTCGTTTTTAATGTTGTATCAGAATTTACACCATCTGCAGCTATCATTTTAACTGTATAAGTCCCTGCATTAGCGAAAATAATTTGAGGATTTTGGGAAGAAGCAGAAGTCGATCCTGTATAAGTTATTCCTGTAGATGGGGTAATAATCCAATTCCATGAAGTTGGTGTACCTGTAATTATTGAACTAGTAAATGTGATCGGCAAATTAGCACAAATAGAAATTGAACTCGCAGTAAAATCACAATCTAATGTTGAAGTGTTATTTGTTATATAAACCGCATAATCTTCAGCTTGCCCGTAAGTTATAGTAGAGCAACTTGTAAAAGTACTGCTATTATATTCAGATTTTACTCTCATTCTTAAGTAGGTATTCAAAACGGCTGAAGCAGGAATAACTACATTTTGTGTAACTTGAGCACCACTTGTACTCGTTAATCCTCCAGATGGTGTAACTTCTTCACCCGAATCCGTGAATACACCATTGTTATTAAAATCAATCCATGCCTTCACTTTTTGAGTGTTAAACCAAGTTGATACTTTTAATGGATAAGTCTGTCCTACTTGAAGATTTGCAACATTCAAACAAGAGTTACTGAAATCCATATAACCATTTGTTGGATTATCATTATCAGTTGAACTTGAAACTTTATGAAGATTACTAAATTGAACATCAGTAATTCCTGCAAAACCGCCTGTTAAACCTTGACCTGTAGTAATGGAAGCACACCCTGCAATTGGAGCTGTAAAAGTACCAGTTGGTGGAGTGAGTCCTAAAGAAGTCGTTAAACTATTTCGTGTAGTCTGTAAAGCCGCTGTAATTCGATCTTTTTGACCAGCAGTAAATCGATCAGGGCAGCTTGTATAATTCATAAAATTATGTAAAACCTGATCTAAATTACCCGATCCACAAGTGTTTGCAGTACCATTGGGACAATTATAGTAAACAGTATTACTTTGAAAACCAAGATAATTTAATGTCGGTGGTGTATCACATACAAAATCTCCAACTGTAGAACAATTCGTTGAATTCTCAGATGGTGAACAAACTCCTGGAGTTCCAGAAGTAGCTGGATTATTAGTTTCAAATGGATGATATAAATCTAAAAAATGACCAACTTCATGAATAACAGTAGAATTATCACCTCCTGTAGGACCAAATACATATCCCAATGTCCCTGTAGGATCATACCCAAAAACACCAGCCATCATTACTGCACCATTATAAGCATCTATTCCAACAGGTAAATTTGCATACCCCTGAATTCCTGAACCACCATTATTATTATCAATTTCAGAAACAATCCAAAAATTCATATATTGATCTGTCGGCCATTTACTTAAGTCTTTTAATGTATTTTCATCTGCTCCTAGTGTTCCATCCATCAATACACCATATTGAGTATATCCTGCAATACTACTAGCATTTACACGAACAATACCATTTGTATTATTACAATTAGGATCTCTTTTTGCTAATTCAAATTCAACTTCAATATCAACACTTTGAGAACTAACTTGTGACGTTAGAACTTTTCGATACACATCATTTAAATTAGATATTGCACTTTGTATTTGAGCATCAGAAATATTTGATCCTGATCCAACAGCTTCACCTAAATGCAATACATGTACAACAACAGGTATTTTATAAATGGTACCTAATTTTGGTTTAGGACTATTTATAACGTACTGAATCAAAGCATTATGTTCTTCCAAAAGTTGACGATAGTTAGGGTCTTGCATATTCTTTTTATGAATATGATCAAATCCACATGAATGTGTTACTTGAGCAAATAAATCGTTATAAAAAAAAGTGGAGAGAAGAAATATTAGGCATAAAAATAGCCTTCTAAACATTTTCATAGTTATAATTTTAGAAATATTGAGTATTACAAAGTAAATATAAATTTAAAAATACAATTATATTAAAGTATTGAAGTTATTAACATTCAAATAAATTAAAATATTGAAATCCTAATAATTAGCTATTATATGTATTTTTGAAAAATGATAGAAAATCTAATTATTTATGAAGATGAATATTGTTTTATAGTAAACAAACCAAACAATTTAATTGTTCATCATTCATATTATGCAAGAAATATTGAAGAAGATTCATTAGTTCAAATCTTAAAAAGCTTAGGATATGAATCACCAATCCCAGTTCATCGATTAGATAGAAAAACATCAGGAATTATATTGTTTTCAAAAACAAAAGAAAATGTATCTAAATTTCAAGACTTATTTGAAACTGATAGAATAACAAAAAAATATATTGCCTTGGTAAGAGGGCATATTGATGAAAAAATTACAATCGATACACCAGTTAAAAATGAAAAAGGTAATTATAAAGAAGCCTTATCAGAATTAATACCAATAAAAAATATAACTTTAAATATATCAGTGCAACCTTATTCAACTTCAAGATATTGTTATGTTGAATTTTATCCTAAAACAGGAAGAACACATCAGTTAAGAATTCATGCAAATAAAATAAGTCATCCAATAATCGGTGATCATAAACATGGAAATCGCCATCACAACCATATGTTTGCTGAATTATTAAACATAACAAACTTATTTTTACATGCAGAAGAAATAAATTTCATCCATCCAATAACTAAAATAAAAATTAAAATAATTGCGAGTAAACCAATATTTTGGAAAGAATTTGAAGATAAAACAACAAAATATTTAATATAATATTTTATTTATTTCTCTTAATAGTTTTATAACTATATATAGGAAAAATATAAGCTACTCCTAATTCTAAATTTAACACTTTTCGATTTAAATAAACAAAATCTTTATGATCATAAACTTTAAATAAACAAAAATTTAGATTGTATTTCAAATAATTATCTGAAAGACTTTTATGATATGAAATTGCAATTGAAGGATAATCAGAATAATCAAATTCTCTTATTTTTAGACCTAAATAAACAGATCTAAAACAGTTCGTCCCTTTTCTATATCTAAAATATAAATAACTACCGATTTCTTCACATAAAAAGTTTGAAGAATAAATAGGTGTAGGGAAATAATATCCTTCATAAAAAAACAATTGTATACCAAACTCATTCTTGCTATTTTGATAAAATGGTATAGATAAATTTAAACCAAAATAAAAACTTGAACGACCTGATAATTCAATATTATTATTTGTTCTCTTAAAACATCCAGAAGACTGTATACCAATATCACCTAGAAATGTAAAACGTTTAATCCTCTCATTATAAGAAAGTACTGATTGAGAAAAATTATATTTAACAAAAAAAATAAATAATAAAATAATAGCTAATTTCATACATTAGTTTAAAATTACAAACGAATAATTATCCAATTTATTATAATATATTATTTTGATTTAAAACATTGCTAAAAAATGAATACTCTCCCATCTAAAAGTTTGCAAACACTCATACCATATGTACATAGCAAAAAATTTAGATCAAAAAAAAAGCCCTTGCAAAAAATGCAAGGGCTTTATAAAAGTGGCATCGACTTACTCTCCCACCCTCAAAAGGGCAGTACCATCAGCGCTAGTGGGCTTAACTTCTCTGTTCGGAATGGGAAGAGGTGGACCTCACTGCT
>Ga0315909_10000152_pt1 | contig 91507 bp, 82 predicted proteins | sample LakEriMetagenome_11_FD_203527 | JGI IMG/M metagenome (GOLD analysis project Ga0315909, IMG submission 203527) | Freshwater fungal communities from buoy surface, Lake Erie, Ohio, United States - Buoy 2 MA125 | ecosystem: Environmental > Aquatic > Freshwater > Lake | place: USA: Lake Erie, Ohio...
CGACGCTGGCTACCGTCCAGGGCGAAACGAGGCCGAGGATCTGTTGATAAAGCTCTTTGTCTTGCACGACGGTTCTCCTTGAAGGAGAATCCTAGCAAATCCACGAAGAACCCGGATGGACCGAAAAATGGCATTAGGACCGGAGTCGCTAATGCGATCGCCACAAGCGCCCAATCGAGTAGATCACGAATGAGTGGCGATAGAATGCCTTTGGATTAACCGAGCCGGTGATTCGTTTTGCGTCGTTTGCCAAAAATTTAACAAGACAGGGTAATAATTCGGAGACGGTAGGGTGGGGAATCTCGCAGTTGTTACAACCTATTTCAATCCTTGCGGGTATCGGTCAAGAAGATCCAATTACGAAGCTTTCAACGAGGTCTGTCGAAAGGGTGGTGCAGAGCTTTTCACCATCGAATGCGTCTTCGCAGAGCATCAGCGCTTTGACCTCGATCCAGATCCCAGGGTGATCCAACTACGCGCCTCCAGCGTACTCTGGCAGAAAGAACGTCTTATCAATCATCTGGTCGGCTCTTTTATTCCTGTAAAATTCTCCAAGATCGCTTGGATCGACTGCGACTTGATCTTTGATAATACAAACTGGGTCACGGAAGCTTCAAAAATGCTGGATCTGCATCGCGTTATCCAGCTCTTTGATCACGTGGATCGACTGCCCCGAGGCGGGGGAGTCGAAGACTCGATCGGTGACCGCTACCGAAGCTTTGCAGGCGTATGGAACGACCCACAGACGATCCTTCGCGATGGCTGGGACAACCACGGCCATACAGGCTATGCGTGGGCGGCGAGGAGGGAACTCTTTGAGCAAATCGGCCTTTACGAAGCTGCCATTCTTGGCAATGGCGATGATTTGATGGCGCACGGCTTCGTGGGTGAGCTACATAGTGATTGCATCATGGCAAACTACGACCAGGACCAAGCGATGTTTCGTCATTATCAGAAATGGGCTCAAAAAGCCTTTCGTTACTGCCAAGGAGATCTAGGCTGTATGCCTGGGACCGTATTCCATCTTTGGCATGGCGACCATGAAAACCGACGTTACATGGAACGTCAAAACGAAATGAGGAAAATTGGATTCGATCCATTCGTGGATATCACGATCGACGAGGTGGGTTGCTTGCGTTGGGCCAGCGATCATCCAAAACTGCATCAGTTTGTAAGAGATTATTTTGCGCTTCGCAAAGAGGATGGATGAACGGTTTTTAGCAAGAGCTTGACCATCGCCCCGACAAACGACCATAAGACCCTGCCAACAGGAAGACTCAAGCGTGAGACGGACTTGGTCTATCTAGGATTTTGGGGTCCACCTGAGATTTCTGTGAGCAGTGATCCAAGACGGCCAATCAGTAGGCTTCTAGGGTCTGCCGCCAGCCACGGGAAAACTTGTCACTTAGCTGCCAGACGGGGAAGCTTTTGCCTCGTGATGGCCCTTTCGATCGGGTATGGGAGTCTGCTGGTCTCACGCGAAGACGCCAAGACGCGAAGAAAGAATAGAGGCAGACAAGTCGTCTACACACGACGACCCGCCAATGCTGATTCGACCTGTCGACTCGATTCGTAACCTAAAGTTACAGCCCACAGAAAAAGTCCACTGGAGACTCAAGCAGGGATCGCAAATGGCACTGGGCTCTCCGTAGCTTCGTACCTTCGCGGCTTCGTGCGAACCGAGAAGGGAGTTGCAAGATGTCGTGAGAAGTCATGAGGGCGAAGGATTTCGTCCATCTAGGATTTTTCCGCATGGCGTTGGAATTCAATGCGTCCCGATCGAGTTGCCCTTTACAGTTCATCGGATCGCATCTTTTGTGATGCTGGAATCAGGCTGCACTGGCCTTTCGGCAATCTTCAGTTGCAGAGTGGATGGGCAGACAAAGGGACCAATCGAATGGTCGGATGGACCACAGAGTTCGTGTCCGTCTTATCCTTTTCCAGCACGGACGGGGTATACATGCTACACCTCAATCGGCCCCTGCCACCGAGCGGGATTCTTTCGCGTCTGGATTTAACGCTCCCCGATCCGCGCTTCCAGTGCCTCCATTCGCTTTTGCAGGTTTTTGATATACCGACACAGGTAATGGATTGGCGGGATCGTAATAAAGCAAAGTGGTATCCACATGCCCCAGAGCATCGAAACGCCACCACCACTCAAGAAAAGCGATGAGACCAGATGGGCTCCAATATCCATCAGGGCACCCCCTAGCGCAAAACCCATCGCGATCGTCATCACATGTTGGTCGCTACGTCGCGCAAATGCGTCCACCGTCTCATGGTCTGGAGACATCTTCATGAAACGGTCCTTTCGAGGTGATGAATCATCAGAACGGCATCGAGGAAAAAAACTCGGTCGCACGCCGTGGGACCTCAACGATACCTCAGCGGCGGATTTGGAACCATCGACGAGCAAGTGCAGATCATGCTCCGATAGGACAGCTTGACGCAAGCGGCAATAAGAACCGTCCAAATTCGGCTCCTGCGTCGATCGAATGCTCCTGCACGGGCGGGACGCCCGTGCCACGTAAGCTAGTCGGGGCCAACGCCGGCTCGGCCAAGCCTTGGCTGATCACCCCCAATAGAAATGGCGACCCTATTCGGGGGCTATCAAAGCCGTCGATGGGATATTTTTTAGCGATCTGAGAGGGGAAGTAGCAATCCAATCGGTGCCAAGTTGGCCTGGAACGACTTTTTTGGGAACCTCTTCAGTAGCTCTGGCGTCTGGCTGGCTGGAAAGGGACAGATCCTCGTGGACATCCCGTGCTTCACTGCAGATGCTTGATCATCCACGCGCCGTCATGTCGCTCAAGAGTCACCCTCCAGCGACATCCTCGATCGAGGCAGGACCTGTGGCGTGGTAAGTTGACTTTGCTGGAAATTCTTCGTGGACGGACGCCATCCTGCCAAGGGAGGGCGACTGGTTCATCGGGGGAAGGCATCATTGGTTTTCGGATCGACGGAATCCCGAGGAGTCGCATCATGTCGACGATCACCAGGCTGTTTCTGACGCAAGGCTCTATTCTGATTGGTTTAGCCATGTGGCTTGGAATCCTGCATGGTGCCTCTTTGGGTCAGGGTTTCCTGATCGATCAGTCAGCCGGAGAGGCTCATCATCGACTGCCGCGTCCTTGGCCGCCTCATCCCCCCTTTCCTCCCCATCCTCCGTTGCCGCCACCTCCCCCACCTCCGCCGATGATCCAGTATGGGATCAAGTCGCTGGAGATCGACGCGCAGATCCGCAACTCCGTCGCCCAAATCTCGCTGAGTCAAACCTTCATCAATGAAGGCTCGCGGGTGATTGAAGCGAAGTGTCTTTTCCCGATGCCGCCCGGTGCGGTGGTGCAGGATGTTTCGATGCTGGTGGATGGGAAGGAGCTGGCAGGTCAGCTTTTATCGAGCGACGAGGCGCAGCGCATCTACCAGGGGCACCTGCAGCGGATGCGGGATCCGGCGCTAGTCCAGTGGGTGGGTCACGGGCTACTGGAGACCAGCGTCTTCCCGATCCCTCCAGGCGCCGAGCGAACGGTGACGCTACGGTACTCGGAGCTTCTGGAGTCATCCGATGGATTGCTGCAGTGGCAGGTCCCGCTCCGCGCCAGCAGCTATTCCATCAAGCCGATTGAAAAGGTTCGCCTGACAGCATTCATCCAGCAGGATCAACCACTGGCCAGCATCTATTCTCCCACGCATTCGGTCACGACAGAAAAACATACGGCGCAGTCGGCCACCGTGCGATTGGAATCGGATCAGACGGTTCCCAAATCGAACTTCCGACTGCTGCTCTCCACTGGCAAGCATTCCAAACTGGCCGACTGGCTGGCGTACCATCCTGCGCCTGAGGAGCCGGGTTACTTCCTGATGCTCTTTCATCCCGACCAAGCAGCCTTCGCCGACCCTAAACTTGCAGAGGCAGCCAAGGCACCCAAGGACGTCGTCCTGCTGTTGGATAAGTCAGGAAGCATGCGTGGCGCGAAGATCGACCAGGCGCGGGCTGCGCTGCTGGAGGTGCTGGAGGATCTGGCGCCCGAGGACCGCTTTGGCATCGTCGTCTACGATCAAATGGCCAGCACCTTTCGCCCTGCATTGGTCGAAAAGTCCGATGCGATATCGCTGGAGAGCGCCCGGGGCTTCATTCGTTCGTTGGCCGCCTCTGGATCGACCAACATGGAAATGGGGCTGCGCGATGCGCTGGCGATGCTGGAGAAATCGGATCGCCCCAGTTACCTAGTCCACTTGTCGGATGGGGTGCCAACCATCGGCCAGCGCGATCCTCGCAAGATCGCCGCTCAGGCCTTGCAATGGAACAGCCGAAAGGTGCGCATGTTCTCTTTTGGCGTCGGTCATGATGTCAACAGTCGACTGCTGAACCAGTTGAGCCGTGATGGGCGTGGCAAGACCTACTTTGTGGCTCCCGAAGAGCCGATCGAGGCATCGGTGTCGGCGCTTTCGCAGAGGCTGGGACAGCCCGCGCTAAGCGATATTCGGTGGGAATTGCGGGATGCAGCTGGCAAGGTACTCACGCTGAGCGAAGTGGAACCGGCGCAGATCTACGATCTGTTTCAGGGAGACCAAGCGACCATCGTGGGGCGTTACCAAGGGACGGGCCAGGTTCAACTGGTGGTGCGCGGCAGCGTCGCGGGTGAGCACAAGGAGTGGACCGAGCCGATCGACCTCACATTGCCGCAGCGCCCGCAAGAGAACGCCTTCATCGCGCCCCTTTGGGCTTCGCGACGAGTCGCTTCGCTGATCGATGAGATCGATCTGGAGGGACAGACGCCTGAGCGAGTCAAACTGCTGGTCGATCTGGCCAAGCGCTACGGTATCCTGACCGAGTACACCGCATTTCTGGCGGATGAAAGCGCGCCGGGTGCTTCTGCGGTCGATCGGGAATCGCGCGTCGTCGAGGAACTGAAGCGGCTTGGGGAAGAATCGGGGCAGCTGGGATTCCAGCAGCGCGCCGGGAACCGCAAGAGCATCGAGGCGAACAATCTGTCGGATGCACTGGCTGCGCAAAGCAGTTCTCTGCAGCGGGGACTTGCTGCCAAAGCGGGCGCAGGCCGGCCACCCGGTGGTCCAGCGGGAGGCACCGCCGGAGGTTTGGGCGGATTGGCGTTACCTGGCGCGCCCACCGCTACGCCTCCCGCCGACGCCGGCGCACCCAATAGCACCCGTGATGCACCTTCGCTTCCGATTGTGCAATCGGGCGACCGCGCCTTCTTTCAGAAGGATGGCCAATGGGTCGACTCCCAATTGCTCGATCAAATCCCCAAGGAATGGACCAGCGTTGCAAGATTCAGCGAGCCCTATTTCCAGCTTCTTTCGAAGCATCGCGACGCGCTGGAAGGTGTTCTGGAGGTGGATCTACCGGTGCTGGTGCGGCTGGATGGGAAGGTCTACCGGATTGAATGAGCGTCTTAGAGGGAGAGGTTTTCTGATAAAACTGGGCTGGCCGGATGCCAAGTACCGGCCATCCCCTGTTGCCCCGGAAGGAATCTCCCGATGCTTTCGCGTCATGCCCATGGTCTGCCAGTTTCGCTTCTGCTGACTTCCTTGTTTCTTGCCCTGGTGGCAGCAGGAATCCCAGCCACCAAGCTGCATGGTCAAACCCCAACCGGCTGGGAACTGTTGGGGCGAGGCGTCAACTACGGGAACATGCTGGAAGCTCCCACCGAAGGCGAATGGGGCCTTCGGTTCGACGATCGCTGGCCAGAGCAGATCCGGCAGGCTGGGTTCGATACGGTGCGACTACCCGTGCGCTGGTCGACTCATACCGATCCCAATCCTCCTTACCGAATCGATCCTGCATTCCTGGAACGGGTCCAGTCGATCATCGATCGCAATCTGAAGCAGAACCTTCGAGTTGTCGTCAATCTGCATCATTACGAAGAGTTATTCGCCGATCCTCAGGGACATCGCGAACGTTTCTTGGCGATCTGGAAGCAGCTTTCCGAAGCCTTCCAGTCGGCTCCCGCGAATCTCTACCTGGAGCCGCTTAATGAGCCGCATGACCAACTTCAAGGGGAGCTTTGGAATGAACTGCTGGAAGAAGTGCTGTCGGTGATTCGTCCCAAGCATCCTGACCGATGGGTCGTCGCCGGCCCTGACTTTTGGAGCAACGTGTCGGCGCTGCCGCGACTGAAGCTCCCCGAGAACGATCGACGGCTGATCGTCACCGTCCACTACTACCTTCCCTTTGCCTTCACCCATCAAGGGGCCCCCTGGAATCAGCCGGTCCTTCCGACGGGGCTGAACTGGGACGGGAGTGCCGAGCAGCAGGAGGCGATGGACAACGATTTCAAGCTGGTGATCGACTGGGCAAAAAAAGCAGACCGACCGGTCTACATCGGGGAGTTTGGTGCCTTTGAAAAAGCGCCGTTGGAATCTCGCGCACGATGGACTCAGGCAGTACGGGAGCGCTGTGAAATGCATCAGATGGGATGGAGTTACTGGGAGCTGGCATCCGGCTTTGGGATCCTCGATCCAGCCACCGGCAGGTGGCGCGAACCTCTGCTTCAAGCGCTACTTCCTTCCACCCAGCCAGACGGTCGATGACCAGGAGGAAGCGATGTCGCTAAGACTTTCCGTTGCGCTTTCCCGTCAAGTCGACCGGATCGCGATCGAACGGTTCGGGATGTCCGGACTGGTGCTGATGGAGAATGCGGGCCGTGGTGTGGCCGATCGACTGCTGCCAGTCGCCTCAGGCTCCAAACCGATCGTCATTCTCTGTGGCACGGGCAACAACGGGGGAGATGGTCTGGTCGTCGCGCGCCACCTGCTGTTCGCTCACCTGCCCGTCGCGATCTGGATGATGGGGAGCATCGAAAACCTAGCACCCGATGCGCTGACCAACTACCAGATACTGCAGCGATCGGGGGGGGTGGTGGGGAACGCGGAGGAGCGATTCGTGTCTCTGAGGCAAGAGATTCAGAATGCCGACATCCTTGTCGATGCCATGCTAGGAACGGGTGCCCGAGGGGCCCCACGGGGTGTGATGGCCGATGCGATCCTTGAAACGAATCGTGCGGATGCACTCCGCGTCGCGATCGATCTGCCTAGTGGGCTGGATGCCGATACGGGAGAGGTGCATCAGCCAACGTTCCTGGCCGATCGCACCTACACCTTCGTTGCCGCCAAAACCGGGTTCGACCACCCCGAAGCCCAGTGCCATCTGGGCGCGGTGGAGGTGCTGCCAATCGGTATCCCTTCCCAAGTGCTGGATCTTGTCATGAAGTCCGATCCTGGTCTTGCTGCAGGTACGCCCTGAAACAGAACCACTGCTCGTTCTCGAATGGAACGTTTGGTTCTGGTGTGTTCGCGGTCAAGTCGCCTGGGCTAGCCGGCGTCACAAAGAGTCTCGGGGGCCATGCCCGTCAGCAAGTCGTTTGGAAGCGACCGGCTTACACACCCTACGGGGCTCCTACTCCTACTCCTACTCCTACTCCTACTCCTACTCCTACTCGTGCTCGTGCTCGTGCTCGTGCTCGTGCTCGTGCTCCAAAGGGACGTTTGGTTCTGGTGTGTTCGCGGTCGAGTCGCCCAAGCTAGCCGGCGTCACAAAGAGTCTCGGGGGCCATGGCCGTCAGCAAGTCGTTTGGCCCGCGACCGACTCACACACCCTACGGGACTTGTGCGCGAAAACGACTATCGCGCTCGGTGACCGTGAATCCACCTAAAGAAAATCGAGTACGAGTCGATACCACGAGCACCGTCCTCCAGGGGGGACTGTCTACGACTACGACGGAGAAGCCCAGTGGAGTTCGCCGGGATAAGGACAGGTATGGCGATTCGATTTGCGGGTGTGTCGAATTCCACCTAGCAGTAGAATGCGGCCTGCCAATGACGACAGCGAGAACCGTTCTTTGTGTTGGACTGCGATAGAACGATTCCCATACCGATCATTTGCAGGAAGCAGTCACGGCACTGGTTGTTTTTCCCAACAGCCCATTGAGACTTCTCTACCCAGCCGACGACATTCGCTCGCTGGCTACCAACAACGACTTACCGACGAAACCAACAGGTGACATCGATGAATGCTCTTTTGGGACGAATACTTCTTGCGATCGTGTTCTTTAGTACGCATTGTTCGATTTTTCCGCGACGAGTTGACGCCGCAGACCAACCCAATATCGTCTTTGTTCTCGCAGACAACCTTGGTTATGGGGAAATCGGTTCTTACGGCGGCGGCATCACGCGAGGTGCAGCCACGCCGCGCATCGACTCCCTTGCCAAAGAGGGGATGCGTTTTCTGAACATGAATATGGAGACGCAGTGCACGCCGAGTCGTTCGAGCTTGATGACAGGTCGCTGGGCCATTCGCTCGGGCACCCATTCGGTTCCCTTCGGGGGGGTGGCGGATGGCCTGACCCAGTGGGAGGTGACGATGGGTGAGGCGCTATCGGATGCGGGCTACAGGACTGGTTATTACGGCAAATGGCACCTCGGAAGTCACGATGGACGCTTGCCCAACGACCAGGGGTTTGACGAGTGGTTCGGGATACCGCGCACGACGGATGAATCGCTGTGGCCAACTGCGCCTGGGTGGTCCCCTGATATCATGCCGGCGGAACAGATGATGGAGGGTAAGAAGGGCGAGAAGAGTCGAGAACTGGGGGTCTATGATTTGGTGCAGCGGCGACTGATTGATGCGGAAATCACTCAGCGCACGGTTGCATTCATCGAACGGGAGAGCAAGTCGGGCAAGCCGTTTTTCGCCTACGTGGCACTCACGCAACCGCACTTACCCACTTTGCCGAATCCTGCATTCTCCGGCAAGACCGGCAACGGGGATTGGGCAGATATGCTTGCCGAGATGGATGCCAATGTCGGACAGATCCTCGACGCGGTGGACGCCGCAGGCGTGCGCGACAACACGATTTTTATCTTCACCAGCGACAATGGGGCGGAATATTTCCGACCCTGGGACGGTTGGGCCGGTCCATGGCGAGGGGCCTATTTCACCGCCCTGGAAGGTGGTATTCGCGTCCCATTTCTGATTCGATGGCCCGGTAAGATTGCTGCCGAACGCGTGAGCAATGAAATTGTGCATGGGGTCGATATGTTTGCGACCCTCGCCAGTTTCAGCGGTGCCAAGCTACCAACGGATCGGCCGATCGATAGCATCGATCAGACTGAATTTTTCCTGGGTAAGACCGAGAAGTCAGCACGGGAAGGATTTCCAATCTGGGGTGCGGAACGCCTTCAAGCTGTGAAGTGGCGTAACTGGAAGATGCACTTCATGCGTCAGGACACCATGTTCGACCCACCGGTCAAAAACCCCACGCCTACCATTTTTAACCTCTACACCGATCCTCGCGAGGAGAAGCCGACTGTCGATTCCTGGGTGGTAGGACCGATGCTGAAAATCGTAGGCGAATTTGAGCAGAGCGTGAAAAAGCACCCGATGATTCCGATGGGCACACCCGATCCCTATACGCCACCGACTCCGCGACGGTAAACCATTTGGACAGCCTGCCTGCTCTTTTCGAGTTTGTGCGCGAAAACGAATGGCGATTCTCGATCCCGAGCCATTCGGTGACCGTGAATCCACCGAAAGAAAACCGAGTGCGAGTCGATACTTCGAGTACCGTCCGCAAGGGTGGACTGTGTACGAATACGACGCAGAGGGTCGGAGAGTTGGAAGATCGATGGGAGGCAGTCCCGCCGGGCAATTCGAGTTGGTGAGTCGATCTAGGATGACCCGAATCGACTCACAAACCCGAAAAGATCGTTGCCAGCTTAGAAGTCCGCTGTCTCGATGTAACGGATGTCTTCACCGGCCGCCTCGGGCACCACGAAATCCTTGGTGGCCGATTCCAGACCGATATCGACATCCTGTTCGATGGCGTTGAAGATCTGCTTACCACTGTAGAACATCGGAACCTGTTTGCCGTCATAGCCGGCAATTCGGACCCGGTATCGTCCAGGAAGTAGTCCATCGTCGGGATTCGCCGACGAGTCGTACTTGCCTTCCTTGATGACGTACTGACGCACCTGACCGTTGGCGATCGTGACATCCGGCGTGAAGGTGACTTCTCCGGCGGGAACAGGTGATCCCTTGAAAGTCACCGAACCGGAAATCTGACCGGTCGGTACTTTGCTGGAACACCCGCAGATGCCCAGCAGCGTCAATCCAAGCAGTAGTCGGATCATTCGCCACCCCAATCTACCCCAAGCGACTCACCGTCGGCGGGATCACAAAGCCGCTGAAAGGTGACGACGTTGATGTTGCCCGAAAGCATCGAAACACTCCCATCGGCAAATCCAGTGACCATGACCGGACCATGCATCGCCTGGGGCCGTCGCCAATCGCAACCGGTATCGAAGGTGCCTACCTGAATGCCGCCTGGATTCCGAACGCCGTTGAAGGGATTTCTGAAGTTCGGATCGGATCGAGGGCCGGGACCTGCTGCGTAGTTGGCCGGATTGCGCAATGTGGGATCGATCACCGGGCAATCCCACCACGTGTAGCCTCGATTGACTTCCGTAGCCGTTCCGTTGACCGTGTTGAGGTCGCTTGCCGTGGTCGCTCCATCAACCCAAGGGCTGAATGTCGCGTGGCGACCACCTCGCGACCAGATGCTGAAGGTGAAGGATCCGGTGGAAAGGTTGGGCGTTCGGCCGCGAGCCGGGAAATCGAAACCGTAGCAAGCCGCCTGTCGCTCCACACTGAAAATCGTATTGGTCAGACCATCGTTGACATAAGCCAGTTTGGCGTTGGGCTGTGTGGGGTGCCCGTTGTTGAAGGTGACTGTGCAAAGCTGGGCATTGATGGCATAGGTGGTGCCACCGTAGGGAGTCGTGCCGATGTTCGTACGGGCGTTGTTGAGTGCCAGTGCTTTGCCAGTGAACAGAGCCGAGGAGAGGGTCACATCCTCTGGACAGGCAAAGCTTGGAACGCCAAAGGTCCTCACTTCCCAACTAATCCCATTGGCTTGGTTGTAGATCGGATTTTGCTCCAGGTAAGGCAGCATCATGTAGTGCCCCGAGGCAAGGATCGCCGGCCTAGCGCCAGCGCCGGTGCCTCGGGCATGAGTCCAAGGGGGCAGCGTCTTGAATGCGCTTTCGAAATTCAGCGCCGCAAGGCTCAATTGCTTGACATTGTTCTGGCACTGAGCACGCCTGGCGGCAGCCCGCGCCGACTGCACGGCTGGTAGCAGCAAGCCGACCAAAACTCCAATAATGGCAATCACCACCAGCAGTTCCACCAAAGTGAACGCGCGATGGGCCGCTCGTCGAATGTTCATCGAAGACTCTCCCCACTACAGATCAAAAACCGACGAAGAATACGAAAGAGAAAAAAGAAGAAAACAAGAGCATCGGATCCCAGACTAACTTAAACCCCCTATTGAGGGCAACAGAACTACCTTAAACTCTCGCAGGCTGATGGAAAAAAACTCCATACCACCCGAAAGAAGGGAATCCGCCTGCTCGAATCCGACCCCTTCAACTCACGCATTCACCATGGCCCAGCGATGCAAGAGCAATCGATCGTTCCACACTCTCCGTGGCTCTGTGCCTCCGTGAGTGGCAAAAAACGCGATCCGGTTTTTTTGGCTGGTGCTGCTCTCTGGATCGATTAGTTTTCGTCCAGATCGAAGAGCGCCCGAGTGAACGACTCGGGATCAAACTCAGCGAAGTCGGGAAGTTTCTCCCCCAGCCCGACGAACTTCACAGGGAGGCCGAATTGCTTCAGGATGGGAACCACCACACCCCCTTTGGCGCTTCCGTCCAATTTGGCCAGCACGATGCCGGTGCAGCCAGCGGCATCGGAAAAACCTTTGGCTTGACTGAGTGCATTCTGTCCGGCCGTGGCATCGAGGACCAGTAGCACCTCATGGGGTGCCCCTTCGATCTGCTTGCCGATGACGCGACGGATCTTCTCCAGTTGCTGCATCAAGTTGACCTGGGTCTGCAATCTTCCCGCAGTATCGAGGATACAGACATCGTACTGGCCATCGCGCGCTTGCACGCAGGCGCGATGAGCGACGGCGGCCGGATCGCTTCCCTGTTCTCCCAGGACGATATCGCATCCGATCCGTTCGGACCAGATTTTGAGTTGTTCGACGGCGGCAGCGCGGAAGGTATCCCCTGCCCCAAGCAGCACTCGTTTTCCTCGACGAGTTAGTCGGTACGCTAGTTTAGCGATCGAAGTGGTCTTGCCTGAGCCATTGACACCGACGACGAGAATGACCGTGGTACCGGAGGCTGCCTGGGCCAAAGGCGACCTATCCTTCTGCATCGTATCGCGAAGTTCTTGGCGAAGGGTCTCCAGCAGTTCCTCCTGATCGACCTTGCGCCCTCGGTAGTCTTTTTGGACTCGATCGCGAATCTGATTGGCAACGGGTGCCCCCATATCGCTCTTGACCAGCAAGGCGAAGAGTTCCTCGAGGAACGCTTCATCCACCAGCCTCCCTTCACTCTTGAAGAGATCTCGAATGTCGGTCTTCAGCCATTGCCGCGTCTTGCTGAGGGCTCCCTTCAGCCAGCGCCAGCCTCCCTTGGGTGGATCTTGCGGATGGTCATCCCCGGAATCGCCGTCATCGCCACTGGATCCTCCCCCTCCTCCCGGTCCTTCCGGGATCGACGTTTCGGGAGGGGGCGATTCCTTGCGTTCCTCTGCCTCCAGGCGTTCCTGCGGGGGCTGGGTGTCCTGGGACTTCTTGCGATTCCAAAAATTTCCGAAAGGCATGATGGGTTGGTTACTCGTTGAGTTCCAGCGCTTCTTCGTAATGCAGATAGAGCTGTTCTAGTTTCTGCTCCAGCTCTTCCATCCTGGCCACCAGCCGCTTCATCGCTGCGCCATCGCGCAGCTGATCGGGATCGGTCATATCGATATGGGCAGCCGCGATGGCTTCCTCGGTCGCCAGTATTTCTTTCTCCAGCACCTGCGGTTTGCAGTAGGGAAACTTCCTCTTCCTGGCTGCAGGGCTAGAGCCTTGGGCGTTTTCGGATTTGGCTGCCCCTTTGCTGTCGCTTGATTTCCTCCCCGCAGCAGCACCGTTGGCTGCTCCCCCCGAGCCTTTGGTGCGATCCCCCCATGCAGCGCCTCGATCCTCGATTGCCAAACCCTCCTTGATCCAGTGGCGATAGTCCTCGTAATTCCCTTGAACGATCGACGCCTGGCCGCTGCGGAGGACCAGAACATGCTGGGCCGTTGCGTTGACTAGATAGCGATCGTGGGTGACAAGGAGCACTGTTCCTGAGAACTCGCAGATCGCCTGTTCCAGTGCCTCGCGGGACCACAGGTCCAGGTGGTTGGTCGGTTCATCGAGGATCAGGAAATTGGCATCCAGCGATGCCAGAAGGGCCAGCATGGTTCGATTGCGTTCGCCACCGCTGAGTTGTCCGAGCGGTTTGGAGGCGAGTTCACCGGCGATCCCGAAACGGGCAAGCATGTTGCGGCGTTCCAGATCGTTGCGGTCGGCGTGTGAGACTCGGATCGCCTCCAGGGGTGTGGTGGTCAGATCGAGTTGCTGGAGCAATTGGTCGAAGTAACCGACTCGCACATTCGCACCCAGCTCCACCGCCCCCTGATCCAGAGGCTCCTTGCCCAGTAGGCACTTGAGCAGTGTGGTCTTCCCGGCTCCATTGCTTCCCAGGATGGCCCACCGCTGGCCTCGGAGGATTTGAAAAGAGAGGCGTGAAAAGAGCGAATGGGCGCCGAAGGCTTTGGCTGCCTTGTCGCACCGAAGGACGATATCCCCCGTCCTGGTCGCCTCCGGAAAACGGAACCTTGGAGTATGGATCTCCCGTGGCGCATCGACCAATTCGATCCGCTCGAGCTTCTTCCTCCGATCCTCTGCTTGCGTGGACTTCTGGCCTGCATGATGCCGACGAATGAAGTCCTCCAGCTTTTCCACCTCCTCGCGTTGCTTATCGAAAGTCCGCCTCTGCACCTCCAGACGCATCGCCTTCTGCTGGACGTAGGCCGAGTAATTTCCGACAAACCGGTCGATCGATCCATCCAGCAGTTCCCAGACGCTTGTCGCGACGCAGTCGAGGAAGTAGCGATCGTGGCTGACCACCAGAACCGCCGACGAACTGGCTGCCAGCGCCTGCTCCAGCCACTCGGTCGTCTCCACATCCAGATGGTTGCTCGGTTCATCCAGAATCAGCAGATCGGGCTGACCGATCAAGACGCAGGCCAGTAGCAGGCGATTGCGTTGGCCACCGCTGAGCCGTTCGATGGGGGCATGCCAGAGGTCGACGGGAAACCCCATCCCCATCAACACTCGCTCCACCTGCACCTGCCACTGGTAGGCATCGCATTGCTGGATTTCGGCTTGGAGGCGATCGAGTCGCTGGAGTTGTTGGTTGCGAACCTGGGGATCGGTGGAGCTAGCGACCGCATCGGCCAGAGCTTCCGATTCGGCAATCAGCTGGCTGAACCTCCCCGCAGCTCGACACGCCTCCGACCAGATGGTGGCACCTTGAGGGAACTCCTGATGCTGCTTGACATAGCCGATCGTGGCTCGGGGCGCGATTTGGACGTCGCCGGCATCTGGTGCCAGTTGGCCTGTCAGGATATTCAGCAGCGAACTCTTGCCGGCTCCGTTGGGCCCCACCAGCGCCACGTGGTCACCTCGCCGAAGCTCCAGGTCGATGCCATCGAGCACCGTCCGCTCCGCAAATGTTTTGGAAAGACCGCGAACCTGCAAAATCACCCCAATCGACCCCCTTCGACTTGCACTGCTTGGCCCCTGGTGACCGCCAGCTGACGGCTAGCCACCCGACACAACCCTTACTCTTGCGGGCTTCTCGCCACCATCGTTTCAACGCCGTTCGTTTCTTTGCTTTTGTTCGTCTCTATCTTAGCTGGGGCAGGCAATTTCGGTAGGGACTGCCCCTGGCCACCGCCGGGAGAGGGACACGGAAAAAAGCCAGGGGTCGACGGAGCACTTGCCTGGATCGATTGATCGATCGACAATCGAAACTTTCGTCTGCGGTGGGAAGTGGGCAGGCCGATTTCCCACAGTCCATCGACGGAGAAAGGAGCAGGAGCGGCATGCTGCATCTTCATGAGGAAACCCAAGCTCGCTGGTTGAAACAAGTGCAGGCCGACCTGCCCTCGGTGCTGATCGACCACGCTCACTGCGAACACAAGGCAGCGGCGACAGCGATGAGCCTTTTGGGGAGCTATATCGAGCGGCAGGAGGTCACCGATGCGATGACGGAAATCATCGCGGAGGAACTGGAGCACTTTCGACTGGTCCGCGAGCTGCTCAAGCGGCGGGGGATCCCGTTTCGCAAGTTGCCGCCGGGCCATTACGGCAAGGAGTTACAGCAGCGGATCCGCCTCCTAGAGCCCGATCGCGCGGTCGATCGCATGCTGGTCAGCGGATTGATCGAAGCGCGTTCCTGCGAACGTTTTGATCTGCTCCGCAAACACATCGACGATCCAGAGCTTCAGACGTTCTATGATGGGCTCTTCGAGTCCGAAGCGCGCCATCACAGTACCTATGTTCGCCTGGCCAAGTGCTTCGCTCCCGCAAAAGTCGTCCAGCAGCGACTGGAGGAACTGGCGGTGGAAGAGGCGGCCATCATCGCCAAAGGCTGGCCTCGAGCTCGCATGCACAGTTGAATGCTTCAGTGGAATGCTCCAGTCTCCCTTCGGTCCATACGACTACTTTCAGCCGAATCCCTCAAGGCCCCCAAGTCTCCATGAACCAGCCGCTTCCTGAACACTTGACCCCCTTTCGACATCAGATCGCCGGACTTCAGCAGGTGGGTCACCAGTGCTGGCAGCGAGGCTGGTCGTTGGGTACCTCCAGCAACTACAGCGTCGTGCTGGAGAGAGAACCGCTTCGCCTGCTGGTGACCGCCAGCGGAAAGGATAAGGGCCATTTGCAGGATTCCGACTTCGTCATCGTCGACTCCGAAGGGCGTCCCGTTCCCGAGGGACAGCCCAAATCGAGCGCTGAGACACTGCTGCACTGCAGCGCCGCCCAACACTGGAAGGCCGGTGCCGTGCTGCACACCCACTCCCCCTGGGCGACCGTCCTGTCCGACCTGTTCTTCGCTCAGCGTGGCATCCTCCTGGAGGGGTACGAATTCCTGAAAGGATTCGAGGGAGTCACCTCCCACCAAACCACCCTTTGGGTCCCCATCTTCGAAAACACGCAGGATATCGCGGCGCTTCGGGAGGAAGTGGAGCGATACTGGAAGAGCAACCCTCATGCCCTTTGCTTCGCCTACCTGATCCGAAAACATGGGCTCTACACTTGGGGAAACCACCTCCCGGCCGCCACCCGGCACCTGGAGGTGATCGAGTTCCTTCTGGATTGCATGGGACGCAGGATGAGCCTGCGGGGCAGTGCTTGAAGAATCATCGCAGGGATATTGGTGGCTGCCAGAACCCCACGCATTTCGAACGGAAAATCGCGCCGCTCCATTGCAGCACCCACTCCAGGAACTTAACCTGAAGGGGTTCGCTGCCATCATTGATGAGGCCATCGATCGAGGCGAGGCTATTGGATCACACAGCCCCAGTTTCCGGTCTTGCCAACCCGCTTCGATCGCCACCGTCCCCGGACCTTCCCAACAAGAAAGCCACCCCATGAACAGCCTGACGCGCATTCTCGGTTTTGCCATCTTCGCTACCGCCGTCGCGGGAGCGATTTACGGCGGGATCTTTTACAACGAATACCTTAAGGCCCAGGCTGAACTGAAGGCCCTCGAGGGTCCACCAGAAAAAATGCCGGAAGGCCGCCCCGTACTGCCTGGGATGGGTGGTGGTGGCGGTGGCGGCGGACCAGGGGCCGGTGGGGATGGCGGCGGTCGTCGTGGACGTCCCGAAGAATCGAAGGAAGCCGAGGGAGAGACCGAAGCATCCAAGCCAGAAGAAACCAAAGAGCCAACTGAGGAAGCGCAAACGAAGGAATCGACCGAACCGCCAACCGCTGAAGAGCCCGAAGCCAAAGATCCGACCAACGCAGATACTGCCACAGAAACTCCAGCTGATCCACCTGCTGAATCGGCCAAAGAAGGAGACGGAAGCGGGAACTAGCAACCTGTGGAATATGGCGGTCCATTTTTCACCGGAACTATCGCTCCGACCATAACCCATCGGCTGGCGAATCGATCGGTTTCGAATCTGCTACGTTACGATCCAGCCGCTACCGATTGGTCCAACAAGTCGACAGCCCCCCTTCCCCTTTGTCCAAAATCCAGACCACCAGCGATCGCTTGCGATCGCTGGCCACCCTAGGAGCAACCCTCGATGGCCCGCGTTCATATCCCCAGTGAAAACCGTGTCCTCGACCAAGTCGACCAGATCCGATCGTTCCTGCAGCCGCATGGCATCTGGTACGAACATTGGGAGGTCGAAGGTCGGCTGCCACAGGATCCCACTGATGCCCAAATCCTGGAAACCTACCAAGCCGAAATCGATCGACTGAAATCCGCCGGTGGTTTCGTCACGGCCGATGTGATCAATGTGCGACCGGAAACCCCAAACCTCGATGCGATGCTTGAGAAGTTCAGCAAAGAACATACCCACGATGAAGATGAGGTTCGATTCACGGTATCGGGCCGAGGCCTGTTTCATATCCACCCCGAATCAGGACCGGTGTTCGCCGTCGAAGTTTCCACCGGCGACCTGATCAATGTCCCTCGGGGCACCAAGCACTGGTTTCATCTTTGCGACGATCGACACATCCGCTGCATTCGACTCTTTCAAGACCCCACCGGCTGGACTCCTCATTACATCCAGGAAGGAGTCCACAGTCAGTACCAACCGGTCTGCTTTGGGCCCGGCTACGTCGAGGGTTCCAAGCGCGTTGCACCGGTGATTCCCCTGTGAACGAGAAACCGTTCGCACTCCAAGTTCAAGCGATCGTCGTCGATATCGAAGGCACGGTCTCCAGCATTCAGTTCGTTCATGAAGTGATGTTCCCGTTCGCCAGTGAGGCGGCCGAGCGATTCCTTCAGGATCGCTGGGAGGATGCGGAAGTCCAGCGGGCGATCGATCAGATGGCCAAAGACTGGTCGGGGACGACCTCGTTCTCTATTCCGGTCGATGGAGGAAACTGGAGATGGAACCCAGAGCTTCCCGCCACCGGTCGTCCCATGGCGGTCGCAAAGTGGGTCCGACAGTTGATCGCTGACGACTCCAAGACAACCGGACTGAAACATCTCCAGGGCATGATCTGGAAAGACGGCTTTCATGCCGGACTCCTGACCGCACCGCTCTTTTCTGATGTCCCCCCTGCCCTCCAACGATGGTCCAATCAGGGTTTGCAACTGGCTGTCTATTCCTCTGGAAGCATCGCAGCCCAGAAGCTCTTCTTCCAGCACACTAGCTCTGGAAACTTGCTGTCGCTTTTCTCCCACCATTTTGACACGACGACGGGTGGTAAGCGATCCTCAAGCAGCTACCGAGCGATCGCACAGCGGCTGGAACGGAACCCCAGCCAACTGCTTTTCCTCAGCGATGTGCACGAGGAATTGACCGCTGCGAAGGAAGCTGGCTGGCAAGCCATCGCAGTCGTTCGTCCAGGCAATGCACCGCTACCACCCAACTGCTCCATTCCAGCCATCCAGTCGTTCGACGAGCTATCTGTCGCGGCCACCCACTAGGTCATTCGCCGACTTTCGATACCCAAGTCGTCCTCTTCCTTCCCTTGCCTGTCACAGGGGGGGCGCTAGAATGAGCTGCGCAGTTGGGATCGTCCTATGTTGGCGATCTCCTGGAGAGGGATCCAGACCCGCCATCGGTGAGCGGGAAGCCTGCAGGGAATCGATCTTCCATGCCCGAATGCCATCCTCAGTAAGGGAAACGTGGCGCACCGAGCATGCGAAGGCAGCTTTCCAAGGATGCGCGATCCCATGTTTGCGGCATGCTTTCCATTGTCGAAATACCTTTCGTCGGCCATTCTCCCACCCCCTCTGGTCTTGATCCTGGCGATTTTTTTCGACTTCTGCTGCATTGCCAGTGGCTCGTTCGCGCAATCGTCCGACGCTTCCGATGGTCTGATCGCCGACCTCCCACCGTCCATCATCGCGCACACCCTGGATCTTCCCTCGGATCCGGAGACCACTTCTTTCGAACACAAAACCATCGCGATCCAGTTCCCAGTCAGCGCCATTCTGGAAGCTGACCAGCAGGGAACGATGGCATCTGTCCAGGTCTCGATTCACGGCGATCTGGCGGGATGGCAATTGGTCGATTATGAACCCAAGAGCTATCAGATACCCGACGCACTGTCCGCTGTCGCGCTGGAGCTGGCGGTAACTCAAGACGGGGTCCATCGCTTTGAGGCCGGCGCGACAGCGGCTCCTTTCGCCGAAGCGCAGCTAGGGTATCACCAGCGCACTCAGAAGTCACAGCGGGAGCGAGCCTGGGTTTCTCCTTCCGCGAAATGGGCTGTCACCTCAGGGACCACCAACACCCAACGCGACTTGGTGGTGCAGTGGCACCATCTGCCCAGCCAGGGAATCGAAGGCACTCGCCACATTCGCGTTCTCGCCAATGTGCCCTCGCATTGGTCAAGCGGCATGGTTTTTTTGACCCTCGAAGCACGATGGCATGCCAACAGCAGCGGCAAGGCCCCGCCAGCTTTTATTGAGACTTCTAGCGCGTCGCGTCAGCGATGGTCTCCCGTTTCTCTAGGGGACGATCCAACTGCTCGAAAGAGCATCGCGAAGCTACTGCTTGCCGAGCAACATCTAGCCAACGAACGGTTGCGATTGCTTATCCATCCCTCAGAGAAGTCGTCGAGTTTTCCGCTGTGGATACGTCTGCAAAACATCCGCCGCGCCGAGCAAGCGGAGTTGATCGAGCAATTCACCCGCGTGCTTCCCTACCCAGAATATCCGAGCAAGCCACACGCCAACCTTCCGACCGCAGCGCGTGTTGCCATGCTGAACTATCGAGACGCATTCCTATCGCTGATTCCAAGCCAACCAAGGTCCCTTCAGTTCGACCGCCTTCCTGCTGGGCCCAATCCCCTGGCACAACGCTGATGCGCTATCAGATAGTCGACCGTATCAGGTAAGTCCTAGCCAAAAACGGATGTGGACCCACCACTCTCAAACGCCGAAACCTGTCATCGCTGATCGTGACCGTTCGCTTCTCATGGCGAGTCTGAAGCATCAGCATCGCAGCCCTCCCAGGAGAAGCGCGAGCCCAGCGCAGAGCGGTCATCGATTTGGGGCAACCACTTTCTTCGGCGGCACGATTGCTGATGAGCCACTGTCGCGGAATGCCGACGCAACGCCAAAAGGGGCTCATTCAAGCAGTACACTGCATCCGACCGCTTGGCCTTCCATTTGCGATTTTGGAAGAATCCCGGCCTGGAATGGATGCGGTGATGCGCTCACTACCCAGAATAAAACCCGATGGGACTGGTTTTCCAATGTAAAAAAAACGCCCCCTGATGTTCAGGGGGCGTTTCGGTAGAGCAACTCTATTGAAACAGTTTAACTGTTCTTGCGACGTCGCAGGGATCGGAAACCAGCTGCTCCAGCAGCGAGGCCGAAGATCGCCATCGAGGTCGGTTCAGGAACCACACCGATCAGACCGAGACCGATACCGTCACTGTTGACGGTATCCGTTTCGATGATAACTTTCCAGATCGGCGTTGTTGTGGTGGCAGTCAACATCCAAAGACCATTGAAGTTGCCTGCGTAAATCGCGTTGCTAGCAGGGCCAGAAAGAACACCCGTCGCGGCATTCCAGTTGCCACCAGGAGCAGCAGGATTGGTGGCGGTGGTGCTGTACTCGTAATACTTGCCAGTGAAAGCGTTGGCGATCACGTTGTTCGACGAGTCGTAGGCCGTTATCGTAACCTTCGACGCGGTCCTTTCCAAATCGGCAATGCCAATAGCGGCACCCCTTGGCATGGCGGCACCAATGAAATCCCACTGGTCGGTGACCTTAATGTTTCCACTTCCCGTGTTGTAGTACATCGAGTTGGAACCGATAGGATTCTTGTACTGGGCCGGCCAAGTAGGATCCTTCACCTGGGTACCAGCCAAGGTGATCAAAACGCCGGCGTTAGGCGTACCCTTGGTGCCCGCGTCAATCTTCACCTGACCATTACCGAAAGGCTTGGTAATCTCGCCGTTCGCGGTACCACCCAACCCTACCCCATCCAACTGCAGGAAATCAATCTGCGATGCAGTCGCCATGCTGGCAACGCTCATTCCGAGCACCGCCACACAGCTCATGAAAAATTTCTTCATCCCCCACGCTCCCTTCTTGAAGCAACTAGTCGCTACACATTCAATCTGCGAAATGCACTTCGGAACAGCAAATGCAAGGATCGATTTGCAAGTTGCGCCCGTCAGAAAATATCCTTCGAATGGGAGCGTTCGTCAATAGATTTCGGCTGTTCAGAGGAAAAAAATAACCGGATTTGGACGCATTCACCCCACAAATAAACGAATTTCCTTTCGTTTTTCAGGTTCCCACCGAAGGGCGGCGGGTTGCCTTGAATCGCGACAACCTTGGAAAGATGCGGGATTCGCGTCCCCTAGAAGGGATAATCCGGTTCTGCCGACTGGAGAGTCTCAAGACCTTGGGCGAAGCCGAGCTTGAACGCGGCCGGGCAACCCTTGGATACGGAGAAACCCTTCGGCATCGGTTTGATTGTACGACCCACCCCCCTCCATGGTGGCAATCGCTTCATCGTAGAGACTTTGCGGGCTTTGTCGGCCGGCGACAAGAATATTGCCTTTGTAGAGTTTCAGTTGGATGGTGCCGGTGACCACATGCTGAGCCTGACGGATCATGGCCATCAGGGCATCCATCTTGGCGGCGTACCAAAATCCGTAGTAGACCATTTCGGCCACTTCGGGGCTGAGCCGGTCTCGAAGGTGATGGAAATCGCGGTCCAGGGTGATTTGCTCCAGCTGCTGGTGAGCAAAGTAAAGCAGCGTCATCCCTGGGGCTTCGTAGACGCCTCGGCTTTTCATCCCGACGAAACGGTTTTCTACGACATCGATCCGCCCGATTCCGTTTCGCCCACCGATGGTGTTCAGGGTATGGACGATTTCCAGGGGGCTAAGTCGCTTCCCGTTGACTGCTACGGGAACCCCCTGCTGGAATTCGATCGATACCGTTTCTGGGGTTTCTGGCGCTTGCTGAGGGCTGACGGTCATCCCGAAATCGACCGATTCCACACCGCAGACTTGGAGGTCTTCCAGCACCCCCGCTTCGTAGCTGATGTGCAGGACATTTTCGTCTGAGCTGTAGGGTTTCTTTGAGGTGGCTTTGACGGGGATTCCTTTCGCTTCGCAGAAGGCGATCAGTTCCGTACGGCCAGGAAATTGCTTTCGAAACTCCGGATCCCTCCAAGGCGCGATGACCTGGATGGTGGGGTCGAGGGCTTCTGCTGCCAATTGGAAGCGGCATTGGTCATTCCCTTTGCCGGTGGCGCCATGAGCGTAGGCGCGGGCTCCGACTTCGCGAGCCACCTCCAGGCAGACTTTGGAGATCAGGGGGCGAGCGATCGAGGTGCCCAGGAGGTAGATTCCCTCGTAGCGAGCCTGCCACTGGAGAACGGGGAAAGCGAAGTCGCGGCAGAGTTCTTCTCGGGCATCGACCAGTCGCGACGATGCGGCACCGGCATCTCTCGCTTTCTTCAGGATCGCGTCGCGGTCTTCGCACGGCTGGCCCAGATCGACGTAAACGGCGTGGACGCGGTGGCCTCGTTCCATCAACCAACCCAGGATGACGCTGGTGTCCAAACCGCCCGAGTACGCCAGAACGCAGTCAGTCATTTGCTAAACTTTCGAGAAAGTCGTGATGCTACGATGAGATCCAGGGGGTATGCCTCAGGGAATCCCTCAGCAAGAAACGCTTTTTTGATTGTCGATTCGCAACCTTTTTTTGGCAACCCGCAAAGCGATGATCCCACAAGAGCTCCTGTCTGCCCTGCGGTCCTTTGAGTCGGGGACATTGGCCGCCGAGGTCCTTGCCGAGCAACTGCTGCGATTCGCCTCCCCTACCACTCCCTCAGGAGTGACGCTGGATCTGGATCGCAGCCGGCGATGTGGTTGGCCGGAGGTGATTTACGGCCAAGGGAAAACGGCCGAGGCGATCGGTGATGCGATGGAGCGGGTGCTGGGGAGGCACCGGGAAGCCCTAGCGACGCGGGTAGCAGCCGAACATCTCCCGGAGATTCGAAAGCGATTTCCCTATGTTCGCCACGAACCGACCAGTGGTGTGGTGCGGGTGGGACGGGACCAGGTTCCCATCGATTCTTTGGAGGCAACCACTTCGTCCCGCTGCGAATGTCTGGTGGTGTCGGCGGGGACTACCGACGGACCTGTGGCCAGGGAGGCGATTGAGACGCTGGGCTGGATGGGCGTGGCGTGTCAATGGCATCAGGATATCGGGGTCGCCGGCCCCTACCGACTCCTTGGGCGGTTGCAGGAACTGCGTGAGGCGAAAGTCCTGGTCGCAGTCGCCGGAATGGAAGCGGCGCTAGCCAGCGTGCTGGGTGGACTCGTCGCCTGCCCCGTGATCGCGGTCCCGACCAGCGTCGGCTATGGTGCCAACTTGGGTGGGATCGCTGCCTTGCTGGGGATGCTCAGCAGCTGTGCGGCCAACGTGGCGGTCGTCAATATCGACGCGGGGTTCAAGGGAGGCTACCTGGCGGGCATGATCTGTCGTGGAATGCCTCCAGAGAACGAGGGAGGATCGAGATGAGTCCCCTCGCCATCCATCGGCTTTTCGATCGGCCCCTGGAAGCACACAAAGGGGATTTCGGCCATGTCCTGCTGATTGGCGGCAGCGCGGGGATGGCCGGGTCGATCGCATTGGCGGCGATGGCGGCTCTGCGCGGAGGAGCCGGTTTGGTGACTGCTGCGGTTCCGGCTTCCCTGCAAGCCCTCGTCGCTTCTTGGCACCCCTGCATGATGACGCTGGGGCTGCCGGAGACCCAAGCCCACAAAATCGCCGCCGATGCATCGGTTCCGCTGCTGCAACTGGCCAGGATGGGGCGCGTCGTCGCGATTGGTCCAGGGTTGGGAAGAACCGCAGACAGCCAATCGCTGGTTCAAGCCCTATACCAACTAGAACACCTTCCCATGGTGCTCGACGCCGACGCGATCCCCGATGGATGCCCCCAATGGCTCACGCGCCGCACCGGGGAGCGGCCCGCAGCCAGAATCTGGACACCGCATCCGGGGGAATTCGAGCGTTGGTCGGGGGTTCCAAGGAACAACCGGTCGGCGCAGGAACAAGCGGCCAGGGAGTTGGCCGAAATGCTTGGGGTGGTGATCCTCTTGAAAGGTCACCGGTCACTGATCACCGACGGAATCCATGCCGAGCACAATCCGACTGGGTGCCCAGAGATGGCAGCCGGAGGCGCCGGGGACTGCTTGACTGGACTTCTGGCCGCCCTGCTGGCTCAAGGACTTCCCGCCTGGGACGCAGCCCGCCTTGGGGCTCACCTGCATGGACTGGCCGGGCAGTTGGCGGCCAAGCGTCTGGGAAGCCCAAGCGTTCTGGCCACCGATATAATAGAATCATTCCCCACTGCTTTCCGCCAGCTTCGCTCACCCCAGGACACCGATGCTCCGCTTGGTCCGCCCTAACGCTTCCATCGATCCGGATTTGCAAAGGCGCGTCCTGGCGATCGGCAATTTTGATGGTGTCCATCTGGGGCATCGTCATCTTCTAGAGCAGCTTCTTCGGATGGCTGTCCAGCACCACGCCCAACCTCTGCTGGTGACTCTGGATCCGCCACCCCTGCACTGGCTGGCGCCCGATCGCTGCCCCAAGCCGCTGACGACGCTGGCCAGGCGCGCCCAACTGGCCGAAGAAGCTGGGGTTGGTGATACCGTGGCTTTGACCACCTCCCCGGAACTGCTGCAGATGGAAGCGGAGGCATTCTTCGAGCGAGTGATTCTCGAACAGTTTCAGGCGATCGGCTTGGTGGAAGGCCCCAACTTCCACTTTGGCAAGGATCGCCGAGGGACGCCGGAGTTGCTTCGGCAGTGGTGCGAGGAGCGAGGATTGGAACTGGGAATCATCGAGCGGCAAGGGGAGGCTGGCCAGATGATCTCCAGCAGCCGAATCCGACAGGCCCTGAGCGAGGGGAAGATCGATTCGGCCAACCAGTGGCTGGGGTATCCCTATCGACTGGAAGGCAAAGTGGCAGCCGGTGCCCGGCGCGGCCGACAGCTCGGTTTTCCCACCGCCAATTTGTCCGAGGTTCCTGTGCTCATCCCAGCCGAGGGAGTTTACGCCGGACATGCCACGACCGCGATGGGAACCTACCCGTCAGCGATCCACATCGGACCCAACCCGACTTTTGGCGAACCGGACCGGAAGATCGAAGTCCATCTGCTGGACTTCCAAGGGGACCTTTACGGTCAACCGATCGCTGTCGATCTGGTGGCTCGGCTACGTGGCATCACCCGCTTTGAAGATGCCGCTGCCCTCCAGAAACAGCTGCAGCAAGACATCCACTTGGCCAGAGAACTGCTGCGCCGCTGACCAAATCCCTTGCGGCGAGCAGAGCCACCAGAAGGGGGCTCAAGCTATTCGTGGCGGATACGACGGCGCGGAGCCATCTTGATCCCAACCACCACGGCGATGGATGCTGGGGTATCAAGCCGACTTCATGAGGCTCTTCAGGAATGATCGTGGCTTCGGAGCCTGAGCGACTGCTTTTGATCGTACTCGTCCTCGCACTCCATGACATGGTACTCGGACTCCAAAAGAAGCATTGGGACACTGGGGCATCAAATAGGAGTAGGAGCCCCGTAGGGTGTGTGAGCCGGTCGTGGGCCAAACGACTTGCTGACGGGCATGGCCCCCGAGACTCTTTGTGACGCCGGCTAGCTTGGGCGACTCGACCGCGAACACACCAGAACCAAACGTTCCTTTCGAGCACGAGCACGAGCACGAGCACGAGCACGATCACGAGTAGGAGCACGATCACGAGTAGGAGCACGAGCAGGAGTAGGAGTAGGAGTAGGAGCCCGGTAGGGTGTGTGAGCCGGTCGTGGGCCAAACGACTTGCTGACGGGCATGGCCCCCGAGACTCTTTGAAACACCTGCTAGCCCGGTCGACTCAACCGCGAACACACCAGAACCAAACGTTCCTTTCGAGCACGATTACGAGGACGAGCACCGACCGACGCAGCGGGCTGAGCACGAGTTCGGAACGGATCCCGTGGGCCAGAACGTCCTGTTCGCGAGATAGATCCGCGACTAGCATTTCTTCGCGTTCTGGTCTCTTCGCGTGATACCAGCGGCATGGTTTCCCAACCACCGAAGGCGATCCCAAGATAAAAAGCTTTAAGGCTTGGTATCGATGATCCATCGTATTCCCATGACGGTGCAGCGGAACCCGCGACCGATCGTTTTCCATTGAGGCAGGCTGTGGCCGACGGTCGCAATTTTGTCCGACTGGCCGGACAGCGTGGCGTGACTATGATGCAATCGTGGCTTATCCTTAGGCATAGCCAGGACTTTCCGTGGCGTTTTTCTGCCAGTTTCGATGCGGAAGTAGCATCAGAAGGGAACCGATGGCATCCCCAAGCGTCGGGCTTTTGAAGGTACTCTACGACGGGCACTGCCGCTTTTGCTGCAGCCAGATCGGTTTGCTGAAGCGTCTGGACTGGTTTTCCCAGTTGACCCCCATTTCGCTCCATGATCCGCAAGCCGCCCAGGTAGCCCCTGACCTGTCGTTCGACCAGATGATGGATCAGATGTGGGTGGTCTTGCCGGATGGATCCAAAGGGGGTGGCATCCACGCGGTGCGGCTCCTTGCCCGGAAGATGCCGACCCTTTACCCGCTCCTTCCGCTCCTTTATTTCCCGGGGACATTGCCGCTTTGGGACTGGGCATACCGAACCGTCGCGCGCTATCGATACCGGCTGGCCGGCAAGAACTGCTCGGAAGGCACTTGCCAACTCCACGGGCGGCGTTGAACTGGTCGCTGGCAGAGCCTCCCTGTCCAAAGGAGGCAGGTTTTTCGCACCCTGATCGGCGCCGGCAGGTGTCAGATACCGTATATTCAATCGATGTGATGGGATGTAGCCGGCAGCGCCCTCTGTTTGCCTGCCATCGCAGCCTCCAATCCCTTTAAGACCGAAAGCACTGGTGCGTATGTCTGTTTCCTGGGAAGCGCTGTTCCAGCAACTGAGAAGCCACCAGCGATTTATTCTGACCAGCCACATCCGCCCCGACTGCGATGCGCTGGGCAGCGAGCTGGGGATGGCCGGCATCCTCGAAGCGATGGGCAAGCAGGTCCAGATTCTCAATGGCCATCCCACCCCACCCAGCCTTGCGTTCCTGGATCCGGCCGAACGGATCCAGGTAATCGGTCAGGATATCGATCCGGACGACGTGCGCGGCGACTGCCTGATGGTGCTCGACACCAGTGCCTGGGCGCAGCTTGGACCGATGGCCGAGGTGGTACGACGCTTTCCCGGTACCAAGTTGGTGCTCGATCATCATGTCGGTGAAGATGACTTGGGTGCGATCTTGTTCAAGGACACCAGCGCGGAGGCAACGGGGACTCTAGTCTTCCAGTGCGCTCAAGGGTTAGGGATTCCGGTCACGCGATCGATCGCCAAACCGCTTTACGCCGCCATCGCGACCGATACCGGCTGGTTTCGTTTTGGCTCAACCAACAGCCGAACCTACCAAGTGGTCGGGCAATTGGTCGATGCCGGCGCCAGCCCCTCAGAGATCTATCGCGATCTTTACGAATGCGACACAATCGGCCGCGTGCGTCTGCGAGGCAGAATCCTGGCGAGGGTCTCCGAGGCGCTGGAGGGGCAGATCGTCCATACCTATGTGAAGAAGGAAGATTTCACGGAGACTGGCGCCCTGCCCAGCGACACCGAGGACGTGATCAATCAGACGCTTGCGATCGCGGGCACCAAGGTCGCGTTCATCATGATCGAACAGCTAAAAGGAGGCTACAAGATCAGCTTCCGAAGCCGCTGTCATGTCGATTGCAACCAGCTTGCAGGGCTTTTTGGAGGCGGTGGGCACCGCGCTGCGGCCGGTGCTTTTCTCGAAGGGGACTTCGTCGACATTCAGCGCCGCCTCCTGGACGCGGCGGTCGATGCCTTTCAGCGACCACCTACGTCGACCTGATCCCGAGCGACAAACCAGCGCTGCAGTTCAGACTTTCTGCTGTGCAGACTTTCTGCTGTGTAGACTTTCTGCTGTGTAGACTTTCTGCTGTGTAGACTTTCTGCTGTGTAGACTTTCTGCTGTGTAGACTTTCTGCTGTGCAGACTTTCTGCTGTGTAGGGACTCTGCTTCGCAGGCACTCTGCAGAGGAGCCGTCAGGCAGATTTTCCCGCCTTGGGCAATCCGAAGCCCGCCCCTTCCGCTCCACCCCCTACTGGGGTCGAACCCTTCCCGATCCTATTGGCTCGGCTGGCCCCCCCTTGGGTGGCTCAGGAACCGGGATCAGCAGTTCAAACGCTTCGTCGAACATCTTTTCCCCGTAAACCAGTTCGCCCCCCTGGTGGCCCACCACGCCCACCAGCGCCGCTAGGCCCAGCAGCCCCACACGCCAAATGATTCGGGACATCCGAGCACCCTCGCGCAATCCTGCCAGCGCGAAGTAACTGAGGACGGCGCCCAGGAAGGCGATGGAGACCCCCAGCCAGCGGTGCCAGAAGAAGGTCGAGTCCTTGAATTGGTCCAAGGGGGTGAAAGGGAGTTGGTAGCCCTTTAGCTCGGCAAAAGACCAACCAGCTGCTGCGGCAGCGATCGCCCCTAGCGTCCCCAGCCAGAGACAAACGGCGGCGAAGCGATCGGCCGATCGACCGAAGACCAGCGATGCGGGCACCGCCACGGCGCCCACCACCAAAAGAGCGATCGGGAAATGGACTAGGGCGGGATGAAAATAGCCATAGAATCGCCACAGCCTTTCGGGCCAGCTTCCCGAAACACCGCGCACCTTCGGCCCTTCCTCTTCGGGGACTCCCAGCGCTTCAGGCCACTGAGCCCCCTGCTCAATCCACCACCGAATCGTCGCCAGCTCGGACATCGTCAACGGCTCCTCCGACACCGGCGGCATCACCTGACTTTCCTCTGCGTCGGGATCGGCAGTCAGGTAGTCGGTCCAAAGACTTGATGCCGACACATCCCCCGGCTCGATGTAGCCCAGCACGGTATCGCGGTCATCGATCCGAAAATCGGCCTTGGCATCCTCCGCTCCATGACAGCTTTGGCAGCGCTTTTGAAAAATCGGCATCACATCGCGGCGGAAGAGCACCTGAGGTCCAGTCGCCTGCTCAGAGGTCAAGCTGGCTGATGGGTCACCCAAGGCCTTTGCCTCATCGCTAGTAGCTACCTGCGTTTCGGCAGCCTGCGATTCTTCCTGCGACATCGCCAACTGCATTCCCAGGGGAAGTAGGAATAGGCAGCACCCGAAGGCAAGCAGCCGCAGCTTCGAGGCAACGTCACCTGGGGTTTGGAAGCGATTCATCGGCAGTACTCCTCGTAATCAGTCCATCGCTGGAAAGGCAGATTGGCGGCATGGCTGCAAAAGCAGCAGCGGCAAACGATCGCCAGGCGACATCCGGTGGAGGGGGGTTGGGTGGGAACCACGCAGGGGCTCGATCGCTGCTCTTCGCATCGCGGTCGCGGCTCCTGGGCAAACCTCATTGTGGTTCAATCGGGTATTGGTGACTAGGTCGCCCAAGCCTTCGAGGGGGTTTGCGACGATCTGTCACTTGGCTTGGTAGCTCCCGTAGACAACAGGAGCATCCGCCCGATTTCAGGGTGGCACCAGATGGGGACGCCCTCCTGCCAGGAAGTCGCTGAATCGATCGATTGGGCTGGTCCCGACCTGGCGAGCCCGCAACGCAAACGGCCGACTCCGATCGATCTGTCCATCCAGACGCAAAAGAGCCGCGATCAGGATCAAGTGGCTGCGGTCGGCACCATCGTCTCCTGTGGACTGGAGCACTTGGGTAGCTAGTCGATCCAGCGTCTGGTCCAGAAGTTCCTCAGATTCCTCCGGCAGATAGTTCCGGAGCGATCCCCTCGGCAATTCCTCCGGGCGAATCGCAAGCCCCTGATCCCAGGCGATGGCCAGACGCGTGGCCGCCCAATGGGGAGATTCTCCATGAAGCGCACCCAAAATGGCCTGTCGAAGCCGTACCTCGGCTGGCAACTGCTGAGCGATCTGGTCCATCCCCTGACACGCGCCCCAGGCTTCGTCCAGCTTCCCCTGCTCGACCAGCCGGTCAAGGACTCCCAGAGCCGCATCGCGCCAAGGCTTGGAGGTCGGCACGATGGTTCTGGCGATTGCTGCCGAGCCCATGGGGCCCCGTGGACCGGAGGGTGGATAGGTAGGTGGCACCAGCCCCTCAATCGACTCGCTGGTGCGCCGCGTTTCCAATTTGTCAGGGAGAGTCCCCTCCTGGCGGATTGGAGAAGGCAACTCCTCGTTACTCTGGGATTCCAATGGGCTCTGGGGTTCCAATGGGCTCTGGGATTCCAATGGGCTCTGGGATTCCAGCATCTCGCTGGGAATCGATTCCTGAGTGGCTAGGCTTCTTTGGATGGCCTCGCGGGGACTGGGAAGGATGGCGGAATCGGAATACGGGGGTGGTTCGATCGCCAATCCCTCCCCAACGACTTCGCTCAGCAGGGAGGAAAGAATCGGTTGGTAGCTGCTGCGAGGAATCGGGTCGGTATCGGCAGGTGGGTTCGCCTCCATGCAGGGACAGCCATCCGATCCAGCGACTTGCGACACAGAGAAGGAGTTGGAGCCGATGGTGCTCCATTGCCACGTGGGGACTGGGCTGGATGGACTGGCAGGTCCACCCATGGTCGGCGGGGAGGTGAAGAGAGGAACCGGGCCACTGGGGAGTTGGCTCGAACTACCGCTCCAAATGGATCGGCGACTCCCTCCCCATTTTCGGCTCATCCGGAAATCTTCCCCTGCAGATTCCTCGCACGGGACCACTGCCAGCCATAGGATGCCGATGGTGGTGACGCGAAGCCATCGAGAAGGATATTCCAAAGATTTCACCGATCGCTTTCTCCAGTGAACCACTCCGCATTCCGATCGATCGGCGGCCCGATCGATGCGTCGATGTCGATCGTCCGATCCAGCCGAACATTGCATGGTGGACTCCCTAGCCTTCGGAGCAAACTTCGGAGCAAAACCCAGACAGGTTTGGATCGACAGGTTGCGCAAAGACCGACCTTTCGCTCTCATGACGTTCGGAACGACGCCCCCTTCACGTTTGGAATCTGGCTCCGTTTTCCGTCAAAAAAGAAATCTCTGGTTGGGATTTCTCTCGACGTAACGGCAAAACCGCCCGATGTCGGGCTTGTGGAACAAAAGGAAATCGCGGTAAATGAATGGGTTGGGGGGCCCGTACGGTCAGGGTGGCTTTTACGATTCGGCAAAGGATGAGCGATCGGCATGTCGCAGCGCGTAGTTGTCACTGGCGTCGGGGTCGTCAGCCCGATCGGATGCAATCCCGATTCTTTTTGGGCTGCACTGGTTGCAAACCGCAGTGGGATCGGCCCCTTGGGCTCCATCCCCAAAGGGATCCTGCAGGTCCAGTGCGGTGCCGAAGCGCGGGAGTTCACCGGCCAGATCGATCAGTTTGGGCCGATGGAAAAAGGGCTGGAGCGACAAATTCGCAAGGGCCAGAAGGTGATGTGCCGGGAGATCGAAATGGGGGTGGCCGCCTGCCAATGGGCCCTCCATGACTGTGGGCTGGATGCCAGCCGACGCGATCCCCAACGCACTGGCATTGTCTATGGATCCGACTACATCCTGACACGTCCTGAAGAATTCTCCGACGGGATCGCCGCCTGTCACGACGATCAGGGGCAGTTCCATATCGAACAGTGGCCTTCCCATGGCCTCCCGAAGCTCAATCCCTTGTGGCTGCTGAAATACCTGCCCAACATGCCAGCCAGCCACGTCGCCATCTACAACGATCTCCGCGGGCCGAGCAATTCGTTGACGGTGCGGGAGGCGAGCAATGATCTGGCGATTGCGGAAGCGGCAGCAGTCATTCGACGCGGTGCGGCCGACTGCATGCTGGCCGGTTCCACAGGCAGCCTGGTGCATCCCGTCCGCTCCCTCCATGTCGAAGGACAAGTCCGCCTCGCAAGCGATCGACCCGACCCGACCGAAATGTCCCGACCTTTCCAACTCGATCGCGACGGGATCGTTCTGGGAGAAGGGGCCGCAGCTTTTATGCTGGAGTCGCTGGAGCATGCCAAAAGGCGAGGTGCCTCCATCTATGCCGAACTGGTGGCCACCGCCGCTCACCAAGTGGGACCACGCCCCCAGCGCGATCCGTTCCGGGAGGCCACCCGTCTGACGATCCAAAGCCTCCTTCGTCCGCTCAACCACCAGCTTCCCGATGGCTGGCACCTGCATGCCTGCGGGCGCAGCGATCCCCAGATCGATCTTTCCGAATCGCTTGGAATGGCCGATGCCCTGGGTGACCGACTCCGGCACAGCCCAGTCTTTTGCGGCAAAGGACTCTTCGGTAACCTCGGCGGTGGGTCAGGTGCCGTCGAAGTGGCGGCCTCTCTGATGGCTTTGCGAAATCAACAATTCTTCCCCACACCCAACCGCGATCGACCCGATCCCCAAATCCCGCTCCGACTCGCCGATGGCTCTGAGTCCGATCAGGCCACCGCCGGCTTCCTCCACTGGAGTTTTTCCATGCAGGGACAATGCAGCGGAGTCGCCTTCCGGCGATACACAGAGGAATAGACCCCTCAATAAGGTGGATTTCCGTGATTGCGTGTTGACGTTTTATGGGTTGACGGAATTCGGCTGGGAATTTAATCTTCCAAGCCATAGAAATGGGTGTTCGGTAGCCGATTCCAGGTAGTCTTCTGGGATAGGCTTTCCCAGTTTTTCATCACGACCAGTCTGGCATTGACGTCCGCACGGGGCGTCCGAGGCGAATTACCATGGCGGTTCCCAAGCGGCGTCACTCCAATTCCCGAAGCAACAAGCGACGTTCGCACCATCACAAGCGACCCAAGCAATTGACCGCTTGCACCAAGTGCAGCTACGTCGTTCCCACACATACGATCTGCCCGAAGTGCGGTACTTACATGAATCGCACGGTGGTGGAGATGAGTGCGGAGTATTGAGCCGCCTGTTGGATTGGGGGAGTTGAGGGAATGTGTCTCAACTTGCCCTGCCAACGTGCACTTGCTGATGCATTCCTTCCTTGGACCGTCGCGTTGATTCCTTTGCGATGGTAGACAAACGGTCGGTGCTGAAGTGCCTTTCGCCGTAGGCCCAGAGAGTCGGTTCGCTTGGACATCGGATTGCTCGCCAGAGACGCGGCATCTTTCTGGGTGTTTGGATCGCTGTCAGTGGGATCAAGCAAACCCATGGTTGGATCAGGGGTAGCTGAGGATCTCATCGAGTCCAGTGGCCGAGGTTCTATGGCCCCAGTTCGATAGGGAAGCAAATGGGAATGACAGGTCATGTGCTTCTTTTTCCCGGTCAGGGGGCTCAGGTGGTCGGGATGGGATCTGGGATTGTCGCCAGATCAGAGCGAGCGGCTCAGTTGTTTGCCGACGCCGGCCGGATTCTTGGTTACGACCTGCTGAAGCTTTGCGTGGAGGGACCCGAAACGCAGCTGCACGCAACCCAGTACAGCCAGCCCGCTCTGTTTGTCCATTCCATTGCGTGCCTGGAAGCGAAGCGCTGGGAATCGCCCGAGTGGGATTCCCAGTTGGTCGCCGTTGCAGGCCTGAGCTTGGGAGAGTATTCGGCGTTGGTCGCTGCAGGGGCCGTCGATTTTGAAGATGCCTTACGTCTGGTCGATGCGCGTGGCAAAGCGATGCAGCAGGCTGCCGACCAAGTGGCCAGTGGCATGGCGAGCGTGCTTGGACTGGATGCCGCGCAGGTGGAGAGCCTCTGCCAAACCGCTCGTCTGCCCGGGCAACTGCTGCAGCCTGCCAACTGGCTTTGCCCAGGAAACACCGCCATTTCGGGCCATTTGGAGTCGCTGGTGGCCAGTGAGCCGATGGCGCAGCAAATGGGAGCGATCAAATGGATCCGGCTGCAGGTGGCAGGTGCCTTCCACACTGCGCTGATGGAGTCCGCGGTTCAGCAACTTCAGGCAGCACTGCGCCAGACCCCCTTCAAACAGGCTCGCGTTCCGGTCGTTTCCAATGTCGATGGCAGACCGCACCAGAGTCCTGAAGAGTTCCAGGAATTGCTTGCCAGACAGGTCGCCTCCCCAGTGCTTTGGGAATCGTCGCTACGGCACCTCTTGAGCCTATCGCCCGACTGCTTCTACGAAGTGGGGGTGGGGCGTGTCCTGGCGGGAACATTGAAAAGAATCGAGCGTAAGGTGGTTTGCCACAGCCTAGGGGATGAACCCTCGGCATAATAAGCTGCCCATGGGTCGTTCCGATGGGACGATCAAAGGGGGAAGCCAATCAGGGGATCCAACGACTTCCATTTGAAAACAGGATGGTGAAGAACGATGAGCGACACCAAGGGACTGGGATTGAGCGCCGAGCTAAGTGGGCAGATCGCTATGGTCACCGGCGCTTCGCAAGGGTTGGGGAAGGCGATCGCTTTGCGTTTGGGGCAGTGTGGTGCCAAGGTTTTCTGCATCGCCCGCAACGCATCGAAGCTCGCTGACACGGTGCAAGCGATTCAGGCATTTCCGAGCGGTCAGGCCGAGGCGGTCGCCTGTGATGTAACGGACCGGGAGGCGGTGGCCAGCCTCTTTCAGCAATGGGAAGATCGAGGCGAACGGCTAGATATCCTCGTCAACAATGCAGGGATCACCCGCGACACCCTGCTGCCGGTCATGAATGACGATCAGTGGGATCAGGTGCTGGCATCCAACCTAACCAGCTGCTTTCTATTCAGCCGCGCCGCGGCTCGCCTGATGATGCGGCAGCGCTACGGAAGAATCATCAATATCTCCAGCGTTTCCGGACTGATCGGCAACGCAGGTCAAACCAACTACTCCGCCACCAAGGCCGGCATGATCGGGCTGACTCGTTCTCTGAGCAAGGAGTTGGCCAAGCGGAAGGTCACCGTCAATGCGGTCGCTCCCGGGTTCATCGCCAGTGAAATGACCGAGATGCTGGGGGAGGAAATCCTGGCGAAAGTCAAGGAACGGATCCCTGCGGCGCGGATCGGCACCGCCGACGACGTCGCCGCCTGCGTTCTTTTCCTTGCATCACCGGCCGCTAGCTACGTCACCGGCCAGGTGCTGACCGTCGATGGTGGCATGACCGGCTGATCGCGCCGGAAGAGGACGGAAACCGAGCAACCGGAAAGATTTTCCCAGGTTGACTGGCCGAAAGCACCCTATCCGCCTTCATGCCTTGACCTGGTTTGCTAAAATCCTCTATCTTTGCGACCGCAGTGGATCGGGGAAATGAAACGGCAAGGGAGCTCGCAGGAGACCTTTTGCCCATCGCCTCACCTGCTGCGGAAGCAGGAGCGATTCCTGCAAATTGGAATAAGCATTCACCTAAGAGTTGTCTTTTAGCGGAGGGAGTTCCTTCTATGGCGACCATTGAGGAACGCGTCATCAAGATTGTTTCGGAACAGTTGGGCGTCGAGAAAGACAAGATCAAGCCAGAGACCCATTTCGTCAACGATCTGGGCGCTGACTCGCTCGACACCGTCGAACTGGTGATGGAACTAGAGAGCGAATTCGACATCAGCATCCCAGAAGAAGCGGCGGAAAAGATCCAACGCGTAGGTGAAGCTGTCGATTACATCGAAAAGCATCAGAACTGACGCAATCGGTGTTTGGGGACTGAGTGGACCAAATGAAGCGTCGAGTTGTGATCACTGGACTTGGGGTTGTCACACCCTTAGGGTGCGATGTCCCAATGCTCTGGGAGAGGGTTTTGGCTGGTGACAGCGGCATTCATCCGCTGACCATTCGGCCTACCGAAAACCATAAGGTTCGATTCGGCGGAGACATTCCCGATTTCGACCCAAGCGGTATCGTCGACGCAAAAGAAGTGAAACGGCTCGATCGTTTCACCCTCTTCGCCATGGTTGCAGCTCATCACGCGATCCGTGACTCAGGGCTTGCATTCGATCGCGAAGACCCATACCGATGCGGCGTCATCATCGGTTCGGGAATCGGTGGTCTGAATGAAATTGAAGACCAGATGGAGCGACTTTTTGCCAAGGGTCCGGACCGCGTCAGTCCGTTCACCATCCCCAAAATGATGCTCAATGCGGCCGGTGGTAATGTGGCGATCAGTCATGGGATGCGCGGACCGAATTTCGGCGTCGCCACCGCCTGCGCTAGCGCGACCAACGCGATGGGGGACGCGCTGAAGTATCTTCAGACCGACGATGCCGATGTGATTGTTACCGGCGGCAGCGAAGCGGCCATCACAGCGATGGGACTGGCTGGCTTTGCCAACATGAAAGCCCTGTCGACAAGAAGCGATTCACCGCAAGAAGCCAGTCGCCCTTTCGATCTCCAACGGGATGGCTTTGTCCTGGCGGAAGGGGCGGGCATCCTGGTTTTTGAGGAACTGGAGCATGCGCGGCAACGAGGCGCCAGGATTTATGCCGAAGTGATTGGATTTGGCGCCAGTTGCGATGCAGGTCACATCACGCAACCAGATCCCTTGGGGACGGGGGCCGCGCGCGCCATGAGCAACGCACTAAGGAGCGCGGGAATCGACGCCTCTCAGGTCGACTACATCAATGCCCACGGCACCAGCACCCCGCTGGGGGACAAGGCCGAGACGCAAGCGATCAAAGCCGTCTATGGGGAATCGGCTCGCAAGGTTTCCATCTCCAGCACCAAAGGACACCTAGGCCACTCTCTGGGAGCCAGCGGTGGTATCGAAATGGTGCTCGCCGTGAAAAGCGTCTTTCATAATCTGATCCCCCCCACCATCAACCTGACCGACCCGGATCCCGAGTGCGATCTGGACTACACGCCACTGACTCCCAAAGAACGTGTGGTTCGAATCGCCATGAACAACAGCTTCGGATTCGGTGGGCACAACGCCAGTATTCTCTGCAGCAAGTTCACTGGCTAGGCGACCCAAGCCCTTCTCAACGTAGGTCGCTTCAAGCCCAGCAGACCCGTAGGGTGTGTGAGCCGGGGTGAGGGCTTTAGACGGTGATGTGGTAAAACCTGCCCCGCGAACAGACCAGGGGTTGGTATCGGCGCGTGACATTGGTTCTGGTGTGTTCCGCGGCGGATAGGCTTGCGCGCGGTGCCGGTGACAAACAGGCCGCCTCACACACCCTACGAAGAGGCGCCGGTGTGTGAGCCGGTCGTGATTGCTGGAAAGAGCCGTAGGGTTGGTATCGGCGCGTGACATTGGTTCTGGTGTGTTCCGCGGCGGACAGTCTTTCGCGCGGTGCCGGTGACAAATAGGCCGCCTCACACACCCTACGAAGAGGCGCCGGTGTGTGAGCCGATCGCCTATTTTTCTGCCTTGTCACCGCGCTGCAGCCACTCGACCCAAACCGCGTCCAGAAGCAGCTGCGCGGCATGATAGACCACCATCGGCAGGATGCTGACCCCACAGTCGATCCCCAGCTTCAGGCCCACCATCAGCGTCTTCTGGCTGCCTGCGATCGCCACCGCCACCCGGTTGCTGCGTGACGCTCCGATCCAGCCGCTGGCCCACCAACCGGCTGCCAGCATCGCCAAATGCATTGCCGAAGCGACCAGCACCACCATCGCAATCGACTGCCAGCCAGCCGACTCCTGACCGGCTCGCGGCAACCCCATCTGGATCGCCCCCAGCAAGACCATCCAAAGAATCCCCAGCTGGCAGATCACCCCGACCACTTTCTTTGCGTTTTTCATCTGCTGCTGGATCGCCGGCATCGATCCCAACCACTGCCCCAGCGCCATGGGCAAAAGTACCAGCAGGGCCAGATCGGTCAGCATCGGCAGCGGTTGGACGGTTACTTCCCTCCCCATCAGAAGACTGATCCATAGCGGTGCGATCCAGAAACAATTCGCATTGGTGACGATTGTCACCAGGATCGCCAAACTGTCGTTACCCGACCCTCGACGTGTCCAAAGGGCTGCCGATGCCAAGGTACAAGGCACCACGGCGGCAACGATCATGCCGCCTGCCAGATCGGTCGACCATCCCCAGGTCATCCACCAAGCCAAAAGTGGGAGTGCGACCACATTGAGCGATATCGCCAGCAACGCCTCCCGCCATGCCCGAATCGCCTGAAGAAGTTGGGATGCCGGAACCGGTAGCGCCATCAGAAAAAGGACGATGGCCACTGGAGCCTGTCTTAGGAGGGGCACGCGACTGATCCCCTCCCATCGCTGGGCCTGCAAGCCCCCGATCACCAAACAGCAGGCCAAAGCGCAAAGAAACCACTGCTCCTTGAGAAACCTCAATCCCATCGCATCCTTTCATCCCACTGGGGCCCGGGGCTGGCTGGTCTACCCTCAGCATCCTCTTTCGCCTGTCGCATCCAGTCACTGCAGATTAAACTAAAGGAGTGGAGGGCACAAAGGTCGGCCAACCAATCGCACGCCTGATTTCGATCTTCGCACCAGGTTTCTCATGCTCCGCTACTGGACCGCCGGCGAATCCCACGGCAAAGCACTGATCGCTCTTATCGATGGTTTCCCTGCAGGTCTTCAGATCGACCCCCACGCGATCGACCGCGACCTGCGGTTGCGGCAGGGCGGCTATGGTCGCGGCGGCCGGCAAAAACTGGAAACCGATACGGTTGAAATCCTGACTGGCATCTGGCAGTCGGTGACGCTTGGATCGCCTCTGACGCTGCAGGTCATCAACAGCGACTCCAAACTGGAACGGCTCAAGGAACTCCCTCGCCCCCGGCCGGGCCATGCCGATCTGACAGGAGCCATCAAGTACCTTGGGTCGATTCGTGGCGTGCTTGAGCGATCGAGCGCTCGGGAGACAGCCGTGCGCGTCGCCGCCGGTTCCCTGACGCGGCAACTGCTTTCGGCCTTTCAGATCGAAGTCCTGGGCTATGTCGTGGCGCTGGGGGGTATCCCAATTCCCGCCGTTCGGGGATCGATGGCCGAACATCGTGCCTTGCGCGATGCATCGGCCATCTATTCGCTCAACCCCGAAGTCGATCCTGAAGTCTGCGCGGCGATCGATCGAGCTGCTGACGAGGGAGATACTCTGGGGGGCCTGATCGAAGTGCGCGTCGAAGGCCTTCCTTTCGGACTTGGTACCCATGCGCAGTGGGACCGCAAACTCGATGGCAAATTAGCGCAAGCCGTCATGGCCGTGCAGGCGATCAAGGGAGTCGAAATCGGCTTGGGCTTCCAGGCAGCTCATCTCCCCGGATCCCAGGTTCACGATCCGATTCACTACGATCCCGCTCAGCGACAAAGCCCCAATCTGGGCTACGTCCGCCCCACCAACCATGCCGGTGGTCTGGAGGGTGGAATGACCAACGGCCAGCCGTTGGTGGTGCGAGCCGCCAAGAAGCCGATCAGCACCCTCCGAAAACCACTCGATTCGATCGAGATGGATTCGAAGGAGCCGCATCGCGCCAGTTACGAACGGAGCGACGTGTGCGCGGTCCCTGCTGCGGCCATCATCCTGGAGTCGGTGGTTGCCTTCGAGATCGCGGCCGCCCTCATCGACAAATTCGGCGGTGACAGCCTCCAGGAAATGCAGGCCCGTTACCAATTGTTCCTGGAGCTGGCCGCGAAGCGATAAGCCGATCGAACTGGAAGCGGTTCAGGCTCGCCTTTTGCCACCAACCGCTACGGCTTCTCGCTCATCGGACAAGTACACTCCCATCGTTGGCAACCGGGACATCCACTTCCATACTTCTTCTGCAGCGCCTGACTCAGATCGACCCCCGCGACATTGGCGATGGTCGCCAGCCACGCGATCACATCGGCGAATTCTTCATGCAGATTCTCGCGGTCCCCTGTTCGCAGAGCGGTCGCTAGTTCCCCCACCTCCTCCATCAGCCACATGAAGGTGCCGTCGACCCCTCGCTCGCGGTCCTTTTCAAAATACATCGTCCGGATCTGCTGCTGGAAATCCTTCAGCGATACATCTGCTGCTCGGTCGTCCATCGTTGCTCCATTTGGCTCGTTGTTGCTTTTCCAGTCGACCTGAACTGGTCGACCGATGGTACTCCATGGCTCCGAAAGGAATCGTACTCTTGCGCTCACCGGGATCCAGGCGTCCAGATCTTCTGCTGCTGCAATACCATTGCCCACCCGTCGACTCCCCCACCCTGCCCCGCCGGCGACCGCCGGGCCTTGATCCTTAGGTAGGGAGCGATGAACTGGCAGCGATGCGCGAACGAGCCGATCGGCTGGTCGGGCTTGCCGTGCTGCGGTTCCCGAATATCCTCGATCACCATCCCAGCGCGGCAGATACCGCCAAGAATGGACTCCAGGCTATGCGCAAACTCCATCGTACCCGGCTCCCTCAGACGGCTTGGTCCCACCGGGCTGTCGACTGCGACACCACTGCCAGCTGGATGATCGATCCGGTACTTCCCTCCCAGCGGTTCCAGGGAGGCCTGCAGGTTCATCGGCTGCTTGTGCTGGGAGATATAGAGCCCACCGGGGCGCAGCACTCGGGCCACCTCGCGAAAGACCGGCAGTGGCTGCTTCACATAGCAGGTGCTGACTGGATGGATCACTAGGTCGAACGCGGCATCCTCCAGCATCGGCATCGAAACCATCGATGCTTGGATCAGTCGTACGGAGAGCTTTCGTTCGGCGGCTACCCTTCGATCCAATTCCAGCATCCCAGGGCTAAGATCAACCACCGTCACATCGGCCCCTGCGGAGGCATAAAGAGCGCTGTGTCTGCCCCCACCGGCCGCCAGGGCCAGGACCCGCCACCCTCGAATATCGCCCCCCAACCACCCCACCTCATCGACCACTTCCAGGGGTCGTCGCAGTTCGTCGTCCTTGGCGGGTTGGGCCAGTGGGTGAGCCAGATTGGCCATGCGGTCCCAAGCCGCGGCGTTGATTTTCTCTTCGTCAGCCGCCGCCCAACGATCTCCCAAGGAACTGACTTCTTCCTCCCCGCTGCTCATCGATTCCCTCCCTGCTCCCCCGCGATCCCCTCCAGCAATCGTCGCTCGACCTCCCCTAGATCGCTCCATCGTCCCTCGTTCACCCAGTGGACGACTGGCTGCCTGGGTTCGCGTGCCGCCGCCCCCAACCATTGGCTAAGGCGCCGCCAGGCCGCCACACTGGGCCAACCTTTCAGTTCCAGATAGATCACTCGTCCGTGGCGATCGTAGAGCTGTCCGTCCAGCTGCCATCGTCGGGTCGCTTCGCTTCCGGTCCATACCCAAGATCCATCCGGCTCGAAAAACATCCCGGCTTCATCCCCCACCAACTGCTCGAACTCCTCGAACGCCATGTCCCATCCGGATGAGGGTCCGAACGCAGGATGGGTGGTGTCTAGAGAAGTCGCTTCTCGACTTTTCAGGTCGGTCTGCGACAGTTCATCTGCTGCCCCATCGATCACATAGATACGAAGGAATAGCTCGGGCGTACCCAGTGGGTCGGTGGGGTCGATCATTCCACTTTCTCCCGATCGACCGATGCACTGACCCAGCGATGGTATGCGGTGCTGCTAGCCGCTTCGATCGAAAGCAACTCGGGCACCTCGTAAGGATGCAGCCGTTCCAGACATCGCAAGACTGCCTGACGGCAGCTGGGTAACGTCTTGATCTGCAAGCGAAATTCCCTGGACGACTCCAGTTGGCCTTCCCAGCGATACCAGCTTTCGATCGGTCCATCGATCTGAACGCAGGCGGCCCACCGACTTTCGATCAACTCGCGCGCGATCCGCTGGGCCTGCTCCATCTGAGCGACGGTGGTGCAGATCATCAAAAGAGGCTCACTCCCGGATGTTTTGGGCATCGACTCCTGCGAACCGTTCGATCGTTCCATCGAAACCTCCTGCCGATAGCGAACGAGTCAATCCTTAAGAAATGCCTGCCTCAATTCTTCGATCGCCTCATCGGGCATCGGCTGAATCGGGCCGAGGGCAGAGGCCTGAAGAATCGCCTCCGCCGTTGTCTCCAGCACCTCCAGCCGATCGAAAGTCTCCAGGACGTCACCACCCACCACCAGGACACCGTCGTTGTCCATCAGTACCACAGGATGATCCGTATTGATCTCCTGAGCGATCGACTCTGGCCGGTCGAACGCTCGGCCAAAAGTAGCTCGCAGCACATCGCGCAGGAAGAGATAACTTTCGGGGATGGTGCGTGAGCGAAGTGGGGCATCGACGACGCTGAATGCAGACGCGTGGACGGGATAGGCATTGGCGATCGACCCCACCCAGGGGTGCAGCCGATAGATGGCTCGGTGCAGCGCCGCAGCGCGACTGGGCCGCCCGGTGGTATGCGCTACCCCTTGGCGGACCCGCACCAATTGCTCGGCTGTCAATCCGCTGCGATGCGCTCGGTAGGGAGTGATCAGGAAGTCATCGCTACCCAGCCGCGCCGAAAAGGTCCCTTCGGTGCTGATGATCAGTCGCTGCTGGTATCCGCGCCGAACGAAATGAGCCAACTCGCGGCGCAGCTCCTTCTCCCTAGTCGATACCTCCAGAAGCTTCGGGGAGGTAGGCATCCGCTCGGCATTTTGAGCGGTTGCCAGTTGGTGGTCCGACAACTGCCGTGGCTCACCCAGGCCGCGCGCCGCCAGTTCGGTCAGCGCCGTGAATTCCAACGTCTCAAAACGCTGAAAAGCGTGCCGCAGGCTCTCTCCCCCAACCACCACCCCATGGTTCTCCAGAATCACACAGCGAGCCCCAGAGGCAAACGATTCCGCGATGCATTCCCCCAGCCGCTGACTGCCGGGAAGGGCATAAGGGGCCATGGCGACATCCTGGCAGACCTCATGCGACTGGCGAAACATCCGGACTCGCGGAAGCTGGCGGGCGATGCTGAAGGCGACCAGCGCCACCGGATGGGCGTGGACGATCCCCCGCACCTCAGGCGCCGCCCGGTAGATGGCTTGGTGAAATGGCAGTTCACTGGAGGGTCGGTGTCGCCCATCCACCACCCCATCGGACCGGACGCAGACAATATCGTCGCGCGTCATCTGTCCCTTGTCGACGCGGCTGGGGGTGATCCAAATGTCTCCCTCGGGGGTGAGAATCGAGAGATTGCCCCCGGAGGTGGTCGTCATGCGATGGCGGTAGATTGCATCGATCGTGGTCGCGATTTCATCGCGAGGTGGAACGAGCGGATCGTCGAACGGTTGCGTGGTCGGATCCATGGTCCGCTAGCTCCTGATAGGTTTTCAGACGATAGGGAATCTGGACGTAATCGAGCACCCGGCAGAGGCCCCTCAAGGCGATCCCCAGGCCATCGGGACCGCTGTAGCCGCCAAATTGCCCGCCCCCTTTCACGTGAGGCTCCAGATCCAAAAACACCCCATCGGCTCCTCGACGGCGCATCCTTCGCTCGATCTTCGGCAATTCCTCTTTCAGGTCGCGCAGAATCGCCTCATGGCCACTGTCTCCCTGGTCGGCCGGGACGAAATGCTTCAGCGATTCTTCGTCGACGTGTCCCTTGCGACCGGTGGGATTCGGATTTCGGTAATCTTTGATATGCAGCCAACCAAGACCTGGCTTCATCGCCAGATATTCTTCGTAGACCTGCTGCGTCGTCATCCCCTGACAGACCAGATTCGCGCCATCGAAGATCAGCACCAGTGCCGCACTGCCAATCGCTCGATGCATCTGCCCCAGCAATTGGCCCGTCTGCCCCACCAGATTCGCTTCCACCTCCAGACCGAACGTCAATCCTTCCTTATCGCAGACCTCGGCGATCTTCCCTACCTGGTCGATCGCCTGCGCCAAATGCGGTCCAGGATCGCTCCCCTTGGGATGGTAGAAGGAGAAACCGCGGATCAGCTTCGCGTCGAGCGCATGGGCTTGCGCGCACGCCTGCTTGACATCCTTCTGCAGGTATTGCTTGAAAGGGACGTAGCGGTTGGATGTACCGTCCTCGACATCCAGCAGCTTCACCTTGCCGATCGGGGAACCGATCGAGGAGATCGACAGACCATAGTCGCTGGCCATTTTGCGGACTACCGCTAGCTCCGACTTCTCCAGCAGCATCACATTCTTGACCCCCTGCCCCACATCGATGAAGCGCAGGGTCATGTAGCGAAGCCCTAGAGCGGCCATGGTGCACATTTGCGCGGTGGCGTTCTTATCGGAAGCCGCCTCATCCGCAAAACCGCTCAGCAATACCTCCACCGAATCGCTCATCTGCTTCTCCCTCTGGCCGTCGCCAAAAAACCCGCGATCCCCCTCCAGCCAAGCCGACTGCTAGTCCAAGCCCCGGTCGATCAACTCTCCACTGGATGCTGGACGCGAATCACCGAAGTGATCCCGCCACGCGCGTTCCACCGACTTTCGATCATCACCCGACGTGGCTGCACCATGTCGATGAAGTCGTCGAGAATCCGATTGGTGACGTTTTCATAGAAGATCCCCTCCTGACGAAAACGCTGCAAATAAAGCTTCAGGCTCTTCAGCTCCACAATCGATCGGTCAGGGACATACCGGAAAACCAGCGTCCCGAAATCGGGCTGACCCGTCTTGGGGCAGACCGATGTGAATTCGGGGCAGACGATTTCGATCTCGTAGGGTCGATCCGGGTAGGAATTCTCGAAACACTCCAGAACTTCACGAAATGGCGTTCCCACGGGGATGGCTCCTTGATCGAAGGGGAGGGTCGGTCGTACGATCGGTGGACCGACACTAGGTGTTGGTTATTGTCACCATTCTAGGTTCCGCGAACAGCCACCCCACTCCGCCACCCCACTCTGCGAAGCATCGCCCCAGCTTATGGAGATTTGCGAGTTCTACCACAGCCGACAAGGAGAAGGACTGCTGACGGGCACTCCCTCCATCTTCCTTCGCACCAGTGGCTGCAATCTGCGATGCGGTTTCTGCGATACCCCCTTTGCTTCTTGGCAACCGGAGGGTGAGACGGTCGCGATCGCCGAATTGTCCCAGCGGATTCTTTTGGACCCCATCTCCCACGTCGTCATCACCGGCGGGGAACCGATGGTCTGGAATTCAATCCAGAATCTCACCGAAACGCTGGTCCAGGGAGGGAAACATGTGACGATCGAAACCGCCGGAACCATCGACCGACCGGTCGCATGCAACCTCATGTCGATCAGCCCCAAGCTGAGCAACAGCGATCCAGATCCTCTGCGTGCTGGTCGGTGGTTGGACAGGCACCAAAAGCGACGGCAAAAAGCACTGCAGGTTGTTCCCCAACTGATCGCGCGTTACCCATACCAACTGAAGTTTGTTGTTGCCACAAAGGAGGATCTCGAGGAGGCAACGCGCTTCCTTGAGCTGGTGGCTCCATGGGACGCCGATCGAGTCCTCTGGATGCCGGAGGGAATCGATCAGAAAACTCTAGATCAGCGAACCGAGTGGCTGGAGCCCTGGTGCCGGAGACATGGCTTTCGCTTCTGCCCTCGAAAGCATATCGAGTGGTATGGGAACCGACGGGGCACCTAAGCGGCCCCGGTTGGAACAACAAGCAACCAACCGACTCAACTCCCAGTGAATCACCCAACCGTCCAGCAGCGATGCATCGATCCGCCGCCATCGCGCTGCGACGGGCCGAAGCGACAAACGCATCGGCCAGCGGCGGAAGCGACAGGCTGGCATGAGCAATTCGAGGCCGCTCGACATCCCGATCAGCTAATCTCTTCTTTGATCCGCTTGAGAAAGTGCTCGCTTCCCCCTTTGGAAAGCTCTTTCACCTGCTTCTCGGCTTCCTTCTTGTTCTCGTACTCGAAGATAGCGACGCGCTTGAGGTTCTGATTGAAGACCCCCCAGAACAACTTCGCTCGTGGCGGATTGGCCGCCTTCGATCGGCTCTTTCTTGGAGTCGCTGCCTTGGCCTTTTTCTTTGGTGCCTTTTCCGACTCTTCTCCCCCCTCCTCGTCACCGCCCTGCGCAAGCTCGTCGGTCACTTCGACATCCTCTGTCTTCTTTTTGGAAGTGCCTTTGCCTTTGGATGGAGCCACGATCGATCCTCCGCTGAGATGCCTTGAATGACCCGATCAATCCGACGAGAGAAAGCGAGAGCTGGTGGTGTCCGCCGGATGGAGCACCAAAGCCCCCGTAAGGTGTCGGGGACGGCTGCGTCGGCGACGAATTCGGGTCGGGAAATCCCGGTTCGCCATTTCCACTCGAACAACCCTTATTCTAATGCAAATCGTATCTTTTTCCCACACCCTGGAGCGGCAAACACCCATAACACCCCTATTTAGGACTATCTGAGTGTCGACATTTCCAGGGAATGAGGAAGATTACGCGAGTCTTTCCAGGATGGCATCGACCCAGAGACGGTACTGGAGGGGAGAGGGATGAAGCTGATCGGAGGTGTAGAAGGCCTCCTCGGGATGGCCTTGGGGCTGGGATGCGGCGGTCAAATCGATCCAGGGAATCTGCCATCGATCGGCCAAGCTCGAGATCGCTCGATTGAAGGAGGCGATCTGCGAGGCGATTTGGTGGCGATCGCGATCGGCAGCAAAAGGACTCTGGCTCCAGTCAGGAATCCCGACCATCCAGAGGTATTGTTTTCGATAGCCGCAGGCAGCAGCGGCCAACTGCAGTAGTCGCTCCAGGTGCTCGACGCACTCCTCGATCGCCATCTGTCGATACTGATCGTTGACTCCAGCGCTCACGCAGGCACCCCGGAATCCATCGCCCAGGCCAGACTTGGGAAGATTCTGGAGCAACTCCCCTGCGGTCCATCCGGTCTGGGCGATGATGCGAGGCGGCCCCCAGTGGCGGCCCCACTTCGGCAAGGCTCCCTGCTGCAGTCGTTCGATCAATTGCCAAGGCCACGATTCCTGTGGGGAAACTCCCTCACCAATGGTGTAGGAGTCTCCCAGAAATAGCAGCGAGTGAATCATCTCCGGGTTCCTGCTGGCTGGGCTTTGCGGGGGCCGGTTGCCAACCGCAGTCCGGTGGTTTTCTTGACTGCCTTTGGCTTGGTCGCCGTGCTGAGGTCAACGGCGCGCTGCAGGGTGTTGGAAGGGGAGCCAAGCTCCATCCTTCTGGCTGCTGGCGACGCATTGCTGAATGAAGAACATCCCTTCGACCCCATCGTAGACGTTCGGGTAGACCGTCTCCCGCTGCTCTGGCTTCCCACCCGACTGCGCAGCCACCATCGCATCGAACGCCGATGCATAGATGTTGGCGAATGCCTCGAAGAAGGCTTCCGGGTGCCCGCTGGGCAAGCGACAGGCAGCGCGACCTGAGGCATTCATGAAGGGGGCGTTGGGATCGCGTGTGTAAAGTTGATGCGGGTGTCCATTGCGGCGCACCACCAAGACGTTCGGTTCTTCCTGGCGCCAAGAAAGAGCCCCCTTGGTGCCATCGATTTCGATCGATAGGTCATTTTCGCGACCGTGGCTGATCTGGCTGGCGGTCACCGAGCCAATTCCGCCGCCCTGATAACGAATGATCGCTGTCCCATAGTCGTCCAGCTTCCTACCCGGCTCGAAGGTGCGCAAATGGCAACTGATCGCCTCGGGAAGCAATCCAGTCATGTAGCGTCCTAGGTTGTAGGCATGGGTCGCAATGTCCCCAAAGCAGCCCGCAGCGCCGCTCTTGGCCGGATCGGTTCGCCAAGCTGCCTGCTTCTGATCCGACTCTTCCAAGCGAGTCCGCAGCCACCCCTGGATGTAGGCGGATCGGACCGCCTGAATCTCTCCTAGTTCCCCGCTGAGAATCATCTCTCGCGCCTGGCGAACCAGAGGATAGCCGGTGTAGTTGTGCGTCAGCGCAAAGACGCGACCACTCGATTCCACCACCTTCTGCAGCGATTCAGCCTGCCCAAGATCGAACGTCATCGGCTTGTCGCAAACGACATGAAACCCCGCCTCCAGTGCCGCTCTGGCAATCTCATAGTGGGTGTGGTTGGGGGTGGTCACCGAAACAAAGTCGATCCGCTGGTCGGCTGAAAGCTTGCGTTCCGCATCGAGCATCTCCTGGTACGACCCGTAAGCACGGGTGGAACAGATCCCGTAGTCAGCCGCCGAAGCCCGAGACCGCTCGGGGTTGCTGCTGAGCGCTCCGGCAACGACGACAGCCCGATTGTCCAGGCAGGCTCCGATCGAGTGGACGCGGCCGATGAACGACCCCTGACCGCCCCCTACCAGGCCCATGCGCAGCTTGCGATTGAGTGTGCCGTTGATGCCCATCGAAACAAATCTCCTGTAGAAGAACAGATGGATCGGGAAAGGAAGATCGAGTGCATGGAACGGAAGGCGGACCAAGCGGTTTTGAGCCCCTTTGGCTAGCGTTCGGCTCTCAGGGAGCCCGCCGACCCGGTCGGGACCACAAGGTGGTGACGCGTCCGGGTGGAAATCTGGCTTTGTGTTCGGAAAACGCTAGGATATCACACAATAAGGGGCTGCATCAGAGGCGGTTGGGAATCGATTCGGCAGCCGAAAAGAAGCTCCTCTTTCCCCCAGTGAGGTCATGCAGGTTGAAGGGGACGCTGGGGGGCGGTCGATACCTTTTTTGCAGCAGCACCTTCGTCGATTGGGATCGGCACCCGGTTTTGCCGCAACATCCAAAGCGAAACAGAGAATTTTAAGCGGCCTACCCAGCCACGAAGCGATTGGGGAAGTCCTTCCCCGACAGCGAACGTTCAGAAAACGCGACCCCGAATCGCCAAACCAGGAGTCTTTCCCATGGACCTGCCTGTTTGTGAATCCTCCGAAGGCACCCCCTCCAGGGGCGATGGCTCCCCGGCGGCAGTCTGCTTCCCATGTCGATCTTGGTTCTGGCCCTCCTTGCTAGCAGCTTTCTGCGCGCTGGTTTGCCTTGCGTATGCCGCAGGGCGAAATGGGCGATCCGTTCGGGAGGATCTTTCGCAAGGATCGCTTCCCATTCCTCCCGAAGCCTTTCTCCATGCCGCTGCATCCCATGGCACGACGACGATGGCGATCGCCACCGGTTCGATCAGCGAGGAAGCCGAAGGGGTTTTTTTCCTCGACTACCTCTCGGGGGATCTGCAGTGCTGGGTCTACAACCCGCGAACCGGGGGCTTTGGAGGCAAGTTCGCGACCAATGTCTTGGCGGCGATGCCCAGCAGCAAAAATCCCGAGTACCTGATGGTCACGGGAATGGCGGTTCCACGGCAGATCACCGGCAATGCCCGACCAGCCAATTGCATTGTTTACGTGATGAATGTCCAGGAAGGGATGTTTGCTGCCTATGGCGTCCCCTGGAATCGAACGATGGAAAACGCTGGTCAGCCGCAGGCCGGTGCATTGATTCCGATTGCCGGTGGCCAGATTCGTGCCCCGTTGGCCCCGCCCGTTCAGGCACCTCCGCCTGCACCAAACCCGCCAAAGAAGTAGAATGACGATTGGCGGCGACTTCGAGGCGTCCTCGCGGCGCCGGCTGAGGTCGATATCCTTTCGCTCGAGAAAAACGGCACCATGCGGCTGCAGGAATGGATCAGCGGGAAAGTCTTCCGCTACGTGCACGGCAACAACCTGGTCTACAACACCTGCTGGGAAGACCCACGGCTGGATCGGCAGGCTCTGGAACTGACGTCCCAGGACCATGTGCTGGTCATCACTTCGGCCGGCTGCAATGCGCTCGACTACTGCCTGGCCGGCGCTGGGCAGGTCCACGCGGTCGATATGAACCCGAGGCAAAACAGCCTGCTGGAACTGAAGTTGGCGGCGATCCGATCGCTGGACTACGAAGACTTTTTTCATCTGTTCGGTCGCGGTCATCTTTCTTCGATGGGAAAGATCTATCAGGACCGCCTGCGCCCCCTGCTGACCCCGTGGGCGCAGCAGTATTGGGATAAGCACCACAGCTTTTTCGCCAATCCGAAAAGGTCGTTCTATTTTCGTGGCACCTCCGGTGCGTTTGCTCGGGGCATCAATTCCTACATCGACAAGGTCGCGCGCATCCGGCCTCAGACTCAGGCACTTCTGGCTGCCGGGTCGCTGGAGGAACAGCAAGAGATCTATCGCCGCATCAAACCTCGGATCTGGACCAAAGGGATGCGATTTGCGATGCGGCGTGATACGACGCTTAGCCTGCTTGGGGTTCCCAAGGCGCAGCGGCGACAGATCGATACCCAGTACCCCGGCGGAATCGCTCAGTTTGTCGAAGACTCGATGGACGCCGTCTTCGCCAAACTACCGATCCATGACAATTACTTTTGGCGCGTTTACATCACCGGCTCCTACACCCCTCAGTGCTGTCCGGAGTACCTGAAGCCAGAAAGCTACCAGAAGCTTCGCGGGGGAGACTGGCAGAAGGTCGCCATCCACACCAACAGCGTGCAGGGGTTTCTGGACCAGCATGACGGCAAGCTTTCGCGCTTTGTTCTCCTGGACCACATGGACTGGCTCAGCGACCACTTCTTCCCGTTGCTGGAATCGGAGTGGCAGTCGATCGTCGACCATGCTGCCCCCGGATGTCGGATTCTTTGGCGGAGCGGAGGACTGCGGACAGATTTTCTCGATCGCGTTCAGGTGATGGTCTCCGGCAAATCGACTCCCCTTCCGTCCCTGCTCACCTACCATCGGGAATTAGCCGAACAGCTCCATCAGCTCGATCGCGTCCACACTTACGGCAGTTTCTACATCGCCGATCTGAACCTCCCCAGCGCCTGACCGCCCGATCGGCAATTGGCGTTCTGCGTCCAACACCTCTGCGAGGCAGCGATGGGTTTGCTGAACGATCTGAAAGTGCTCTACCATCTGGTGCGACCCTTGCGCGCCGATTCCCACGCTCAGAGAATGGAAAACTTCTATTCCGGGCAGGCTCAGGCCTACGATGACTTCCGGAAACGACTCCTTCACGGACGCCAGGAGCTTTATCAGAAGGTCGCTGAGCAACTGGCCACCGATCGGGTGGCGCAACCTCGCTGGGCGGATCTGGGAGGAGGCACCGGCGCGAACTTGGAATTTTTAGGAAACCGGATCGGCGAGATCGAGCAGATCTACGTCGTCGATCTGGCTGGTTCGCTACTGAAGATGTGCCAGCAACGCGCTCAGGCCAAGGGTTGGAAGCAGGTGAGCAGCATCGAGGCAGATGCGACCCAATGGACTCCGCCAGATGGCTCGGTGGACGCAGTCACATTTTCCTATTCTCTGACGATGATTCCCGACTGGTTTGCGGCGATCGACAACGCGCTACGCATCCTGAGACCAGGTGGTCTGGTGGGAGTCGTCGATTTCTACGTCGCTCGAAAACATCCCGCCGACGGACTGGCTAGGCATCCCTGGCGCACACGCCACTTCTGGCCAGCTTGGTTTGCTACCGACAATGTCTTTCCCAGCCCCGATCACATCCCTTACCTGCAACGTCGCTTCCAGACGCTGTGGCTGACCGAACAGCGATCCAAGGTACCCTACATGCCACTGGCGAGAACGCCCTACTACCAGTTCATCGGCCGCAAGCCAACCAACGGCAACGAGTAGAGCCGCCAGACTTAAGGAGTGTTGCCATGGCGTCGACCGAAGAGGAGCAGGCAGCGTGGACCCAGTGGCAGCAGCAATGGGGCCAGCGACTGGAGGAGATCGCCACCAAGGTGATGGCAGGTGCCGATGCAGGGCATGGACTGGACCACGTCCAACGCGTGGTGCGAAACGCTCGCCGCATCGGCCAGCAGGAATCGGCCGACCCCCAGGTGATCCTGCCTGCAGCCTGGCTGCATGATTGCGTCTGGATCCCAAAGAATCATCCCGATCGATCTCGCGCATCCCTGAAGAGCAGCCAGAGGGCCGCCGAGCTATTGCGGGAAATCGATTATCCCGAAACGTTGCTTGGGGCGATCGAGCATGCGGTGGTGGCCCATAGCTTTTCTGCAGGAGTTCCCTGCCAAACCTTGGAAGCCCGCGTGGTGCAAGATGCCGATCGGCTGGAGGCGTTAGGAGCGATCGGATTGGCCAGGTGCCTGATGACCGGAGGCAGCATGCACCAGAAGCTGTTTCACCCGGAACAACCCTTCCCATCCGATCGTCTTGGCGACGACAACGCGCAGTCGGTCGACCACTTCTTCCTGAAATTGCTGCGACTGGCCCCGACCATGCAGACCCCTTCAGGCCGTCTGGAAGCGCAGCGTCGCACGGTGCCCCTGATCGCTTTCCTCGAATCGCTGGCGGAAGAGCTGGGACGGCCTCCGGAAGAACTGCGCCAAGCGATCCAGATTCACGCCCCCTGGATCGCCTGATCGAGATCGGCGATCAGATCTTCTGGATCCTCCAAACCGATCGAAAGCCGGATGAGCGTATCGTCGATGCCAAAGCGTTTGCGATCTTCGGCTCCATAGCTGGCGTGCGACATCGATGCCGGCTGCGAAATCAACGATTCGACCGCCCCTAGACTGACCGCCAGGCCAAACAGTTTGGTCGACTCGCAGATCCTCTTGGCCCGCTGAAAATCCCCATCGATCTGGAAGGAGAGGACAGCGCCGAAGAGACCTCCCATCTGCTGCTGCGCCAGGGTGTGCTGCGGATGATCCTCCAGGCCCGGGTAACGCACCAGTGGAACGCGCGGATGCTTCTTCAGCCACTTAGCGATCTCCAGAGTCGACCTCGACTGCTCGCGCATCCGCAACTCCAGCGTCTTGATGCCACGCCCCAGTAGAAAAGACTCCAGCGGGCCCAGGACGCCCCCCGTGGCGTTCTGGACGAAGGCGATCTCGTCGAAGATCGCCTTTTCCCTGGCGACCAGAATTCCCGCAAGGCAGTCGCTATGCCCCCCCAAGTACTTGGTGGCCGAGTGCATGACGATATCGGCCCCCAGTTCCAGAGGCCGGACCAAGGCGGGTGACGCCAGGGTGTTGTCGACGGCAAGTAGCGCTCCCGACCGATGCGCTAGCTCGGCCAGCTTGGCGATATCCGGGATGCTCATCAGAGGGTTCCCGATACTCTCGATCCAGATCATCTTGGTGTTGCTGCGAATCGCCTGTTCTATGGCCTGCGGCTGATCGGCGGGAGCCAGCGTTGTGGCGATGTTCCATCGATCGCAGACGCGATGAAGCAATCGGTAGGTACCTCCATAGCAGTCGCTTCCCAGCACCACATGGTCCCCGGCTTTTAGCAGCATCAGCGCACCATGAGTCGCCGCCATCCCCGAAGCGTAAGCGCGAGCCCCGACTCCCCCTTCCAGATCGGCCATCGTCGTCTCGACTGAGCCGCGTGTGGGTGACCCGGATCGGGAGTAATCGAATTCGCCCCAGGTCCCAGCACCCGGCTGCAGGAAGGTGCTTGCTAGGTAGATGGGCGGCACCACCGCTCCCTTCGCTTGGGAGGGATCGTGCCCGGTATGGATGGAACGAGTCCGAAACTTCATGATTCCAGCCCCTGCTTCAGATCGTCGATCAAATCGTTGGTGTCTTCGATTCCACAGGCCAGCCGGATCATGTTGTCGGGGATCCCGAATCGAACACGCTCCTCCGGCGCATACGAAAAATAGCTCATCACCATCGGCTGCTCGATCAACGATTCCACACCGCCCAAACTTGGGCCGATGCGCGGGATGCGAACCGAATCGATCACCTTGGCGGTCGCGCGCCAGTCGGCATCTTTCAGGAGAAATGTCACCAGACCACCATAGCCTCGCATGGTGCGCGCGGCGATGGCGTGCGTCGGATGAGTTGCAAGGCCAGGATAGAATACCTTCTCCACGCGAGGATGCCCCGCCAGAAACTCAGCGATCGCCTGCCCGTTGCGATTGTGCTGCTGCATGCGCAAGGAGAACGTCTTGAGCCCCCGTTCCAGCAGATAAAGGTTGTGGGGGCTATTGATCCCCCCCATGATTCCCCGCAGATGCCTGACCGATTCCATTTTCTCACCGCTTCCAACGATCACCCCGGCCAGAAGATCATTGTGTCCAGCTAAGTACTTGGTCGCCGAGTGAAGGACATAGTCGACACCGAAGGCGAGCGGCTGCAGGTTGTAGGGTGTCGCCAGCGTCGCGTCGATCAGCGTCTCGACTTGGTGCTTCCGAGCCAGATCGACGAAGCGTTCCAGATCGATCACGCTCAGCTGCGGGTTGGTTGGCGATTCGCTGACCAGCATCCGGGTCTTCGGGGTGATCGCTCGTTCCATCGCTTCGAAATCCCCAGTCGCCACTTGGTGCGTCACCACCCCGAATCGCGACAGATGCTTGAAACAGAATTCCCGACTGCGATGGTAGCACTGATCGAAAAATACGATCTCATCCCCCGCGTTCAGCTTGGCCATCAGCAGCCCGACAATGGCTGCCATGCCTGTCGCATAGACCAATGCCTCTTCGCCTCCCTCCAAAGCAGCCAGCTTTCTCTCCACCACGCGCTCGTTGGGGTTCCCGTACCTCCCATACTCCTCGCGCTGCTGATTCTGCTCGATGAAGTCGATCACCGCTTGAGTGCTGGAGAAGGTGTAGGTGCTCGCACAGACAATCGGGTCCGTGATGGCATCGGCCAGCTTCTGCCTGGCCTCCCCCGCATGCACGCTCAACGTCCCCATCGATTCCTGCCTGACCATGCTGCCAACCTTTCCTTTCGCTCCTACGAGCGAGATCAATTGCCTGGATGACGATGGCCATCTCCACCGCCACAGGGGGCTATCACCCTGTCACTTCCAACGATCCATGGGAATTGATTGGCTTGGCAACCACGACGGTGTGCGATGCTTCTTGCATCATCCGCACTTCCAGGGTGCCGATCACACCAGGGTCTCCCGGCAGGCACCAGCGTGTCCAATGAGAGTGGCTCTTTAGCAGGTATGGCTGCAAGCGGCCTCAAAACCCGCATGGATTTTAGTTCCTTTGAGCAGACTCCTCAAGCGACTCGCAGAAGTTGTCCTCCGATCCCGGATCCCGACAGTCCGATTCAAAGCCGCCCCCGCTGAACATCTCCTCCACTTTGCGGGATCCAAAGGACTTTCCTGTACGGGTATCGACCATATCGGGATGCTAGCGACCCTTGGGTTTGGAGCATTTGGGCTGCTTCAGGAAGACTGGGAAAGGTCCTTTTTTCGACCTCTCTTTTTTCACCGAAAAAAGGAGGGAACTGTTCTTGACCCCAACCCTCGATCATTTCTATCTTCCTCCTCGTGGTTGGGAACGGATGCGTCAGCCGACTTGCTGTTGCTTGCCGAGCCTAGTTCACAAACAAGACAAAACACTCGCGATTGGATAGTGGTCCTGCCTTCGGCAAGCCAGCTCATGACGAACTGGATGCTGCGGGACGCTGCTGGCTGGCAAGGCATGGAGGCTGAGCCGAAGGCGGAACTGAAGAGAGCGAGTCATCGCGGAGGGGCGACATGGATGGAACCCCTACCGCATTGAAAAATGGCTCCCGGAAATGTCGCTCGAAGTCCTCCGCCCCCCTGGGACTCGTTCACTTCCGGGAGCTTTTTTTTTGCGCCGTTCGCACCACCCAATGCGCGGCCTTCCCTCCCTTTGGCAGCCTCCCGTAGCTTCCCAAAGGCAATCGTCCAGGTGATTTTTTTCGCTAGGGCTCGATGCAAACTTCCTTGATCCGGCTACGATGAGAAACCGTGGCGCCAGGGGGACAAAGCGACGCGTTGTCAGGGCATCTAGCCGATCGAGAGGGAACTGAGGCCGATGGCAAAGACGGCACTGATCAGCGGCCTATCTGGGCAGGATGGATCGTACCTAGCCGATCTTTTGCTCGGCAAAGGCTACCGGATCTTCGGGCTTTTGAGGAAGCCGGATGAATGGGGTTCGGCCGAGCATCTTCAGGGGCAAGTGGAAGTCAGCGTTATCGACCTGGCATGTCGCAGCAGCTGGTGGCAACTGCTGGATAAGGCCGCTCCCAACGAAATCTACCACCTCGCCGGTCTCAGCTACGTTCCCGATAGCTGGGATGACCCCAGCCAGACGCTGAAGATCAACACCGATCCGGTTTGCCATCTCCTTCGATGGATGGTGGAAACCCGATCTTCGGCGCGTCTGTTTTTTGCCAGTTCCAGTGAAGTCTTCGGTTATCAAGCCAGCGGTTGGCAGAACGAGCGATCGGCGGTTTGCCCCAGCAATCCCTATGCGATTTCTAAGGCGGCAGCCCAGCAGATGATTCAAGCCTATCGCCAGCGCGATGGACTTTTTGCCTGCAGCGGGATCCTGTTCAATCATGAGTCACCGAGGCGGCCTCTTCATTTTGTGACGCGAAAGATCTCCCATGCGGCAGCCGCGATCCGACTGGGACTTGAGGACCATGTCGTCCTCGGGAATCTGGATGCTGGGCGAGATTGGGGATCGGCAAAGGACTTCGTCGATTGCTTCTGGCGATCGCTGCAGGCCCCCCAGGCGGACGATTATGTGATCGGAACCGGACAGATCAGCACCGTCCGAAATCTCCTGGATATCGCATTCGGTCACGTTGGCCTCGATTGGCAAAAACATGTCCAACAAGATCCCCGCCTGCTGCGTCCTCTGGAAAGCCGACCCATGCAGGCCGATTCCAGCAAGGCACAAACGCAGTTAGGCTGGAAGCTCTCCCAGAGCGTCCAGCAGTGGCTCTGCGAAATGGTCGACCATGACCTAAGGCTGCTTCAGACCACCGATCACCGCTCTTGAACCAATTTCTCGACCCGTTTACGATCATTTCGCCAGGGGGCGAAGTCAAAAAGGCTGTCGATTGACTTCGTGTATGGCCTCTGGTTTCTGGCATGACAGCCGGACACGGACGGCGAAGGCGCAGGGAAATGTCCTTCAGGCATCTCTTCTTCGAACTCTTCCCACCGAAACCTTTGCTTTTGCGGATGGCGACCCCTCAAAAATGAAAGCCAGGATGTATGGCACCGATCGCCCTGATCACCGGGATTACTGGTCAAGATGGATCGTACTTGGCGGAGCTGCTTTTGGAAAAAGGCTATCAAGTCCATGGCACCTACCGTCGGACTAGCGCCCCCAACTTCGACCGTATCCAACATTTGGTCGATCGAATCTCGCTTCATCAAACCGACCTGGGAGACATGGCTTCCTTGACGCGGTTGATTTCCAAGGTGCGTCCCACCGAGCTATACAATTTGGCGGCGCAAAGCTTTGTCGCTTCCAGTTGGGATCAGGCGCTGCTCACCAGCGACACGACCGGTGTGGGTGTTGCCAGGATCCTTGAAGCGATTCGATTGGTCGATCCATCGATCCGTTTCTATCAGGCCAGCAGCAGCGAAATGTTCGGGAAGGTGCACGAGACACCGCAGCGGGAGACCACCCCGTTACACCCCCGCAGCCCCTATGGCTGTGCCAAAGCTTTCGCTCACTACATGACGATCAACTACCGCGAAAGCTACAACATGTTCGCCTGCTCGGGGATGCTTTTCAACCACGAGTCCCCGCGGCGTGGCCCCGAGTTCGTGACTCGCAAAATCTCCTTGGGTGCCGCTCGCATCAAACGCGGACTGGCCAGCGAACTTCGCCTCGGAAATCTCGACGCGAAACGCGACTGGGGTTTCGCAGGAGATTACGTCGAAGCGATGTGGTTGATGTTGCAACAGCCTGTCGCCGACGACTACGTCATCGGAACAGGAGTGACCCAGTCGGTTCGCGAGTTTGTTCGGTTGGTTTTCGAGGCGATCGATCTGGACCCAGAAAAGTACGTCGTCATCGATCCTCAGTTCTACCGACCGGCCGAGGTCGATCTGCTTCTGGCCGACCCCACCAAAGCGAAGAAGCAATTGGGCTGGTCCCCGAAGGTCCATCTCCAGCAACTGGCAGAAATGATGGTGGCAAGCGATCTGTCGCTTATCGATTCAGGCAAGATCAGCTGATCTGCACCGCATCGGAACTCCATCGCACCGATCGCCACCCGCGCCAGCCTCTCTCGTCACCCTCCTTGATTGGCGGCTTCGTAGGCATCGATCTTGTCGGCATGCTCTAGCGTCAGCGCGATATCATCCAGGCCATGCAGCAGGCAGTGCCTTCGAAATGGCTCCACCTCAAACGTCGCCACCCATCCTCGATCATCCCGCACCTGGCACGATTCCAGATCGATGGTCAACTGGTATCCCGGATCCTTGGCGACCCTCTGGAAGATCTCTTCGACCTGCGCTTCGCTTAACCGGATCGGCAGCAGGCCATTCTTGAAGCAGTTGTTGTAGAAGATATCAGCGAAAGACGGTGCGATGACCGACCGAAAACCATAGTCATCGATTGCCCAGACGGCGTGCTCGCGACTGGAACCGCTCCCGAAATTCCGCCTAGCCACCAGCACCGAAGCACCGCGAAAACGGTCGGCATTCAGTTCGAACTCGGGATTGGGGGTCCCGTCTTCCTGGAACCTCCAGTCGAAGAAAAGATACTGCCCGAATCCCGTCCGTTCGATCCGCTTCAAAAACTGCTTGGGGATGATCTGGTCGGTATCGACATTCGCGCGATCCAGTGTGGCGACCAACCCGCGGTGGGTAGTGAACGATTGCATGGGAACCCGCCTTCTAGAATAAAAAAACTACCAGTCGATCACTTGCTCTCGCGTCAAGGCCATTCGTCACGGTTCTGGGATCCAAGTTCAGATCAGCCTAATCCGCGGCGATAGTCCCAATGACGGATGTCGACAAATGCGCCTCGAATGGCAGCCGCTGCAGCCATGGCTGGGGAGACCAAGTGGGTTCGGCCACCTTTGCCCTGTCGCCCTTCAAAGTTTCGATTGGACGTCGATGCGCATCGTTCCCCGGGCTCCAGTCGATCAGGATTCATCGCAAGGCACATGCTGCAACCTGCTTCTCGCCAATCAAAGCCAGCTTCGCGGAAGATTCGATCGAGACCTTCGGATTCAGCCTGCCGCTTGACTTGGCCACTTCCGGGCACCACCATCGCGTGGACGCGATCGCTGACACGGTAACCGGCCACCACCTTGGCCGCAGCTCGCAGATCTTCAATCCGGGCATTGGTGCAACTGCCAATGAAGACGCGATCGATCGCGACGCGATCCCAAGACATCCCCGGCTGCAGTCCCATATACTCCAGCGCTCCCTCGGCCGACTTCCTTTCCGTTTCGTCCCCAAGCTGCTTGGGGTCGGGGATGAGCTGGCCGATGGAGACAACCTGCCCCGGGTTGGTACCCCAGGTCACTTGGGGTTCGATCTGTTCGCCATGAAATTGCAGGGTGCGGTCGTAAATAGCCCCCGGGTCGCTGGGTAGATGCCGCCAACCAGCCACAGCCGACTCCCAGGCTGCACCTTGAGGCGCGTAGGGACGCCCTTTCAGGTACGCAAACGTCGTCTCGTCCGGGGCAATCAACCCAGCTCGCGCCCCCGCCTCGATCGACATATTGCAGACCGTCATCCGCTCTTCCATGCTCAAGGAACGGACCACCGAGCCGGTGTATTCTAGGACATATCCCGTCCCTCCGTCGGTTGTCAACTTCCCGATCAAGTAGAGGATCAGATCCTTGGCCGTCACCCCTTGGGCTAGACTGCCGGAGATATCCAGTTGCATCGTCTTGGGCAGGTACTGCAGCAATGTTTGAGTCGCCAGCACATGCTCCACTTCACTGGTCCCGATCCCGAAGGCCAGCGCGCCAAAGGCACCATGCGTGGCGGTGTGAGAATCGCCGCAAACGATCGTCATGCCCGGCTGCGTGTAGCCCAGTTCCGGCCCGATGATATGCACAATTCCTTGGTGGACATCGTCCAGATCGTAAAGTCGAATGCCGAACTGAAGGCAATTCTCCCTCAGGGTATCAACCTGCTGTCGCGAGATGGGATCGGCGATCGGCAGTCCGCGATCGGTCGTCGGTACGTTGTGATCGGGCGTCGCCACCGTTCGCTCTGGACGCCTCACCGGGCGCCCGGCCAGACGCAGTCCTTCGAACGCTTGCGGGCTGGTCACCTCATGCACCAGATGCAGATCGATGTAGAGAATCGTCTGCTTCCCTGGCTCGCTATGCACCACATGCCGATCCCAGATTTTTTGAAACATCGTCCTCGGAGAGGACACCGCGCCGCTATGCACCATCGCCCGCACCACCTGACTTGAACGTTTCCCGGCATCTGCCCCACCAAAGCGACCCGTGCCGCAAGGAGACGCACCGGACGCCGAACCAACGCCCCAGTGTAGCCGATCCCGCGAAATCTCCCCAGACCTTGGCGCAACCCCAGCAGGTTTTTGCCTCCAGAGGACGATGGCTTGCGCCTCATCCCCCCTTGCCTGCCTTCAGCACACTTGAGCCCACTTGATCGATCCGCTCATCGCGACGCGCCGCCTACGAACGACTACACTAGAACAGAATGGTCGGCTCTCCCCAGAGCCCCACCCCGATCCGGTGGCCCACCCCGATGGCTCAGCCCTCACAAGACGCCGCACTCTAAAAAACCTCTTCAGACTCATTCGCTTCAGGAGCCGCTGGTCGATGACCCCGCATGGGAAATCCTCCCCCGCCACCCAACCGGCCCCGGTGACCATCATCCTGATGACGCTCAATGAAGCCCATCAGCTTCCCGATCTATTCCGGAACATCGAAGGTTTCGCTTCCAAAGTCTATGTCGTCGACAGCTACAGCGCCGACCAGACGGTCTCGATTGCCCTGGAACATGGTGCTACGGTCGTCCAACGACGCTTTCAAAATTTCAGCGATCAGTGGAACTTCGCTCTCCAGAAACTTCCGATCGATACCCCATGGACCATGAAGCTGGATCCAGACGAACGGCTGACCGAGACGCTGAAGGATTCGCTGCGGCAATGGATGCAACGGCCGGAGTCGGACGTCAACGCCTTCCAACTGAGAATACGGCTGTGGTTCATGAAGCAACCACTCCCCGCCTTTCTCGATATCGTCCGGATTTGGCGCACCGGCCGTTGCCGTTTCAATCCGGTCCTCGTCAACGAACACGCCTCCGTCGATGGCCCGATCGTCCTGCCCCAGGGGGAGATCGAGCACCATGACAGCCCCGACCTGGAACACTGGTGGAACAAACAGAACAAGTACTCGACCGCCGAGGCAATCACTGCCTTCCAGCAATCGGCGCTCGCGGAAGAGCCGCGGTTGTTCGGATCATCGATGCAGCGGCGGATGTGGCTGAAGCGGAATTTCTTTCGCATCCCATTCCGATACCCTCTTCTTTTTCTTCACTGTCTGTTTTTTCGCGGGGCATGGCGAGCCGGTCGGGTGGGCTGGATTTGGGCGCACCTGCGCTGCGATGTCATGCGGATGCAGGAATACAAACTGTTTGAGATGAAACGGATGGGAAAGGTCCCTCAGCGGCTGGTCCATGGTCATGGAGCCCCCGATCCACGGGTGGCTCAGTGCAACGACCCAATCGATTGAACCGCCCTCGCTGGCGATGCATCGCCTATTGCGACTCCTTCGCCTCCCCAGATGGCAGGACGTCAGGCAGTGCTCTCTCCGCTTCCTCCTGCAATACCCGCCAGGCAGGAGTATCCAGGTCGTCGAACTGCCCTTGTCTGGCCGCAAGCCAGAAGGCTAGCACCGCGCCACCGGCAAATAGGAGCGCGATCGGCACCGCCAGGAACAGGACGCTCATTCTCCCACTCCCCATCCGCCCTCGCGTCGTCCATGGGAAGTCGCGATCGCCCCGAGCCAATGCCGCCATGGCTTGGAGGGCCAGTGCCCCAAAAGCGTCACAAGGATGACGGTGATGCTGCTGAGCGGCATCAAGAGGGCAGCGGTCAGAGGATGCAGCCATCCAAGCGATGCCAGAGAAACGGAGAAGAGGTTGTAGGAGAGCGACGCGATGGCGTTGCGCCGAATGGAGGTCATGGTGCGACCTGCCAAATCGCGGGCTTGGTCGATGCCGTCCAGGGAGCCGCTGGCCAGGTAGATCCCCGCCGCCTGCAGGCTGATCTCGGCCCCACCCCGCATCGCAATTCCGACATCTGCCGCCGCCAACGCCGCTCCATCATTCACCCCGTCTCCCACCATCCATACACGCTGGCCTGCACCCCGCCGCTCCTGAATCACTCGCAACTTCTCCTCCGGCGAGGCCCCACCCCAGGTCGATTCCAGATCGATCCCTGCCAGCCTAGCCGTCTGTCGGACGATCTCCGGGTGATCCCCGCTCAGCAAGCCAACCCGCAGTCCCTGAGCTTTCCAGCGAGCCACGGCTTGGCAAGCGTCAGGGCGGAGGGCATCGGCGACTCCTCCCATGGCAACCACCGCTCCTTCTGACACCACCCACACCGGGCTCAACCCTTCCGCCAGCCAACGACCTTCCAGCTCCTTCCATCGCGCCAGCGACAACCGATCGGTCACCGCGGCGTCAATCCATCGCCAACACCCTACCCGAATCTTCTTCCCCTCGATCACCCCCTCGACACCCTCTCCAGGTTGGCTATGACACTCCGTCGCCACCGGAGCCGGTTCATCGCCGCTCCGTTCTCTCCACCCCCGAACGATGCTCATCGCCACTGGATGGAGGCTGGTTGCCTCCAGTGCGGCGGCGGCGGCCAGCCAGCTTGCACTCCCCTGCCAGCGTTGCAGACGCATCTGGCCCTCAGTCAGCGTTCCCGTCTTATCGAGGAACACCCACTGGGGCTCGGTCAGCAACTGGAAGGTATCGGAACCCCGAATCCAAATGCCGCGGCGCGCGGCGCTTCCCATCCCGACCGCCACGGCCAAAGGGGTCGCTAGTCCGAGAGCGCACGGGCAGGCAACGATCAGAACCGTCACCACCCGCTCCACCCAAACCGATCGGTCGACCTGCCACCAGATGGCTCCGACAACCATCGCCCAAACCAGCACGATCTGCACGAACCATCCACTGGCGGCATCCGCCCACTGAAGGATGGGAGCTCGATGCCCCATCGCTTGCTCGATCGACCGCACCAGCTTGCCCATGCGAGTCTGCTCGCCAACCGACAACGCTTCGATCCGCACGGTGGTATGCAGGTTCAGGCTGCCTGCCGTCACCCTGTCGCCAGGGGTGATTCGATGAGGCATCGACTCCCCAGTTAGCACCGCCGTATCGATGGCGCTGTCCCCCTGGACCACGCGGCCATCAACCGGGATCGTCCGTCCCGGGTCGACCTCGATCGTATCTCCCGGTTGCAGCGATTCCACCGCCACCGCTTCTACCAGGCCATCCCGAATTCGCTTGGTGGATCTGGGCATCACCTGCTGCAGTAGATCGACCGCCCGCACCGCAGCTCGCTGCTGACGACTCTGGATCATTCGCCCCAGCAGCAGCAGCAGCACCAGCATCGACAAAGAATCGTAATAAAGCTCCCCCTCTCCGCGCAGCGTATTCCAAAGGCCGCTGATCGCGCCTGCCCCCAGGCCCAGGGCTACCGGCAGGTCCATATGCGGAGTGCGGTGGACGATCGCTTGCCAGGCCCCACGGAAAAACACCGCGCCGGGAACCAGCAGAGCCACCAGCCCAACGACACAACTGGCCCACCGCATCAATTGCAGATGCTCGGCCGCCATTCCATACCAGGTGCCGGCATAGAGCGCTGCGGCCAGCATCATGGCGTTGCCGCTGCAGGCGAACGCAATCCCGATCCGCATCCACTCCTGCCGCTGCTCCTGACGCTGCAGTCGCTCTTCCTGCGCACTTCCCATTGGCGAAACGCGATATCCCGCCTTGGCGATTTGTCGGCCAACTTGAGAGAGACTGGTCGCCTGAGGATCGAAGACCAGCTGAATCGTCCGACGATTCAGCTGAACCCGCGACTCCATCACCCCAGGCACCCATTGCGGCAACCGCTCCAGCAGCCAGACGCAAGCCGCACAGTGCAGGCCGTGCAGGCGCAGCGTCACCTGCATCCAGCCACCCTGAACCCCTTCGACATGCTCCTTCCAAAACCCCGGCGCATCCAGCTCCGCGTAACTCTCTTCCGCCAGCGATCCATCGACTGGTTGCAATCGGCCAGTATCCCACCGGTCTCGAAGCCGATAGTATTCGTCCATCCCCTGCGAATGGATCCAGCGATGTGCGGCCTGGCAACCACCGCAGCAATAGCCATCCCATCCCTCTTGCGACAAAGGGGTTCGGCAATGCAGGCAGAGAGTTCTGGAGGCGCTTTCCAATGAAAGAGCATCGGAGATCTCTCGGTTGGCGGAGCCTGCTGGTTCACCTTGCCCTGTCGCCATCGATCGACTCGCTTTCTCCAAGTTCCAAGCGACCACCAATCCGACATGCAGTCCTAAGACAGTCGACGGTTTCTATCGATCGCCTCGATTTGCCGCGCCGTCTGGTTGGCAGCAAGGAAGATTCTCCGAATCGATCTTCTCGATGACGCGCATCCACTCCTGGCTTTCCCTCGGCACCGCCACGGCGTCGGGTGGATGCAGGGACCCCAGGTCGGCAATCGCTCTTCGCCCCAGCGTATCCAGCCCGATGAAAGTCACCAGAAGTGCCGACACCCAGGGAATGGCCTGTCGCCATCGCCCGGTGATCCACTGAGCCCCCAACACCGTTGCCGAAAGTGCTGGGACGGCCCCCAATCCAAAGAGAATCATCACCCAGGCTCCCTGCCAGGGGCTGGAGGTGCTGGCGGCCGCCAGGAGGAATGCATACAGCCAACCACAGGGGAGCAGGCCAGTCAGGGCGCCAACCGCAGCGGCGCGACGCTTTCTGGGAAGTGCCTTGGTGGCGGCATGCGCTCTGGCCAGCCACCGCTGCAAGAACGAGGGAAGCAGCACCTGGTGACTTTGCCCACCTGCCAATCGAGCCAGCGCCGCCAACCCGATCAGCAGCATGGTCGCTCCTGCCAATTGAGCCCCCAAACGCTGCAGGCCAAACCACTGCCCCGACCATTGCAGGCTGGCGCCTAGCAAACCCACCATCGCCCCCAACATCCCGTAGATCCCAATACGGGCTCCATGGTAGACGGCGATCGCATCCCATCCACGTCGCATCCTCTGAGGATCCGCAGCAAGCACCGCCAGAGGACCGCACATGCCAACGCAGTGCATCGAACCAATCACGCTGGCGCTAAACACACTGCCCCACCAGAACCATTCGCTGCCGCTCATTGTTCGCTGGCCCTCACGATCTGCGACCAGACGAATCGCTGATCTCCCCGCTGGATCTTCAGGTCCCATTGCCACAATCCCGATGCATCCATCGTCAACGGCACGCGATACACACCAGGAGACTGCTCGAACAGGTCGACCTGCTCCACTCTTTTCACCCTCGCATGAGCATAGTAGCGAAGCGTCCCTGACGCTCCAGTCACAGGCAAACCTGCCGTATCCAGCAATGTCACAAACGCCATCGAGATCGGCCTGCCAGGCGGCTTGGACAGGACCCCTGAAAATACCTGCTGACTCCCCAGCGGTTCCAACCCCAATCGCACCTCCCAACCCAACCGATCGCTCGCCGCCCGCTCCTGCTGCACCTCGTCCCACCGCAACGCCTGCTGATGGTAATCGGGGAGCACCGACATCGACGGGTCATTGATCGCCACCACCGCCGTACCGATCCAGACCGACATGCTCCCGAAAAGCAAGATCAGGATCATTCCGACCCAAAATCGCCTGGCTCGACGTTCCCGCCGCTCCCATTCGATTTTTTCGAGGTCAGGTTGCCCCGATTCGAATGCCACCCTCTTGTCCCCCTCGACCAAAACGCTCATGGTTCAGGATCCCCCAGAACCTTGTCCCCCAGAACCTTGTCGCCCAGAACCTTGTCACCCAGAACCTTGGGCTTCTGGAAGGGCCCCAGCAGCGGTTGAGGCAGAATCCGTGACTGGCCGCGATCGTCTTCAATCTTGAGCACTGCCTGACAGTTCCCCTCGGAAAAGGATTCAAAGGGAGCCGAAACCAGGATCGGCACCCAGCGGATCTCACCTCCGGCCAGCGTCACTTCCCCCGACTCAATCAACTGCACCCTCCCCTCCATCGGTTGCTGGATCGTCAACCGATAGCTTCGCGCCTGGTCGGTCCGATTGGTCAGGCTTAAGCGGAGCGAATTATCGATCCAGCCGTCGGAGCTGACGGAGAAGGAATTCCCGAGATTCCGGTAGATCCTCGCATCGAAGTCTTTTTGGTGGGTCAGCAGATAGCCAAACCCGGCCACCGCCACTGCCAGCACCAACGGGTAGAGGATGACGCGAGGCCTCAGCCAGCCAGCCGGTTTGCGATCCATTTCATCCTGATTGCCGTAGCGGATCAGACCCGTCGGCATGTGCAGCCGGTTCATGACGCCGTTGCATGCATCGATGCACTGGGTGCAGTGGATGCATTCCATCTGCAGGCCGTTGCGGATATCGATCCCGGTGGGGCAGACCTGCACGCACATGCCACAGTCGACACAGTCCCCTTGCGATCTGGTCGATCGTTCTCCCATCCGTTTGCCATGCCCCCGCGGCTCCCCACGAACCCGGTCATAGGAGACGATCAGACTGCGACGATCCAGCAACACCGACTGGAAGCGGCCATAAGGACAGGCGATCAAACAAAGCTGCTCGCGGAAAAAGAGAAAATCGAAGAGCATCAGCCCGGTCGTCAGGGCCATCACCAAAAAGGGCCCCGGATGTTCCAGCGGCGACTGCCGCACCCACTGCGCCAGCCGATCGGTCCCGACGAAATAGGCCAGGAAGGTGTGTGCCAAGAACATGCAGAGGCTGACATAGACGGCCAGACGAGCCCACCAGCGCCAGCCAGTCAGAGGTTGCGATGGCTTCCCCCCTTTGCCAGCTGTCCCCTGAAAAAACCGATCGATCGGTCGAAAGAAAAATTCCATGTAGACCGTCTGCGGACACCCCCATCCGCACCACAATCGGCCAAACAGCGCGGTGATCAGAAAGACCGCCAGAAACAAACTGACCATCAGCAGCGCCAGCAGCACCGTATCGGTCGGCAGAAAGGTGGCGCCGAGCAGATGGAATTTGCGAGCCGGCAGATCGATCAGGACCAGTGGCTTTCCATCCAATCGAAGATGCGGCAGCACCGTGAAGAATGCCACCAGAAGATAGGCCACCACCCGGCGCCGCTTCCAGTAAGATCCGGTCGCTAGTCGCGGATCAAGCCAACGACGCGATCCATCGGACTCAAGCGTCGGCAGCACATGCTCTTCGGCCGGGATCAGGCTGATCCCTGGATGCCTTTGGTCGCTAGTCGCCTCAGGCGGCGTCGCGACTTCCCGGGTTCCCATGATTTTGAAGTCCCTCGGACCGATCCGTCCTGGACACCGATGTCCCCACGGGGCCACCAGTGCCCCAAACACCCAGTCGATCGATCGAATGTTCCTGACTACTTGCCAGCCGCTGCGGCTGGATCGGTCGCCCCTGGCGGCAGCGACTTGAGATCTTCTTCCCAACTGGAAATCGTCACCGCGCCTTCAGGCGGGCGAGGACTGGACGGGGTGGCGCCCAGTCGACTGGCGACATAGGCCGCCACCATGATCACCTCTCGGGGATCACCCAGCTTCTGCTTCCATGCCGGCATCGCGTTGCCGCCCGCTCCGTTGTTGATGATCGTGATGATGTCTTCCAAATGCTTGACGTTCTTCCAGCGATCATCGCAGAGGTTCGGTCCAACCAGCCCCCCGGCATCAGCGCCGTGGCACGACTGGCAATGCGTTTTGAAGGTCGATTCACCGTACTTGACCCACTTCTCATCCTGCATGAACCGCGCCAAGGTGGCTCGATCCTGCTGCAGTTCCCCCAACTGCCCGAACTGCTTCTTGGCCAGCGCCACCCCGGAAGCATCGTACTGCTCAATCATGCTCCGGCCAGGTGCCCCAGTATGGAAAAAAAGGAGATACAAGGCGCTGAAGACGATGGTCAGCCAAAAGAGGTTGGTCCACCAGCCTGGCAGTGGATTGTCGTACTCCTGAATCCCATCGTAGTCATGGCTTAGCAGAAGACTTTCGTCCTGTGATTGGTTCATCGCTTCTTCTCCTGATCCGAATCTTCCAGCGGGATCGCGGCACAGCGATCCATCCAGGTCGACTGCGAACGCATCGTCTTCCAGCAGATCGCCAGAAAGACACCCGCAAACAACACCAGGGAGATCTCCGCGCAAAGGGAATAATCGAGTGCCGAGACAACATCGCGAATCATGTCACTGAGCCCCCCCTTCGTCCTCCCCAACGGCAGCGACGGCAGGAGTCGACGGGTCGGTCGGACTGGCTGCCGGTGGCGGGGCATCGGGTAGTGAAATGTCAGTCCCCAGTCGCTGCAGATAGGCGATCAGAGCAATGATCTGGGTCTCCTGCACGTTGGCCGGCCCCCCCTGCTCCACCAGCACCCCCGCCACCTGCTCGGCCTGCCGCCTAGCCACCTCCGACGACTCGGAAATCGGGAAGTCGTAAGGAGCTCCCAGCATCGCCGCCGCCTCGACACGGGGCGCGATCCCTATGAAGTTCAGCTTGGTCTTGGCCAAATGCTTGTACGCTGGCATCGTCGATCCCTGACTGGTCGTCTGCGGATCGATCAGATGCTGGTAATGCCAGAAGTTCGATTGCTTGCCCCCTTCGCGCGCCAGATCAGGACCTACCCGTCTGGAACCCCACTGAAATGGCCGGTCGTAGATGAACTCCCCTGGCTTGGAGTACTCGCCATAACGCTTCGTCTCCGCCAGGATCGGACGGATCATCTGCGAATGGCAACCATAGCACCCCTCCGCCACATAAAGATCACGCCCCGCCAATTCCAGTGGCGTGAATGGCTTGACTTTGGCAATCGTCGGCACGTTGGCGCGGATCAAGAAGGTTGGAATGATCTCAAAGAGCGACGCGACCACCACGGCGATCGTCGTCCAGACGGTGAACCGTATCGGAAGTCGCTCCCACCTACGATGCCACTTGAGGCTCTTCCAGGTGTCGATCTTCTTGGCCATATCCAGCACTGCCACCAGCTTGCTGGGCTCCTCCTGGGGTTCCGAATAGTGGGCCGAAAGACGAGGTGCCGAATAGAGCGGCACGTCGTACTTGGCAGGCCGCGTCATCCAGGTCCTCAGGAAGTTGTACGCCAGAAGGAATGCCCCCAGCAAATACAAACAGCCTCCCACCACACGCAGCCAGTACATCGGCCGGATCGCCTGAACCGTCTGCAGGAAGATCGGGTACTTGAGCGCTCCATTCTCGTCCAAAGCCCGAAGCATCAACCCCTCAGTCAGCCCCGCAACATAGATCGGAACGACGTACAAAAGGATCCCGATCGTCCCCAGCCAAAAATGCCACTCGGCCAACTTCTGGCTGTAAAGTTTGGTCTGAAACAACCTGGGGAGCAGCCAGTAGATCATCCCAAAGGTCAGAAATCCGTTCCAGCCAAGCGCCCCGGCATGCACGTGAGCGATCGTCCAGTTGGTGTAGTGCGAGAGCGCATTGACGCTCTTGACGCTCAACATCGGTCCCTCAAAGGTGCTCATCCCGTAAAAGGTGATCCCCACCACAAAAAACTTCAGCACCGGATCAACAGACACCTTGTGCCAGACCCCCCGCAGCGTCAGCAGTCCATTGATCATCCCCCCCCAGGAAGGCATCCAGAGCATCACCGAAAAGAGCATCCCCAGCGTCGAAGCCCATTCGGGCAGCGCGGTGTAGTGCAGATGGTGAGGCCCGGCCCAGATGTAAAGAAAGACCAACGACCAGAAATGGATGATGCTCAGCTTGTACGAATAAACCGGCCGGTCAGCGGCTTTGGGTAGGAAGTAGTACATCAGACCTAGAAAAGGAGTCGTCAGAAAAAACGCCACCGCGTTGTGACCATACCACCACTGCATCAGGGCATCCTGAACCCCGGCATAAAGCGAATAGCTTTTGATCGTTTCGCTGCTTCCCGCATGCAGGCTGGCTCCAAAAACAGGTACCACCAGATTATTGAAGACATGCAGAATCGTCACCGTGACGATCGTCGCGATGTAGAACCAGAGCGCCACGTACAAATGCCGTTCGCGGCGGTGGATCAACGTCATCAGGAAGTTGCCGCCGAAGAAGATCAGCCACACCACCGCGATCAGTAGATCGATCGGCCACTCCAGTTCGGCATACTCCTTGCTCTGCGTGATCCCCAGAGGCAGGGTGATCGCTGCCAGCACAATCACCAACTGCCATCCCCAGAAGTGCAGCCAACCAAGCAGATCGCTCCACATCCGCGCTTTGCAGAGCCGTTGCGTCGAGTAGTAAACCGCAGCGAAGATCGCATTGCCGCCAAAAGCAAAAATCACCGCATTGGTATGCAGCGGCCGCAGGCGCCCAAGTGTCAAATAGGGAATCCCAAAACTCCACTCCGGTCGCACCAGCAACAGCGCTACGTACAAACCGACCAGAAATCCCACCAGCCCCCATACCAGGGTTGCCAGCAAGAAGGCGCGCACGATGGCGTCGTTGTAGCTGAACGATTCCAAAGAAACCGACTTGCCACCTGCATACCCTTCCTGGTGTGCAGCACTGCTTGTTCCCACTTGTGAACTCATGACTGCCGTTTCTGACCCTTCGATCCTAGCGACCAACGATGGAAACGGACCGGCTCGCTGAAATTCGCTTTCCGCCAAACGAACCGGACCTGGATATCGATTGCGATCGAGCCCACGGATGCTCAGTTGATACTCTTCTTGCGACCGGCGTCGCCTGCCCAGACCATCAACCGAGCGATCGGTGAGAGGGGAACAGCCAACCGACCAGCCGTCCCTCCTCCTTCGATCGGAATGCAAGGACCGACTTCACCAATCGATTTTCGGCAAAGCCACACGATGCCGATCGATCCTCAATTCCCTTCCAGCGGCTGGACCCAAGTCCTCGCCACCTCTGCCTATCTTCCATCCGACAGAGGAAGAATGTCCAGAGCTAAAACGTCGCACCCGATCCGGGTCATCGCCCTTTTCGCACTGAAGATTGCGACAATTCTCCTAACTCCGGGCCGATCGTAGCGACTGGTCGAACGGAAGCCATTGGAGGCGCGACAAGCCGACTTGTTCCAGACCTCAGGACGTACAATGGCAGGTGCCTGGATCGTAGGTGGAAGAAATCGGTTGGTCGCATGGGAGCAATCAAACGGATGCAATGGCTGCGCACGCTGCGACTTGGGCGATTCCTCGGAGTCGATCTCTATCTGCACTGGTCCTTCTGGATTTTGTTGGCCTGGATTGCGGTCAACCAGTTGCTCGACGGCGGCCCCTTGGCCGCCCTCCAGTCGCTCACCTTCTTCGCCCTGGTGTTTCTCTCTGTTTATTTGCATGAGCTGGGGCATGCTCATGCCGCCAGTTGGTTCGGTATCCGCACACTGGACATCACCCTCCTGCCCTTCGGTGGTATGGCCCGCCTGGAATCGATGCCTCGGGAACCTCGTGCCGAAGCGGTGATCGCTCTGGCCGGCCCGGCTGTCAATCTGGCAATCGCCGCCATCGTGGCATCGCTACTTTGGCTTACCGGGGCGCTCCAGACACTCTTCGATCAATCGCCGCTGCGCACTGGCTGGCTGCACCAGCTGGCAGCCGTCAACGGCCTACTGGCTCTTTTCAATCTGATCCCCGCCTTCCCGCTGGATGGCGGGCGCGCCTTGCGGGCCTACTGGACGCCACGATGGGGGCATCTGGAGGCAACGGCTCGAGCGGTGGGGATTGGAAAGTGGATCGCCTATGGGATGATCGCCATCGGCGTTTTGCGCGGCGCGTGGTCTCTGGTGCTGCTGGCTGTCTTGGTGCTGCTGGCGGGGTTTGCCGAATTGTTTCAGGCCAGACGCCGCGCGATCCTGGAAGCCGAAGGCAACTGGCCACCGCCCAACTGGGACCTCGAAGGAAATTTCCAACACCCCAGACCCACTGCCTCCGATCACGGTCCAACGATCGACGCCGATGACGTGCGTCGGCTGGACTGAATCGAATCGGCCATCGAGGACTCCGATCTTTTGCCAGTCGATCCCCTTTCCCGCAGCGCGGCGGAGGCGCATACTTGTGCGTAGGGCGATTCGACTTTGCTAGGTTGCGATCCACCACCTACTTCCTGTGATGATTCGCACGATTGGGTTCACCCAATCCAAGTCCGTCGATCCCAGGTCGACACAGCAGCCAAGATCGATCCCCAGTCCCCCTCAGGAGACCTCGACGGCAGAAGCCCTCGAGGTTTTTTGTTGGTTTGAGAAAGCACTGATTACGAAGGAGCCGATCCTTGATCGTCGTCATGGAAAACACCGCCACCCAGGATCAGATCCAGGGGGTCGCCAACCGAATCCAGGAACTGGGGCTCAAGGCGCACGTCATCCGGGGTACCGAACGGACGGTCATTGCTGCCATCGGCGACGATCGCAAGATCAAGATCGAGTCGTTTGAATCGCGGCCCGGGGTTTCGGAAGTCCTTCCGATTCTGGCCCCCTACAAAGTTGCCAGTCGCGAGGTGAAGACCGAACCCACCCAGATCCAGGTGCTCGATTTCCGAGCCGGCGCGGGAGTGGTGGGGGTCGTGGCCGGTCCTTGCTCGGTGGAGAGCGAGGAGCAAATCGTCGAGACGGCAAGGATGGTGCGAGCTTCCGGGGCGACGGGCCTTCGCGGCGGCGCCTTCAAACCGCGCACCAGCCCCTATAGCTTCCAGGGGATGAAAGAAGATGGGCTGAAACTGCTGGCGCTGGCTAGGCAGGAAACCGGCCTTGCTGTCTTCACGGAAGTGATGAGTCCCGAAGAGGTCGACCTGGTGGCTCGCTACGCCGATGTGCTGCAGGTGGGAGCCCGCAACATGCAAAACTACCGCCTGCTGGAAGCGGTCGGCGGCAGCGGCAAGCCCGTGCTGCTCAAGCGTGGCCCCAGCGCCACCATCGACGAATGGCTGTTGGCTGCCGAATACATCCTCAACGAAGGGAACCCGAATGTGATGCTCTGCGAACGAGGCATCCGAACCTTCGAAACCCACACTCGCTTCACCCTCCCACTGGCGACCGTTCCCTACCTGCAAAAGAAAACTCACCTGCCGGTCATCGTCGACCCCAGCCACGGAACTGGCCATACCTACCTAGTCCCCGCCATGGCGGCCGCCAGCGTCGCCGCTGGATGCGACGGACTGATCGTCGAGGTCCATCCTAGCCCCGAAACCGCATCCAGCGACGGCTACCAGTCACTGAACTTTGCTCAGTTCCAGCAAATGATGACCGACTGCCGCAAGATCGCTGAGGCAATCGGACGCAGTCTGGGATGAGCCAATTTCGGCTGCCCTCCCAAGTTTCCTTTCCACCGCCCAGCTACGGTCCACCCATGACACGCCAGTTCGTCTCCCAGCTTCAACCCCAGCAGTCAGTCGATGAGATCTATCGCGTTGTCGACAAGCAGATGCGATCCAACCGTCAGGGCAACCCCTATCTGCTGGTCCAACTGGGAGATCGAACCGGAGTCGTCTCCGGGATGAAATGGAACGCCAATCAGGCAACCTATGACGCATTTCAGAAATCCGACTTCGTCCGCGTGCAAGGCGCCGCACAGATCCATCAGGGCCTGATGCAACTGATCGTCCATCGGATCGATCCAGTCGACCCCACGCAGGTCGATCCAGCCGACTTCGAATCGCTCGATCGCAACCACGCTCAGCAGCAATGGAATCATCTGGGCACGTTCCTCGAATCGATCGAACACCCGCAAGTCCGCGCCTTGGTGATGGCCTTCTGGAACGATCCCCAACTGCAGGAAAAATACCAGCGGGCACCCGCTGGGATCAAAGCGCATCACTCCCACGCCGGTGGGCTGCTGGACCATGTCCTCCAGTTGATCCGCCTGGCGGATGCCGCCAGCAAGCTGTATCCAAGAATCGATCGCAGCCTTCTCTTGGCTGGGGTCTTTCTGCACGATATCGGCAAACTGGAAGAACTGGCATTTGACGGGGAGCTGACCTACTCCGACCCAGGACAGCTTCTAGGCCACTTGGTCCAGGGCGTTCAAATGGTCGATCGCCGCATCGCCGACCTGGAGAAGAGTTCCGGGGAGGTTTTTCCCGACCCGCTACGCTGGCGTCTTCAGCACATGGTGGTCAGCCACCATGGGCAGCTGGAACATGGCAGCCCCAAGGTTCCCATGACGATGGAAGCGATCCTGCTGCATCATCTGGATGATCTGGATGCCAAACTGCAGGCAGCGATGGAAGCGATCTCTGCCGACCGAAACGCCGACAGCCCTTGGACCAACTTCCACCCGCTCCTAGGCCGCAAACTCTACAAGGACTCCCTCGGCGAAGACCGCAGGTGAACGACGCGCATCCGCATGCCGGCGCGAGCCGCGTGGGTTTCAAAATCGACCCGATCGCCGGTACCGTTGCATCCGTTTGTTCGTCACCATTCTGCGCGACGGTTGATCTCATACTCAGCATCGCGCTACTCGTCATCGTACTCGTGCGCGATGGAACCCTCGGATAGGGCTCGGATCGCTGGATCAACCGAGTGAGCATCGATTGAGCATCGACTCGAGCCATTTCGAGGAATCAATTCCTGCCATTGAGGCTTTGCCTCTCGTTCCCTTCAGCGATGTTCAAGGGAATGAATTGAGCAGAGGGTAGCCTTGGGTCGCGAGCCGGTCGATGGGCACCGGACCATGCGTTCGCGATGCGGGAAGCGAACACGAAGTATTCGATCGAAAGTCAGTTCTGCCATCACCCTTCGTACGAGTAGCATAACCGTTGCTCTAAGTACGAGTACGACTGCCCCGACGAACTAGTAGATAGGCGATCCCACCCGCAGCAAAGGTCGCCACGCAGGCTCGGAACTCCACCGGTTTGCTCTGCATCCCAGCCAGCAAGATCAAAGCGCTGAAGACCAAATAGACGATCGCTGCGAGTGATTCCCACCAGGTGAGCCGAGGGGATTGCGGGTAACGCCGACCGATCCAAAACAGCGACGCGATCGCCAGCGCCCCACAGGTTGACAGCGTCAGCCCCAGGTAGCCGATCATCGTCCTCAAGGAACTCGCCCAAACCACCGCAATGCTCAGGCCCGCCTGAATCCAAATCGCCTCCCTGGGAATCCCGCCACGGCCCTCCAGCAGACGGGGCAGCACCCCATCCCGCGCCATCTGCTGGTAAACGCGCGGTCCGGCCATCAACATCGCCAGCACGCTGGTGACGGACGATAGCACGATCGTCCATCGGACGATCTCCGCCAGCCAGCCTCCTCCGATCGCAGACGCCGCATCGGCCACAAACGACTCATTGCCCGCCACTTGCGCTGCAGGAATCGAATAGAGGAAGATGGCATTGAGCGACAGATAGAGCGTGGCAACCACCAGCGCAGCGATCCACATCGAACGGGTCACCCGTTTGTCCCCAGGGGCCAGTTCCCCCGCTAGATAGATCGATGCATTGAACCCGGTGTAAGAAAGCGAGATCCATACCAACGACCCCAACATCGCCCAGCCCAACTCCATCCCCGAAGCGTCCGCCAGCGGATCGACCGCCATCCTCCCATCGCTCCATCCGCCCACCGGACCACTGGCCACCGCCACGACAAGGAACGCAACTAGGCCAATCAACTTGGCAATCACCACTCCATTTTGCACCCAGGCGCCCGCCTGGAAATGGATGCCGTGCAGAAGCGCCGACAGGAAGATCAGACCGCTGGCGATCCAGGCACTGGCAAGGTTGGTACTGGCGACTCCTGCTGAACTCGCCCCCCAGAAGGAAACGCCCCAACCGGCGGCCGCAAGGTATGTCCCCACCACCAATGCCGCCGCTGCGATCGGAACCGTGAACCCTGCGACCAGAGAAATCCAGCCTGCCAGGAATCCAATCGAAGGATGGATCAGACGCGACAGGTAAAGATACTCACCGCCTGACTCAGGCAGTCGCCTGGCCAACGCTCCATAGGCCACCGCCCCGCACAGCGCCATCACACCGCCCAGACCCCATACCCATAAAACGCGACTGGCCGTGCCAAGCGATGGCAGTGCGTAGCAGCTGGAGGTGTAGAGTCCCGAGCCGATCATGTTGGCGATCACCAACGCCACCAGCGATCCTAAGCCCAGTGGTAGCCCCCCCTTCTGCGAGTCGTTCGATACCACCAGAATGCTCCTTGATGACTTTCAACAGTTAGGTCTTCCGATCTTCCACTGTTTCGGCTGATTCCCCAACTCCCCACCACTCCGAGTGGCTTGGCCCAGGAAAACCAAAAAAGACGGCCAGGAGAAACCAACACCGTGGCATATCGGCCGAAATCGAAGTGTGGCGGTCAGGAAAAAACTCTTCGATCGTTTTAACTGAAGTTCCTAAGTCCCTGTCGCTCCTCCCCTATGTCCGACAGACACCGCCATCGGCCCCCGCGTCCGATCGATCCGTCGCCACGCCTTCCGGAAGCAAACCACTAGACGATCACCCTGGGTAGGATGTTCCGGAACAGAAAAATCGTCTTCCCGGTGAAAAGCCAATTCAGCATGTCCGATCCAGCGCCCCCCATCCCTCGACAATCTCCTTCCCGACGCCACGACCTGGATGCACTGCGCGCTGCGGCCATGCTGCTGGGCCTGGTGCTGCATGGCGCATTGTCCTTCGGAGTATTTCCTTGGATTGTCGAAGACACTCAGCGATCCATTGGATGGACGGTGCTCTACTCCGCCATTCATGGTTTTCGAATGCCGCTCTTCTTCTGGATCAGCGGCTACTTCACGATGATGCTCTGGGTCAGTCGCGGACTGCCCGCTTTGATCAAGCAACGCGCCTTGCGAGTCCTTCTTCCATGCCTCCTGGGACTGCTCACCCTGGCTCCCGCAATGGGCTGGATATCGCAACGAGTCAACCGACCGGCGAGTCCACCACCCCAGGCACTCGGCAGCAAGACCGCACAGCCAGCGGAAGCGACCGGTTCCACCGATCTGATCCAGGCGATTCTCAAGAAGGATATCGATGAACTGAACCAGCTGCTGGAACAAGGTGTCAGCCCGGATCAGAAAGATTCGCGGGCGAAAATCTCCCCGATCCACTGGGCGGCCATGGCCGGATGGGACGATGCGGTGGCTCGATTGATCCAAGCCGGCGCAAAGATCGATGCGCTTGACGAAAGCGGTTATCAGGCGATACATGGAGCGGTCTTTCTGGGGCGATCCGGGATTCTTCAGCAATTGATCGATGCCGGTGCCGACCCGCGCGCGAAAGCCAGCAACGGCGACTGGCCTTGGAACAGTGGGTTGGCCGATGAACCAGGGACGCGTTTCATCGTCGGGATTCTTGGACTGCCGCTGGAACCTTGGGAGACGATCGAACAAGGCCGCGATCAGTGCCGCACGATCCTGAAGCAGCTGGATGCTGAGCCAGCTCCAAAAAAGCAGGAAGAGTCGGGCTGGTTAGCGCAGGCCCGCAGTCGCTACCAGCAGTGGCTGACCAACCCCCGCTGGAATCGCGGGCAAACCCACTTGCTGCTCTCCCCCACCTTCACCTACCTGTGGTTCCTCTGGTTTCTCTGCTGGCTGGTTCCCCTCTTCGCCTTGGCCACTCCGTGGCTTCCCAACCAGTCGCTTTCACCCCAAGCCAGCCGCTGGGTCACCACCCCTCGCTGCTGGCTATGGCTGATTCCCCTGACGCTGGTACCTCAATGTTTCATGGGGGTCTTTTCACCCACCTTCGGCCCTGACACTTCGATGGGCTGGATCCCCCAACCGCATCTGCTGACGTATTACGCGATCTTTTTCTTTGCAGGCGTTTGGTACTACCAAGCAGAAGCCCACGCGCGACCCTTCGGTCAACCTTGGTGGCTTTACGCCCTGCTTTCCCTTGGCCTGCTCTTCCCACTGGGGCTGGCGACCGTCCAGCGGCCGTGGAGCGGTGGGATCGTGCAGGTGACCTATGCATGGTGGATGTCAGCCGCCTGCGTCGGCGCCGCGCGGCAGTTCATTCGGGGAGAGAGCCGATGGATTCGGTATCTTTCTGACTCCGCCTACTGGCTGTATTTAGCGCACCTTCCCCTGATGATCGCCCTACAGGCTTGGGTGCGTCCATGGAACCTTGCATCGCCCTGGAAGTTTCTGATCGTCTTCTTTGCCACCACTGCCCTCTGCCTGCTCAGCTACCAGCTTTTGGTGCGTTACACTCCCATTGGCTGGGTCCTCCATGGCCCCAGACGACGCCACACCATCGATCGATCTTGATCGATCGCGCCCGCCTCTCTTCAAGTCGCTGCATCGCGAGAAGGTTTCCTTCGTTAGAGCAAGATCGACCCTGGTCCAGCTGGAAACCGGTTGGAGTGCCTACGAAAAATCGTCTAGGCTGCCAAGTCGAATCGCGAACGCTCGATCCGATTTCGATAGCTTGAAGACTAGACCGGGGATGGCCATCGCTGGACGCGATGATTGAGCGAATCGAGGATGTGCCAGCGTCCTTTCTGATCGACCACCATCGACCAGGGCTGGTTGAGCTGCCCCAGCTGATCGCCCGGACCGCCGAAGGATCCCAAGCTTCGCCCCTCCAAATCGATCGCCTGAACGCGGTGGTTTCCATACTCCACCACCAGCATCCGATCCCCTTCGGCGAAAAGCCCATACGGATAACGAAACTGACCGGCCCCATCACCTACCGACCCATGCGTCGCAAGCAACTGTGGCCGATCACCACGGAAATCGATCACCTGCAGTCGATGGTTGCAAGCGTCGCTGACCCACAGCCTTCCTCGCCGATCGATCGCCATCGATTGGGGTCGACTGAACTCCAGCGGTCCTTCGCCGTGAAGTCCAAATTCCCCAACCCACTTCCCCTTGCGGTCGAATTTCTGGATGCGATCGGTGTCGCCATAATTGCTGACCAGCAGGTGCCCCGCAGAATCCTCCAGCACATCGGTCACAAAGCCAAACTGGCCTGGACCCTTGCCCAGGGTTCCGCCGATCGTTCGCGATTCCTCCAGCTTCCCCTCCGGCGAGTAAAACAGAACCCGAAAGTAGTGCGTGTCGGCCACCATCACCATGCCATCCGATCCGACCGAAATACCGGTTGGTTTGCCCTGCTCAATGCTTGGGGTATTCCAAGTCCGCTGATGCTCTCCCTCCGAAGAAAAGAGCTGGATTCGGCCCGTCATGTCGACGATGTAGATGCGATCCTCGGCATCGATCGCAATCCCTCGTGGCTTCAGAAAGCGGCCATCGCTGATGCCTCGCCGCCCATACGTGACCGCTCCCTGGACCTGCAGCTTGGGATCGGCTGCAGGCGGAGCGCAACCGAGGGCCTGCCCAATCACCGTCAGCCCCAGGCACCCCGCAAAGGCGCGACGCCCCAAAGGCTGACCTCGGCCAGTCTCCGCAAACTCCCTGGAAACGTCCTCCTGTCCAACCTTCATGCTCCGCTTGCCCAATCTCCCCCACCCCGGTCCGCCGCCAAAAGAAAAGCTACCCCAAGCCGCCAGTCAGCTTATCTTACCTGAGATCCTTCCGCGAATAGGAATCGCCATCGCCGCCGCTTTGGATAAAATGAGCATTGCCTAATTCTCTTGTCGACTTCCTCTTTCCTGCCGATTTCCATGGTGCACTCTTTCGACTGGGAAACCGCCGAAGATCAGAGGGATCTGGTCCATTTGGCCGTGCAGGCGCTGGTAGAAGGACGTTGGGTGAGACTCCCTTCGCGCGACGGCTATTTAATGGCTGCCAGCGGCCTGAGAAGTGATGCTGTCACCGCCCTGGCAACGGTCCCTAGTTCGCTTGTTATCCTCCCGCGATCGGTTCAGGAAGCCTCCGATTACCTCCCCGACGCACCGCCCTGGCTGACTCCCCTGTTGCATCGCGCCTGGCCCGGACCCTGGCTATTTTCTGCCCAGCCCGGCCATCAGGACTCGCTGGTTTACCAGCTTCCACAGGCCACCCATCAGGCGCTGCTGCAACCCCATCATCGGCTGATCCTGGGCTACCCAAACCACCCCTCGATCGAGCGGATTTTGTCGCTGCTCAGCGGGCCTTTGATCGGCTCGGTCATCCGCGATGGCAGCAAGCTGGGTGGGGACAACTCTGGAATGGATAGCCCAGATCGGCCTGCATCGGATACGATTGGGATTGTTGATACGCATGTCCCTCAAGTCGCTCGTTTTTCAACGGCGTTCCTGGAGGCAGGTGGGATTCGACTGGAAGCGGATTGTCGACAGCAGGAACAATTTCGGGAGTTGCTGGGGATGCGGGTGCTGCTCGTCTGTACCGGGAATACCTGCCGATCTCCGATGGCCTCCTGCCTGCTTCGTAAGGGCTGGGAAGAGCAATGCACGGTCCACGGGAGTGGTTCACTGGAGATTGCTTCCGCCGGACTTGCAGCAGCACCTGGTGAGCCAGCGTCGGCTCAGGCGATCCAAGCGATGGAGGAATTGGGACTGGATCTCCAAAGCCATCGCAGCCAGCCTGTCACGGCATCGCTGGTGGAGTCAGCGGATCTGATCCTGGTGATGACCGAAGGCCACCGCAACGCACTGCTCAACCGATGGCCCCATCTGGCCGACAAGATCGACCTTTTGTCCCACGGACAAGGGGAGGTGTCGGATCCTTTCGGCGGTTCGCTGGCCACCTACCAGCAGTGCGCTCGCCAGATGCAGCACTATTTGACTTACTGGATCGAACAGCTTGGTCGTCTCTGCCCCCCATCGCTCGATCCCCCGAACGACGCTGGAAATCTCAACCAGTGATCCGACATTTTCAACCAGGATCCATAGCCCATGCGCATCGCAATCGGTAGCGACCACCGCGGTATCCAGATCAAACACAAACTGGTGCAACACCTCACCTCGGACGGCCACGAGGTGGAGGATTGCGGAACGCATGGTGATCAGGCCGTCGACTACCCTGACTTTGCCGCTGAGGTTTCCAAGCGTGTGTCGGAAGGGAAGGTGGAACGAGGCATTTTGATCTGTGGGACCGGCATCGGCATGGCGATCGCCGCCAATAAATTCCCTCACGTGCGCGCCGCCACCTGCTCCGATGAAATCATGGCGGAAACCTGCCGACGTCATAACGACGTCAATGTACTCTGCCTGCCAGGAGATCTGATTGGCGACCGTCCCGTGGGCGACCTGATCCGCGTCTGGCTGGCCACCGAATTCGACGGGGGACGACACGCGCGGCGCATCGAAAAAATCGCTGAGCTCGAACGCAAAAACGCCAGCGGCTGCAAGTGAACATCTAGGCCGGCCTGATGGCCTAGCCACTTGGCTTTCGCTTAGCGGACACCACTCTCATTCGCTTCGATTCTTTACAGCAAACGCGGACGCTCTCGGGCTTGGTTCGTCCCCCGAACACCGATTTTGCTACCCCGCTGCCGACTGGGGATTCGAATGAAGATCGATACGGCCCATCCGCGGGTGCATCTCCTGCCGAATGTTCCATTTGGAGGGACGGACGACTCTTCTTTTCGCAGAAAAACGGCATCGCCCGAACCAAAAAGCTGGCAATTCAACAGCCCGAAATAGACTGGATCCCAACGGTTTGCATCCTTTTTATCCACCTGTAAGGCCAGCCCCGCTCTCCCCATGACGCCCCCACCGTCCCCTGACCAAGCCGACAATGCGGTCGAACTGCTGCTTTTGAACGCCCAACTATGGGAACAGGCCGATCCCTACCTGGACGAATCGATCTGGGTGGTGCCGATGGATCGATGGCCTGTATCGACCGAGAACGAATACCTGCAGTCGATGTTGGCATGGGAACGGGCTCCTGCGATCCCGATTTCCCAATGGTTTGAACCTCCCCTGAACCCCCCCAACCCCCAGTGGCTGGAGGACTCACAGATCTGCTCGCTGCTCGATCGATTGATCTCCATCCTGGCAACCGAGGGGATTGAGTTGGAATGGGCAGACCATCTGAACGACCGGCAACTTTACACCCTGATCGTTCGCGACATCCTGCCATCGGTCGAAAAGAAATGCGATCTCCCCGATCGCTCCCTGCGATGGCGGTGCGTCGAAGACGACGATGACGAAACCTGGCTCACCTATTATGCAACCGACGAGGAGAGGCTTCAGTGGGGTCGGGAACAGGGTTGCCCTCCACCCCCAAAACGGGAAACTCAATTTCGGCGGCCAACCCGGTAACCCGCCCGGTAGCTTCCCACCGACTGCAGCGTTCCTTTAGAATCAAAGGCATCGCAGGCCCTTGGGGAAAAGGGTTTCAAGACCCTGTCACCCAAGAGGTCGCATCGACGCCACCGGCCAACGCACCTCTTCCACGCCAACGAGACTGACCATGCACCCCCGATCGACCCCCAGCCGACCCAACAACTCCCCTTCGACACCATCCCCAGCGGGCGCCCCAACGACCTCGTTTTGGAATCGAAGGGCGATGCTGGCAGCCGGCATCGCCGCATGCACCCTTTTTGTCGATCGATCGCCGGCCACCCAGCCGATTCATCCCAACCTCAACCAAGACACCAGTCCATCCATGAACATCACCAAAGCTCCCTTCGGTACCCTTCCTGACGGCACCGCCGTTTCTCTTTGGACGCTGACCAACAGCCGAGGCGATCTCCTCAAGATGACCGACTACGGCGCTTTGATCGTCAGCATCGAAGTACCAGACCGGCAGGGCAACCGCACCAATGTGACGCTAGGATTCCCGAAACTGGATGGCTACCTGGAACGTCACCCTTATTTCGGAGCCACCGTCGGTCGATTCTGCAATCGCATTGCCAAGGGCAAGTTCTCGCTTGATGGCACCACCTACTCGCTGGCTCAGAACAACGGACCCAATCATCTGCACGGCGGTGAAGTCGGCTTTGATAAGCTGGTATGGAAAACCGAAGAACTGCGCGGAGACAATTACGTCGGGCTCCGTTTTTCCTTGCTCAGCCCCGACGGGCAGGAAGGGTATCCTGGCAACCTGTCGGTGCAGGCAGACTACCTCTGGGATAACGAAGCCAAGTTGACCATTCGCTTCACAGCCACCACCGACAAAGCCACCCCCATCAATCTGACCAATCACGCCTACTTCAATCTGGGTGGCTGGCAAGGTGGTGTGATCCACAACCACCAACTTCAACTTCAATGCTCCAAGTATCTGGCGATCGATGAAACGATGATTCCCACGGGAGCCCTGGCCGATGTTGCCGGTACACCGCTGGACTTCCGTACCGCGACTCCCATCGGCCAACGGATCGCCCAGCTGACTGCCACCAACGGATACGACCATTGCTTTGCCGTCGACGGCCAGCCCGGAACTCTCCGGTCGTGTGGCATGGTGGTCGATCCGAAGTCGGGTCGCGGGATGGAGATCCAGACCACCCAACCTGGCGTCCAGCTATACACCGGGAACTTCCTCAACGGCAGTGACAGCAATGGAGGCTTCAAGCTTCATGAAGCCTTCTGCCTGGAGACGCAGAATTTCCCAGATGCTCCCAACCAGCCTTCCTTTCCCAACAGCATTCTGAAGCCTGGGGAGAAGTTTGAGCAGACCACCAGCTATCGCTTCCTGGTGGTTGCCGACAAGTAGGAATCGCTCAAAGAGATTCATCGAAAACCTCCTGCGATGCCGTTGCCTCGCAGGACTTTCGAGCCGTCGCACGATCTCAGTGGGGCGAATAAGCGTTCGCCTTGATGGACGATCGAAGAGCCGGGTTCCCGTTGCCTACCCCGCTGAACAACTCCATCCACCGTCGGCGATGGCTTGTAGGGAACGGGACCTGACGATGCAGAGCGACTGAAAAATCGATTCAGGTTGGCTTGCCCCGATCCTGCAACCGACGGGGCAAGCCAGATTCGAAGCAGACCCTGAGCAAGGCTTGAGGTCAGGCCGAATTGGCCGAACCGGCCATTTTCGTCCGCGATTCGCGAAGGCCACGACTCAGGATGTCCCGCAGCAGCGGGGAGTAATCTTCGTAGCGGGAGCGATCGGGGGAACCGTCCGCGTACTGGAAAATCGCATCCCTTGGCTTGGCTCCCAAAGCCAACAGCGTGCTGCTGACGGTCCCATAATCCGGGGCTCGCAGCACCATTCCAGGGCGCCCAGGAAGCGATGGGGTCCTGGCGAAGACTTTGCTGGAGACCGCCAGAAACTTCACTGGGGAGTCGAGCGTCTGAAGCGTCAACAGCCGCTTGGCCATCTGCACTCGCTCATCCTGCGGATCATTCACATTGCGGCTTCCCACAATGCTCAAACCCGGCTCCAGCGACATCACTTCTTGACGCTGCTCATGGTGGACCACATATCCGCATTCGCGATCGGCGAGCACCAGATTGACCGCCTCATAATCGTTTCTTTCCAACTCTTCGAGCGCCTTTTCCAATCCCTTGCGGGCATTGGCAGCCTTGAGGACTTCGCGGCAAAGCACCCCGCGAGATCTCGCAGCAAGGGTTGGTTGAGCCACCCGGCGGTGGCAAATTCCAACGAAAAGGCCATGCTGGTTGACACCTAGCCAGGTCCCCCCAGCACGCTGGTCCAACGGGCAAAGCACCCTGGGTTTCCCCGATTGGATCGCCGGCGAACTGCTCGGTCGATCAAAGAACTCCTCTCGATTCGCTGCGACAAGAATCGGACTTTCCGCCACCAATTGATACTGAATGGCCAGTAAGCACATCGTGGTATACAGGCTTTCTATTGGTTCGAAGTACGGCGAACATGCGTGCCGAGCAACTGCCCCAATCACTCCTCGGAGCGACCGGCACCAGTTTCGACACAATGTATCGAACCGCGCCGCAAAACTGCACCCCCTAATGGGTGTCCCTGCCTTTTTTGGCTTCGGAGTCGTGTGGTTTCCAGCCCCTTCTAGACAGAAAAACGTGGCGTTTTCTACATTTTTTCCACCGTCTGTTTTTTCATCGGAAAATGGTGTTCGCTGTTCCCCCCGTGGATCTGCCGCTACGATAAAGCTCTCGTCGTTTCGTTGCGTTGGGTCTTCTCAACCCTTTTTTCGCAAGCGTTGCGATCGAGCGATTCCGCCCTGTTGGGGTGCGAGGAATTGTTCGAAGATTTCAGGATTCCGTCGTTAGGGGATGCAATGGCCAACGGCCTGTGCCGACTTGGGAAATCGGGTCGAAGTCAGATGGGTTCGCTCCCCGGATTTTCGATCGCCGCCACGGGAATCGGTCTTCCCGAGCAGCAGGTGACCAACGAAGATTTGGCCGCACTGGGTTGCGATAGTGAGTGGATCGTCCAGCGAACTGGGATTCACCAGCGGCGTAAAGCGGGCGACCATCAGTCGTCTGGCGACTTGGCGTACCAGGCGGCAATCGACTGCCTGAAGCGGGCTGGCGTGGCACCTGCCCAGGTCGATCTGGTGGTTGTCGCCACCCTGACTCCCGACCATGCCACCCCTTCCACTGCTTGCCTTCTGCAAGCCCGCCTGGGCTGCATCGCACCGGCCTTCGATTTGAATGCTGCCTGCTCGGGATTCCTGTACGCTCTGGTGGTCGCTGGCCACATGGTTTCTAGCGGTTTCAGCCGCTGCGCGCTGGTGGTCGGTAGCGAGGTGATGAGCCGCACGGTCAGTCCAACCGACCCCAAAACCTACCCGCTCTTCGGCGATGGTGCCGGCGCGGTCCTTCTGGTCCCCTCCCAAACCCCGGATGGAACGCCACTCCCTCAAAGCGGCCTAATCGCCTACACCCTGGGCTCGGAAGGCGAAGGTGCCAGTCAGCTTTGCATCCCCGCTGGCGGCAGCCGCGAACCGTTGACTCCAGAGCGGCTTGCCCAGGGCCGCCAGTACATGACGATGGATGGCCGATCGGTCTTCAAGTGGGCGGTGCGTGTGGTGGCCGATGCCATTCGCGATACCTTGGCCGACGCGCAAATGCCCCTAGAGGAGGTCGCCATGTTTGTGCTCCATCAAGCCAATATCCGAATTTTGGATGCTGCAGCCCAAGAGCTGGGGATTCCATCCGAAAAAATGTTTATCAACCTCGACCGTTACGGAAACACCTCCGCTGCCAGCGTCCCACTGGCGCTGCATGAGGCGGCGATCGAGGGACGTTTTCAGCGGGGAGATCCGATTCTCCTATGCGGCTTCGGTGCTGGACTCACCTGGGGATCGGCGCTGATTCGCTGGTAACCCCCAAACCTCCAACTCGGACACGATTCCTCCCATGAGACTCTGGATCTGGTTGATTGTGCTTTTGGCGATGCTCGGTGGCGGCGGCTATCTGGGATATCGCCCTGCCCTCCAGTACTGGGAAGCTCGCAATCAACCCAAGTGGCGGTTTCTTCCAGTGGAGAAGGGAGACCTCAAGCACTTGGTCAACGCCACCGGGAAGGTGGAACCGGTGCAAAGGGTCTCCATCGGCGCGGTCGTCAGTGGACCGGTCGAAGAATTGCTGGTCGACTTCAATTCCCCCGTCACCAAAGGCCAGCTTTTGGCGCGCATCGACCCCAGCCTCTATCAGTCTGCCGAACAGCGCGACCAAGCCATGCTCAAGACGCGTCAAGCCGAAGTCTTGCGGGCCCAAGCGCTGCTCAGTCAAGCGGAGAACGAGGAGAAACGCGCCCAGGAACTTTTTTCCGCCAATCAGAATTTCATCTCGGAAACCGAACTGGACCAACTGCGATTCAACCGCCAGGCCAGACAGGCCGAATGCACGGTCGCCGAAACGGCTGTGGCGCAGGCACTGGCTCAGCTGCAGAACTCCACCACGAATCTTTCCTACACCGAGATCCGATCTCCGGTCGATGGCATCATCGTCGAACGCAAGGTCGACAAAGGACAAACGTTGGCCGCTCAGTTTCAGACCCCCGAAATGTTCGTGGTCGCTCCAGAAATGCAGCACCGCATGCATATTTATGCCTCGGTCGATGAAGCCGACATCGGTTACATCCGCAGCGCCCAGTCTTCCGGCCAGCCCGTCCGCTTCACCGTCGACGCCTACCCCGAACGGATTTTCGATAGCGGGAAGATCGTTCAGGTGCGGCTGAGCAGCAAGGAGGAGCAAAGCGTCATCACGTATCCGGTCATCGTGGAGACGCCCAACGAAGACCTCAGCCTCCTCCCAGGCATGACCGCCAACCTCTCTTTTCAGATCGAATCCAGAGAGTCAGTCCTGAGACTTCCCAACGCTGCCCTCCGCTTTTACCCCGATCGCAAATGGGTTCACCCCGACGACCGACCAGTGCTCGATGGCGTCGATCAACAGAAGAACATGGGGGAATCAAACGAAAGTCGGTTGCAGTCGGCGGAGGAAACGTACGACGCCAACCGCAGGCGGATGCGCCGTCATGTCTGGGTGGTCGACGGAAAACTGTTGCGGGCTCGCGAAGTCACCCTCGGCATCTCCGACAGCCGCTTCACCGAAATGCTGGAAGGCAACCTGACCGAAGGGGAGGTGCTGGTCATCGGGGAGCAACCCAAGACATGATCAGTCGGATCGACTGCCCTGTCGCAACGGCTTCCGCCGTTGCTTCAAAAAGGAGCTCGTCGCGATGAAACTGGCTGCCATCCTTCGAATCGCCCTGCGCGCGATCGCCAAGAACAAAATGCGCGCCAGCCTCACCGTGCTGGGGGTGGTCATCGGCATCGCCGCCGTCACGGCGATGGTCTCGATCGGCCTGTCGGCCAGCCAACTGGTGCAGGGAGAATTTCAGAACCTGGGAACCAATGTCATCGTCGTCCTCCCCGGTAACCAGCAGACCCAAGGAGCCCGTCGCGCGCTGATCCCCTCGCTGACCCCCGGCGATGTCTCCGCCATCCAGAAGGAATGCAACGCCGTTCTGGCCGCCTCCCCCATGGTCTTCAGCACCGGCAACGCGATCTTCGGCAATTCCAACTGGACCCCCAAGGAAATGGTCGGCGTCGGCAGCGATTACCTGACGGTGCGCAACTGGCAGATTCGACTCGGTGACTTCTTCACCGATCGCGATATCTCCAACGCGAACAAGGTCTGCGTCATCGGTCAGACCGTCGTCAAAAAACTGTTTCAAACCTCCAATCCAATCGGCGAATCGATCCGCATCAACAAGATCCCTTTCGAAGTCGTCGGCGTGCTGCAGGCCAAAGGGGCCAACATGGTGGGCGACGATCAGGACAACATCATCCTGCTACCCTACACCACCGTCCGAAAACGGCTACAGCGCAGCAACTTCAACAATGTCGATATCATCCTCGCCTCAGCCCGTTCAGTCGATCAGATGAAGCTAGCGCAGACCGAAATGGAAGGACTCCTCTCCGATCGCCATCGCATCGGACCCGGTCAACCCTCCGACTTCGAGGTGCAGAACACCACTGAGATCGCCGGAGTCTTCAGCATCATCACCGGGACGCTGACCGCCATGCTGGCCGCCATCGCAGGGATCTCACTACTGGTAGGTGGCGTTGGGATCATGAACATCATGTTGGTTTCAGTCACCGAACGAACGCGCGAAATCGGCATCCGGATGGCAGTCGGTGCGCGGCCCGGCGATATCCTCCGTCAGTTTCTGGTCGAGTCGATGCTGCTGTCGCTGCTGGGTGGCATCGTCGGTGTGCTGCTAGGCATCTCCGCATCCATCGGGTTGATCTGGCTGATCAACGCTGTCTCTGCCGGACGCCCATGGCCGATCGTCGTCAGTTGGCCCGCTGCAGTGGCCAGCCTTCTGTTTTCCGCCGCCGTCGGCATTGGATTCGGCTATTACCCCGCTTGGCGCGCCAGCCGCCTGGACCCGATCGACGCCCTCCGCTACGAATAGATCGACTGGCCGCCAGTCTGCTTCCCCTTCCCTTCCCTTGAGACGGTCGATCATGCACCTTCCCCCGCCGCGCCATTCCATCCGTTTCTCACTTTGCCTGCTGCTGGTTTCCCTCCTACCGCCCTTGCTGTCGGCTCAAGAACCCGCCACTCCATCCCAGGTGATCGAGATCCGAGAAGCCTTCGTCACCGCGCCGCCTCGCAGTGGCGGGCGCGCCCGAGTCTCCATTCCAAAAGATCTCCTGGAAGCCGCTTCGCTTGATGGAAAACTCCTTTGGCCCGATGCAGCGAACGACACTTCGCCAAGCAGCGAAGGAATCGATCCGTGGCGCAAACTGACAGCCGACCCCCAAGGCGGCTTCTCGGATCGCGCGTTGGCGGGGGGCTGGATGGTCGCCTACGTCGACCTGCCCGAAGAAGGGATCTGGATGCTGGAAGCCCAAGGCCATGGCTCGGTCCGCATCAACGATGCCCCGCGCGTTGGCGATGTCTACAGCAATGGCACAGCGGCCATCCCAGTCCTGCTTCCATCGGGGCAAAGTCGACTGGTCTTCACCGGAGGCCGCGGCCGCATCTCCGCACGGCTCACGGCCCCCACCAAGCCACTGTCGCTCTCCCTGCGCGATACCACCCTGCCCCATCTGATCCGCCACCAGACCGATCCCCTTTGGGGCGGCCTGATGCTGGTGATCGCCAGCCCTTCACTCCCCGACCAACTGGCCGTCCGCACCTCGGGCGACTCCCTCCTCCCAACCACCACCGCCGTACCACCCACTCTTCCCATGACGATCCGCAAAGTCCCTTTTTCTGTCGCCGTCGATCCCTCCACTTGGAAAGACCTTCCTGAGTCGACATCAGCGCTGAAGGTGAAGATCGAACTGGTGCTAGGAGCAACATCCGGAGATGGAACCGTGCTCGACACCGTCGAGGTCGAACTCCCCATCCGCTCGGCAGACGCTTTCCATCGTCGTACCTTCATCAGCCAGATCGATGGCAGCGTGCAATACTACGCGGTCCATCCTCCTGCGATCGATGCCGCCACCGATCGCTCCAAACGCCCCGCCATGGTACTCACCCTGCATGGCGCTGGCGTTGAAGGGGAAGGCCAAGCCGCCTCCTATGCCCCGAAGCCCGATACGGTCATCGTTGGTGCAACCAATCGAAGGCCCTTCGGGTTCGACTGGGAAGACTGGGGGCGACTGGATGCATTGGAAGTCTTGGAGCAATCCAGCAACCGCTTCCAAACCGATCCGGCTCGCTGCTACCTGACAGGCCATTCGATGGGTGGCCATGGCACCTGGCATATCGGGACGCTGTATCCCGATCGCTTCGCCGCCATCGCCCCCAGCGCAGGCTGGATCAGCTTCTCCACCTACGCCGGTGGTCCGCCTACCGATAGCCCAGTCACTCCTTGGACCGATGTCCTCCGCCGTAGCACAACAGGGAGCGATACTTTGGCGCGAAAAGGCAATCTTGCAAGCCAGGGAGTCTACATCCTCCACGGCGATCAGGACGACAATGTCCCGGTCGACCAAGCCAGGACGATGCGCGAGGAACTGTCGAAGTTCCATCCCGACTTCGTCTACAAGGAACAACCAGGTGCTGGCCACTGGTGGGGTAACCTCTGCGTCGATTGGCCCCCTATTTTCCGCTTCTTTGCCGACCACCAGATCCCTGCGTCCCAATCGGTGCGATCGATCGATTTCACTACCCCCGCACCGCATCTCTCCCCCCGCTACCATTGGGCGACGATCGAACAACAGATCCGCCCCGGAGATATCTCGCATGCAAAACTTTCGCTCGATCCCCAGGCTGGCAAGCTTTCAGGCACCACCAGCAATGTCCAAATGCTTCGCGTAGCAAAAGAAGCTTGGCAAGCTTCCTCAGAGGCCAATGCGGTGAAGCCCGAGTCGCTGGAGATCCAGCTGGACGGTCAATCGATCCGCATCGCATGGCCATCGGAACCCAAGGAGATGCTGCTGAGGCGCGAAGGAGATGACTGGCGCGTCGAGGAATCATTTGAATCGCTGGAGAGGGAGAAGAATTCCCATCGCAGTGGCTTTTTCAAGGAAGCCTTCCGACGGCGTTTTGTTTTGGTCTACGGCACCCAGGGGACCAAAGAGGAAAACCAAGCGATGCTCAATCGCGTCCGTTTCGATGCCGAAACGTTCTGGTACCGAGGCAACGGGTCGGTCGATTGCGTCTCCGATACCCAGTGGCAGGAAATGGCCAACGAGGATCGCAACGTGATCGTCTACGGGAATGCCTCGATCAACCTCGCATGGCGTCAACTGCTGGCCAATAGCCCGATCGTCGTGGAGCGAGATCGATGGTCGATCGAGGGGAAGGAAGCGGAGCAGACGGAGGCAGCGGTGCTGATGGTCCGCCCACGTGCCAATAGCCCCCATGCCCTGGTGGGCGCCATCGGCGGCACCTCGGTTCGCGCCCTGCGAACTACCTTACGCCTTCCGATTTTTTCATCAGGCACCGGTTATCCCGACTACCTGCTGCTAAGCCCCGATTTTCTTTCCAAGGGAAATGACGCCATCCTCGCTACTGGATTTTTCAACAACGACTGGAGCCTCAGCGAATCGAAGTGAGCGGCAGCGGCCCGGCTTGGTACAGACTTCCTGCTCGTGCTCGCCGTCGGATTGCGGTGTGCTGGCGGCCTCTTTGTAGGGTGTGTGAGGCCGTCGGTAGCCTGGGTGACGCTCCAGGAAGGGAATCGACGGGGCGAGTTGGTGTTTCTTACTTTTGGTCACGACGGCGGAACACGCCGTCATAGTCGATCAGCGTTTGGTTCTGGTGTGTTCGCGGTCGGATGAATCTGGTCAAAACGGTCCGCCAGCGATCTTGCACGGTTACCGCCATGATCTCCCTCGCCCCTCGACCGACTCACACACCCTACAGGCGCCGAATCTTCTCGTGCTCGTGCTCGTGCTCGTGCTCGTGCTCGTGCTCGTGCTCGTGCTCGTGCTCGTGCTCGTGCTCGTGCTCGTGCTCGTGCTCGTGCTCGTCCTCGTCCTCGTCCTCGTGGCCGTGCTCGTGCTCGACGTCGGATTCTGATGACTGGCGGTCATAGTCGATCAGCGTTTGGTTCTGGTGTGTTCGCGGTCGGATGAATCTGGTCAAAACGGTCCGCCAGCGATCTTGCACGGTTACCGCCATGATCTC